>ENA-OPYU01000221-OPYU01000221.1-human-gut-metagenome-genome-assembly--contig:-NODE-221-length-23471-cov-4.123201_pt1 | contig 23471 bp, 30 predicted proteins | sample MGYA00242637_ERZ504482 | MGnify/ENA primary metagenome ERZ504482 (study PRJEB26092, sample SAMD00036237) | human gut metagenome | host: Homo sapiens | study: EMG produced TPA metagenomics assembly of... | reverse complement strand
GATCAGATTCACTTCCGTATCCTCTGTCATCGTCTCAATCGGATTCGGCACTTTCAGACTGTCGTTGATTCCATCCAGAAATCCTACCATTGTCAGAACTTCCTGTCCATATTTTTTCAGCCAGCTCTTTGACCGTACCTTTCACTTCTACATCAGGCTCTGTCAAAAGCTGCTCATAAATTCCTCTTTCAATGCTGAAATAACGACCCCAAGAACTTCTCTAACTGCTCTTTGGACAGTTCTCTGTCATATGCCATATCTCTCCATTGATCTAATAAACATTTTTCACTCATTGTAAAAACTCCTTTTTCTTAGAAATTCAATCGTGGTTCTATTATATAACACTTTTCTCTGTCAGTAAACTACTAATTTTACCGCTGTATTGCAATCTTTCTATCTTTTGTATATAATAAATCTGCCGGAGCAAAAAGATGCTCCGGCAGATTTATAAAAAGATAAAAGAAAGGAATCTAATATGAAGAAATCAAAACGTATCATGGCACTGATCGGAGCAATCCTGCTGGTTCTTCTTTACGTCAGCACACTCATCTTTGCTTTTATAGACAGCGTTGTCTCTCAGAAGCTTCTGATGGCTGCCATTGCCGCCACGATCCTGCTGCCTGTACTGTTATATATCTATTCACTCTTTTCCCGTACATCTCATACGGATGACTCCGACTCGAACGAGTAATGTTCTTCTGTTAAACATACAGCTCTGCCATCGCAACGGCAGCATCCAGTTCCTGCTGCCTGCAGACTGTTTTTTGTCTCTTTTTCTTTCGGTCTCTCGAATTTTCTGTCTTTTCTCCAGGTATTCTTCCATCGATATCATCTGTAATCTGTTCTGTATACTATTCTGACGCATAAAATACCTCCTTTTTCCGGCCTCAGCCTTATTATTTTATGATACTGCCCTCTGAAATATGTCATTTTTCTGCCTGCTTGACAGAACTTTTTTGTCCCCCTGACACTCTTTTATCCTACTGTCAAATTGTGACGCCGATGTGGCTGATTCTAAAGTTTTCATAAAATCTCTTAACATTTTTTCACAAAAAAAGATGCTCCGCTGCCAGCTTTTGCTGGCAGATACGGAACACCTTCGTTCACCTTTTATCTTTTGCGATAAATGATATCGTCTCTTCCCGGTCCGTTGCTGACCATTGTGATCGGATATCCAATCTGTTCTTCAATAAATTCAATATACTTTCTGCAGTTCTCCGGCAGTTCTTCGTATGTCTTGATTCCGCGGATATCACATTTCCATCCCGGAAGTGTCTTCAATACCGGTTTTGCTTTTTCCAGGAGATGTGTTACAGGGAACTCTGTTGTCACTTCTCCATTGATCTCATAGCCTACACATACCGGAATCTCATCCAGATATCCAAGTACATCCAGAACTGTAAACGCTACATCTGTCGTCCCCTGCATCCTGCATCCGTATTTGGAAGCAACACAGTCAAACCATCCCATACGTCTCGGACGTCCTGTTGTCGCTCCGAATTCACCGCCGTCTCCTCCGCGGCGTCTCAGCTCATCAGCTTCCTCGCCGAAAATCTCGCTGACAAATGCACCTGCTCCTACTGCACTGGAGTATGCCTTGCATACTGTGATGATCTGTTTGATCTCATACGGAGGGATTCCCGCTCCGATCGCACCGTATGCCGCCAGTGTAGAAGAAGATGTTACCATCGGATAAATTCCGTGATCCGGATCTTTCAGAGAACCGAGCTGTCCTTCCAGAAGAATCTCTTTGCCTTCTTTGATTGCATTGTGCAGATACAGAGAAACATCACATACAAATGGTGCTACCATGTCTCTGTACTCTGTCAGTTCTTTATATAAGTCGTCAGGATTGATCAACGGTTTATGGTATAAGTGCTCCAGAATCACATTCTTCTGCTCTGCAACGCGAACCACTTTTTCTTTCAGAAGCTCGTCATCAAATAATTCGCTCACCTGGAATCCGATCTTTGCATATTTATCGGAATAAAACGGCGCAATTCCTGATTTTGTAGAACCAAAAGACTTGCCTCCAAGACGCTCTTCCTCGTAAGCATCAAAATTCTTGTGATAAGACATCACGATCTGTGCTCTGTCAGAAACAAGAAGTTTTGGCTGCGGTACGCCCTGTTTTACAATCTGCTGCACCTCTCCGAACAATCTCGGAATATCCAGCGCCACACCGTTTCCGATAATGCTGGTCGTATGGTCATAGAATACTCCTGACGGCAAAGTGTGCAGCGCAAATTTTCCATAATCATTTACAATGGTATGTCCTGCATTCGCTCCACCCTGAAAACGGACAATGATATCGGCTTCTTTTCCGAGCATATCTGTAATCTTGCCCTTTCCTTCATCGCCCCAGTTAGCTCCTACTACTGCTTTTACCATCTCAAATCCTCCTGCGTATTCATCGCTTTTAACTCTTAATTAGCAGTTCTTATGAATCACTGCCCTATGAATTATACTATACTTTTCTCATTCTGTAAAACACTTTTTCTTTTTCTACATCAGAGGTGCGATCAGACGCAGCACTCTTCCGCAGATCCGCATAAAAATACCGGTATTTCCGATATCTGACGCTGTAACTTTACAGCTCTTTTTCAGTGTTTCCTGAAAATCTTTTTCAATTTTATGTACCACCGGATTGTCATACACAAAGATCCCACATTCAAAATGCAGATACAGACTCCGGTAATCCAGGTTCACAGTTCCTACTGTTGCCGTATCATCATCTGAGACAAATACCTTTGCATGCACAAATCCCGGTGTAAATTCATAAATATTAACTCCTGCTTCGATCAATTCCCGATAGTATGTCTTCGCCACCGCAAACGCATACCATTTATCCGGAATATGCGGCATGATGATGCAGACTTCAATTCCGCTCTTTGCTGCTCTTGTCAGTGTATCCAGCATGCCGTTGTCCAAAATCAGATACGGCGTCATAATATGCACATATTTTTTCCGCATGATTCAAAATATGCACATACACTTCCTCCCCTACGTTTTCATGATCGTACGGACTGTCCCCGTAGGGGAGCACAAATCCGGTCTCCGGTTTTAATTCCTTTGCCATCGTCGTCAGATAGGGCTCAAATTTCTCTTTTTTTAATTCTGAAACATTCCACATCTGCAAAAACAGCATCGTCAGACTCTGCACCGCATCCCCCTTGATCATGACGGCAGTATCTTTCCAGTACCCGAACCGTTCTTTCCGGTTGATATATTCATCTCCCAGATTGATACCTCCTGTAAATCCTGTTTTTCCGTCGATCACACAGATTTTTCTGTGATCCCGGTTATTTTGTGTCGTCGAAAGTACCGGCCGGATCGGACTGAACATCTTACACTGAATCCCGAACCGACGGAATTTTTTTCGGATAATCGGGCGGAAGCAGCGAAATGCTGCACATTCCGTCATACATAAACCGTACCTCTACGCCCGCGGCTGCTTTTTCTTTTAATATTTCCAGCACAGACCCCCACATATATCCTTCTTCTACAATAAAATACTCCAGAAAGATAAATTTTTCCGCCTTCTTCAATTCTTCCAGAAGCACCGGAAATTTTTCTTCTCCACATGCAAAATATTGCACTTGTGTATTCCGATAAGTAGGAAAATTCAGCTGATACTGCATATAATGCGCAAGGTTTGCATTGGCCGGCTTGCTCTCACGCAAGGCTTCAATCACCTGAGGCTCCTGCTGCATATATTTTGCTGTATCAAGCCGGAGCATACACAATCGCTTTCCGATATATCTTGTTCCAAGCTGAGACTTTACCCAAATATAGAAAAGGCATCCAAATGCCGGAAAAATCAGGATCAAAAGTACCCAGGTCATATTAAATGCCGGATTTCCTCTTTCATTGATAATATAAATTACGATCACTGCTGCCAGAACTGTAAATCCGCCGTACACATAGACGGCATAGTCATTCAGTATCGTTGCCACTCCAACCAGAACGATCAGCTGGATCAGAACAAGCATAAGGATCAGTGCTGTACGGCCAAAAACAATGCTGAACAACCCTTTCTTCGCTTTTTTCACTGCTTTATGTTCCATCTTTTTGTTTCACCCCTGCTTTTTTCAATATCCCAGTGTAGCACACTTTGTATTTCTCCACAATACAGCTTCTCAAAAGTTACTGTGAACAGTAACTCTCAAAGGTCTTGTAATTAACGGCGAAAAGTATTACAATGGATATCGATTCATAACATCTGCTGGAAAGGAGATTTTTACGATGAAAAAGATTTTTGAAATGGTTTCTTGGTCTTGCGGCTGTCGGTACTGCGATCGGTCTGATCATTGCTTATTTCTGCAAAGACAGTGACGCAGTTTCCGAGTATGATTGTACAGAAGATATGGAAGAAGAGGATTTTGATCTGGACAATGATTTAAAACCGGTATCGGAACGCGGATATGTGCATCTGAACAAAGCAGCATCCGATACTGCTGATACAGAAGAAGAACCTTCCCAAGAAACACAAGCAACTGATACTGAATCGGAAGAATAATGCAAAACAGGAACTGGCCACTTTTGAACAGTTCCTGTTTTTTCACTTTATCGAACAAAGTCCGTCCGCCGCAGACATGTGCTGCTGGTTACCCGGATGAATATTCTCACTTCCACGCTTCTTCCAGCAATTTTACTGCTTCTTTCATCTTATCTTCACTGATATTGGCATATCCCAGCATGATCGTCGGTTTTAGCCCGTCAGGAGGATCGATATAATATTGCGAAAGTCCATATACTCGAACGCCTTTTTCCGCAGCTTTTCGAATCAATTCTTCTTCTGTCATATCACCGGCAAAATGCAGCAGCATATGTACTCCGGCATTCTCCCCCGATATCGTACAGATTTTCTGAAATGTTTTCAAACAGCCCATCAGCGTATCATGACGGCTCTTGTACAATGTCCGGATCCGGTTCAGATGCCTTTCATAATGTCCGTCCTCGATAAACTTCTGTAAAATCAGCTGATCTACCCTGGAAACCGTAGAACTTAAAAAACTGCATTTTTTTCTGAAACTCCTTTAAAAGCGGCGCAGGAAGCACCATATAGCTGACACGGATCGAAGGCGCGATGGACTTTGAAAACGTTCCGATATAGATCACCTTTTCCCATCGGTCATACCCCTGCAGCGCGGGAATAGGCTTCCCTTTGTATCGAAACTCACTGTCATAGTCATCCTCGATAATATAGCGTGCAGGGTCTTTGGCTGCCCACTTAAGCAGTTCCATCCTGCGTTTCATGGGCATTACGATTCCCAGCGGATACTGATGGGAAGGCATCACGAACGCAATATCTGCTCCGGAACTTTTCAGATCGGCCACTTTCATTCCTTTCTCATCCATATCCACTGTACATACATCATAAGACAGACTTTTAAAAAGCCGGTATGCCTGCTTGTAGGTCGGGTTTTCCAGAGCTACTTTATGATTCTGGCCGATCACTGTGGAAAGCAGCATCAGAAGATAGTCATTTCCTGCTCCGATAATGATCTGATCCGGATGTGCATTCACTCCCCGTGCCTGATACAAATATCTGCTGATCGCACTTCGCAGTCCGTACTCCCCCTGAGAATCTCCCAGACGGAACATCTCTGCCCGGTCATCTAACAGACTGTCCTTCGCAAGTCTTCGCCAGACATTATACGGGAAACTGTTCAGATCGACTCCGTTCGGTGTAAAATTATATTTCCACTCTTTTTTCTCTGTCTTTTCTTCTGCTCCCACCAAAGCAGGAACGACATCCAGACGATACATCCCTTCCAGTTCTGCCGCGAAATACCCTTTACACGGTACTGCTTCCACATACCCTTCCGAGATCAGCTGTTCATAGGCAAGCTCCACTGTGCTTCTGCTGACTTCCAGATATTTGCACAGAGAACGACTGGAGGGAAGTTTTTCCCCGCTGGTAATCCTTCCCTCCTGAATCTCTCTTTTAATATGCTGATAAATCTGCTCATACAGCGGTGTCTCAGATGCTGTGTGAAGATTTATAGTCAATTCATTCATAATTTCACGCTGCTTATTTCGGCAGTTTAAACGAACTCTTCAGTGACACGATCCGGTTAAATACCAGTGCATCCTCTCTGGAATCTTTTGCATCGATACAGAAATATCCCTGTCTTACAAACTGGAAGCTGTCATATGCTTTTGCATCCTCAAAATTCGGTTCTACATAGCAGTCTTTTAAGACTGTCAGGGAGTTCGGGTTCAAGTTCATGGAACCATCCTCATTATAAACGCCTTTTTCTTCATCGATCAGATTCTCGTACAGGCGCACTTCCGCTTTTACTGCATACGGTGCCGGTACCCAGTGGATCGTTCCTTTGACTTTTCTTCCGGTAAATCCGCTGCCGCTCTTCGTCTGTGGATCATACGTACAGTGTACCACTGTGATGTTGCCGTCTTCATCCTTTTCAAATCCGGTACAGGTTACAAAATATGCCTGCATCAGACGTACCTCATTGCCCGGGAAGAGACGGAAATATTTCTTCGGCGGTTCTTCCATAAAATCATCTCTGTTGATATACAGCTCTCTGCAGAACGGAATCTTTCTCATACCAAGCTCCTCATTCTCCAGATTGTTGATCACATCCAGATATTCCACCTGATCTTCCGGATAATTGTCAATGACCAGCTTGATCGGATCCAGTACTGCCATCATACGCGGTTTTTTCAGCTTTAAGTCCTCACGGATACAGTACTCCAGCATCGCATAGTCTACAGAGCTCTGGCTTTTTGATACTCCGCACATATCGATAAACATCTTGATGGACTCCGGTGTAAATCCTCTGCGGCGAAGTGCTGCGATGGAAACCAGGCGCGGATCATCCCATCCGTCTACCACACCGTCTTCTACCAGTTTTTTGATGTAACGCTTTCCGGTCACAACATTGGTCAGGTATAATTTAGAAAACTCAATCTGTCTTGGCGGCATCTCAAACTCACACTCTCTGACTACCCAGTCATACAGCGGACGGTGATCTTCAAACTCCAGTGTACAGATTGAATGTGTGATATGCTCAATTGCATCCTCGATCGGATGTGCAAAATCGTACATCGGATAAATACACCACTTGTCTCCTGTATTGTGATGCGTCATATGTGCCACACGGTAAATGATCGGGTCTCTCATATTGATATTCGGAGATGCCATATCAATCTTTGCGCGCAGCACCTTCTCTCCATCCTTGAATTTTCCGTCTTTCATTGCCTCGAACAACTCCAGGTTTTCCTCAACGGAGCGTTCTCTGTACGGACTGTTCTTTCCAGGCTCTGTCAGTGTCCCTCTGTACTCTCTGATCTCTTCCGGAGTCAGGTCACACACATATGCCTTTCCTTTTTTTGATCAGTTTTACTGCGCATTCGTACATCTGCTCAAAATAATCGGATGCAAAGTAAAGATGATCCTCCCAGTCAGCCCCCAGCCACTGGATATCTTCTTTGATAGAATCCACAAACTCCACTTTTTCTTTGGTCGGGTTGGTATCGTCAAAACGCATATGGAAAGTTCCATTGTAATTTTTTTGCCAGTCCGTAATTCAAAAGAATGGACTTGGCATGTCCGATGTGCAGATACCCGTTCGGCTCTGGCGGGAAACGGGTGCACACATGATCGTAAACGCCTTCTGCAAGGTCTTTGTCTATTTCCTGTTCAATGAAATTTTTTGAAACTGCTTCGTTTTCCATAAATTCCTCCTCGTGTACAAACATTCTTCCGATTATCTTATCATAAATCCGCATTTCCGACAAGGTACATACCCAACATTTTCTTTACTTTGCCGCGCCAACGTGGTATACTAACAAAGTTTCCAAAGAAAACTCCCGCGGGGAGAAATAATATTATATGTTTATGGAGGTTTTTATGAAACGAGAACAGTTTGGTTCCCGCCTCGGTTTTATCCTGGTATCTGCAGGATGTGCGATCGGGCTCGGGAACGTCTGGAAGTTTCCCTACATGGCTGGAAAATACGGCGGAGCGGCCTTTATCCTGGTATACCTGCTCTTTCTTGTCATCCTGGGACTTCCCATCATTGTATGTGAATTCAGTGTAGGAAGGGCAAGTCAGAAAAGTATTGCCACATCCTACAATGCACTGGAACCGCCGCACACCAGGTGGCATTACGCCAGATGGGCAGCCATTGCCGGAAATTATCTTCTGGTCATGTTTTATTCTATGGTAGGCGGCTGGATGCTCTACTACTGCTTTCGCATGGCAAAAGGAGAATTTGCCTCAGTGACAGCTTCTGAAGTCTCTGAAAAATACACCGGAATGCTTTCTTCCGTTCCGACGCTGATGTTCTGGACGGTACTGGTGATCGTACTTTCCTTTGGAATCTGCAGCATTGGTCTGCAAAAAGGTGTGGAAAAGATCATGAAAATCACCATGCTCTGTCTGTTGGGAATTATGGTTATCCTGACGATCCGTTCCGTGACACTGACCGGCTCTTCCGAAGGGCTGCGCTTTTTCCTGGTGCCGGACTTTGAGCGTATGGCCAAAAACGGTATCGGAAATGTGATCTTTGGAGCTATGAGTCAGGCCTTCTTTACGTTGAGTATCGGAATGGGCGGTATGGCCATCTTCGGCAGCTACTTGGATAAGAAACGTTCTCTCGCCGGAGAATCTCTGAGCATTGTGCTTCTGGATACCTGCGTTGCACTGATGGCCGGGCTGATCGTGATTCCTTCCTGCTTCGCTTTTGGCGTAGAACCAGATGCCGGACCGGGACTTGTATTCATCACGCTGCCGAACATTTTCACACAGATGGCCGGAGGACGGATCTGGGGCTCTTTATTCTTCCTGTTTTTATTCTGTGCGGCACTGTCCACCATTGTCGGAGTCTTCGAGAACATTGTCTCTTTCTGGATGGATCTGTTTGGATGGAAGAGAACCAAAGCCGTGGGGATCAATATTCTCCTGATCACAGTTTTAAGTATTCCATGTATCCTCGGATTCAGCGTATGGTCCGGTTTCCAGCCGCTTGGCGCAGGCACAAACATTATGGATCTGGAAGACTTTATTGTATCCAACAATATCCTTCCGCTCGGCTCAGTTGTATATCTTTTGTTCTGTACGCACAAAAACGGATGGGGCTGGAAAAATTTCATTCAGGAAGCAAACAGCGGAGACGGCTTAAAGTTTCCGGCAAAAAGTTCGCTTCTATATGACACATATCCTGCCGTGGGTCGTAGTCGTGATCTATCTGAAAGGCTATTACGACATGTTCCGCCCGCAGGGAACGACTATTTTTGTGATCTGGATGCTGATCGCACTGGGTTGTCTTGGATTTATCGCATATATTTCCAGCAGCCGGAAAAAACAGAAAAAATCATAAAAAACTGGTATCGGCAGGTACTTTTTCACACTGCCGATACCAGTACTTTTTTGTCTTTTTATCTCTTTTCTAAAAGGCGGTCTGCCAGAATACACATTGCCTGTACAATGATCGCCGCGTGATCTACTGCAATCTCTCCGCCTGTGAGCACCTGAAACTTTCGCTCCCGAATCAGCCCTTCCCTGCATGTCTCTTCAACTTCCGCCCGGGTATCCAGCCCCTTCTCTTCATTTGACACATGAAGCTGCCAGACTTTTCTGCTGACTTCTCCTGTGTGGACTTCCTTTTCTTTCAGGCAGAGGCTGCACCATGCCGCGTCCGCCGCATCATCCCCTGCCCGTACCGTGATGTCCTGCTCGTTCACAAGCGACAGATATGCCGTTGTGATCACACGGGTTCTCGGATCTCTGTCATAATCTCCATATACTGCAAACTGTTCCAATGGAAGATCTTTTACTCCGGTCTCTTCTTCCAGTTCCCGTCTTGCTGTATCCTCCAGATTTTCCCTCATTTCGGCAAACCCGCCGGGCAGCGCCCAGAACCCGATGCTTGGATGATTGCTCCTTCGCACCAGAAGCACTTTCAGCTGATTCACCTCCAGAAGCTCTCCTGTTATAGAAAAGATTACCGCATCTGTGGTACAGCTCGGTGTCTCATATTTGCGGGGATCATAATGCTCCAGAAACGTCTCCAGATCCTCACCCTGCCGGTTTTTCTCTTTTGTCCCGTAAAATTTTTCAATTTCTTTTAAAACGCCGCCATCTGTTTTTGCCTCCTGTCCGAATCCTTCTTTTCCTAACAGTATAGGCGTTTTTCCATTTTCTGTAAAGAAATCTAAACCACTTATTTTACTTTTACATATGGAGCGGCTACACCTTCCTCTGTGTTTCCATATCCCGGATATATATCCAGATATAAGGAATCCAGCTGATCCTCATCCGCCACATAAACCAGTGTATATTCCAGTGTTTCTCCTGCTGCCAGCGGCCGGAAGAATGCATCTTTCATTCTCTGCACGCCTTCTGTATAGTAGATCTTGTCAAAATAAATCGGGAAAGATGCCCCGTTTCCGGCTGTCCACTGCAGGTTATAATTTTCATTCGCTCCCACCAGCTGATAATCTGCCCTTGACAGGCTTCCGTCCTCATTGGTCTTCATGTATGCCAGATCCGGAGCGATGCTGATTCCCCCGCTTGCATTCCACTCTGTCTGGAAATCAGAACAATTCTCTGCCTGCATCTTTACAACTACATACTTGGAATTGACCGTTTCTGCCTCTTTGTTTGCCATTGCATCCGTTGTACCCCATTCTCCTGCATCAAGCACATATCTCTCATGCGGTTTCAGAGAGGTGTCTTCATTCACCCACAGAGCAACCTCATCTTCATACTGGGCATAGTTTTCTCTTGGAAACTGATCAACCGGCAGCGTATCCTGAATTTTGATATCCTTGACTGTAAACCGGATATCTTCAAACTCTGTTGAATTCTCATCTCTGAACGGATTTTTGATCTCCTCACCGATTGAACGCACGCCTTCTGCCGGAATCGTATTTCCCGCCTGCGCTTCCATTTCTTCCAGCCATTTCTTTTCTTCGATTTCCGTCTGGATCTCTTCCTCCGAAGGATATGGTACAGTCTCATCCAGAACGGTAACCTTCAACCCTTCTGCCACTTTTTCAATCTCTTCCTGTGGAAGATCGCTCGTATTGTGGATATAAATTCCATATCCCTCTTCTTCATTGAAAAGATATAACATTTTCTCTGTCTTCTCGCTGTCCACATATTCCGAGTCCATCAAAAACAGATCCAGTTTGGTATTCTCTGTATCTGATGTCTTTACCCGGCTTTCCTTACGGAATTTCCGAAAAGAATCTTCATCCACTCTGGACATCTTGTAAAGCTCTGCCGCATTATACGGTATGATGGAAATCCCACTGTTGGTCTCTTTATTATGCCACTTTCCGCCATATGGACCTTCTTCCTGATATTCATACCCCTCCGGCATATAGGTCGGCTCCACCTTGATCTGATGCGCCTCTTTCTGCTTTGTATCCACTTCAATCTGATACTGGAGTGTGTCCCCCTCCTCACTTCGCGTTACATTGAGATATTTTGTCACCGCAAACGCCGTGATGGAAAGCCCTGCCGTCAGTACTGCTGCCGCTGCCAGACCTGTCCAAAGTTTATATTTTCTGTTGTGTCTTCTCGTGGTCTGAATTCCAAGCTGTTCATACGCTTTTTTCATTCCCTCATCCACAGATTTCGGAACCTCCATATCCTTTCCCATAATTTTTTTCATCTCATCTATAGAATAGTCTTTCTTCATTTCACTGCCTCCTTCTTTAACACATGGAATACGCATGCTCAAATTTCTTTCGTCCTCTGGACAGCCTTGTTTTCACCGTATTCTCATCCATCTCCAGTATTTGTGCGATCTCTTTGATCTTAAATCCCTCTCCGTAATACAAAAGAAGCACGATCCGGTATTTTTCATCCAGAGAGTTCATCAATTCCTGAAATTCATAATTCTGCATCTCCATACACGTATTCTCCTGTTCTTCAATCTGCTCCAGAGGATACACCCGCTTTCCTGCTGCCAGTATATCCTTGCAGTTATTGATCAAGATCCTGGTCAGCCATGTCTTAAAATAATCTGCATTTTTCAGGCGCCCGATGTGTTCATAGCAATTGATCACCGTCTCCTGGATCGCATCCGCAATATCTGCATCATCCTTTAAATAACTTCTTGCCACTTTATACATCCCGCTCTTACAGCGCTCCATTAGCTCCACAAATGCCTGATCGTCTTTCTTCTGTGCCGTTTTTACCAGATATTTCATCACCTCTCACCCCGCTTTCCTGCTGTTTTGAACCGCTTTACACTCATTAGACCGGATTTTCTTCTGAAAAGTTTCATCTGCTTTTCTTTTACTTACAAAAATCAGCCCCTTTTTACATGAGGCTGATCTTTCTCTTATTTTCGATATCTTCTATTTTTGTCTTTCCGATCATAAGATTCAGGATTTCTACATCTGTCTGCTTCATTCCCGCTCTTCCAACATATCCGACTGCCTTGATCGTATCTTCCGGACAGTCCATGACAAGTCCCTCTCCACTGCCAAACACCAGCCCGCGCATTGCCATCTTATGACTTAAGATAGCAGCCTGCAGGGATGTTGCAATTTTCGCGGCACAGCTTGGCTTCGCACCGTCACATACGATCCCGCCTGCATCCGCGATCGTATTGACTACCGTATTCTGGATTTGTTCCAGATTTCCGCCGCACAGATACGTAATCCCTGCTCCTGCGCCTGCTGCCGCACAAACTGCGCCGCAATAGGCCGAAAGGGAGCCGATATAACGCTTCTGATTCAGTGCTACCAGATTCGATACACACAGTGCACGATAAATCTCTTCTTCACTCTTTTTCAGCTCTTTTCCGTATTCGATCACCGGCAGAGAACAGGTCATCCCCTGATTACCGGAACCAGAATTAATAATGACCGGCAGGGAGCATCCGCTCATTCTGGCATCTGATCCTGCCGCTGCCGAAGCCACGGCCTTCCACTGTACAGTCGTCCCGAATTCCTCTGCGATCACCCGCCCAACCTGGGCACCCCATTCATGCTCCAGACCTTCCTTTGCAATTCTGGAATTGTACCTGATCTGCCGGGCAAGCACATCTCGTACCTCATTTAAATCCACTTCCTGCGCAAACACAAGGATATCGGCCAGATTCAACAGACTTTTATCCACCTCAATTTCTTCCCCTGACACTTCTTTCTTGTGCGCATACACAATTTTTCCGTTTTTCTCGATCCTTGTAATATTGGTATGCTCCTGCTCAATGATGACTGTCGCTTCATTTTCTCCGTTTACAACCTGAACTTCGATATACAGATTTGCCACACCTTCTTTTAAACAGCAGTCGCAAAATGATCCCCGAAGCAACTCCTTCGTTCTTTTGATATCTGTCTGGGTCACGGCTTCTAACACTTCCAGCGCCTGAGAAGGATCACCGCCTGCAAGCCCCAGTACTGCTGCAGCTTCCACACCCTTCATCCCACCGGAATTAGGAACCTTCACACCTTTTACATTCTTGATGATATTCCCGCTGCACCAGACTGTCATATGCTCTGGAAACTCTCCCAGCACTTCCCTTGCTTTTGCCGATGCATAGGCCAAAGCGATCGGCTCTGTGCACCCCAGTGCCGGAACCAGTTCTTTTCTTAAGATTTTTACATAATTATCATAAATCGTTCTGTCCATAATATCTCCTTTGCTCCCGTATTCCTGCTATTTATCATACCAAATTCGTTTTTAAGACGCAACACGCAGAAAGTGCGGCAGATCACCACCCTTTCGGTCGCATCTGCCGCTCTCTCAATTCGCATAACCATACCTTTTTTCTTCCATACGCATCAGGCCTTTTCCCTCCAGATACCATTCAATCTCTGTCAGCAGCTGTAAAAATCGATACCTCTCTTTCTCATTCTGTAAATCCATTTTCCACATATCACCATACATCCGCTTCACCAGATTCCAGTCCCGTCTCAGAATTGCTTCCAGTTTTTCCAATCTGTCATCTCTCACTAAAATACAGATTTCCACATTGTTCTCCATGCGCTCCATCAGCCTGTAGAAGTAGGCATATTCTGTTGGTTCCATTTTGCGTGCAAAATCTGCCAACTCTTCCAGTGCATCTTTCAGTGGCTCCAGATTTTTCTTCATCCTTCGTCCCCTCCTGGTCTGTATGAAAACGCCACTTTCACTATCATTAAGTATACCATACTTCCGTATGGAATCTTTTCTGCGTTTTCCATTTTCCCGATCTTTTTCGACACGTTTTGTTACTATCAGTTTCCGATCAAAAGATTCCTTTCTGCAACCTGTTTCTCTGGACTTTCCCGGAGCACAAGTATACAATAGAAATCAAAGTATTTTATTTCAGGAGGTATTGAATATGAATGCAATCATAGAAAATCTGCTTACTCGCAGAAGTACCCGCGCATTTTTACAAAAAGAAATTCCGGATAACGAATTAAACGAGATCCTGCAGGCTGCCATCTATGCCCCAAGCGGTATGGGCAAGCAGACCTGGAAGTTTACGGTTCTCTGCAATCAGGAAAAAATCCAGCAGCTGGCAGAACTCATCGGACGAAAACTTGGACGAAAGGGCTATGATATGTACCGTCCGCAGGTTCTTATCATCCCTTCCAACCAAAAAGAAAATCCACACGGTATGGAAGACAATGCATGTGCCCTGGAAAACATCTTTCTGGCTGCACATTCCTTCGGAATCGGTTCTGTCTGGATCAATCAGCTCCGCACACTCTGTGATGATCCTGAAGTCCGTGCTCTGCTTGATGAGTTTGAAATTCCTTCCGATCATGTCGTGTACGGAATGGCTGCTCTGGGATATCCGGCAGACGCGCCCAAAAAGGAAATCCACAAAATCGGAGAGATCCGGATTATCAAATAAAACAGACAGGAGATTCTACAGATGAGATTTATTATCCAGAGAGTATCAGAAGCTTCCGTAACTGTCGAAGATCAGACCATCGGAAAAATCCAGAAAGGATTTCTGGTATTGATCGGAGTTTCTGATTCAGACACACAGGAAACTGCTGACAAACTGATCAAAAAAATGATCGGACTGCGCATTTTCGAGGATGAAAACGGAAAGACCAACCTTTCTCTTGCAGATGTAAACGGGAGCCTTCTTCTGGTTTCTCAGTTCACACTGTATGCCAACTGCAAAAAGGGCAACCGTCCAAGCTTTATCGAAGCAGGTGCTCCTGATAAAGCCAATGCCCTCTATGAATATATCATCACAAAATGCCGCCAGTCTGTTTCCTGCGTGGAAACCGGCGAATTTGGTGCAGATATGAAGGTTGCACTTGTTAATGACGGACCATTTACGATTATTTTAGATTCTGAAACATTATAAATGATTCTCGCGGACACGTATCTCCCAACGATGCGTGTCTTTTTTCTGCTTGCCGCAGCACACCTCAAATGCCCAGTTCGAATGATACGGCATGAGATATACCCGGAAAATAATACAGTGCGGCTCTTCCAGATCTTCACTGAAATGCACCTTTTGAAATGTATTTTCATCCATCATTTTCAACAACTTTTCTGCAAACTGCTCTCTGTTTTCTATCGTCCATCTGTTCGCATTCACCTCTACCCAAAGCCTGTACTCTCCATCTGTATGAGTGCCTGTAGTAGACCGCACGTCCGGTTTCTGCTGGAAAAGGAACCACCCCGTGGCTGCCAGAACTCCTATGATTATGATATACTTGAAATCTCTTTTCTTTTTCACGTTCATTCTCCATTATAATTTTTATACAGGTGTATATTTCTACATCTATATTATATTGCATCTTATACTTTTTTATACAACTGCACATATACTTTAGGAAAGGCAGGTGTAGATATGAATAAGATAATCATTGATTTGGACGTAGTAATGAAAGAAAAAGGAATCAGCAAAAAATTCCGTCTGCAAAAACTGCAATTTACAACGAACCCAATTAAACAACTACTGTAAGAATAAGATATCCAGAATTGATCTGAAAATTCTCGCCAGACTGTGCGAATATTTAAAATGCGATTTAACTGATATTTTAAAGCTGGTAGAAGAAGAGGAAGAAAATTCATAAAAATTGCGGCAGTATCTGTCTGATCAGAGATATTGCCGCAGTTTTTATTTCTTTTAATTTTCATTTCTTTTTTATAGAACTATCACAGTTTACTCACACTTTTCGCCTATATTATATGCATACAAAGCAAAAAGCTTTTTCATATATACTTTTCCCCCTTTTTTCAGCCGGCGATGGTATCCCGGCTTTTTCTTTTGTATAAACAGGCAAAAATTTCTGTTTTCACAAAACAGCGTGCCGCCAAAGAATGTCTGGAACTCTTTGACGGCACGCTATTTTCATCAAGCTGCCAAGGGGACTTGAACCCCCGACCTCCGCCTTACCAAGGCGACGCGCTACCGACTGCGCCATAGCAGCTTATGTGATAAACACAACACTAATATTATACATCAATTAGGTAAGCTCTGTCAATATTTTTATATAATTTTGATAAATTTTCACCTTTATTCCATCTTCATGAATCCACCATGCCTAATAGAATCAAGCATTGCTTCATAAATTCATCTTCTTTTTATCTCAATTCATTTTCAGCAATTTCTGTGCCTTGCTCTTAATCCTCTGCAGAGCATTATCCACCGCCTTGGGGCTTTTTCCGAGAAGCTCTGCGATTTTCCTGTAATCCGTTCCCATCAGGTGCAATTCCAGCACATGATTCTCCAGCGTACTTAAATTCTCCTTCAGCCGTTCTGAAAAAATCTCGGTAAACTCTTTTCCAAAATACAATGCTTCCGGATTATTTTCCTCCTGTGGTTCAATGGTATCGATCAGAGGAACCTTCTTTCCCTCCTCCACGGATTCTTCGTACAATGAAACATACGAATTCAGCGGAAGGTGCTTCTTTCTCTGAGATGCCTCGATCGCACTGTACATCTGCCTTGAGACACACAGTTCGGCAAAGCTTGCAAAGGATGTTCCCTGCCTGGTCTCATAATCACGGATTGCTTTAAAAAGCCCGATCATCCCTTCCTGGATGAGATCTTCATTCTCTCCGCCGAGAAGAAACATGGCTCTTGCTTTCTTTCGAACCATGGGCTTGTATTTATTCATGATAAAATCTGTGATCGCAGAGTCCCCGCCGCGCAGCTCTTCGATCAAATTTTCATCTGTCAGCATTTCATACCGGTTTCTCTGCATCATTTCCTCCATTTTATCCTTACATCGTTCTCTGACGTACAATCTCGTAAGCAAGTACTCCTGCCGCAACCGATGCATTCAGAGAATCAATCTCACCTTTCATCGGAATGCTGGCAACAAAGTCACATTTTTCTTTCACCAGACGTCCCACGCCTTCCCCTTCATTTCCGATCACCAGACCAATCGGTCCTTTCAGGTTCAAACGATACATGGATTCTCCGCCCATATCCGCACACACGAACCAGAGCCCTTTTTCTTTCAATTCTTCCATTGTCTTTGCCAGGTTTGTGACTTTTGCGACCGGAGTATAGTTTAAGGCTCCTGCAGAAGTTTTTGCCACGGTCGCAGTCAGTCCCACTGCTCTTCTCTTCGGAATGATCACGCCGTGTGCCCCTGCCAGATTTGCAGTTCGAATGATCGCACCCAGATTGTGAGGATCTTCGATATTATCAAGCAGAATCAAAAACGGATCTTCCCCTCGTTCTTCTGCCAGTTTTAACATATCCTCCACTTCCGAATATTCATAGGCAGCCGCATATGCGATTACACCCTGATGCTTTCCGGTCACGGAAATCTGTGAAAGTCGCTCTTTTCCCACAAAATTGATGATCGTATCATGCTTTTTCGCTTCTCTTACAATGGTGCGCACCGGTCCGTCCTGACATCCGTCCAGCACAAATACTTTATCGATCGGCTTTCCCGAACGAAACGCTTCGAGCACTGCATTTCTCCCCTCAATCACAAGGGTATGCTCTGTATTATCAAATTCTTTCCTATTTTCCTGCATCTTCTTCTCCCTGATTTTCTTTCAGACTTTCCAGTCCGATTTTTATAAGCGTCAGTAACCTCTCATATTGCTTTTTCAAATACAAATATCCGACCAGTGCCTCAAATCCCGTTGCTCTTCGATAATCTGTAATAGACTGGTTTTTAGCAGGGGATATGGATTTTGCATTCCGCCCTCTTTTATAGACAGCATGTTCTTCTTCTGTCAGATGTTCCTGCATGGCACGCATCATAAATGACTGCGCAGATGCCTGCACATACCCGCTGGTCTCTCTGTGAAGCTTCTGAACCTGACGGTTTCCCTGATTGATCACCATGCTCTTGATGATCAGATCATATACACAATCTCCAATATAAGCCAGCACAAGCGGAGAATATGCAGATACATCCACCGGATCAAACTGCAGCATCTCTTCCATCAGATCTCTGAATTCAAAATTTACGCTCTTTTCCATTTTACCCCTTCTCTTGTATCTTCCAGAATGATTCCTTTTACAAGCAGCTCATCACGGATTTCATCTGCCCTGGCAAAATTTCTTTCTTTTCTTGCAGCCTGACGCTCTGCGATCAGCGCCTCGATATCGTCTGCCAGCATCTCCTGCTCTTTTTCTACGATAATTCCAAGTACATCTGTCAATGCGACAAGCTGGCTCAACAGGTTTTGCAGATATTCTTTAGAGCTTTCCCCGTCTGTATTTGTGTTGATAAATTTCACCAGGTCAAACACTGCCGCGATTGCATCTGCTGTATTGAAATCATCATCCATGGCTTTTTCAAATTTCTGGGTAAATTCCTGACTTTTTTACAATCTTTTCCTGCTCCTTTTTCTGTCATATTCTCTGTTTTTGCGCCTTCGAGCAGGAATTTCAAATGTTCTGCTGCTGTCACGATACGCTCCAGACCGTTCTTTGCTGCCTCCATCAATTCTGCACTGAAGTTCAGCGGACTTCTGTAGTGCGCACTCAGCATAAAGAAACGCAGTACCTGAAGATCATACTTTTCTCCGATCTCACGTACAGTAAAGAAGTTCCCAAGAGATTTGGACATTTTGCGGTTATCAATATTCAAAAAGCCGTTGTGCAGCCAGTATTTGGAAAAATCTTTTCCGTTGGCAGCCTCACTCTGTGCAATCTCATTTTCGTGATGCGGGAAGATCAAATCCTCTCCACCGGCATGAATGTCAATCTGCTCTCCCAAATACTTTTTGGACATTTCCGAGCACTCGATGTGCCATCCAGGACGCCCTTCACTCCATGGTGACTCCCATGCAGGTTCTCCCTCTTTCTTCGGTTTCCAGAGTACAAAGTCCAGAGAATCCTCTTTTTCATCTTCTCCCGTCACAAGAAGGGAACGTCCGCCGGACTGCAGATCGTCCAGATTTTTATGTGACAGCTTTCCATACCCTTCAAATTTTCTGGTACGGTAATAAACTGTTCCATTCTTTTCATAAGCATAGCCCTTGTCGATCAGCGTCTGGATCATATCGATCATGCCGCCGATTTCTTCTGTTGCCAGCGGATTTTTGGTGGCAGGCTTGACATTCATCCCTTCCATATCTTTTTTACATTCTTCAATATAGCGTTTGGAAATCTCTTCTGCTGTCACACCTTCCTCGTTGGCTTTTTTGATGATCTTATCATCTACGTCTGTAAAGTTGGATACAAAATTCACATCGTATCCTTTATATTCAAAATATCTTCTGACCGTATCAAACACGATCATCGGTCTTGCATTTCCGATATGGATGAAGTTGTAAACAGTAGGTCCGCAGACATACATCTTTACTTTTCCTTCTTCCAATGGAACGAACTCTTCCTTTGTTTTTTCGACATTGTATTATACAGTTTCATCTTTTTTCTCCTCTCCCGTCTGTTCTGTTTTACATTGTTTCATACATCTCATTTTCTGTACCATCTCCGTCAGCTGATTATGAAGCTCTCTGCTCTCTTTCTGAAGTTCTCTGATATCACTGAGCACAGGATCCGGAAGGTTTATCTGATCCATTTCACTTCGAAGCACCTTTTTGTCATCTCTCTTTACGATTCTTCCCGGAACTCCCACTACGGTACAGTTCGGCGGCACCTCTTCCAGCACAACCGAGCCGGCTCCGATTTTTGAATTCTCTCCGATTGTAAAAGAACCCAATATTTTTGCGCCTGCACTGACCATGACATTATCCTCCAATGTAGGATGCCGCTTTCCCTGCTCTTTCCCGGTACCGCCAAGAGTCACCCCCTGATACAAAGTCACGTTATCTCCGATCACTGTGGTCTCACCGATAATCACTCCGCTTCCGTGATCAATAAACAGCCCTTTCCCGATCTGTGCGCCCGGATGGATCTCGATTCCCGTTTTTCTGGCTGCACGCTGGGAAATCCATCTGGCCAGAAAATAATGCTTTTTCAGATATAATTTATGCGCTACCCGATATCGCAAGATCACCTTAAAACTGGGATATAACAGCACTTCCATACTCGATTTGATCGCCGGGTCACGTTCTTTCACCACCCGGATTTCTTCCCGGATATAAGACAGCATTCCCATATGACATCCTCCTGACTTTTCTGCCATTTTAAAACAAAAAAACTTCATCTCTACAACTTAGAGACGAAGTTCTTCCGCGGTTCCACTCTATTAAAAGAATCTGGTTCTTTCACTCATTGCACGTAACGTATGCGACACGTACCCTGCTACTGACATTCTTTGTGTGTTCGCAGAATCAGCTCCCGAATGCACTTCTTTGGCCGCTTTCCCGGAATTGCTTTCAGCCGGTGACAATTCCTCTCTGTGAGCGTATGACCAGATACTCTTTTCGTTCTAAGCCTTTGCTTTTATTTCTTAGTCCAGATTATATCTTATGCAAAATTTTCTGTTTTGTCAACTTCTTTCACACAATCTCATTCAAGAATACCGGAGAGAGCGGTGAAATTTTCTCCAGCTCACACTCCAGCTCTCTGCCAAGACATACGTCCGGATCCTTTCTTAGATCCGCCGCACTTCGATAGCCAAATACAAGTTCCGTAAGCGCACCGATTGTCAGCACTCCCTGAGAATCCTCTGTCTCTGTGACCTGTATCCTGCCATCTTCCTGACTGCACAGCTTCCAGATCCTGCTGTTTCCAGTCAAGATCGGATCAATGACCGCAAAGGAACAAGAAAGACTTTCTCCCTCTTTGACCGTAAGCACTGATAACAAGGTCTCAAGATGCAGAATCCGTACCATGATCATCGGTTTCCTCTCCACAGACCTTGCACAAGGCTCCAACACTTCCGGACACGCCAGTACTTTGACCGGCTTCTCACTCAAACCGGATATGGAATCCCAAAATACAGTCTCATATCCCGGAAGGATCAGCGGTTCTAAAACTTCGCAGGTTTCCTCTTTTGCATAGCAGTAGATCCCCACCAGCTTTCCGTCCTTTTTCAGCATTCGGATTCCGCCGTTTTCACTCTGCTGCTCCAATACGCGTGTCTGATAGTAATGCGCGTCTCTCACTGCATATACCCGAGCCGTTCCAAAGAGCCGCTCCTTTGCAAACGCAGCCAGTTCTTCTGCCTGAAACATTGTTGCATCTTCCTCTTCGATCAATTCTGTCTCTGCCTTTTTTTCAAACACCGCCTGCCTCTGGCTGTATACAAACCTAAAATCATATGGAGTATAGATTGCCTCTGCTGCCGGCATCAAAAATGTAAACGGCTCCTTTTTTCCCATACATCTCCTGCATCGCTTTTCGCAGAAGACTGCTCATATAACCCCGGCTTCTGTATTGTGCTCTTGTGGCCACTGCAATAATATAACGGCATAAAAACGGATGCTCTGCCACCTGAAGCTGATAAGGATTCAGCTGGAGCATGGACTGGATCTCTCCGTCTTCTTCAATCACCCAGATTTCATTCTCTTTTGTCTTGATAAAATAGTAATAATCCAGAAATGCCCTGGTATCGTCTGAAAACACTTCCTCCCACAGCTTCCGGGTCTTTTGGTGCTCCTGTTCTTCCAGTCTTCGAAGTTCCATCCTCGTTCTCCCATCTATGCTTTTTTGCACCCCTGACAGCCGGCACATCCACCTGTCTGCGCTGTCACATCCACACTGCTGTAATTCATCACTTTTTCCAGCATACAGATTGCCTGAGAGGAAATCCCCTCTCCGCTTCCGGTAAATCCAAGTCCCTCTTCTGTCGTTGCCTTGACATTAATCTGATCCGACTCAATTTTTAATGCTTTTGCAATATTTTCGCGCATTGTATCAATATAAGGACGCATCTTTGGTCTCTGTGCAATGATCGTTGCATCAATATTTTCAATCAGAAACTGATGTTCTTCTAAGAGATCGGCAACATGCTCCAACAGTCTGATGCTGGAAATCCCTTTATACGCAGGATCTGTATCCGGAAAATGCTTCCCGATATCTCCCAGTGCAGCCGCCCCCAGAAGCGCATCCATGATCGCATGGAGCAGCACATCCGCATCAGAATGTCCGAGCAGTCCTTTTTCATTGGGAATCTCTACACCGCCAAGGATCAGTTTTCTTCCTTCTACTAATTTATGCACATCATATCCCATTCCAATTCTCATATTTATCTGCTCCTTTCTATTTCTGACTGCTTTTCTTTTCTATTGGCTGTCCGATTGTTCTTCTGTATCAATCGGAGCTTCTTTCTCTTCTTTTTCTTCCTGTTCCGGCATTTCCTGCTTGAACTGAATATCCGGAATCTCTCTTCGTGTTTCCTGTGAAGTTTCCATTGAATCCTCTTTCTCCACAATCTGAAGATCATCCTCCTGAGATTTTTCTCCTCCCCTGCTCATCTTCCATACGCTGCTGATCGCAGCACCTGCATATACAACCCCCACTCCAATAAACAAAACTGCGGCACATATCATCAGCGCCAGATTGTTCGGCTGCTCCCTGGTCACCTGGGAAATGATCTGAACCCCAAGAAATACCAGATACAATCCCGCCACGATCCGCAATACCATCCATGACTTTTTATTCATCTTCTTCCTCCTTGTAAGCCGTATATTCCGGCTTTCTTTTTCATTCTCTGATTGTAACAAAAAAGAAGCCCTCATTCAAGGACTTCTTTTTCAGTAGCGGAAACTGGATTTGAACCAGCGACACCACGGGTATGAACCGTGTGCTCTAGCCAACTGAGCTATTCCGCCATCTTTCATGGTATGGGGCCTACAGGGCTCGAACCTGTGACCCTCTGCTTGTAAGGCAGATGCTCTCCCAGCTGAGCTAAGACCCCATATCCGTCGGATACGTTTCCCGCAACCGACTTCGTTAGTATACTACCTGTACCAGGGAATGTCAACCCTTTTTTCACATTTTTTGCAATTTTTCAAATTGTTGCAACAAATTCTGCATTTATAGTGCCCAGCTGCCGTCTATAAAGACTGGAATTTCTTTTCCATCCTCTGTAATTCCTGTAATCTTCATATCTTTTGTACCAATCATAAAGTCCACATGATTGATGGAATGATTTCCGCCGATCTGATGCAATTCTTCTTCATTCATCTTCTCTCCATC
>ENA-OPYU01000219-OPYU01000219.1-human-gut-metagenome-genome-assembly--contig:-NODE-219-length-23560-cov-6.237827_pt1 | contig 23560 bp, 18 predicted proteins | sample MGYA00242637_ERZ504482 | MGnify/ENA primary metagenome ERZ504482 (study PRJEB26092, sample SAMD00036237) | human gut metagenome | host: Homo sapiens | study: EMG produced TPA metagenomics assembly of... | reverse complement strand
CGAAGATTATGCAAGTAGTTTCAGCCAGAGAATTTAGAGCCAATCAGGGAAAATACCTGATTAAGGCCAATGCAGGGCAGTCCTTGTTGCTCACAAGCAGATATGGCAGCTTTAAGATTGTTCCCATCGGAATTGTCCTACCGATAAGCGGACAAGCCTCCAGCTGGTGACTTCGCCGTGGTAAGGTAAGCCGAATTGTTTCCAGGCTGTTTCGGGGGAGTGGAATGAGCAAAGAGTGTGTCGAGCAGGTCGAAGGCGCAGGGGCTTCGGTGCCGATGACCGATATATCGAACATTGATGTGCCCGAGGGCACCGACGAGCTCAGCCGCAACACCCGTCGCGCATGGCGCGACCGCCTGAACAGCGCTTCGACGCGCAAGATGATCACGGGCGTCTTGGCTACGCTGGTGGGCGGTTCGTTTTGGGGCTTCTCGGGCACCAGCGCGAGTTTTTTGTTCGATACCTACCATGTCGATACGCTGTGGCTTATGAGCGTGCGTCAGATTCTCGCCGGCCTGCTCTTTATGGCTGTGGTTGTCACGCGCGACCGCGCACGCCTGGTCAAGCTTTGGACCACACCCGCCGATCGCAAGCAGCTGCTGCTCTTTACCGCCTTTGGCCTGCTGTTCAACCAGTTTTGCTATCTTTCGGCCGTGCGCCTGACGAACGCCGGAACCGCGACGGTGCTCCAGTGCCTGCAGCTCGTTATCATCATGGGCTACACCTGCGTGATCGATCGCCGCATGCCGCGTACTCGCGAAGTCATCGGCATTGGCCTGGCTCTGGGTGGAACCTTTTTAATCGCCACCGGCGGCGACCCCACCAGCCTGAATATCTCGCCGCTTGGCCTGGCAGCAGGTCTTATGTGTGCGGTCAGCGCCGCGTGTATGGCGGTGATTCCCGCCAAGATCCTGCCCGAATACGGCAGCCCCATCGTCACGGGCTCGGCAATGCTCACGGCGGGCGTGGTCTCGTGCGTCTTCGTGCAGCCCTGGGCGCATATGCCGGCGCTCGACGCTGCCGGCATCGAGGCGCTCGCGGTGTTCGTGGTTATCGGCTCGTTTTTTCGCTTACATGCTTTATATGCAGGGCGTTAAGGACATCGGCTCGGTGCGCGCGAGCCTCATCGGAACTGTGGAGCCGGTTTCGGCGACCATCACCAGCGCCGTTATGCTGGGGACGGTGTTTTTGCCGACCGACCTTATCGGCTTTGTCATGATCATCGTGATGATGTTCCTCACGGTGTAGCTAGCGCCGCCGCCAAGACAGAAAAGGTGTTGTGCCGCATTTTCGCCAATTGATGTCCGTGTCTGGAGTTTAGCTGTCGATGCTCAAAATGCCATAAACTAGTAACGTTATGGACTTTTTCATTGCGACTCAATTGCGAGGATTTCTTTATGGCTGGTAATCACTTTAAGGGCAGCGATAGCGGCCGCCCTGCAGTTCCGCCGCGTCCGAACGGGGCTGGTAAGGCCGGCACGCCGGGCGGCGCTGGACAGGGCGGTTCCGGTAAGCGCGTGTCCCCGGGCGAGACGGCGATGTTTACCGCTCTGTACGAGCAGTCTCAAAAGGCAAAAAAGACCGGCCGTGCAAGAGGAAATGTCTTTGCGGGCGGTGCAACCTCTGCGTCGCAGCCGAGCGGGGCTCCTTCGGTACCTGCGAACAACGCAGGTGCTGCCAACGCCGCGAATGGCGCCGGCAACGTTAATGCCGGCAAGGCCGACAACAATACTCCCTCTGCCGGTGGCGCGGGGCTTACGGGTAACCTCGGCACGATTTACACCGGCGCCTCCGAGACAGGCACGTTCGCCCGCCTGGATGATAGCGGTACCGAGTTTGCGGGCTCGGGTTCCAAGGAAGATTATTACGATTTTGGCTTGAACTACGGTAGCGATGCTTCGTCGAGTTCGACCTCTGACGGTCTGGTCCGTCATCGCCATCGCAAGGGCGAGCGCAAAAAGCGTCACACCGGCGCCATTATTGCCGCTGTAGTCGCGGTGCTTCTCGTTGCGCTTGGCGCAAGCGGCTTTATGCTGCTTAACTCGGCAAAGACCGTAAAGAGCGAAGCGAAGGAGGCTGTCGAGATCGTCGGTGGCCTTAAGGACAAGGTCACGTCGGGCGATTTTTCGACGCTGCCTGACGACGCGAAGAAGATCGATGAGCTCTGTAACAGCATGAAGGCGGAGACCTCGAGCCCGCTGTGGACGGCGGCTTCGTTTATCCCGGTGTATGGCAGCGATATCAACGCAGCCCGCACCATGATTGACGCCCTGTCCGATGTCTCGAGCAATGCGCTGGTTCCCATGGCCGATAACCTTTCGCAGGCTACGCCCGGCAAGCTGTTCCAGGACGGCATGATTAACGTGTCCGCGCTGCAGGCGGTCGCCGATTCGCTTTCCAGCAGCTCGAAGGTGTTCAAGAGCGCCAACGAGAAGGTCCAGGGCATTGGCGATACTCATATTTCCCAGGTGACCGAGCTGGTCGATAAGGCCAAGGACGGCTTTGCCACCCTCAACGGCGCGGTTGACGCGGCGGAGAAGGTCGCCCCCGTCCTTCCCCAGATGCTCGGCGCCAACGGCCAGACGCGCAACTACCTTGTGTACGCCATGAACAACGTCGAGATTCGTGCCTGCGGCGGCTTTGGCGGTTCGCAGGGCCTGATTTCGGTCACCGACGGCCAGATGTCGATTGGCGAGTTTGTTCCCCGCATTGGACTCAGCGAGGATGAGGCAGTCGAGAGCGTCGACGAAGAGGATGAGGCGCTGTTCGGCAACCACAGCAACCTGTACAACTCGGGCAATACCTATTCGCCTGATTGGCCCCGCAACTCGCAGCGTGTCGCCGCGCTGTGGAAGTCCCAGTATGGGCAGGACGTTGATGGCGTCGTCGGCATCGATCCGGTGTTCTTGCAGTACCTGCTGGGCCTTGTCGGTAATGTCTCGCTGCCTGATGGTACGGTCGTCGACGGTACCAATGCGGCGAAGGTTCTCATGCACGATGTGTATTGGAACTATCCGGTCGAGGAATCGGACGGCATCTTTGCGGCTGTTGCCAGCGCCGCCTTCGACAAGATTCTCGGTGGCATCGGTGACGTCGACGTTACAAAGCTTGTCGGTGCATTCGAGCGCGGTGCCGAAGAGGGCCGTCTGATTGCTTGGATGAGAAACGATGATGAGCAGAATGCCATCAAAGAGACGGGCATTGACGCTTCGCTGCCCGATCCGGATGATCCGAGTGCCGATCCCGTTGCCGGCGTTTACTTTAACAACCTGAGCTTCTCCAAGCTCGACTGGTATCTGAACGCCGACACGCAGATCGGCCAGGGCATCAAGAACGGCGACGGCACGTGCTCGTATCGCATCACCGTTACTCTGACGAACATCATGACGCAGGAGGAGGCTGGCAAGCTGCCCGACTACGTTGCGGCGAGCGCACCCGATGCCGCGCGTGACGACGAGCGTCTGAATGTCTCGTTGTTTGCCCCGACGGGCGGCAACATTACTGATCTGACCGTCGAGGGCACCCAGTTTGGTCTTGGCGCCGCTACGTGGCATGGAATCCCCTTCTATTCGGGCACCGTTGACCTGCATGCTGGCGAGACGACGACGATCACGTATACGCTGACCACGTCGGCCGAGGCGGGGGACAAGCCGCTTACGCTGCGTCAGACTCCTACATGCCAAGCGGCTCGCGACAGCGCGTCGGCGTAGGGTTTTTCTGGTAGCGCAGATAATCGAGTACCATTTTGGGGCGGACAGGCAATCTGTTCGCCCCTATTTTGTAAGGAGAGCGCATGAAGTACTTTGGCACCGACGGCTTTCGCGGTGAGGCCAACGTTGGGCTGACGGTAGAGCACGCTTATAAGATCGGCCGCTTTGTGGGCTGGCATTACGGCGCCAACCGCGGGGCCAAGGCGCGCGTGATCGTGGGCAAGGACACGCGTCGCTCGAGCTATATGTTCGAGGCGGCGCTGGTGAGCGGCCTGGTCGCGAGCGGCGCGGACGCCTACATGCTGCACGTGATCCCGACGCCGGGCGTGGCGCATCAGACCGTGGAGGGCTGCTTCGATTGCGGCATCATGATCAGCGCGAGCCACAACCCGTTTTGCGATAACGGCATTAAGCTCGTCAACAGCGACGGCTTTAAGATGGACGAGGACGTGCTGGAGCTCATTGAGGACTACATCGATGGCAAGAGCGAGGTGCCGCTGGCAACGGGCAACCACATCGGCGCCACGGTGGACTACATGCAGGGTCGCAACCGCTACATTGCTTCGCTCATCGCCAGCGCGAACTTTCGCTGCAGGGCGTCAAGATCGGCATCGATTGCGCCAACGGCTCGGCATCCTCGGTGGCCAAGCCGGTGTTCGACGCACTGGGCGCCGATGTGCGCGTGATCAATGCCGCGCCCGACGGCTTTAACATCAATGTCGACTGCGGCTCTACGCATATTGAGCGCCTGCAGCGCCACGTGGTGGAGCAGGGCCTGGATGTGGGCTTTGCCTACGATGGCGATGCCGACCGCTGCCTGGCCGTGGACGAGCGCGGCCGCGTGGTCGACGGCGACCAGATCCTGTACGTGTGCGGCGTGTACCTGAACAAGCACGGTCGCCTTTCGGGCGGTACCGTGGTGCCGACGATCGCCAGCAACTTTGGCCTGGTCAAGTCGCTGGAGCTTGCCGGTCTAAGTGCCGTGACCAGCGGCGTGGGCGACCGTCATGTGTATGCCAAGATGCGCGAGGGCGGCTACAGCCTGGGCGGCGAGCAGACGGGCCACACGATCTTTGGTGATATCGAGCGCACGGGCGACGGCATTATGACCTCGCTGCGCGTGATGGAAGTGATTCGTGCCGAGCGCGAGACGCTCTCGCAGCTCACGGCTCCGTGCAAGCTGCTGCCGCAAGCGCAGGTTGCCGTGCGCGTGGCCGACAAGGATGCCGCGCTCGAGAACATGGGCGTGCAGAACGCGATCGCCGAGGCCGAGGCCGCGCTGGCGGGCGAGGGCCGCGTGCTCGTGCGCAAGAGCGGAACCGAGTCGGTGATCCGCGTGCTGGCTGAGGCTCCGGACCAAGCCGCCGCCGACGCCGCCATGAAGCGCATCGCCGCTGCGCTCGAGGCTCTGTAGTTACGCGGTTTTCCCAAACCGCGTAACTGCTCGACGCTGCAAACGGCCCCAAGCGGCAATCTGACGTTCAATTTCAAGGGCGCGACCAGAAGGTCAGCGCCCTTTCATTTCACGTCACTTTGCTCGCTTGGGGTCGTTTTCGCTGACACTGCCAAGGCATTGGCGTCAACATGGTTGGCGTTGGCGATGGCGTGCTGGTCAATCCTTACAGCTCGTACAGCGTGGTGAACTTGTCCTGCAGGTAGCTGCAGTAGTAGCGGGCGTCAAAGTCCATGCCGCAGGCGCCCTTGATGAGTTCCGGCGCGTCCTTGGCGCGGCCCCACTGCCAAATGTGCTCGCCCAGCCAGGCACGGACGGGCGCCAGATCGCCGCTCGCACAGGCACCAGTAAGGTCGACGCCGTCGCGGCACATGGCCGGCACGAACATGGCGTCGTAGGCGCTGCCCAGCGCATAGGTGGGGAAGTAGCCAAACGAGCCACCGCTCCAGTGCGTATCCTGCAGGCAGCCGCGCGTGTCGTCGGGAACGGGAATGCCCAGGTACTCGTCCATAAAGCGGTTCCAAAGCGCGGGGATGTCCTTGGCCGTGGCCTCGCCGGCAAACAGCATGCGCTCGATCTCGTAGCGCACCATAACGTGCAGCGGATAAGTGAGCTCGTCCGCCTCGGTGCGGATCAGCGACGGCCGTGCGATGTTCACGGCATGGTAGAGCGTATCCTCGTCCACACTGCCATAGACCTCGGGCGCGTGACGGCGCAGCACCTCGAGCAGTGGGCCCATAAAGGCGCGGCTGCGACCCACGGTGTTCTCGAAAAAGCGGCTCTGGCTCTCGTGGATGCCCATGGAAGTGCCGCCCTCCAGGCAGGTGCGCGCATAGGCAGGATTGACGCCCAGCTCGTACATGGCGTGTCCCGCCTCGTGGATGATGCTGTAGACGTTGGAGATGCAGTCGTCCTCGTAGATGTGCGTCGCGATGCGCGCGTCGCCCACGGCAAAGCCCTCGCTAAACGGGTGCTCGGTAAAGGCAAGCGTGGTGTCGTTCAGGTCCAGGCCGACGAGCTTCATAAGGTCGAAGCTCATGGCGCGCTGGGCGGCCTCGGGCATGCGGGCGTGCAAAAAGTCGGCAGCGGGCTGCTGGCCGCGCTCGCCGATGGCGTGTACGAGCGGCACGACCGTGGCCTTGACCTCGTCGCAAAACGCATCGAAGCTCTTGGTGGAAAGGCCGCGCTCGTACTGGTCGAGCCAAACATCGTATGGGTCGCGCTTGGGGTCCATGAGCTCGGCCTGATGCTTAAGTTGGGCGACGATTCTATCCACGTAGGGCTCAAAACTCGCCCAGTCATTGGCCGTCTTGGCCTTGTGCCACACGGCGTCGGCCTCGCAGGTGAGCCTGGTCCAGGCCTCGGCCTCCTCGGTGGGAATGGCGCTTGCCTCGCGTTGATCGCGGCCGAGCACGCGGATCTCATCGAGCAGCTGCGGGTCGTCGATTTTGCCGCCGGCGACGGTCTCGCGCACTAACGAGCGTACGAGCTCAACGGACTTCTCGCTGGTCAGCAGCTTGTGATGCTCGCCGGCAAGCGTGCCCATGGCGTCGGCGCGGGCGGCAGCACCGTTGGCAGGAGCAATCGTCGCTCCATCGAACTCGGCAATCTTGAGCAGGTACTCGCGAGTCCACAGCTTGCCCTCGAGTTTGCGGAACTTTTTGACGGCCTTGTCGACTTTAGCAGCCTTGACGCCCTTGGCAGCCTTTGCCACGGCGGCCTTGGCCTTCTTATCGAGTTTCTTTCCCATACCATATCCTTGATCTCGCGAGCCGAGCGCCACGGATGGGCGCACGGCCAGTTTGCACAGCTACCTGCCTTGTACCCAGCGCGAACAAAACGGAACGCGGCGATACGCTCGCAGAATGTGTTATCCTATAGCCCAATGCGTTGACGGAGAGGGTTTTGCCCGCCGCGTCGCCGGCAAGAGAGGGAAGGTCATGGGCTGCAAGCCTTCCTGCGGTGATAAGGGCCAAGCGTTCACTCCCGAGCAGCGACCTCAACGGGCGTGCGGCCGGCGGCGGCGATGTCCCCAGTAGGGAAGCCGTGAGCCTCGCGACAAGGGGCAAAGAGTGGGCGCGGCGGGCCAGACATCCGCCGGGTCAAACAAGGTGGTACCGCGGAATTCAACCGTCCTTGGGCAATGCACATGCCCGAGGACGGTTTTTTGTTACCGAACCGGGCCGCGTTTTCGCAACGTCAGACGGCGGCAGCCGCCTCGGCAAGCGGGGAGCGCGAGAGACGAAAGGGAAGACATGAGTCTGATTGATGATCTGGTCAAACTCGAGGAAGAGGCCAAGGAGCTCGTCGCAGGCGCCGACGACGCCGCAAAGCTCGAGGCCGCGCGCATTGAGCTGCTCGGCCGCAAGGGCCGTATTACCGGCCTGATGCGCATGATGGGCAAGCTCGCCCCCGAGGATCGCCCCGTGATGGGCAAGCGTGCCAACGAGATGCGCCAGCTGATCGAGGGCATGCTCGACGAGCGCACGACCGAGATGAAGGCAGCCGCCCTCAAGCACGCTCTGGAGCACGACGCCGTCGACATCACGCTGCCGGGCATCCGTCCGCAGATCGGTCACCAGCACCTGATCAAGCAGATCATCGAGGAGGCCGAGGACATCTTTTGCGGCATCGGCTACACCGTCGAGTCCGGCCCCATGGTCGACACCTCCTACTACAACTTCACCGCGCTCAACGCCCCCATGGATCACCCGAGCCGCTCGGCCCGCGACACCTTCTACGTGGTCGACAACAACCCCGGCAGCGTCGCGCACCCCGAGGCTCACGCCCACGGCGAGTCCGATGTGCTGCTGCGCACCCAGACCTCGGGCGTGCAGATCCACACCATGGAGTCGCAAAAGCCGCCCATCTACATGATCTGCCCGGGCACCGTCTACCGTCCCGACACGGCCGACGCCTGCCACCTGCCGCAGTTCAACCAGATCGAGGGCCTGGTCGTCGACGAGGGCATCACCTTTGGCGACCTTAAGGGCACGCTCGACTACTTTGTTAAGTGCATGTTTGGCGAGGACCGCAAGACGCGCTATCGCCCGCACTTCTTCCCCTTCACCGAGCCCAGCTGCGAGGTGGACGTGAGCTGCCACGTCTGCGGCGGCAAGGGCTGCAACTTCTGCAAGCACAGCGGCTGGATTGAGATCCTGGGCTGCGGCATGGTCGACCCCAACGTCCTGATCAACTGCGGCATCGACCCCGAGAAGTACACCGGCTTCGCCTTTGGCATTGGCGCCGAGCGCGTCGCGGCCCTGCGCTACGACCTGCCGGACCTCAGAACGCTCATGACGGGCGATATGCGCTTCTTGAACCAATTTTAGGCTGCGGCTTGCCCAAGCACGGCACCTCGGCGCTCATTCGTCGCTTGCGTACCAAAGTACGCGGCGCTCCTCTTTCGGGCCGATCTGCCGCACTTGGACAACCCTCGCTTTGTAAGGAATGTTCACAAAGTTGAAGTTTCCACCTGCATCTCTTCGCAGGCTTTCAGTATGAAAGGAGAGCTAGATGCGTGTTTCTTACGACTGGCTCAAGACCATGATCGATATTCCGGAGGATCCCAAGACCCTTTCGGACGAATATATCCGTACCGGCACCGAGGTCGAGGCGATCGACACCGTGGGCGAGTCCTTCGACCACGTGGTGACTGCCAAGGTGCTCACCAAGACCCCACACCCCGATAGCGACCATATGTATGTGTGCTCGGTCGACGTGGGCGACAAGAACCTCGACGCCGACGGCAACCCCGCTCCGCTGCAGATCGTCTGCGGCGCGCAGAACTTCGAGGCCGGCGACCACATCGTCACGGCCATGATTGGCGCTGTCCTGCCCGGCGACGTCAAGATCAAGAAGAGCAAGCTTCGCGGCGTCGTGTCCATGGGCATGAACTGCTCCGCGCGCGAGCTCGGCCTGGGCGGCGACCACTCCGGCATCATGATCCTGCCCGAGGATACGCCCTGCGGCATGCCGTTTGCCGAGTACGTGGGCTCGAGCGATACCGTGCTTGACTGCGAGATCACGCCCAACCGTCCCGACTGCCTGTCCATGATCGGCATGGCCCGCGAGACCGGCGCCATCTTCGATCGCGATTTCCACGTTGAGCTGCCTGCCATCAAGGCCGAGACCGGCCGCGCGACCGACGACGAGCTTTCGGTCGAGATTGCCGACGAGGGCCTGTGCGACCGCTACGTCGCCCGCATCGTGCGCAACGTGAAGGTCGGCCCCTCGCCCGACTGGATGGTCAAGCGCCTCAACGCCCTGGGCGTGCGCCCGCACAACAACATCGTCGACATCACCAACTATGTGATGATGCTCACCGGTCAGCCGCTGCACGCCTTTGACCTGGACACCTTTGCCGAGCGCGATGGCCGCCGTCGCGTGGTGGTCCGCGCCGCCCAGCAGGATGAGAAGTTCACGACGCTCGACGGCGAGGAGCGCACGCTCGACGCCGGCATGGGCCTTATCACCGACGGCGAGCGCCCTGTGGCTCTGGCCGGCGTTATGGGCGGCATGGATTCCGAGATCGAGGACGACACCGTCGACGTGATGGTCGAGAGCGCCTGCTTCAACGCCGGTCGCACCTCGCACACCAGCCGCGACCTGTCGCTGATCTCCGACGCCTCCATTCGCTTTGAGCGCCAGGTTGACGAGACCGGCTGCGTGGACGTCGCCAACGTTACCTGCGCGCTCATCGAGGAGATCGCCGGCGGCGAGGTTGCTCCCGGCTATGTCGACGTTTTCCTGCGCCCAAGACTATCGACAGCATCAAGCTGCGCCTGGCCCGCGTGCATGCCATCTGCGGTGCCGACATCGAGCCCGAGTTTATCGAGCGTTCGCTCACCCGCCTGGGCTGCACCGTCGAGCGCGACGGCGATGACTTTATGGTTACCCCGCCGAGCTTCCGTCCCGACCTGCCGCGCGAGATCGACCTGATCGAGGAGGTCCTGCGCCTGTGGGGCATGGGCCGTGTGACGGCGACCATCCCGGCTGCCAAGAACCACATCGGCGGCCTGACCCGCGAGCAGAAGCTCACCCGCAAGGTCGGCGAGATCCTGCGTGCCTGCGGCCTCAACGAGACCACGACCTTTGGCTTTGCCGCCCCGGGCGACCTGGAGAAGATCGGTATGTCCACCGAGGGCCGCGGTTGCCCCGTGGTGCTCATGAACCCGCTGGTAGCCGAGCAGACCGAGATGCGTCGTTCGCTGTTGCCGGGCTTGCTGCAGTCCGTGGCCTACAACGAGGCGCACGGTACGCCCAATGTGCACCTGTACGAGGTCGGCAGCCTGTTCCACGGTCGCGAGAACGCCAGCCTGCCCAAGGAGACCAAGTCCGTGGCGGGTGTGCTCTCGGGCCAGTGGAGCGAGCAGTCCTGGAACATGAAGTACCGCAAGCTGCGTTTCTTCTTTGGCAAGGGCATTGTCGAGGAGCTGCTCGCCCAGCTGCGCATCGAGAAGGTTCGCTTCCGTCCCGTCGAGGGCGAGGGCTACGCTTTCTTGCAGCCGGGTCGTGCGGCCGAGGTTCTGTCCGGCGGCACCGTACTGGGCTGGGTCGGCGAGATTCACCCCGAGGCGCGCGAGGCGATGGGCATCGATGAGGTCGTCGTTGCCTTTGAGCTCGATCTGGACAAGCTGATCAAGGGCGCCCGCAATCAGGAGAACTACCGCGAGTTCTCGCAGTACCCGGCCGTTGAGCACGACCTTGCTATCGTGGTCGATAATGCTGTGACCTGCGAGGATCTTGAGCGCCGCATTACCAGCGCCGGCGGCAAGCTGCTCGAGGGCGTGCGCCTGTTCGACGTCTACCGCGATCCCATCCGCATCGGAGCGGGCAAGAAGTCCATGGCCTTTGCGCTTACGTATCGCTCCGACGACCACACGCTCACCAGCGAAGAGGTCGAGAAGGCGCACCAGAAGATCGTCACCAAGGTATGCAAGGGCGTAAACGGCGAGGTCCGCGGATAGGGCTTGCGCTGGGGTATGGGTCAGCGGTGGTTGCCGCCGAGTCTTACGTGACCGCTATGCTCGATATAAGGCACTGTTGAGCCTTCATATATGACACGCGCATTACATAACGGCGTGCTGCTTTGTCGGCAGTGCGCCGTTTTGCTATGATATCCCGCGGCGTGTTACGAATCTGACAATGCGTAACACTGACAAGGTGATTTAAGCGGCGTTGCAATTTCGTGCGCCGATAACCGGGAGGCGTACATGCACATTCCAGATAATTATCTGTCTCCGCAGACCGATGCCGTCATGGCGGTGGCAATGGTGCCCGTTTGGGTCCATTGCATCAAAAAAGGTGCGCGCCACGCTCGATCGCGAGCACATGGCTTTCCTGGGCATCTGCGCCGCATTTTCCTTCTTGCTTATGATGTTCAACGTGCCGCTGCCCGGCGGCACCACGGGTCACGCCGTCGGCGGCGCGCTCATCGCGCTGCTGCTGGGCCCGGAGGCCGCGGCCATCGCTGTCTCGGTCGCGCTGGCGCTACAGGCGCTGCTGTTTGGCGACGGCGGCATCCTGTCCTTTGGCGCCAACTGCTTTAACATGGCCTTCGTGCTGCCGTTTGCCGCTGCAATCGTGTTCCGTGCGCTCAACAGCCGTTTGCACGACAAGAGCTGGGGCACCTCGGTCTCTGCCATTGTCGGCGGCTGGGTCGGCCTGTGCCTGGCGGCCCTGTGCGCGGCAATCGAGTTTGGTATTCAGCCGATGCTCTTTACCAACGCTTCGGGCGCGCCACTGTACTGCCCTTTCCCGCTGTCTATTGCTATCCCTGCCATGATGATCCCGCATATGTTGGTTGCCGGCGTGGTCGAGGGCGTGGCGACGGCCGCCATCTACGGTTTCATTAAGAAGACGGCGCCGAGCGTTATCGTCGGGCCCGAGGCCGTCGATGGTCAGCTTGCTGCCGAGGGCGCTGCTGCCAAGAAGACCTCGCTGGTTCCCACGCTCATCTTGGTCGCCGTGCTTGTCGTGGCCACGCCGCTGGGCCTGCTGGCTACAGGTGACGCCTGGGGCGAGTGGGACGCTGAGGGCGCCGCGACCGCCGTCCAGGAGGCTGGCGACGACAGCCTGCAGGCTTCGGTCGGCCTCGATACCCCGACCTTTGCCGACGCTCTGCCCACAGGCGATTATCTGCAGGCCTATTCCGAGGAGCAGGGCCTTGGCTTTGCCGGCCAGGCCGCGATGTATATTCTTTCGGGTGTGATTGGCGTGGCGGTGCTCACCATCGTATTCCGCCTGGTCTCGCTGACGGTCAAGGAAAGCGGTGCTCATGGCAAGAGCCGAGCTGCCTAGCTGGCTTGCGGTCGAGCAGCGATACGAGCCCGCGGGGGCTCGGCATCGTGTGATGCAAAAGAATGTCCTGCACCTGGCGAGCCTGCTTGAGCGGGTTCGCCTGGGTGGAGGTGCGCATGAGGGCGGGTCGATGGTCGACCGCGCCCTTTCTTGCGTTTCGGCTCCGGTGCGTCTGGTGGGGATGTTCGTTTGCGTCCTGTGCGTGTGTCTGACGCAGAGTCCGCTGTACCTCATGTTGATGGCGGCAATCGCGCTGGTGCTCGTTGCCGTGCGCCCCATACGCGGGCTGCGGGCAACCTTTGTACCAGCACTTGGCGCTGCGGGGCTCGCGGCGGTTCTGGCGCTGCCCGCCTTGCTGCTGGACGCTTCTGCCGCGGGCGCCATGCTCAAGATTGCGCTCAAGACCTTCATTAATGTGTCGCTGGTGCTGGGTGTTTCGTGGACCCTCACGTGGAGCCGCATGTCGGCGGCACTCAAGATGCTGCATCTACCCGACGAAGTTATCTTTACGTTTGATATGGCGCTCAAGCACATCGAGGTGCTGGGTCGCACGGCGCACAATCTGTGCGAATCGGTCATGCTGCGCAGCGTTGGCCATGCGCCTGAGGGTTTTTCGCGCACCGACTCGCTGGCGGGTATCATGGGCATGACCTTTATCAAGGCGATGGAATGCAGCCGCGCGATGGACGAGGCTATGCTGTGCCGCGGCTTTGCCGGCGCGTATCCGGCGCCCGCACGCGCCGGGTTTGGCTGGCGCGATGCGGTTTACGCGGCCGGCGTGGCGCTGCTGGCAGTGTTATGCGCGGTGCTGTAGGCGCTGCTGGTTCCGGCTGGGGATGCAAATAGGGAAGGGCGACGTTTTGACGATCGATATGAATAATGCGGCGGGCACGAACGGTGCGGGCGGCGTCGAGGCCACGCCGCTCATCGAGCTGCGCGACGTGGTGTTCTCCTATGCGGAGCATACGGTTGTCGATGGTGTGTCGCTGCAGGTCGATCGTGGTGAACTCGTTGCCCTGCTCGGTCCCAACGGCTGCGGTAAGACGACGATTATGCGCCTTATTAACGGCCTTGAACTCGCAGACGCAGGGGCATACCTGTTCGACGGGCATGCGGTCGATGCGGCGTTTCTAAAGGATTCTGCGGCCGCTCAGCGTTTTCATCAGCGCGTGGGCTTTGTGTTCCAGAATGCCGATGCCCAGCTGTTCTGCGCCACGGTGGGCGAGGAAGTTGCTTTTGGTCCCGCGCAGATGGGGCTGCCGGCAGACGAGCTCGAGCGCCGCGTGCGCGATGCCATGGGGCTGTTCCAGGTTGCCGACCTTGCCGACGCCTCTCCCTATCAGCTCTCGGGCGGGCAAAAGAAGCGTGTGGCGCTGGCGGCAGTTGTATCGATGAACCCCGATATCCTAGTGCTCGATGAGCCCACCAATGGGCTCGACGAGGATTCATGCGACATCGTGGTCAACTTCTTGCTGGCCTACGTCGCGGCGGGTAAGACGGTCTTGATGAGCACGCATCACCAGGATTTGGTGCGACGCCTGGGTGCCCGTGCAATCTATATCGATCGATATCACCATGTGGTCGAGACGCCTTCGCCGTCGTATGGAACCGAAAGCGGTACTACGGACTAGTTGCTGCGTAGAGCGTGCGTAGCCGCCCGCGCGGCTTTGCCGTGATGGTATAGTTATCCAGGTTTTTTATGGGGGTGGCTATGCCAAGTTGGAACATTCATATCGCTCAGACGGAGCGTTTGCTGGAGCGCACCGGTGCACTTGCCAATAGCGTGCGCGACCGCAATGCCTTTTTGTTTGGCTGCGTGGTTCCGGATATTTTCGTGGGCTATATGGTCCCTGGCATCGCCGATCCCATCCCGTACCGCATTACGCACTTTGCCAAGCCCGAGCCTATCCCTAAGCCGCGTGAGCACGAGTTCTGGGATACCTATGTGGCACCGTTGCTTAAAAGTTCGCCCACCGGTGCGCAAGCCGCGGCGACCTCGATTATCGAGGAGCGCGAGCGACTGAATCGCGTGCACTATCCCCAGCGCTACAGGGATGCTGAGCCGGTTGTCGGTCCCGGCGCTCGTGAGTTCTCGCTTGCGTCCGAAGATGTGGCGCAGTCGTTGCTCGATTTGACACTGGGTGTCTGGTCGCATCTGGTGGCCGATACCGTATGGAATACGCGCGTGAATCAGTACCTGGAGGCGCACGGCGGCAAGCCGTGCGAGGAGTTCCGCATTAAAAAGCAAGGCGACTTTGACTGGTTCGGCAAGACGCTCGGCATTGTTTCGATTCCGCGCGCGACCGATCGCCTGTATACTGCGGCGACGCGTTTTGGGCAGTATCCCATCCATAAGGAGTATGTGCTCAAGACCATTGGCGTTATGCACGAGATTGTACGCGAAAACCCCGGCGAGCCCGATCATCCGCCGTATCGCTTGCTAACCGAGGAGTTTTTCGATGCAACGTTTACCGAGGTCATCGAGCTGACCGAGGCGGGATTTGCGGCTCGCGTTGCTGCTTCTGACGTCCCTGCAGACCCCCCTGATCGCTAGCTGCTAGCCGGCCGGCTTGACGGTGAACAGCTCATCCCAATTGACCAACAGCTCCCGTCGCAGGGCTTCTTCGGTGGTGCGTTCCTGACTGGTCTTTGGGATGTAGGGGAGCCCCGCCTTTTTATGGATGAGCTCAGCTATGTGGTCGAAGCTCTTCTTCTCCTTGATCTGGTCATAGGTAATTTGGATGACGTCGTAGCCCATGCTTGTGAGTGCGGTGGCGCGCTCGGCATCGGAGAGGCTTGCGGCTTCGCTGTCATGGGCGGAGCGGCCTTGGCATTCCAAGATGACGCCCATGCTGTCGGTGGCGCTTTCGATGAGGATATCGGCGTAGCAGCAGGTTTTGTCATACAGCGAACGTGCGGCTTCACTGAGCGGGATGCGCGCGTTGTTGGCGATCTCGATGCCCTGGCCGCCCTCGTCGCGGGGGAGCGAGATAAGCATGGAGGTCTGTACTTCGAAGGGCGAGGCGGCCTGCCCCGTCATGTGCTCGGCCGCCCAGCGCAGTTGTTTGACGCCGCGCAGGCCTGCGGCTTGCTTGGCGAACGCGGCGATATCCGTTGCGGTAAGAAGCGGCGTGCGCTTCCACAAGTTGGTGTCATTGCCCTTGGTGTCGTTAACTCGCTCCCAGCCGCAGTTGGGTGGAATGAACTTAAGCGAAATAGCTTCATCGAGTTGTTGTTGCGTTCGCTCGCAGGGCTTAAACACTGCAAAGGAGCCGCACATCTCGTAGCACGCCATGAGTAACTGGTTGCGTGAGACCTGCGTGGCAAGGCTGAGCAGCGTGAACTCCGGTGAAGTGACATCAAATCCATGTTCAGTCTGTCTAAACGACCCAGGAGGCGGCTCTTGGGTTAGCAGACGGCTATGAAATAGCTTTCCGTTCGCGCGCTGTTTCCTTTCACTCACGGATCTCCAAACTGGTGTGCCGAGCAAGTCTTTAAATACCGGTTGTTTTGAGTAATGCACCAAGCGATGGTCATGGTCGGGCGGCAGGATTGCTGGATAGAGTCCCAGTATTTGGGGCGGGATGCGATAGTACTGAAAAGCCGTGGGTCCGCAGGCAAGAAATGACATAGCGATCCGATCGTTTGAGCGTTATTTGGGCTAGAAAAGCTATCCGTTTCGGAAGTGCGGTGCAAAAAGACAAATAGGTCAGGCACAAGCGGTATTTAAGCCAACTTTATCAGGGGTTTGTTGAAATAAAAGGACTTATGCTCGGGGGTAAGCAAATTTTTTCCCCGCACTTCTGAAAACGCGGTTGATCTGGTTCTTGCTAAAACGATTTAGCAGCGTCGGTTAAGGTGTGGGTTTGCCACCGGGCGAACACTTTTAGCGCTTGGGGCTTTATTTTTTGGGCCTCGGAGGGCGGATTTCGCGCTTTTGGTAATGAAATGGGTGCGTGCCATGTCGTGCGGTAGGCATCGGTGCACAGAAAAAGGGTCCGGAAGGCAATGCCTTCCGGACCCTTTGCAATGCAAATTTGCTTGCAAGTACGATTTAGCGCACCTGAGCGACGTAAGCGACGTTGGTCGAGGAGACCTTATCCTCGAGCTGGACGCTCATGCGGGGATCGCCGGCGGTAGCGACGGTCAGATCGCCGGCCTTGACGTAGCCGAGCTCCTTAGCGGTCTCGATCGCCTTGACGATCGTGCCGTTGACGGTGCCCTGGGTAATCTCGGCTTGGTGCGGGATAACGCCCCAGTACATAATCATCTGCTGGACGGCCCACTCGTGGCGGGAGAACGCGCAGATCGGCATGTTGGGACGGAAGTGCGAGATCAGGCGAGCGGTACGACCGGTGGTCGTCGGCACGGTGATGCACTTGGCGCCAACGGTGGTGGCCATGTTCACAGCGGACATACCCACAACGTTGTTGACGACGCGGGTGCCGTGAGCATCGGCCGGAACCTCGAGCGGAGCGTGGGCCGGGAGGTACTTCTCGGTCTCGAGAGCAATGCTGGCCTGCATCTTAACGGCCTCGACCGGGTACTTACCGGCAGCGGACTCGCCAGAGAGCATAACGGCGTCGGTGCCGTCGTAGATGGCGTTTGCAACGTCGGCAACCTCGGCGCGCGTCGGGCGCGGGTTCTGCTGCATGGAGTCGAGCATCTGCGTAGCGGTGATGACGGGCTTGTAGGCCGCGTTGCACTTGGCGATGATCTCCTTCTGGATGTGGGGAACGAGCTCGGGCTTGATCTCGATGCCCAGGTCGCCACGGGCGACCATGATGCCGTCGGAAGCCTCGAGGATCTCGTCGAAGTTCTCGACGCCCAGGGCGCATTCGATCTTCGGGAAGATCGTCACGTGCTCGCCGCCGTTCTCGCGGCAAAGCTCGCGGATGCCGCGGACGGACTCGCCGTCACGGATGAAGGAAGCGGCGATGTAGTCGATGTTCTCGGTCAGGCCAAAGAGGATGTCCTGACGATCGCGCTCGGTGATGGCGGGCAGCGAGATGTTGACGTTGGGCATGTTGACGCCCTTGCGCTCGCCGATCAGGCCGTCATTCTTGACGACGCAGGTCATGTCCTGGCCGCTGACGGACTCGACCTCAAGGGCAACCAGGCCGTCATCGATCAGGATGAGGGAGCCCTTCTCGACCTCGGAGGGCAGAGCCAGGTAGTCGAGGGAGATGTGCTCAGCGGTGCCGTGGAAATCCTCGGTCGTGGGCTGAGCAGTAACGACGATCTTGTCGCCGGTCTTGACGGCAACCTTCTTGCCGTCGACCAGAAGGCCGGTGCGGACCTCGGGGCCCTTGGTGTCGAGCAGGATGCCGACGGGCATACCGAGCTCCTTGGAAATACGACGGACGCGCTCGATGCGACCGTGGTGCTCGTCGTAGGATCCGTGCGAGAAGTTAAAACGGGCGACGTTCATGCCCGCCTTGATCATCTCGCGGATGGTCTCGTCGCTATCGCAGGCGGGACCCATGGTGCATACAATCTTGGTGCGCTTGTACATTCAGACCTCCATCTGACATCGTCTTGCGCTGATAGATAAACCATAAGAAATAAAACTGAGATGATTATAACGAAATGACGACCGAATACCCTCAAAAAAGTCGACCGTATGCCGAATTAGAAGTTCTTTTTTTCGCGGTAAAAACCGGTATATGAAAAATCTTTACCAACCGTTCTGACCGCTGCTATCTGGGCGATATTTCAGTTTGATGATGCACCGAAGAAAAAATCGTTTTATCAATGTTGAGCATCACACGGTCTGCATCGTTGCACTCGAGCCGTGTTTCCAATTGGAATGTTTTGGCTAGACGCGCCGCTTTGGGGTACCATAGCCCCACTATCAACTGCCGCTCAGCACGGCAGCCTTGATGAGCCCTTGCCCTTCTCCTGGGAATTATGATCGGGCATCAATCTGCTGAGTGGCCCGAATCCCAGGAGGGGACTCTATATGCAAAAGGAATACCTGTCCGCCGCGGCGGAGGTACTCAGCGACCAAGGTGTCGATGAGAACCTCGGCCTGAGCAGCGACGAGGCGTCGTCGCGCCTCGCCAAGACAGGCCCTAACAAGCTTGAGGAAGCCGAGAAGACGCCGTTGTGGAAGCGCTTCTTTGAGCAGATGGCCGACCCCATGGTCATCATGCTGATCGTTGCCGCCGTCATCAGTGCACTCACGGGCATGGTCAAGGGCGAGGCGGACTTTGCCGATGTCGCCATCATCATGTTCGTCGTTATCGTCAACTCGGTGCTGGGCGTGGTCCAGGAGGCTAAAAGCGAGGAAGCTCTCGAGGCATTGCAGGAGATGAGCGCCGCGCAGTCCAAGGTTCTGCGCGACGGCAAGCTCGTGCACCTGCCGAGCGCCGAGCTCGTGCCCGGTGACGTGATCATGCTCGAGGCGGGCGACTCCGTCCCGGCCGACTGCCGTGTGCTCGAGAGCGCCACGATGAAGATCGAGGAGGCCGCCCTTACCGGCGAGTCCGTGCCCGTCGAGAAGCATGCCAACGTCATTGAGCTCGCCGCCGGCACCGACGACGTGCCGCTCGGCGACCGCAAGAACATGTGCTACATGGGTTCCACCGTGGTATACGGCCGCGGCCGCGCCGTCGTGGTCGGCACCGGCATGAACACCGAGATGGGTAAGATCGCCGGCGCCCTGGCCGAGGCCAAGGAAGAGCTCACGCCGCTGCAGGTGAAGCTTGCCGAGCTCAGCCGCATCCTCACCATCATGGTTATCGTCATCTGCGTCGTTATCTTTGGCGTCGATATCATCCGCCACGGCGTGGGCAACGTTCTTACCGACCCGACCGCCCTGCTCGATACCTTTATGGTCGCCGTCTCGCTCGCCGTCGCTGCCATCCCCGAGGGCCTGGTCGCCGTCGTGACCATCGTGCTGTCGCTTGGCGTGACCAAGATGGCCAAGCGCCAGGCAATCATCCGCAAGCTTTCCGCCGTCGAGACCCTTGGCTGCACACAGACCATCTGCTCCGACAAGACCGGTACCCTCACCCAGAACAAGATGACCGTCGTCAAGCACGAGCTCGCTGCGCCTAAGGAGAAGTTCCTGGCCGGCATGGCGCTGTGCTCCGACGCCCAGTGGGACGAGGAGCTGGGCGAGGCCGTGGGTGAGCCGACTGAGTGCGCGCTCGTCAACGACGCCGGCAAGGCGGGGCTCACCGGCCTGACCGCCGAGCACCCGCGTGTGGGTGAGGCCCCGTTTGACTCGGGCCGCAAGATGATGTCCGTGGTCGTCGAGACCCTGGACGGCGAGTACGAGCAGTACACCAAGGGCGCGCCCGACGTGGTGATCGGCCTGTGCACCCATATCTACGAGGGCGATAAGGTCGTCCCCCTGACCGAGAAGCGTCGTGCCGAGCTCGTGGCCGCCAACAAGGCCATGGCTGACGAGGCCCTGCGCGTGCTGGCGCTGGCGAGCCGCACCTACACCGAGGTCCCGGCCGACTGCAGCCCCGCCGCGCTCGAGCATGACCTGGTCTTCTGCGGCCTGTCCGGCATGATTGACCCGGTCCGCCCCGAGGTCGCCGACGCCATCCGCGAGGCGCACGACGCCGGTATCCGCACCGTCATGATTACGGGCGACCACATCGACACCGCCGTGGCCATCGCCAAGCAGCTGGGCATCGTCACCGATCGCAGCCATGCCATCACCGGTGCCGACCTCGATCGCATGAGCGACGAGGAACTCGACGCGCACATCGAGGACTACGGCGTGTACGCCCGCGTTCAGCCCGAGCATAAGACCCGCATCGTCGAGGCTTGGAAGTCGCGCGACCAGATCGTGGCCATGACGGGCGACGGCGTCAACGACGCCCCGTCCATCAAGCGCGCCGACATCGGCGTCGGTATGGGCATCACCGGCACCGACGTCACCAAGAACGTTGCCGACATGGTGCTTGCCGACGACAACTTTGCCACCATCATCGGTGCCTGCGAAGAGGGCCGTCGCATCTACGACAACATCCGCAAGGTCATCCAGTTCCTGCTTTCGGCCAACCTTGCTGAGGTGTTCTCGGTGTTTATCGCCACGCTCATTGGCTTTACCATCTTCCAGCCGGTGCAGCTGCTGTGGGTGAACCTGGTCACCGACTGCTTCCCCGCGCTCGCGCTGGGCATGGAGGATGCCGAGGGTGACATCATGAAGCGCAAGCCGCGCAACGCCAAGGACGGTGTCTTTGCCGGTCACATGGGCCTGGACTGCGTGGTCCAGGGTCTGATCATCACCGTGCTGGTGCTGGCGAGCTTCTTTGTGGGCGTGTACTTTGACATGGGCTACATCCACATCGCCGATATGATCGCCGGCAATGCCGACGAGGAAGGCGTGATGATGGCGTTCATCACGCTCAACATGGTCGAGATTTTCCACTGCTTCAATATGCGCAGCCGTCGTGCGTCGCTGTTCACCATGAAGAAGCAGAACAAGTGGCTGTGGGCTTCCGCCGCGCTGGCACTGGTGCTGACGGTGATCGTGACCGTGCAGCCGACGCTTGCCGAGATGTTCTTTGGCCCTGTGACGCTTGAGCTCAAGGGCGTTGTAGCTGCCCTGGGCCTTGCCTTCCTGATCATCCCGCTGATGGAGATCTACAAGGCGATCATGCGCGCGGTCGAAAAAGAGTAACGTTCCTGTCCGGGCCCGACCGCCTGCGGGGTTTCCACGGGCACGTCCTCGCCGCTTTGCGGCTGCGGGATGTGCCCTTAGGAAACCCCTCCCGGCGGGCGGGCCCTGCGGTATCCTTGCTGGCTTTTCTCCCGTGCGGATGAAAAGGGCTGAGGGAAAGTTTGTGAGCTGGTCGGGCTTTGCCCGGCCAGCTCTTTTTGATTTAAAATACCTGCTCAGTTGTGTGGTTTTGTGCTGGGAGGCGCTTGTGGGCAAGGCTAAGGCTAAGGCGAAGAAAAAGACGACGGGGCGCGGGCTAAGCGTGACCGTCGTCGGAAGCTTGCGACCGAAGCCCCTGCGTCCGCCGAGGAGTTGTTGGCGAGCGTACCGGGGCTCGATGCGCTACAGGATGTTCCGGCGTTCGACGATCTGCCGGTCGATGCCGCCCAACAGGCAGCCTTCGATGATTTTTGCGCGCAAGCCGAGCAGCCAGAGCAGATGCAGCTGGGCGCCGTGGTGCGCCTGGACCGCGGGTTTCCACTGGTGGCAACTGCCGACGACACGTTTCGTGCCGAGCATGCCGTAGGGTTTGCCAAGTCGCGTGGCGAGGACGAGGTCTTGCTGCCCGCCGTGGGCGACCGCGTGGCGGTTCGCCGTGCTCCCGGGCACGACATGGGCGTGATCGAGTGCGTACTGCCGCGCCGTACGAGCTTTGAACGTTGGCGTGGCCGTGCCCGCGGTGAGCGCCAGGTGCTCTGCTCCAACGTTGACAGCGTGCTGATCGTGCAGGCGCTCGGCGCCGGCGAGGTGCTGCTCGATCGCGTCGCGCGCTCACTGGTGTTGGCGCTCGATTGCGATGCCGAGCCGGTGGTGGTGCTCACCAAGGCCGACCGCTGCGAGGCCGATGAGCTCGAGCGCGATCTGGACCGCGTGCGCCGTCTGGTGGGTCCGGACGTGCGCGTGATCGTGACATCTTCTGCCGAGGGCCGCGGCCTGGACGAGGTCCGTGTCTGCGTGCCTGCCGGGAGCTGCGCCATGATTCTGGGCGAGTCGGGTGCCGGCAAGTCGACGCTGCTCAATGCACTGCTGGGCCACGATACGTTGGCGACCGGCGGTGTGCGCGAACGCGACGACCAGGGCCGTCACACTACCGTCGCGCGCGTGATGGTGGCGCTGCCGGGCGACGCCGGTGTGATCGCCGATGCCCCGGGCCTGCGCAGCCTACCGCTCGTGGGTCACGAGCGGGGTCTGGCGCGCGCCTTCCCCGAGATTGTCGAGGCATCGCGCGCGTGCCGGTTTGGCGATTGCACACATACCCATGAGCCGGGTTGCGCCGTTCGCGAGGCCGAGGACGCCGGGCAGATCGACAGTCTGCGTCTGGAAACGTTCCAAAACTTGGCGTCATCCATGCGCGTGAGCGCTCAAATGCTCGATCCCGATGTCCATCTGTAATTGATTTTTCCTATGACAGCCGTCTCCCAACTGGTCGGGAGACGGCTTTTTTGCTGCGGAAAAGCCTCGAAACATGCAGTTTGCTGACGTGCTGACCAAAACTTTGCCACGAGCTTGACGGGCTGGTCAGCTTTTGGTCAGCGATTGGTTTGACATCGAAAACCAAGATCGCGATTGCACCGCTTTGCACTCTGACCGCCCAGACAATGGTGGTACGGGCATTCGCCCGGCACTGCCATGAGAGGAGCGGCCGTGAACAAGAGCAAGCGCATCGCCATCAGTCTGGTCGCGGGCGTGCTCGCTGCTCTGCTCTGCATGGTTTACGGCTCGTCGATCCGCTCGCAAGCCGAACAGGTCCAGGCTGAGACCTTGGCCAAGTACGGTGGCGATCGCGTCGAGGTATGCGTCGCGGCGCGCGATATCGATGTGGGCGAGACCCTCGATGAGACCAATGTCATAACCCAGGAATGGCTGACGAGTCTGCTGCCGCGTGACGCGGCGACCGAGCTGCGCCAGGTGCGCGGCGACGTGACGACTTCGCGTATTCCCAAAAACGCCGTGATCTGCAATGTCTACACCAAGGCCGAGAGCCACAAGCTCGAGGTGCCTAAGGGCAAGGTCGCCGTTTCGGTGGCGGTCGATGCCGAGCACTCGGTCGGCGGTGCTACGGGCGTGGGCAGCTACGTGGATGTGTATGTGCAAAAAGACGGCGTAACCGATCGACTGTGCGGCGCGCACGTGATCGATACCAGTGAGGATTCCGGTGCCACGCGCGAGGGCAAGATCGAATGGGTGACGCTGGCGGCTGACCCCGAAGACGTCAAGGAACTGCTGGGAGCCTCGGGCAAGGGAACGGTCAGCTTGACGATTCCCGCCACGGCGCGCGGCAAAAAGAGCGGAGGCGACGAGTGATGAAGGCGATCTGGCTTGCGTGCTGCGCGTGCGGCGATTACGGGCTGTTGCAGCGGGAAGTCGAGGGCCGTGATACGGGTGCACAGGTGCTTCGCGTGGGTGACCTGG
>ENA-OPYU01000218-OPYU01000218.1-human-gut-metagenome-genome-assembly--contig:-NODE-218-length-23637-cov-2.849171_pt1 | contig 23637 bp, 20 predicted proteins | sample MGYA00242637_ERZ504482 | MGnify/ENA primary metagenome ERZ504482 (study PRJEB26092, sample SAMD00036237) | human gut metagenome | host: Homo sapiens | study: EMG produced TPA metagenomics assembly of... | reverse complement strand
AGTTTTAGAATCCGGAGATTTAACATTGTACCCCCTCAACATATATTAACCCATAAGGAGGGTCTGTGTAGTGTTTGATTTTAATAAGCCGAATATTGAAATTACAGAAATTTCAGAAGATAAAAAACTATGGAAAATTTGTAGTGGAACCTCTGGAGAGAGGATACGGAATCACATTGGGTAACTCCCTGAGAAGGTATTCAGCTTGTTCTTCATGTGGGCCATCAGCAGCAACCTGCTGCCTACAATGATCAGGCAGTTGATGAAAACCTGTGAACTGAATGCTTTTGAGGCCTCGTTCACTGAAGCTGCCTATTGGCTGGCCTACTTCCTGTTTCCCATACCGATAGCAATGTTCATGAAACGTTTCAGCTATAAGTCGGGTATAATTGTCGGTCTCATTCTTGCAGCCATCGGTGGTCTGCTTTTCTTCCCTGCAGCCGAGATAAAGGAATACTGGGCATATCTTGTAATCTTCTTCATCATGGCAACGGGAATGTGCTTCCTCGAGACTGCTGCCAATCCGTATGTGACAGCTCTGGGTACACACGATACGGCTTCAAGAAGACTGAATCTTGCACAGTCGTTCAACGGTCTTGGTGCTTTCATATCCGCAATGTTTCTGAGTAAGCTTATACTTACCGGACAGAACTATACTCGCGAGACTCTGCCTGCCGACTTTCCCGGAGGTTGGGACGGATTTATTCAGATGGAGACAGACTCCATGAAGATGCCTTATCTGGTCTTGCAGTCCTGCTGATTATTCTTGCTGTGGTGTTTGCACTGTATAAGTTGCCTGATATTGACAAGGAGGAATCGCACGGCGAGAAGGGCAAGCTTATCAATTTTGCAGTGTTGAAACGCAAACACCTGAGATGGGGAGTTATCGCACAGTTCTTCTATAATGGAGGGCAGACAGCCATTAACAGCTTGTTCCTGGTTTACTGCTGTATGTATGCAGGTCTGTCGGAGGATGAGGCGACCACATTCTTCGGACTGTATATGCTGGCTTTCCTTGCTGGCAGATGGATAGGAACTATGCTGATGTCGAAATTCAGACCTCAGGATATGCTGCTGACATACGCTATAGTGAATATCATACTGTGCGGGGTGATTATCATGTTCGGTGGTATGACAGGACTTTATGCCATGCTTGCAGTGTCGTTCTTCATGTCGATAATGTATCCAACCCAGTTCTCACTTGCACTACGCGACCTTGGCGAGGACACAAAGAGTGGTTCGGCATTCCTTGTGATGGCTATTATAGGTAATGCGTGCATCCCTCAGTTCACCGCATTTGTGATGAATCATAACGCGGACTTCTATCAGGTGGCATATGTAATACCTCTGATATGTTTCTTCTTTACGGCATATTATGGCTGGAGAGGATATAAGATAGAGAAAAAAGCAACATTGAATTAATGCAACATCAAAATAATACAATAACAAATTTAAATAAATACATAGATTATGAAAGCTGTACAAATTACTGAAGCCGGAAAGGTTCAAGTAGCTGATATAGTTAAACCAACACTTGGAGCCGGAGAAATTTTACTTCGTATCAAATATGTCGGATTCTGTGGTTCCGACCTTAATACTTACCTGGGAAGAAATCCTATGGTGAAGATGCCTGTCATCCCGGGACATGAAGTGGGTGCTGTGATAGAGGAAATAGGCGAAGGCGTTCCTGTCGGTTTCGAGAAGGGAATGAACGTGACAGTAAATCCATATACCAACTGCGGAAAGTGTGCTTCATGCCGCAACGGACGTGTGAATGCCTGCGAACACAACGAGACTTTGGGTGTTCAGCGTAACGGTTCTATGCAGGAGTTCCTTGTCCTCCCTTGGACAAAGGTTATTCCGGCTGCCGGTCTTTCGGATAAGGAATGTGCGCTGATTGAGCCTATGAGCGTAGGTTTCCATGCCGTGTCGAGAGCTCAGGTAACTGACATTGATACTGTGGCCGTGATTGGTTGCGGAATGATTGGACTTGGCGCCATAGTAAGAGCATCGCTTCGTGGCGCAAGGGTAATAGCATTGGATATTGACGATGAGAAGCTTGAACTGGCAAAACGCCTGGGTGCTTCGATGGTTATCAATTCGAAGACTGAAAATGTGGTGGAAAGAGTAAGGGAACTTACTGACGGCTATATGGCTGATGTGGTGATAGAGGCTGTGGGTAGTCCTATCACATATGTTACTGCCATCGACATTGTAGGTTTCACAGGCCGTGTGGCATGTATCGGCTATGCCAAGAGTGAAGTGGCTTTCCAGACAAAATATTTTGTCCAGAAGGAACTCGACATACGCGGTTCGCGCAATGCAATGCCTGAGGATTTCCGTGCCGTGATACATTATCTTCAGAATGGCAACTGCCCGATGAACGAACTTATCTCTGCCGTAGTGAAACCTGAAGAGGCAGGCGAGGCTCTGCAGAAATGGTCGGAAAATCCAGGTAAGGTATTCAGAATGTTGGTTGAATTTTAATCTTATCAATTTTAATTTTTTGGCATTACAATGAAAGCTTTAAATAGTAAGACTGCAGTAAAGGCAGTACGTCCGGAACGTATCATACAGTTTGGCGAAGGTAATTTCCTTCGTGCGTTTGTCGACTGGATTATCTCGAATATGAATGAAAAGACAGATTTCAACAGCAGTGTTGTTGTGGTGCAGCCTATAGAAAAAGGTATGGTTGATGCCCTCAATGCCCAGGACTGTCTGTATCATGTCAATCTTCAGGGACTGAACAATGGCGAGGTGGTGAACTCATTCAGAATGATTGATGTCATCAGCCGCGCGCTGAATCCATACAGCCAGTATAATGACTTCATGGCACTGGCGGAACAGCCTGATATGAGATTCGTAATCTCGAACACTACTGAGGCCGGTATCAACTTCGATCCGTCGTGCAAGCTTGAGGATGCTCCTGCAAGCTCTTATCCGGGCAAGCTGACACAGTTGCTTTATCACAGATTCAAACATTTCAACGGTGACAAGTCGAAAGGACTCATCATCTTCCCATGCGAGCTTATCTTCCTCAACGGTCACAAACTGAAGGAAACAATCTATCAGTATATTGAATTGTGGAACCTTGGCGAAGAGTTCAAGTCATGGTTTGAAACTGCATGTGGTGTATATGCCACACTGGTGGACCGTATCGTACCGGGTTTCCCTCGTAAAGACATAGACAACATAAAAACTAAACTATACTTTGATGACAATTTAGTTGTACAGGGCGAGGCTTTTCATCTGTGGGTTATCGAAGCACCGGAATCGGTTGCCGAAGAATTTCCTGCAAACAAGGCGGGACTGAACGTTCTGTTCGTCCCGTCGGAGGAGCCTTATCATGAACGCAAGGTTACTCTGCTGAACGGTCCTCACACTGTATTGTCGCCGGTGGCATTCCTTTCGGGCGTCAATATCGTGAGAGACGCATGCCAGCATGAGGTGATAGGCAAGTTCATCAAACGTGTGATGTTCGACGAGCTGATGGAGACCCTCAACCTGCCGAAAGAGGAACTCAAGAAGTTTGCCGATGATGTCCTGGAACGTTTCAATAATCCTTTCGTAGACCATCAGGTAACATCAATCATGCTTAACTCATTCCCTAAGTATGCCACACGCGACCTTCCAGGAGTGAAGGAATATCTGAAACGTAAGGGTGTGCTTCCTGAAGGACTTGTACTCGGTCTTGCAGCCATCATAGTATACTACAAAGGTGGAAAGCGTGCCGATGGTGTAGAGATAGTTCCTAACGATGCACAGGAAATCATGGCGATGCTTACAAGTTTGTGGAACGATGGCTCGGTAGAAAATCTTGTGAAGACAGTTCTCGCCGATACTTCCATTTGGGGTGAAGACCTTAATACTATCTCGGGACTGGCAGACCGTGTAATTTACTATATCAACAAAATCCAGAGCGAAGGAATGCTTCAGACAGTAAAAGACCTTGTAGGTTGATACTTCTACCTGTATTCTTCAATTTATAAATGTTAGTTTGTTATGACTGAATATATCCAGATAAAACCCTGCGGACAATGTGGCTGTGGCACTGCACCCATTGTCCAAAGGGACTGTAATAGAGGTGAACGGCAATTCCATAGAATTAATGGAGGATATACCTGCCGGTCATAAGATTGCCCTGAAGGATTTTGCAGAAGGTGATATGGTGATAAAATACGGTTTCCCCATATCGCACGCTGTAAAGGAAGTCAGGAAAGGACATCTGCTGAACGAGAAAACCGTCAAGACGAACCTTTCCGGTCTGAGTACATACACTTACACTCCGAAGTTCGAGAAACAGACATTCACGAACGAGAACCGTACATTCAAAGGGTATTTGCGTGCTAACGGAGAAGCCGGCATACGTAATGAGATATGGATTATCCCTACGGTGGGTTGCGTGAACGGAATAGTAAACCAGTTGGCCGAGCAGCTTCGCAAGGAAACAGGTTGCGAGGGGGTTGACTCCATTATATCTTTCCCTCATAACTACGGATGCTCGCAGTTGGGTGACGACCATGAGAACACCCGTAAGATATTGCGTGACATGGTCCTTCATCCCAATGCCGGAGCTGTCCTTGTCGTAGGTCTTGGCTGTGAGAACAACCAGCCTGATGCCTTTCGTGAGTTTATAGGTGACTATGATACCCAAAGGATCCGTTTCCTTGTTTCTCAGAAAGTAGATGATGAGATAGAAGAGGGTATGAAACTTCTCCGTGAGATGTATGCCATAGCCAGGGAAGACAAGCGGACTGATGTCCCCCTGTCAAAACTGCGTATAGGACTCAAGTGCGGCGGGTCTGATGGACTGTCCGGTATCACGGCCAATCCGATGCTTGGGGTGTTCTCTGACTATCTTGTTGCCCAGGGTGGGACAACAGTCCTCACGGAGGTACCTGAAATGTTCGGAGCCGAGACACTGCTCATGAACCGTTGCCGCACGAAGGAGATATTCGACGACACAGTGGCCATGATAAACGACTTCAAGAACTACTTCATCCGCAACGACCAGCCAATATATGGAAAAATCCTTCACCCGGGAAACAAGGCGGGAGGGTATTTCCACGCTTGAGGAGAAATCATTGGGATGTACACAGAAGTCGGGAAGCTCGATGGTGGAGGATGTTCTGAAATATGGCGACCGTGTCACAACACACGGACTTAACCTGTTGAGCGCACCAGGCAACGACCTAGTGGCAAGTACGGCTCTTGCTTCTGCCGGATGCCATATCGTGCTGTTCACAACAGGCCGCGGAACACCGTTCGGAACATTCGTTCCAACCGTGAAGGTTTCGACCAACACTCCGCTTTATGAACAGAAACATACGTGGATTGATTTCAATGCCGGAACTCTGGTAGAGGGAGAAAGCATGGAATCTTTAAGCAGACGTTTTATAGACTTTGTGGTGGAAGTGGCAAGCGGAAAGCAGGCACTGAACGAAAAGAAGGGATACCGGGAAATAGCTATCCTTAAGCAAGGAGTAACTTTATAAAATGTTTTATTTTTTTTCAATGATGAAACTCTCCGTTGATATCTGAAATATAAATGGAGAGTTTTTTTTGTTTTTACACTTTGAAATTATTTTTGTCATTAATATTAATCTGAAAATCGATATGACCATAAAAAATCATTATCACAGTCTTAACTATCTTTCTGTCCGGATTCTGTTATGCCGGAACCTCCACTAAAGTGGATTTCAACTTCGATTGGAAATTCAGCAAACCAGCAGGTTTCGTGCCTCAGGACACTTTGTTCCTGAGTCCAGATATAAAGTGGGAGGATGTGTGTCTGCCTCATGACTGGAGTATCAGCGAAGGATATACCAAGACTCAGACAGCCGGAAGCAATGGTTTTCTGTCTGGCGGTGTGGGGATTTACATGAAGAATTTTCTCACCTCGGATGATATGAATGGGAAAAAAGTGTTCATTCATTTCGAAGGTGTATATAATAACTCAAAGGTTTGGATAAACGGGCATATGTTGGGATTCCGTCCTAACGGATATGTGGGATTTGAATATGAACTTACTCAATATCTGAAACCAAAAGGTTCGATGAATACAATAACTGTCTGCGTTGACAGAAGAGCGTATGCCGACAGCAGATGGTATGTCGGTGCCGGTATATACAGGAATGTGAGTCTTATTCTAAGAAACGAGCTCTATATTCCTTCAGACGGAATATTCGTTACCACACCACAGGTAGGCAACCGTTCGATGGTGAATGTGGTATGCGAGGTGAAGAATGCTGGAACAGGTGTAAAAGGAGTCACCGTGAAGCACGAAGTAGTGTACGACGGCAAGACAATAGCTTCTGTTTCCGATGATTTTGTTGCCCTGAAAGGCGATTTCAATGAGTTCACTGCATCTGTTGAACTGTAGAATTGTCATCTCTGGAGTCTTGAAACGCCTTCGATGTATGAGCTTCATACTACTCTGATTGCTTCTGACGGATATGTGATGGATAAGAAAACAACAAAATTTGGTATCCGCGACATTAAATTCGATGCGGATGAAGGCTTCCTTCTAAACGGAAAATCAGTAAAAATAAAAGGAGTGAACATACACCACGACTTGGGATGTATGGGTGTTGCCGCATACGATGATGCCCTGTTGCGACGCCTTATGAGACTTCGTTCCATAGGCTGCAATGCCATACGTACAGCCCATAATCCGCATTCGGAAAGTCTGCTGGAAATGTGCGACAGTCTGGGACTTCTTGTAATGAATGAATTTATCGACGAATGGAAGGTGGCAAAGAAAAAGTGGATTACTGAGCGAGCTAAGGAAGATGCGCCCGACAGCATATCAATAGGATATACCAGATACTTCGATACGCATGCCGAGCACGACCTCAAGTCGTTCATCAGGCGAGACAGAAATCATCCTTGCGTGATACTCTGGAGTATAGGCAATGAAATAGAATGGACCTATCCATATTACTGGGCATCGAGCAAAGACAATAAAGGGTTCAAGGGTCTTATCCATACGGGCGACCCGGAAACAGACAACAAGTCTATACTGAAAGAGTTCAACCGTCTGTCAGGAGGAAAAGACGATTTGGCTGAAACAGCCGCTGTCCTTGCCGGTTGGGTTAAGGATGTGGACACTACCCGTCCCGTCTCTTCAGGAGTCGTTGTTCCGTCAGTTTCGCGTCTCTCCGGATATACAGACGTTCTTGATGTAGTGGGATATAACTATAAAGACAAATATTATGAAATCGACCATAAGCTATATCCATATCAGCCTATTATCGGTTCGGAGAATGTTGGTCAGCTCTTTGAATGGACAGCCGTGGCCGACAAGAAGTACATAGCGGGCATCTTCGTGTGGACAGGATTCGACTATCTTGGCGAGAACGGCCCATGGCCTGCAAGGGGTGGAGACTGTTCTTTCTTCGATTTCGTGGGCAACAAGACAGCGCGTGGCCATTTCTTTGAATGTCTGTGGAAAGACACACCGAAAACCCATATTGTAACAATACCTGAAAAGGAAAGCGAGTTCAAGATGGATGCTGACGGAAGTTTCACCTACACTCCACGCCCGGGATGGATCAGACGCTGGGAGTGGTACGACACACGCGATAAATGGAAGTACCGCAGGGACGAGGACATACTGGTGCAGGTATATACCAACGCCCCAGAAGTGGAACTGTTTCTGAACGGCAAATCGTTGGGAACAAAGAAACGCAGCGATTTCATGGAGCATAATATACTGATGTGGAAGGTGGCATACAAGGAAGGAACACTCCTTGCGGTAGGCAAGGACGGCGACAGAATATTATCGAAAGACACTTTGTCCACAAGCGGCAAGCCGTGCCGTCTGGCACTGAACTGCGACCGCAAAACAGCTACCGACAACGGTTATGACCTTATCCATGTAGAAGTATCCATTGAAGATAAAGAAGGAAACACAGTAGTCGATATACCTTCGGATGTGAGGATAATCCTCGACGACAAGCTTGAACTTGCCGGACTCGACAATGGATCGCCTTCGATAGAAGATTTGAACATCAACGTCATAAACAATAGTGTAAGGACATATAACGGAAAGTGTCTGTTTGTCCTGAGAACCATAAGAGGGAAGAAAGGAACATCCTTTGTCAAGGTTGTAGGTGACGGTGGAATACAGGGCAGATGTAAAATTCTGATTTCCCACCCTATATCACATTAATATCCCCCTCATATATTATAAGTGAAAGATATAGTTTTGTGACATCAAAAAACATGTAAAACCTAAGATTATGAGAAATAAAAATCTTTAGCTTTAATAATCCTATTATCAACCCTAAAGGTTTCAGCATCTGATTCAAATGTTGATTTCAATAAAGATTGGAAATTCGTACTGAAAGATTCTGCTCATTATTCATATACTTCTTATGTCCCTGGTGATGAATGGAAGAAAGTGAACCTGCCACATGACTGGAGTGTTGGTTTACCTTACGATTCCATTTCGGGTGAAGGATGTGTAGCTTTCCTTCAGGGAGGAATAGGATGGTATAGCAAATCATTTCCCACAACAATCAGTGCAAATCAGAAATGCTATATAGTGTTCGATGGAGTATATAATAATTCTGAGTATTGGATAAATGGCAAAAAGCTTGGATATCATCCTTCGGGATATGCTCCTTTTTATTTTGATGTCACAGACTATCTCAATCCCAATGAGGATAACCGTATGACTGTAAGGGTCGACCACAGCCATTATGCCGACAGCAGATGGTACACCGGTTCAGGTATATACAGGGATGTGAAAAATGATTGTAACCGACAGACTGCATATTCCGGTTTGGGGAACATTTGTCACTACTCCCGTGGTTACTGATAAATATGCTAAAGTAAACAACCAAGTTACCGTGTGCAACAGCTACTCCGAACCCAGAGCTGCAGTTGTTGAGGTAGTATATAAGGATAATAAAGGCAATATCGCAGCCTTTGAGGTCTTCAGTATAAAACTGAATGCTGGTGAGGAGAAAATTATCGACATCGTATCTGAGATTAAACAGCCTGATTTGTGGAGCGTCGATACACCTGTCCTCTATACAGCCGAGACACGCATCAAGAATGGCGATGAAGTAATTTCTGAAAACACTGTCAGGTTCGGCATACGGACATTCCGTTTTGATGCAGACAAAGGTTTCTCCTTAACGGGAAAAACATGAAGATAAAAGGAGTATGCCTGCACCATGATGCCGGAAATGGTTGGCGCGGCAATGAATACGCGATGTGTGGTACCGGCGTCTGAAAACCCTAAAGGAAGGAGGATGCAATGCCATCCGCCTCTCGCACAATCCGGGAGCGGAAGAGTTTCTGTCTTTGTGCGATGAGATAGGTCTTCTGGTTCAGGAAGAATTCTTCGATGAGTGGGATTATCCCAAAGATAAAAGACTCAATATGAAGGAAACTGTAGAAGACTATCCTACGCATGGCTATTGCGAGCATTTCCAGGAATGGGCAGAAAGAGATTTGAAAAACGTAATGAGGAGAAGCCGTAATCATGCCTGTATCTTCCAGTGGAGTATAGGTAATGAAATAGAATGGACTTATACCGGATGCCGCGAGGCGACAGGTTTCTTCGGTGCCGATTCCAACGGTAATTATTTCTGGAATCAGCCTCCATACTCTAAAGAAAAAATTCAGAGAAATGTGGAAAATCCAGCCTAAACATGCATACGACATTGGCCGTACAGCGCAAAAATTAGCTGCATGGACACGCCAGATGGACACCACACGTGTAGTTACCGCCAACTGCATCCTGCCTTCCATAAGCTTTGAGTCAGGATATATCGACGCGCTCGATGTGGCAGGCTTCAGCTACCGTCGCGTGATGTATGATTATGCTAAGAAGAATTATCCTGACAAGCCTATAATGGGTACAGAAAATCTCGGTCAGTGGCACGAATGGAAGGCGGTGATTGAAAGGGATTTCGTTCCGGGTATGTTTATATGGACAGGAGTCGATTATCTGGGAGAAGTGGAAGCCGTCTTTCAAAATGGCCTCAAAAGTCGATAGGATGTGGTCTCCTGGATATGTGCGGCTATGTGAAGCCTTCGTACGACATGATGAAATCATTGTGGACAGACAAGCCCTTTTTATTGCATATATATTCACAGACTACAGACAAATCTTCGTATCTCCATGTAAAAGATGGATTTACTGATAAGAAAGGACATGAATGGATAGAAGATTATGGGTTTGGGATGATGTAAACTCTCACTGGAATTATCAGAAAGGTGACTCGGTAATAGTAGAGATATATTCCAATTGTGATGAAGTGGAACTTTTCGTTAACGGTAAGTCGATGGGAAAGAAGTATATAGACGATTTTGAGGATCATATCTATAAATGGGCAGTTCAGTACAAGCCTGGCACTATTACCGCAAAAGGAAAAAATAAGTTAGGTAATACCACTACAGCTATAAGGACTTCAGGCAAAGAACATTCGATATTGCTGACGGTTGACAAACAAAGTATCGCAGCAAATGGAAAGGATGTTCTGCATGTCACAGCTCAGCTAACAGACAAAAAAGGTAATCCTGTAAAGACAACAGAACAGATGCTTAAGTTCAACATTGATGGAGAGTACCGTCTGCTTGGTATAGACAATGGAAACGTGAAGAACGTTTCTCCATATCAAAGTAAGGATATTATGACATATCAGGGAAGATGTATGTTGATGCTTCAGTCGACAGAAAAATCATCGGTACTGAATATCAGTGCAGAAACAAGTGAATTACACTCGAATAAACTAACAATTAATATAAAATAAAGTCTAGTATGAGAAAAATTATTCTTGCAGCCGGCATGATGTCGCTATTGGCAGCATGCGGAAATACAGGCAATACACAGACTATTGCCGTTGACGACACTCAGAATTATGATGAGCTTAAGGCCGATTCATTGGGAATACCTAAGGGAAATAAGTTAAGTGCAGCTATGAAACGTGCCATGAAATGGGAAAATCACGACAATAAATGGTTCTTTGAGTATAAGATGGAACCACTTAAAGGTGATCTTGCTTATGAAGAGGGCGTAGTAAGAAGAGACCCGAGTGCAATGCTGAAAATAGGTAATACATATTATGTATGGTATTCAAAGAGCTATGGACCTACCCAAGGATTTGCTGGAGATATAGAGAAAGATAAGGTTTTCCCATGGGACAGATGTGATATATGGTATGCCACATCAAAAGACGGATGGACATGGAAGGAACAGGGAATTGCAGTGAAACGTGGTGAAAAAGGTGCTTACGACGACCGTTCAGTCTTCACTCCTGAGGTGATGGAATGGAAAGGAAAGTATTATCTTTGCTATCAGGCGGTAAAATCCCCTTACACAGTCCGTGTAAAGAATACTATCGGTATGGCATGTGCTGATTCCCCTGAAGGACCGTGGATCAAGACAGACAAGCCTGTACTGGAACCTTCTAATACCGGCGAATGGGAAGGCGATGAGGATAACAGATTCAAGGTAGTGTCGAAAGGTGATTTCGACAGTCATAAGGTACACGACCCGTGTATAATACCTTATAAAGGTAAGTTCTATATGTACTACAAAGGCGAACGTATGGGAGAAGAAATAACATGGGGCGGCCGTGAAATCAAACACGGAGTGGCTATTGCGGAAAATCCTATGGGTCCGTATGTGAAATCGGAATATAATCCTATTTCAAACAGCGGGCATGAAGTTTGCGTATGGCCTTACAAAGGAGGTATAGCTTCACTTATCACCACCGACGGTCCTGAAAAGAACACACTCCAGTGGTCGCCTGACGGAATAAACTTTGAAATAATGTCAGTAGTAAAAGGCGCGCCACACGCCATTGGCCTGAACCGCAGTGCAGATGCCGAAAAAGAACCTACCGAAATATTGAGATGGGGTCTTACTCATATATACAACAGTTCAGACTATCAGAGCATAATGAGATTTTCTACCTGGACATTGCAGACACATACCGCTAAAGGTGAATCAAAAGAACGCAAAATAATTATTATAACTTAAACTAAGATACCACGATGAGCAAAACTGATTTACCATTTGTTTAGCATCGCTGCAAATAGCCTGTGCAGCAGAAGATTTCAATAATAAATCGTACGAGTGGGATATCTATCCTGTACCCGCTGATGCCGGCGACGGTATGGTGTGGAAACTCCATCCACAGTCGGACGACTTTAATTATGTTGCCGACGAAAAGGATAAAGGAAAAGAGTTCTATGCCAAATGGACCGATTTCTATCATAATCATTGGACAGGACCTGCTCCTACAATATGGCAGAGAGACCATGTTTCCGTTTCCGACGGATACCTTAAATAGAAGCCAGCCGTCCTGAAGAGTCCCCATGAGAAGTTGTAAGCGGACCCAACACAAAGGAACTGTCGGGAACCTATACGGGATGTATCACATCGAAGACACGTGTAAAGTATCCGGTTTATGTAGAGGCATACGCAAAACTTTCAAATTCAACCATGGCATCCGATGTATGGATGCTCAGCCCTGACGATACTCAGGAAATCGACATCATAGAAGCATACGGCGGCGACAGAGACGGCGGAGGTTACGGTGCCGACAGACTTCACCTGAGCCATCACATATTCATCCGCCAGCCATTCAAGGATTATCAGCCGAAAGATCTTGGCTCATGGTATAAGGATGACAAGGGAACATTGTGGCGCGACGATTTTCATCGTGTAGGAGTGTTCTGGAAAGACCCTTTCACACTTGAATATTATGTAGATGGAGAACTTGTCAGAACCGTAAGCGGCAAGGATATTATCGACCCCAACAACTACACTGGTGGTACAGGTCTGGTAAAAGACATGGACATCATAATAAATATGGAAGACCAAAGCTGGAGAGCCGTTAAAGGTTTAAGCCCTACGGATGAGGAACTGGAAAAAATGTGGAAGACCACACCTTCCTGGTGGACTGGATAAGGGTTTATACACCAGTTCCCGAAGAATAGGATTTTATAGTTTATATCGTAATAAAAAAACACTTCATATATTCAACTTTTTCATAAAAGAGTTCAGTTGTAATATGAAGTGCTTTTTTTATTTTATTGCTTGAATTTGAAATAAATATTTGAGAATGATATATACTATGACTAGTTAAATATATAGAATTATGATGTCAAATAAATCAATAGAATGTTCCTGATGACTTCATTATTACGCAAAAGACTATTTATTGGATATTTTATTACAGGATTTATAGTCTTAAGTATGGTTACTGTAATGATAAATGAACGTTGCCGGTTGAAAGAACTTGAGAATCTGATAATTCAAATTAATGAAGCTTATGAGAATACTAATAAAGTTCATTTGTATATTACTAAGTTGGCAACTTTAGGCGAATCAGTTATAGTATGGGATGAGTCTGATTATAACATATTTCATAATCAACGTTTTAAAACAGATAGTGTTCTACTTGAAATAAAATTAAGGTAGTTGTGATTTTTTCATGTCCAGTTCAAATTGATTCTTTACGGGAATTGCTTAAAACGAAAGAAATGCACTTGTTTCAAATAATGAAAGCAGTCCAATTTGCGAATAAATCTGATAGTATTCTTACTAATGAATTGCCTGTAATAGCTACTCAAACAGTAAAGTGAAGACAATAACTCAGAAAAAGAAAGGAATTGCCGGATTATTCGGAAAGAAGGAGACGATACAAGTCCCCTATATAACTAATGAAATACAGAATTTTGAATAATAGATTGGTTTCTGTCATAGATATGCGAAACAATCAGATAGAAACTTATGTGGATAGCTTGCGTTTGCAGAATAGGCTGTTAAATCAAAAATTATATGATTTTGTATCTTTTTTAGATAATCAGGTACAGCTGTCATTTATAGAACGAAACTTAGAGGTAACGGAAGTCAAACAAGAATCCTTTCGATTATTTATCGTAATGATGAGTATTGCGGTTTTTATAATATTAATTTCATTTTTAATTATACAATCAGATTTACGTAAGGAAGAAATAATTAAATTTAAATTACAACAAGCTATTCAAGAAAACGAGAATTTGCTTGATATGCGTAAGAAAATCATCCTGACAGTTTCTCATGATATTAGAGGTCCACTTGGTAATATCCATAACTGTGCAGATTTGGTATCTGAAACGCGTGAAAAGAGGAAGCGCGAAAAATATTTAGATGACATCCGTCATTCTTGTCGACACGTTTTACATCTGGTTAATGATTTGATGGATGCTTACCGAATCAATGAAGCCGGTAATTTGCGTAACGACACACCATTTTATCTTGACCGTTTCTTGCAACGAATTTCAGATGAGTTTTCTCGTAAAGCGACTTCAAAAGGTCTGATTTTATATTCTGAACATAAAGGATCAAATGTAATAGTAAAAGGTGATGCGGACAAACTTGAACAGGTTTTAGCCAATCTACTTACAAACGCTATTAAGTTTACTTCCAGGGGTAACGTCAATTTCCATTCAGAATATTCAGAAGGAAAACTTCGTATTGAAATAAGGGATACTGGTATCGGTATGGATGAGGAAACACTGAAAAGAATATTTGCTCCATTTGAGCGTGCCGCACAGAATGTCAATTCTGAAGGGTTTGGTTTGGGACTTTTCCTTACCAAAGGATTAATTAAGGTTTTGGGAAGGAAAAATGGATGTAGAAAGTGTACTCGGTAAAGGAAGCATGTTCAGACTGGAACTTTCTTTGCCTGAAACGGATGAGTTAGTTGAGGAAGACAAATCGGACCATAATACAATAACTATATTGCCTAAGAATGTTCTTGTAGTGGACGATGATCCTATACAACTGAAAATAGCGGAAGATATGCTCGGGCGCAAAGGTATATCCTGTAAAAACCTGTAAGAATGCACGTGAAGTAGTGGCCGCTCTTGAAAATTCTGAATATGATTTGATCTTGACAGATGTACAAATGCCTGATACTGACGGATTCGGTTTGTTAAGATTGCTTCGCAATTCGGACATCGGCAATTCTAGAACTGTTCCAGTAGCAGTCATGACTGCCCGTGGTGACGGAAATTTCCGGAATTTATGAAAACGAAGGATTTGTAGGCTGTATTCATAAACCGTTCAATATCCACGGACTGCTTGATTTTTTCATCCACCATTATATCTCGTACACAAGTTTCAGTTTCCGGAGATTTCGATTTTTGCCAGTTTACTGGAGAATACGGATGATTATAGTCATATGCTTTCTCTCGTTGTTATGGAATCTGAAAAAGAACTGGAGGAGATGGAATCTGCTGACAGGATAACCGACCGTGAGACCATGAGAAAAATAATCCACCGGATGATGCCTGTATGGGAGATGCTTGGGAAAGACAATATTTTACGTGATTTTCAAAGGCTACTACACGACAGTGATAGCCAAAATGAAACTGTTCATGAACATGCAATACAAATCATGGAGTGGCTTAAAATATTAATAGAAGAAACAAAAAAGAACTGAAAAATATGAAAATTCTGATAGTTGAAGACAATATGATACTTTGCGGAATGATTGAAAAATGGCTGCAGAAGGCCGGTTACGAAGTATTGACAGCTATAGATGAACCCGGTGCACGTAGTATTCTGAAGAAAAACGAAATCAGTCTGGTATTGGGTGACGTACGTCTGCCGGAAGGTGATGGTATCAGCTTTCTGGAATGGATGATGCGTTCTAAGATGGAAGTTCCATTTATTGTCATGACAGATTATGCCTGTATCACGGATGCTGTCCGTGCTATCAAACTCGGCGCTAAGGATTATTTGCAAAAGCCTGTTCATCAAGAGCAACTGATAGAATTAGTACATAGTATACTTAAACAGCCTGTTATTGTACGTAAAGAGCGTTCTTTTGTTGAACGTACCAGTGAAGCTGCCAGAAAAGCCGCTTCACTGGCTCGTCGTGTGGCACCTTCGGAACTTTCAGTCCTGATACTTGGTCCGAGCGGAAGCGGTAAGGAAGTGATAGCCCAGATGATACATCGTTATAGTGACAGACGTGAGAAGCCTTTTGTTGCCGTCAATTGTGGAAGCATACCTAACGATTTGCAGGCTTCAGAATTTTTCGGTGCAGTCAAAGGAGCTTTTACAGGAGCTGTTGCGGATAGAAAAGGACATTTTGAGACGGCCAATGGAGGAACTTTATTTCTGGATGAAGTCGGCAATATGCCGTATTCCATGCAGATTCTTCTTCTGCGTGTCCTTCAGGAAAAGGAGTTTAATCCGGTAGGAAGTGATAAAGTGAAACATACGGATGTACGTATTATTTCTGCTACCAATGAGGATATGAAAAAAGCAGTGGAGGAAGGTCGCTTTCGTGAGGATTTGTATTATCGCCTTGCAGAACTCGAAATTGTTCAACCGCCATTAAAAGATTGCAAAGACGATATTCTTCCGCTTGCCGAATTCTTCAGAAAAGAACATTCCGGTAGAATCCGTGTCAAGAATGAGGGATTTACCGAAGAAGCGAAAGCATGTATGTTGGGATATGACTGGCCGGGTAATGTGCGGGAATTGAACGCAAAGATCAAACGTGCGGTAATTGTTGCGGATAATGCATTATTGGATGTCTGTGACTTGGGACTGGACAATGTAGATTGTAGTGACAATCTGGATATTCGTATCATTCAGGAAAAGGAAAGGATACGAAATCTGCTTGATAAAAATCATGGTAATGTCAGCAAGACAGCAGCGGAACTCGGTTGCAGTCGTACATCCCTATACAAGAAAATGAAGAAACTTGATTTGAAGTAATCTTCATTCTTTAAAGCGGTACACAAGTCTGCATACATTGTTCCGTAATGTTTTGGAGTCACGTAAAGTCCATTGTCCGAACTGTATCTTTCCGGTTATGTTTTTCCCGTTTTTGTATGATATTGGAAGCAAGTAAATGACCAGTTCATCTGCGAGTCGGAAGAGAAACACACCATCCACATATTCTGCACTTTTTTCATCTTCTACCTTCATGAAAAATGTGCAGTCTTTTTCATGCCTTTCCTTGGCATCCATCAAGTCAAGCATACCGTAATGTGGATACATGTTGAATGTAGCCCGCTCTTCCCAATAAGGGAAGCCGTTCCGGTCTGTCCTGAGCCATTCCATCAGTTCCTCATTTTGTCCGGCAGGAAACCGTCCAATGTGACGGGCATAATAATCTGTACTTTTGCCATACCTCTGCTTGTTAAAAATAAAAGCATGAACCCATGCTTATTTCGAACAGAGGCTCTGACAAAGCCCAACACAGAAACTCGCATGGGCTCACGCTATACGGTATAGCATAAGCCTCACGCAATAGCCTCCGTGTTTTTGAATTTGTCAGATTCCTGTTCGAGACATCTTGCGACTTATGTATATAATCGACGGAAAACATCCCGTAATCCGCCGTTATGTTCTATTTCAATTTCAAAGATAAGGAATGTTCCCTGAAAATCAAACTTATTCAGGATTTATTTGTCATTCTGTATCTATTCAGCTTTTCTTTTCTCCTCTTCTACACTTTCTATTCCCAGCCGTTCACATAGTTCCGGATCATTCTTAATACGTTCCATCTCATCGTTGATGATCGCCTGGGCATCCGCCTTTATCTGGTCATAATTACGCTGTATCTGCTGGAGCATGATGTCATTCCCTTCACTGTCCTTGAATGTGTTGATAATAGGGACTTTTTTTGTAAGCTTTCTCTTCCGCACTTACTTTGGCATGGTCCACAATAATTTCCGCATGGAAAATCTTCTGGTCTATTTTCTCACCGAAATTGTCCGACACGGAACCGACAAACGTACCCTGTGAGAGGTTGGAAATCTTGGATGCAGGAATCAAGGAATCCAGCTGGGTATTGATCGATGTAGAAACATCCTGACGGTTGATGGATATGGACTGTCGTTTCTGAAGGATTTTTTCCAAAGCGTTCTGGAAAGTGTCTTGGCTGTTTCACCTACCACCTGACCGCTGAATATGTTGCCGACTGTATTTTGAATTACCTTGCTTTCATTTTTCACCGTAGTCACGGTTAAGCTGGCTGAAGTCCTGAAATCCCAAACAAACCGCCACCTTGTTGGAACGTGCCGTTGCTATCAGGTTGTCCAGCCCTCGGAAATAGATGGTAGGAAGCTCATCTATAATGACCGTGCTTTTAAGCTGACCTTTCTTGTTTATCAGCTTGACGATTCTGGAATTATACAGTCCGAGCGCAGCGGAATAGATGTTCTGTCGGTCCGGATTATTGCCCACACAAAGGATTTTAGGTTCTTTCGGATTATTGATGTCCAGAGAAAAATCATTGCCTGTCATGACCCAGTACAGTTGTGGAGAAATCATCCTGGTAAGCGGAATTTTCGCCGAAGCTATTTGGCCCTGAAGCTGGTCTTGTGCCCCACCTTTCCAGGCATCCATGAAAGGAGAAAGGTAGTTTTCCAGTTCCGGATAGGAAGTCAATATGGTAAACAAATCAGAATAAGGTTTGTTCAGCAGTTCCACGGCATGAGGGAAGCTGCAATAGATACCATTTTTGTATATTGTAGGCTCGGCACTCGGCGCCTTGCCGCATTTCTGCGGTAGGTTTCCGAGAGCCTGCCCCCGAACCGTGCTTACATGTCTCCATGTACACGGCTCTCCGTTATAATTCAACTTAGTGTTATACATTGCCATGTATTTTAGCATTACATTCTGGACAGACTGCCAATGTTTTACGGTGCATTTTGAGCATGATGCGTTCCCATTCGTTCTTGCCTGTCAAGTCTTTCAAGGCACGAACATGGTGCATCACCGTTTTGCCATGCGCTCCGCATACCTCGCACTGTTCCGCCTTTAGTCTCTCAACAAGACTTGAGGCTGGCAGAAAATTGGTGTTTGGCATTATGTCGCATTTAGCATCACATTGAGCGTCTTTTCTCTTGAAACCCTCATTATAGAACACACGGCATTTGCATTGCCCTTTTGCATCCGTGTAACTGATTACAAAGTCTTTGTCTTTCGAGTATTTCTTTTTAATCTTCCGTACACTGCTGCTTTGCTTTTTGGCGATGCTTTTTAGTACATACTGTATTCCATAATATAACCGAACCTTTTGCAAAGAGTAGATACATTGTTCGCTATCGAGTAATAATTGTAGAATCCTCTTATCTCCTTATTGAATTGGGCTACAATATCCTCCGGTTTGCAGTTCATCATATAACTGCGTGCCTTTGGCTTCCAATCCTCCTTGCCATTGGTTTGTATAACCCTCATGGCTTTGTAGTCAATCAACTTGTTCTTGACCACCTCTCTCGGGAGTAGAAGTACAACCTTGCGGTTGAACATTCTTTTGAGCACTCCATTCTTATCTCTCTTGGTGGCTTTGGAGTTGCGTACGGTTATTTCATATCCCAGAAATTTAGCTTTTTCTTGTGCTTGGGTTATAAGCGTTTTCTCTGCCGACAGTTCAAGTTTTAGCTTATCTTTCATGAATTGTGTGATATTCGCTTTGATTTGCCCACATTCTTCATGGCTGCCGACAACCCCAATCAAGAAATCGTCTGCGTATCTGACATATTTCAACCGTCTGTACTCTTCATCCATTTCCATGACACAAGGCATTTGTTGCATCTGTCGGTAATACCCTTTGATTTTATCAATAAGGTCTTTCCGTACCTTTGTATCGGTTTCGGATTTCAGTTTCTTTTCCAGCTTGTTCTTACGGTCTTTAATCCGACGGTAATCCTTATCCAATCTTCTGCTTGCGCCTTTATTGAAAGATTGGGCGTATTCCTCCATGTACTTGTCGAACTTGTCAAGGTAAATATTAGCCAGTATGGGACTAATGATGCCGCCTTGCGGAGTTCCACTGTACGTGTGTCTGTATTTCCAATTTTCAATATACCCAGCGTTCAGAAATTTACGGATGAGCCTTATGAACCTCTCGTCTGCTATGCGTTCTTCGAGTATGCCAATCAGAACGTTATGGTCTATGTTGTCGAAGAAGCCTTTTATGTCCCCCTCTATAAACCATTTTGTTCCGAGAAACGTATCTTGAATTTGGGTTAATGCAGTCTGGCAACTCCTACGTGGTCTGAATCCATGTGAGGTATTTTCAAAACTTCCCTCGTATATGGCTTCCAGTATCATGTGTACCACTTCCTGCACCAACTTGTCTTCAAAAGACGGGATGCCCAACGGGCGTTTCTTTCCGTTCTTCTTAGGGATATAGACCCTTTTGGCTGGGTTGGGTTTGTAACTTTCGTCTCTAAGCTTGGAGATTAGATTTTCTATTCTCTGAATACTCATTTCGTCAACTGTCTTGCCATCTGTCCCAGCGGTCATATTGCCCTGTTTGGCATAGATTCGCTGGTAGGCGGTATAGAACATCTGTTCATTGAATAGAATACGATACAACCGTTCGAACTTATAGCCCGATACATTGCTGTGTTTCACTAAGTTGTTCAATACATTCTTTGGATTTCTCATAATGTCTCTCACATTTTCCTTTGATTATATTGATTATATAACTGCTTCCCTTCGCCATGTGCAGGGCATTACCCTGCTCGGACTACTACGGAAGCTCCGTTGCCATGCCGAATATTCAAGAACGACTTCTATAGCCTTTCGGCGTTTCGGTTTAGGCAATCCCCATTTAGCGGGTGTAATAACAAGCATGACAGACTGTCGGATGCAACGTTCGTCCGTTAATCTGCTTATTGCAGACGTGTCGCAGTCAGTTCTTTGCCCCATACAACCTAAACACTTGCTGGGGTACATGCGATATGGCGTTGGTAACTGCCTTCCGCCACAGCCCTGGTATGTGCCACTGGATTGTTGTTCAACCAGTTCAGGCTTCATCCTCATGTCCGTCTTTCTGTCTTGCCATTCAGTCGCAGCGTGGCAGTTGGCTGACTTATGGCTTCTCCGACATGCTACACTCCCCCTCGGGTTTCCCTCTGGGATAAGTCGGATGACAGTAGGTCTTATTTTCATAGAACTCTAACCTAATCTATTGCTAAATAGATATTTATTACACCGCCTTATGGGCGCACTTCAAATACCAGATTATAGCTGCCAAAAGGATAATAGGAGACTCTACAAAGAAGTCACCTTGTTTTTCAATCCAGGTCTTGTTCAAATTTAACATGATGGTATAGCTTGCTTCGTATGCGTCAGATATGTCCGTCATGAACTCCGGATTGATGGGATTGCAGCGGTGTGAGCGGTGCGGATCATCGAAGTTGATGACGTAAAAATGCGGCTTTACCTTGTATTTGTCCATATTGTGCAATAAGGTATTGTAGGCAATGGTGGAAAGGTCATCAAATTTATAATCATAGATATAGACACTGAAACCTTTGGAAATCATCTGTTTGATGTAGTTGTTTACCACTGCGTATGATTTACCGGAACCCGGTGTTCCCAATACGATGGTCGCGCGGAAAGGATTGACCACGTTGATCCAGCCGTCGTTGAGCTTGCCGCCATACTGGAATCTGGTGGGCAGATTGACAGAATATTCATTCTCCATCAGCCTTGTCTCCTGCATGAAGGATTCGTTTTCCATATTGAACACATCCTCCATCAGGTTATGCCTGTAAAGCCTGCTGATCCACAGTCCCGCCATGAGCAGGCATAGATAACCGGCTGCAAGTGTCACCACATACAGGGCAGTAATCGCTTCGTGTGGAAAAGGCTGGTCAAGCAACCACCAGTTCATGAAAAAAAGAACAGCCCCGATAGTAAGTACCGCCCATATACGCTGCCATGTAATCTTCTCACCCTTGACTCCGATGGTACCCATACAGGATATGGCCAACAGAAGAACCGCCATCAGTTTTGTCCATAGGATACAGCCGAATATACCAGTTGTCCTGTCAAAGTTCATCAGTATCCGGTCTATGACGTCCAGATTCAGATGCCAGGCACTAATACTGGGATAGCAGTACACATAAACGTGGACTACCAGAATAAAAATACTGACTGCCCTGCCGAATTCCATAATCTTGGCAAGGGCTCTCAAATCGTCTTCCTGTTGCATAATGATGTAGATGATTGTGGGGTAATCCGTTGTTCCCCCTGTTGTTGACTCATTTTGATTGATCAGATACCGCGTGATTTGCGCTTCTGCGGTTTCTTTTTCCGTTTCATGCGGCGACGGAACGCTTCTTCCTCGTAATCGACTGCCGGATTTGCATCAAAGGAGAAGATGCCTGCCGCCTGTTCAAGCGCACTGCCTTCTTCCATACGATGACCGTACCGTTTCCAAAGTTCCTCCGGACCGGACTGTTGTCTCTCCTGCCAGGGTATTCCTTCCCACCAGCAGACAAGATCGTTAAATACGTTGGCAGAAAACTCCTTTCCCATACGTGAACCGTTGAACGCCTCGCGCCGTTCATGGTCTATGAATGTGACGCCATAGATGCGTCCGGTATTGTTCCTTCGGAATACCACATCAATGTGCTCCTGTTTCAGCAGTTCCCTGAATTCCTGTTCCGATTTTGCGTTACGCATGGCCCATACGACCTTGCCGGATATGGCAGGAGCCCATCTGCCTTCCTTGAAGTCCTGTGTATGCCGTAACATACGTTCGGACAGTCCCGTATTTCCGAAACGCTTACCGAACCTTGCACTTTTTATTGGAGGGCTGACCACTTTCCCACTATCATCTGTAGCCGAATAGATGATACCCGTATAGGGTGTTCCCATGTAATCGCCCGAACCTGTCGGGCTTCAATGTTCAGTGTGGAAAAGCAGCGCGGAATACTCTCCGAAAGTCTGGAAACGGTAGCTCTCCAGAACGGCCTTCAGTGTGTTTCCTATCTGATGGCGTATATCCCCCTGTAAGGCATCCACCTTTTTCAGTTCCGCTTTCGGATTCCGTCTTTCCGTATCCGCACTGTTACGCAGTCCGAATTCATGTTCCAGTTCCCGGCAGGCTGTCATTGAACGGCGGTGTTCATAGGAGTCATTGATTTTCCTTCCTTCATCGTTAATGCATACACTCACGATATGTACGTGCGTGTTGCAGGTATCTCCATGTCTGTACACGATGAACGGCTGGTCACCATATCCCATTTTCTGCATGTATTTTTCTGCAAGTTCCGCCAGCCTGTCATTGTCCAGCCTGTCTTCAGGTGCCGGGCTGAGGGCGATATGCAGGACCGGCTTGTCTGTCCTCCTGTTTGCCGTCAGATGGTTTTCAAATGAAAGGAGAACCAGACGCATGTCCTCGCTCGGTAGTCCCGGGCGGTCGGAAATCATCCGGTGTCCTGACAGGATTTCCGCCGTCCCTTGAAATACCCTTTTCATGGTTATAGGACAGTGCTCCGTAAAGGCTTGCCCGTGACTTATCTTTGCAACCATTTCTGTTCATATTCTTTGGTTAATGCCATAATCTGCTTGTTGAGCAGTATCAGTTCCAGGGTAGCCTTTTTCAAGTTTGTAAAGCAGGGACATCGCCCTTTTGTCCCCGAAATTTTTCTGCACGGCCCTTACGACCTGATTATAGTTGTTGCCTATTGCCTGGAATTGTCTATAAAATTCCCCGAGCCGGATGTAATAGTCCATGGAAACCTTGTCCACCTTGATTACCTTCAGTTGTTCTGAAAAGATTGATTTCTTGATAAAGATTGTCCTGTCCCTTGCTCCGGATTCCAGAAACAGTTTCTCAAATCTGCTTTTCTCCTGTG
>ENA-OPYU01000217-OPYU01000217.1-human-gut-metagenome-genome-assembly--contig:-NODE-217-length-23641-cov-3.355448_pt1 | contig 23641 bp, 33 predicted proteins | sample MGYA00242637_ERZ504482 | MGnify/ENA primary metagenome ERZ504482 (study PRJEB26092, sample SAMD00036237) | human gut metagenome | host: Homo sapiens | study: EMG produced TPA metagenomics assembly of... | reverse complement strand
AAAAACAGCATCACAGAATCGGATATTATGGAGCAATCCCAAATCCTCAGTTTGAGTATGACCACAAAGATGACCAGGCTTTATGTCTGGACCACGAATTTGTCCAGAGGAGACTGCGGGTTTTGCAGGTAGCCTATGAACAAGTAAAAGATTTAGCCGGTGTCCATGGAGGTCCAGCCTGCATTGAAACCTTTGGAGAGACGCCTTTTGTGCCAAAACGAAACCCGGATGCATGTACCCTAAGCGCGCATCAGCAGAAATTACAGGTATCCTATGATAATGAAGCGGGACAGATTGTAAACCGCTATATCAAAGGAGAAGAGCGCAGTTTTACCATTATTGCTTATCCATCAGTGGAAATCGGCTCCAGATTTGAAGAGATTTTCCGGGAAACGGTGAAGTTAAATAACCTGGATAATCAGCTCTACCGCCAGATTCAGCAGTCTGTTATTGATGCACTGGATGAAGGAGAAAAGGTACACATTGAAGGCATGAATGGCAATGAAACCAATCTTACGATATGTCTTCATGAACTGAAACATCCGGAAAAGGAAACAAACTTTGAAAATTGCGTGGCAGATGTGAACATTCCTGTGGGAGAAGTCTTTACCTCCCCAAAATTAACAGGAACCAATGGAACACTGGCAGTATCAAAAGTGTTTTTAAAAGGCCTGGAATATCAGAATTTGAGAATTCGTTTCCAGGATGGCATGATTGCAGATTATACTTGCGGAAACTTTGATACAGAAGAAGAGAACAAGAATTTTATAAAAGAAAATCTGCTGTATCATCACGATACCCTGCCTTTGGGTGAGTTTGCTATTGGTACCAACACCACAGCCTATGTAATGGCAAAAAAATATAACATTGGACATCTGCTTCCAATCCTGATTGCAGAGAAAACAGGTCCGCACTTTGCTGTGGGAGATACCTGCTATTCCTGGAGTGAGGATACGCCCATGTATAATCCGGATGGCAAGGAAATCATTGCCAGAGACAATGAGGTCTCTATTCTTCGGAAAGAAGATCTTTCCAGGGCATATTTTGGCTGCCACACAGACATTACAATCCCTTATGATGAGTTGGGAGCAATCTGGGTGGAGCGAAGAGATGGAGGCCGGATATCCATTATTGAGAATGGAAAATTTGTATTAAAAGGCACAGAGCCGCTTAATGAGGCTTTTACTTCTTGACAAGATATAGAAGTCTAGGTAAAATTGTGCTGTACGAAAGAATAGGGACAGACCCTAAAAAGTATTCAAATAAAGGAGATTAATCATGGCAAAAGTTGGAATTGTTATGGGCAGTGACTCTGATATGCCTGTTATGAGCAAAGCAGCGGATATGCTGGAAAAATTCGGGATTGAGTATGAAATGACGATTATTTCTGCTCACAGAGAACCAGATGTATTCTTTGAGTATGCAAAAACAGCTGAGGAAAAAGGCTTTAAAGTAATCATTGCAGGAGCAGGTATGGCAGCACACCTTCCAGGTATGTGTGCAGCAATTTTCCCAATGCCTGTTATCGGTATTCCGATGCACACCACATCCTTAGGAGGAAGAGATTCTCTGTACTCTATTGTGCAGATGCCTTCCGGTATTCCGGTAGCAACTGTTGCAATTAATGGCGGTGCCAATGCAGCAATTCTGGCAGCTAAGATTTTAGCTACTTCCGATGCGGAACTTTTACAGAAATTAAAAGACTACAAGGAAGAATTAAAAGACCAGGTAGTAGCCAAAGACGCGAGACTTCAGGAAGTTGGATATAAAGCTTATTAACGAGTGGCAAGGCAAGCTACGGAACAATATATGGAGGATAAGAAATGGATTATAAGAACGCAGGCGTTGATATTGAAGCCGGATATAAATCAGTAGAATTAATGAAAGAACACGTAAAGAAAACCATGCGGGAAGAAGTTCTGGGTGGTTTAGGCGGATTTTCAGGCGCATTTTCCCTGAAAAAAATCAAAGAAATGGATGACCCGGTGCTTTTGTCCGGTACAGACGGATGTGGAACAAAAGTAAAACTGGCATTTCTTATGGATAAACATGATACCATTGGTATTGACGCGGTTGCTATGTGCGTCAATGATATTGCGTGTGCAGGTGGAGAACCTTTATTCTTCCTGGATTATATTGCCTGCGGTAAAAATTATCCGGAAAAAATTGCAGAAATCGTAAAAGGTGTGGCAGAAGGCTGTCTGCAGTCTGACGCAGCGCTTATTGGCGGTGAGACAGCAGAACATCCAGGTCTGATGCCGGAAGAAGAGTACGATTTAGCAGGTTTTGCAGTGGGTGTTGCAGAGCGCAGTGAGATGATTACAGGAGAAGATTTAAAAGAGGGAGATGTCCTCATTGGTATGGCTTCTTCTGGCGTTCACAGCAATGGATTTTCTCTGGTACGTAAGGTTTTTGAGATGACTTCTGAATCTTTAAATACTTATTATGATGAATTAGGTAAAACCTTAGGAGAAGCCCTTCTTGCGCCAACCAGAATCTATGTAAAAGCTTTAAAAAGCGTCAAAAAATGCAGGAGTTCGTGTAAAAGCCTGCAGCCATGTAACAGGCGGCGGTTTCTATGAAAACATTCCGAGAATGTTAAAAGACGGCGTTTGTGCAATCATTGAAAAAAGACAGCTATCCCATTCCTCCAATCTTTACCTTAATGGCAGAAAAAGGAAACATTGAAGAAACCATGATGTACAATACCTTCAACATGGGTCTTGGTATGGTGGTTGCTGTAGATGCAGCAGATGTAGAGAAAACTATGGAAGCCATCAAAGCAGCAGGAGATACTCCATATGTTGTTGGAAAGATTGTTGCAGGGGAAAAAGGTGTTCAGTTAGTATAAGAAAATAAAAGAAAGAGCAGGGTTGCAGCAGGTATCAGCGGCAGCCCTGTTCCTGTCTGTTGAAAACCAAGGAGGCTGATTGTTATGAAGAAGCTGGCAGTTCTGGTATCCGGCGGCGGAACCAATCTTCAGGCTATTATAGATGCCATTGCTGATAAGACCATTACCAATGCTGAAATTGCGGTTGTTATCAGTAATAATGCCAATGCATATGCACTGGAGCGGGCAAAAAAACATGGAATACCGGGGATTTGTGTATCACCAAAATCTTACGGCACAAGAGCAGCATTTAATGAAGCTCTGCTGCAGACCATTCAGTCTTATGAACCTGATCTGGTGGTTCTGGCAGGATGTCTGGTAGTGATTCCGGAAATCATGGTAAAAGCATATCCAAATAAAATCATTAATATCCATCCGGCCCTGATTCCTTCTTTTTTGCGGAACAGGATATTACGGGCTGAAGGTTCATGAGGGCGTTTTAAGCCGTGGGGTAAAAGTGACAGGTGCTACCGTGCATTTTGTAGATGAAGGAACCGATACAGGCCCTATTATTCTGCAGAAGGCAGTGGAAGTAAAACAAGGCGATACGCCTGAAATCCTTCAGAGGAGAGTTATGGAAGAGGCAGAATGGAAAATCATGCCGGAAGCCATTAATCTGATTGTAAATGACAGAGTAGAGATTCAGGATGGTCTGGTAAAAATTCGATAAAAACAAAAGACAGGAAAGGGGCATTGGATTTATGAAAGTATTGATAATCGGAAGCGGCGGAAGAGAACATGCGATTGCATGGAAGGTAGCACAGAGTCCAAAGGTAGAGAAGATTTACTGTGCACCTGGAAATGCAGGAATTGCAGAATATGCAGAGTGTGTAGCCATTGGAGCTATGGAGTTTGAGAAACTGGCTGCATTTGCAAAAGAACATGAAGTGGATCTGACCGTAGTAGGCATGGATGACCCGTTAGTGGGCGGTGTTGTAGATGTGTTTGAAAAAGAAGGACTTCGTGTGTTTGGACCAAGAAAAAAATGCGGCTATTTTGGAAGGCTCCAAGGCATTTTCAAAAGACTTAATGAAAAAATACAATATTCCTACAGCAGGATATGAGAATTTTGAAGATGCAGATGCAGCTCTGGCTTATCTTAGAGAAAAGGCAGAATTTCCAATCGTGTTAAAAGCAGACGGTCTGGCTCTTGGAAAAGGTGTGTTAATTTGCAATACCTTGGAGGAAGCAGAAGAAGGTGTACAAACCATTATGCTGGATAAAAAATTCGGTTCTGCAGGAAACACGCTGGTTATTGAAGAGTTCATGACAGGCCGTGAGGTTTCTGTTTTATCTTTTGTAGATGGAAAAACTATCAAGACTATGACTTCCGCACAGGATCATAAACGTGCCAAAGACGGTGACCAGGGATTAAACACCGGCGGTATGGGAACCTTCTCCCCAAGTCCATTCTACACAAAATGAAGTAGATGATTTCTGTGAAAAATACATTTACCAGGCAACCGTAGATGCTATGGCAGCAGAAGGAAGAGAATTTAAGGGAATTATTTTCTTTGGATTAATGCTCACAGAAAAAGGACCAGAGGTTCTGGAATACAATGCAAGATTTGGTGATCCGGAAGCCCAGGTTGTTATCCCAAGACTGAAAAACGATATTGTAGAAGTGTTTGAAGCCTGTGTAGATGGAAAACTGGATGAAGTAGACCTGCAGTTTGAGGATAATGCAGCAGTCTGTGTAGTTCTTGCTTCTGACGGATATCCGGTATCTTATGAAAAAGGGATTCCCAATCGAAGGTCTTGATACATTCAAAGACAAAGACGAATACTATGTGTTCCATGCAGGAACTGCGTTTAAAGATGGCAAGATTGTCACAAACGGAGGCCGTGTTCTTGGTGTTACCGCAAAAGGGGCAGATTTAAAAGAAGCCCGTGCCAATGCTTACAAGGCAACCCAGTGGATTCAGTTTGAAAAATAAATATATGAGAAATGATATTGGAAAGGCTATTGACGAAGCGTAAAAAGGTGGCTGTATCATAGAAGACCGCACTGATTTTCAGAAAAGTGAAAGTCAGTGCGGTTTTTCTATCTGCTTGCGAAAACAGGGAGGGTATAGTAAGATAAAAATAGAAATCATAAAGGAAAGAAACAAAAAGGTAAGGAAGGTGAGAAGATGTCGGATGTGAGAAAGAAACTTCCCATTGGGATTGAAGATTTTGAAAAAATGTACTATGATGATTTTTATTATATCGATAAAACTGGACTTATCAAAGAACTTATGGAAAACTGGGCTGAGGTGAATCTTTTTACCCGCCCGAGACGGTTTGGTAAATCTTTGAATATGAGCATGCTCAAAAAGTTTTTTGAGATGGGAACAGATAAAAGTATTTTTGAGGGACTGGAAATCACAAAAGAAAAGCAGCTGTGTGAGGAATATATGGGACAGTTTCCGGTTATTTCTGTATCTATGAAGGAAATGAATGCGGGGTCCTATGAGATGGCCTGTAAAATGGCTGTGCAGGTTATCAGTGGAGAAGCAAGGCGTTTTCAGTATTTGCTGGAAAGTAAAAACTAACGGATATGATAAGGATGCCTATAGAATTTGCTGAAACAGACATGGATGAAGCTATCCTGTGCAGCAGCCTGAAACTTTTGTCAGAACTGCTCTGTAAACATCATGGAAAAAAACGTCATTCTTCTTATTGATGAGTATGATGTTCCGCTGGCAAAAGCATTTCATCAGGGGTATTATGAGCAGATGGTTCTTTTTGTGCGTAATATGTTTGGCCAGGCGCTCAAAATCCAATGAAAACCTGCAGATGGCAGTTCTTACTGGGTGTATGCGGATCTCAAAAGAAAGTATTTTTACAGGACTGAATAATCTGAAGGTTTTGTCCATTGCAGATGTGCGTTTTGATGAATATTTTGGATTTACAGATCAGGAAGTGCGAGATCTTCTGTCTTATTACGGACTTTCTCATAAATATCAGGAGATAAAAGACTGGTATGATGGTTACCAGTTTGGAAATGTGGAGGTATATTGCCCATGGGATGTGCTGAATTACTGTGACCTTTTAAGGGCAGCCCCAGAGGCACAGCCCCAGAATTATTGGTCTAATACCAGCAGCAATGAGGTGGTAAAACGCTTTATTGAACAGTCCGATAACGGAAGGACAAGACTGGAAATCGAGCATCTTGTGGCAGGCGAGGTGATTCATAAAACCATACATCAGGAACTTACGTATCAGGATATGTATCAGTCCATTGAAAACCTATGGAGTGTTTTGTTTACCACCGGATATCTTACTCAAAGGGGAAGAGTAAACGGGGGATGAATTTCAACTGGCAATTCCCAATATGGAAATTAGAAAGAATTTTTACAACTCAGATTATGGAGTATTTCAAAGAAGGTGTACGGAAAAACGGAAAGCTGCTGCAGGAGTTTACAAAGGCCTTGCAGCATGGAAATGCAGAAGAAGTGGAGAAGCAGTTTGGGGCATATTTGAAGAAAACCATCAGCATCCGGGATACTTTTGTGAAACGCCAATTAAAAGAGAATTTTTATCATGAGATTTTATTGGGAATTTTAGGATTTCAGGATCAGTGGGCAGTTTTCTCTAACCGGGAGTCAGGAGATGGCTACAGTGATATTCTGGTGGAAATTGAAGACGAAGAATTGGGAATTATCATAGAAGTGAAATATGCCCAGAATGGTGATCTGGAAGCAGGATGTGCTGATGCCTTGGCACAGATAGAGCAAAAATCTTATGAAGAAGTGCTTTATCAGGATGGAATGGAAAAGATACTGAAATATGGAATTGCATGCTATAAAAAGCGGTGCAAGGTGGTGCTGGATGAAAAAAATAGCAATTATAGAGGATGATAAATTGTTTCATGAAGCTCTTAAAAGAGCACTGAAAAAATGCAGGATATCAGGTGGCAGGTGCTTTTTCTCTTGCACAGGGATATGAGGTTTTAAAGGAACATCCCAGTCTTTTGATCATAGACAGAAATCTTCCTGATGGGGATGGATTGGAATTGTGCAGGAAGGCCAGAGCGTCTGGTGGTATTCCGGCATTGTTTTTGACGGCAAGAGATGAAGAAGAAATGATAAAAGCCTTTGATTTCGGGGCAGATGATTATTTAGTAAAGCCTTTTTCCATGGCTGTGCTGTTGAAACATATTGAGGCAATCCTCAGAAGAACAGGGAAAAAGCATGAAATTTTTCAATATGAAAATTTGAAAATGAGACTTGAAAGAAAACAGGTTTTAGAGAAACAGAGGAAGTCAGACTGACTGCCAAGGAAATATAAGCTTCTGGAAATTTTGGCAAAAAACAAAGGAAGAGTTTGACAAAAACCATGCTTTTGCAGCAGGTGTGGGATGCAGAAGGAGCATTTGTGGAAGAAAATACAGTGAATGTAACACTAAACCGTTTAAAGAAAAAAATAGAGCCAGACCCATCAAATCCTATTTACATTACGAATTTGTTTGGGCTTGGTTATACATTTGGAAAAGTGAAAATATGTTTCAAAAAATGAAAATGAAATGGAAAATCATTTCCAGAGCTTTAGAAGATTTAATAAATGGAAAAATCGCTGGAAATTGCGTTGCCAAATCAAGACACACTTCCGGCTAAAGTGCAGCATCAATTGGTGCGTTTATCGGATATCATCCGGGGAACACAGGAAAAGGCTTGGAAGGAACGCAATCAAATCAAAGAATTAATTGCAGAGACGGCACATCAGCTTCGTAATCCCCGTTGCAAACATGGAAAGCTATTTGGAATTGTTGCAAGAGGAAGAGATTAGCAGGGAAGAAAAGAAATTTACCTGGAGGCACTTTGTGCATCAGAGAGCAGAATCCGTTTTCTCACCGAAGGTTTCATTAAAATGTCCAGACTGGAAAACCATATAGTACAGATAAAAAACGAACAGAAAGATTTGACAGCTACGATACTCAACAGTCTGCTTCAAGTGAGAAAATATGCACAGGAAAAGCAGATTGTTTTTTCAGTCCAGGGAGAGGAAGAGCTGTGTGTGTCTCATGATGCAAAATGGCTGGGAGAAGCTGTCTATAATTTATTAGATAATAGTGTGAAATATTCCCCAAATGGCAGCAAGATTGAGATAAAAATTTCAAAAAATGAGATGTTTGCACAGATTGCAGTGAGAGATTTTGGAGTGGGAATTGAACACGAAGAATTGAATTTGATTTTTTCAGAGATTTTATCGTGGAAAAAAGGGCAGAAAATCAACCAGGCTTTGGTCTGGGGTTATATCTTGCCAGAGAAATTGTTTTACAGCATGGCGGTTTTATGAAAGCAAAAGAAAAGGAAAAAGGTTTGGAAATCTCCATATTTTTTACCGGTTTGATTTTGACAATAATTTGTTTTTGTAAGGAGTTTGTAAGTAGTGTCTGCTAGGATAAAACTTGTAAAAACAAATCGAAGAATGATACAGTGAGGTGAAAATATGGAAGTATTAAAAACAGTAAATCTAAAGAAAATCTATCAAGTGCCTTCCGGAGATGTTCGGGCGCTTGATGGAGTGAACCTTTCTATTGAAGAGGGGGAATTTGTAGCAATTGTAGGTTCTTCCGGTTCCGGAAAAACGACCCTTTTGAATCTATTGGGAGGACTTGATAGGCCCAGTGAAGGGAGTATTTATGTTCGGGGCAAAAAGCTGGAAGATATGGAGAGTGAAGAGCTTACTATATTCCGAAGGAGAAATATTGGCTTTGTATTTCAAAACTATAATCTGCTTCCGATTTTGAATGTGTATGAGAATATTACCTTGCCTATGAAACTGGATGGAATGAGGGTGGATGAGGAATTTTTGAATCATATGATAGACAGTTTAAAGCTGCGTGAAAAGTTATATCATATGCCGGAAACCTTATCAGGAGGACAACAGCAGAGGGTGGCAATTGCAAGGGCCTTGTCCACAAAACCTGCAGTACTTCTCTGCGATGAACCCACAGGAAATCTGGATTCTGTCACGGGAATGGAGGTAGTGGGACTTTTAAAGTCCAGTGCCTATGAGTTTCATCAGACCATTGTAGTTGTGACTCATAATGAGGAAATTGCACAGATGGCTGACCGGATAATCCGCATTGAGGATGGAAAGGTCAAGGGTGATACCTATGAAGAATAATAACAGAGAAATCATCAGCCTTCTGGCAAAGAACATGTATCGGGCCAATGTGGTACGAAACCGTATTTTAATTACAGCAATTGCACTTGTGGTCATTATGCTGTTTGGAGTATTCGGTCTGTCTATTGGAAAAATCAAAACAGATTATCTTTTATATGTCCGCAATTCAGGAACAGCAGCTTATACAACTTTAGAACGTGCCACAGAAGATCAACGCAGGGAAATAGAAGGTCTGGACTATATTAAAGAAACAGGAACGGTAGTCTATATAGGACATACAGATGGTTTTGCAGCAGAGGTTTTGGATACAAAAGCCTACGGAAAAAATACAGAAACTAGCTTATACGGATATTCATGGAACCTATCCCAAAGAAGTAAAGGAAGTTATGCTTCCTATGCGTGCTTTGGAAGAGATAGGGATTTCCAAGCCATATATTGGAATGGATATTCCCTTGAAAATAACGCTTGTAAATGACAGTATAAGGGAAGAACATTTTCGGCTTTCCGGATATTATACAGAATATGTAGATCCCATGGTCGGAGCACCAAGAAGATATTTTTCTCAGGCTTTTTTAGATGGGCTAAAGCTGAATATTCAGGAAAATACCACGCTTTTAATACAACAAAAAAGATACCATAACAGATGAAAAGATAGAAGAAAGACTTTACCAAGATGTGACCATGGCAGATGACAGCCAGCAGTTTTTCGGAGGAAATGCGATTACCTACCAGGCTGTTTTTGATTTGGCAGGAGGGTTTGATACAGGGATTTTTCTGGCAGTTATGATTCTCATAGGTGCCTATCTTCTTATTCATAATGTGCTTCAAATTTCCCTTTCCAGGGATATCCGGCAATACGGACTTTTAAAAGTTTTGGGAACAACAGGCGTGCAGATTCGCAAGGTAGTTTACCGGCAGATATGGAAAATGATAATGATAGGGAGTCTCATAGGCAGTGTAACCGGAAGCGTACTTATGGTGACTGTAGTGCCAAAATTGTTATCAGGGATGTATTTGAACGGTCTTGGTGAAGCCTCATCTATGATTGCATTTAAGCCCTGGCTTTTGATTGCAGCAGTTCTTTTTAGTGCGGCAGTTACATTTTTTTAGTGCATCCACAGCGATGAGAAAAATAGTGAATATGACTCCAGTAGAAGCCGCAAAGTTTTCAGAGGCAGATGCAGGAAAACAGAAAAAAATCAGACAATCCACCACGGGAGGAAGTCTTGCACAAATGGCTTGGAGGAATACTGTCCGTTTGAAAAAACGCTTTTGTTTACGGTAGGTTCCCTGTTTTTTGGGGCTTGTTGTAGCACTTGGTGCAGTGGTGATTTCCACAGGAACCGATGATACCAATCGCATAGAGTATGAGAATGCAGATTTTAGTATTCAATGCCAGATGAGTAGCATGCAGGCATCTCAATACGATGCACAGGAAAACTATTTTCCAGAGGAATTATGCAGGAAGATGGAAGGTCTGAAGGGAATTACAAGAAGTGAGAGAAGCAAAGGGGGCTACGGATGTGTATCAACAGAAGAAAAGGCCCTGGAGCTTTTCATGAAAGAAAATAAAACAGATTTACCTTATTTTGAGATTGTGGTTCAGGCAGTGGATGCAGAGTATCTGGAAAAGTTAGAAATATTTTCCAAGAAAGAAGGGCTTCCTTTGGATATAGAAGCTGTGAAAAAGGGAGAGGGCGTACTTCTTTTTCATTATAATTTGTTATCTCAAATACAAAAAGAGGAAAGTGTAACATATACAGGAATGCCCATTACGTTTTATAATATGAATCACGAAAAGAAAGCAGAAATGAAAACTGGCAGGTTATCTGAATGTGAAACAGAAACGGCTTCCAAAACTAAATACTACCTGGAATGGACCTGGTATTTTATACTTTTTAGCAAGTGAAAAAGGTTTTGAGAACATGGGACTTCCAAGACAAAATTTTGGTATGAAACTAACGGTACAGCCAAAAGCAGAGCCAATGTTGAAGGAAAGCCTGAATCAGATGATAGAGGAAAGAAATAGAACCTTCAGAAATCCAAAAGAAACGGAAAATCAAGATGCCAGAACATTGTTTATGTCTGCAAAATCTGATATATTGAAAGCTGCAAAAGATTATATCGTTTCCAGCCGTATTGTTATGGGTGTGCTCTGTGGGATTTTGATTCTCATGGGGCTGGCAAATTATGTGAATGTGACTATGACAGGCCTGACACAAAGAAAAAGAGAATTTGCAGTCATGGAAAGCATTGGCATGACAAGAAAACAACTTCAAAAGATGCTGGTTTTAGAAGGAACTTTTTATAGCTGTGTGATTGCGGGATTATTGATTACAGTGGGAGTTTGTGTTTAGCTGGCATTGCTTATGTGATGAAGCAGAGGATTGCGTACTTTCATTTTTCCTATCCGTTCTGGAGTTTGTTTTTGTGCATTGTTGTTCTTTTTGTAAGTTGTACAGGAATTCCTCTTTTTATGTATCATAAGAATCAGAAATTGAATAAATACCAGGAGATGATAAGATGAACCGGGGAGATGATGATAAAAGAAAAACAAAGAGAAATCATGATGAAGCAGGCGGAAAAATTTTTGCTTCAATGAAAGAAAAAGGATAAAAAGATAAAAAATTTTACAGGGGCCAGGCTAAATTGGAGTCCTTGCTGGCGAGAAGCACTTATTATATACTGTCTATAGAAAGAGAAAGGCGGAAACTATGTTTAGGAAAATTGAAAAGGAAAATCCATTTGAGGAAATTTTAGACCAAATTATTGAAAAGATCAAAGAAGGGATTCTGAAAAAGGGAGATGCACTTCCGGCAGAAAGAAATATGGCGGAGGCATTAGGGGTTTCCCGTCCTGTGGTGCGGGAAGTATTAAGAACCCTGGCTTTGCTTGGGATTATCAAGACAGTGAAAGGTGGGGCAAGTTATGTGTCTGAAAACCTGGAAAATAGTCTTATCGAGCCATTATCCATATTGTTGCGTCTAAACAACAGCAGCATATACCATAATCAGCAGCTTCGCAGTGCCTTGGAAGTAGGGGCTGCACGTTTGGCTGCCAGAAACTGTACACCGGTGGATGCAGCAGAACTTCAGTTAATTCTGGCCAGACTGGATGCGGCAGAGGAAGAAAAAACCAGGGGAGACTTAGACAGGGATTTACACATTAAAATCGGAAAAATGGCTCAAAGCCCCATGTTGTTTTCGGTTATGAGCGCTTCTGCCCAGCTGACAGAAAATATTATTACGGGAATCCGGAGTTATATGATGCAGAAACAACATTCTGTCTCGCCGATGGATGAACAGCACCGAAAGTTGGTGGACGCAATTGTGGAACGTCGAGAGGAAGATGCCGAAATCTGTATGAGGGAACATATGAAAGCAATAGAAGATATCATATTAGAAATAGATCGGAAAAAATATAAAGGTCTGAAAACGGGAGTAAAAGCTGCTGCATAAAAGTGCGGCAGCTTTTTTTCGCATTTTTTACACGTGGTAATTGTCTTTTTCATTGCGTTTTCTGGTTTGGTGTGGTATAATCTATTTATAAATTGGTCATACCAATATTATTAATGGAATACCAGGAGGCGGCGTTATGGGATACGTAAAATGGAGCTATCCGATTCTGGAACATTTCTGTTATGATGTGTTCAGAGCTTTTGGATTTAGCGAAGAGGAAAGCAAGGAAATCGAAGATGTACTGCTGACTGCGGACTTGTTCGGAATAGAAAGCCATGGTATGCAGCGTATGGTGCGGTACCACAAAGGAATTGAAAAAGGCACGATTCACCCAAAGGAAAAACCAGAAGTGGTGTTTGAGACACCTGTTTCTGCGGTAATTGACGGACATAACGGCATGGGACAGCTGATTTCTATTTTTGCTATGAACAAAGCGATTGAAAAAGCGAAAACAATGGGAATCGGTATTGTAACAGTAAGAGAATCAAACCATTTTGGAATTGCCGGTTACTACGCAAAGATGGCCAGTGACCAGGGATTACTGGGAATGGCCTGCACCAATTCCGAAGCTATTATGGTGCCTACTTTCGGGAAAAAAGCTATGCTGGGTTCCAATCCTATTGCGGTAGCTATGCCGGCAGAACCTTATCCTTTTCTTTTTGATTGTTCTACCACAGTGGTAACTAGGGGAAAGCTGGAAATGTACAATAAGATGAACAAACCTCTTCCACAGGGATGGGCATTAGACGCAAACGGACATGAGAGCACACAGGCTCCTATTGTACTGGAAAATATTGTTTCCAAACGAGGGGGCGGTATTATGCCTCTGGGAGGAAATAAGGAAGTGAGTGGAAGCCATAAAGGATACGGATATGGTATGCTGTGTGAATTATTTAGTTCCATTTTTTCCATGGGTGTCACATCAGAAAATGTTGTACTTTCCCGGACAAAACAGGTATTTGCCATGGATTTGCAGCAATAAATCCAGAAATTTTCGGGAATCCGACAGAGATTAAGGCACACTTATCCGAATATCTGGAGGCTTTGAGGGAGAGTCCAAAAGCAGAAGGAGAGAGTCAGATTTATACCCATGGAGAAAAGGAAATTTTTGCAGAAAAGGACAGAAGGGAGAATGGAATTCCTGTAAATGACAATACTATGGTCGAGCTGGCCAATCTCTGTGCTTATCTGAAGCTGGATTTCCATTCTTATTTTAAGAACTATGAACTGCCAGGAGACGGAACGTTTTTTACAGGAAATTATTAATTACATTCATAGACAGAAAAGCAGGAATCAGGAGGAAGTATCATGGATTACGCAAAAGAATCATTGAGATTACATAAAGAATGGAAAGGAAAAATTCAGGTTGTGGCAAATGTGCCGGTAGAAACCAAGGATGACCTGTCTTTGGCTTATACACCTGGGGTAGCACAGCCTTGTCTGGAAATCCAGAAGGATATAGACAAATCTTATGAACTTACCAGAAGATGGAATATGTGCCTGGTGGTTACAGACGGTTCTGCCGTTTTGGGCCTGGGAGACATTGGCCCCGAAGCCGGAATGCCGGTTATGGAGGGAAAATGTGTGCTGTTCAAAGCATTTGGAGATGTAGATGCATTTCCTCTTTGTATTAAATCACAGGATGTGGATGAAATCGTAAATACGATTTATCTGATTTCCGGTTCATTTGGCGGTGTCAATCTGGAAGATATTGCGGCTCCCAGATGTTTTGAAATCGAGAAAAAACTGAAAGAGAAATGTGATATTCCAATTTTCCATGATGACCAGCATGGTACGGCAGTGATTACTCTGGCAGGCTTAAATAATGCTATGAAGCTGACCGGCAAGAAGAAAGAGGAAGTTTCTATTGTAATGAACGGAGCAGGAGCGGCAGCAATTTCCATTGCCAGACTGCTTTTGAAAGCAGGATATAAAAAGATTACCCTCTGTGACAGAAATGGGGCAATTTATGAAGGCAGAAAAGAGGGTATGAATGCAGTGAAAGAAGAGATGAGTAAAATTACCAATCTGGAGAAAAAAACAGGAAGTCTTGCAGAACAGATGAAGGGAGCAGATGTCTTTATCGGTGTGTCTGCACCTGGAGTAGTGACAAAGGAAATGGTAGAGAGCATGGCAAAGGATGCGGTTATTTTTGCCTGTGCCAATCCGGTTCCGGAGATTTATCCGGAAGAAGCCAAAGCAGCCGGAGCAAAAGTGGTGGCAACAGGCAGAAGCGATTTCCCGAACCAGATTAACAATGTTCTGGCATTTCCAGGAATCTTTCGCGGTGCATTTGATGTAAGGGCAAAAGATATTAATGATGAAATGAAAATTGCAGCAGCAGATGCACTGGCAGGATTGATCACAGAAGAGGAACTGAATCCAGATTATATTATTCCGAAAGCTTTTGATAAAAGGGTAGGTCCAGCAGTGGCGAAAGCAGTAGCCAAAGCTGCCAGAGATACCAAAGTTGCAAGAATATAAAACAGAAAGAGAATGGAAAGTGGGACTGCAAAAAGCAGTCCCGATTTTTTTCGGAGTAACACATATCAAGAAATCTCAATTTTAATGACTGTAAGCACCCCATCCCTTACAGAAAACTTGATTTCCATTCCAGCAAAGGGAAATCCATAGATGCGATCAGGGTCTTTCTGATAAGCTGGTCTTGGGTCCAGAGCCAGAACCTCTATCAGGGCATTTAGGTGTTCTTCCGGCATCAGAGCCTTTAGGGATTCTGCAAACTCTACATGCAGACGGTCATCCCTGTGAGTATCCGCAAATCCACCCGTAGCCTCCGGATGGCTGTCTGAAAAGGGAATATAGGGTTTAATGTCATAAATAGGGGTCTGGTCCATTAAATCTGCGCCGGATAACAAGAGAAGAGGGCCATTTGGCGCATCCCAAAGGATTTCCTCCAGTTTGACGCAGGATAATCCCAGGGGATTAGGGCGGAAAGGAGAACGGGTGGCAAAAACTCCTTTTCGCACATTTCCCCCCAAGACGGGGAGGGCGCACAGTTGGAGACCAGGTGTCCTGTATGGATTCTGAAAATTCCCAGATGAGCCATAAGTGAGAGAATTCTTCCAGTCCTTTTAAAGCGTCAGGATTTCGGTATTCTGGTTCAAATATCAGCGTGGATTTCAGAGCGGGTACCAATCCGCTTTGTCTTGGAATCCCGAATTTGCTGGGAAAGTCTGTTGAAATCCGGGCAATGGGATGCATGAGATGTCCCTGGTGTTCTGTTTGCTTGTTCATGAAAATTCTCCTGCCTTCCTTTTTATTTCCAAATGACATTGGCTGGTTTACGGGGAGCACTGCGTTGGTAAGATACTTTCGGATATCCAAGAAGCATACAAGCTTTGATGGCTTTTCCTTCTATGCCAAGCCATTTTTTTCCAGCTCTTTATTTTCATCGGAAATCCGGGCAAGAAATCCATTGTAGAGTGCGCCAAGACCCTGTGAAACAGCCATTAATTCTATGTTCTGTGCTGCAAGTCCGGCATCTAATGGCCAGTCAGAAGTAATGTAAAGTACTGCAGGGGCATTGCGGAATAAATAGTCATCCTTTGGATTTGCCTTTCTTTGGCGGTTAAAGCTGATATAAGGCAGCAGTTCTCTTGGAATTTCCCTGTGATTTCCTTCTTCTAATTTCTCAATATACTCCCACACAAAGTTTTTAAAATCCGGTAGTTCTTCCTGAACAAAGATAAAATGACAGTCCTGGTTATTTTTTGCAGTGGCAGTATATCTGCCAGCCTGTACCAGAAGTTCTAATTTTTCCTGTTCTATTTTCTCAGTTTCATAAGAACGGATGCTTCTGCGGCATTTAATAGTGTGTAGAAGAGAAGCTGGGTTTTAAGGAAAAAGTATCAGAGGAGCAGGACTCCACGTCCGCCATACCATATTCCGGGATACTTACTGCATTATGGGGACAAATAGAAACACAATGTCCGCATAAAAAACATTCTTTTTTGTACCACTGCATTTTTTTCTCCTGGATGCGTAAGATTTTTTGGCAATGCAATCAGCCACACATTTGCCGCAGCCAGTGCAAAGGGTAGAATCTATAGTTACCATAAAGGTTCCTCTCTTTCTTGTTTGGAATACTTTAACAATAAAAGAAACTGGGAGATTTGTAAAGATACAAATTGACCTGTAATTACATCTATGCTATATTAAATATAACATTCTATAACAAAAGAAAGTAGGTGGAGCCATGTTTATCGAAATCGATTTTAACAGTGACGAGGCCATATACATACAGCTTTGTAATCAGATTATCATGGGAATTGCCACAGAACAGCTAAAAGTAGGAGATCCACTTCCCTCGGTAAGGCAGCTGGCAGATACCATTGGCATTAATATGCATACAGTAAATAAGGCATATTCCGTACTTAGGCAGGAGGGATTTCTCACAATTGACCGAAGAAGAGGAGCCATGATTTCCATTGATGGGGATAAGATGCGTGCTTTGGAGGAGATGAAGAGAGAGTTAGTAGTGGTTTTGGCAAGAGGTTGCTGCAAGAATATTTCAAAAGAAGAGGTGCATGCCTTAATTGATGAGATTTATGAAGAATATAAGTAATAAAATGAAACAGAACAGGAGACATACATGAAAGAGCAATATTCAAAACTGGCGTCTAAGGCGCTGAAGCTGGCAGAACATACTGCAAAGCGCTGCAGTCATAATTATGTGGGGACAGAGCATCTGCTGGCAGGACTTCTGGCAGTTCAGGAAGGAACTGCAGGACATCTTCTTATAGAAGCAGGAGTGAGCCAGGAGAAACTTCTGGAACTTATAGAGAAGCTTGTAGCGCCTTCTTCGGATGTGCTGCTTGCAGAGCCACAGGGCTATACTCCAAGAGCAAAACAGGTTCTTTTTGCAGCAGAGGCGGAAGCTGAGCGTATGCAGAGCAGAGAAATCGGTACGGAGCATCTTCTTCTTGCCATGTTAAAGGAGTATGACTGTGTGGGAGCAAGACTGCTTCATACTCTGGGCATTAATATCCAGAAACTCTATATAGAGATTATGAAAGCTATGGGAATTGAGGGGAATTTTAACCAAAATTCCTTAAAAGAGGATATTCAGAGCAGTGCAGGAAATACACCTATGCTGAATCAGTTCAGCCGGGACCTTACGGAGCAGGCTGCTCTTGGGAAACTAGACCCGGTGGTAGGCAGGGAAAAAGAAATTAACCGCATTATTCAGATTCTCAGCAGACGAACCAAAAATAATCCCTGCCTCATTGGAGAGCCTGGGGTAGGAAAAACAGCCATTGCGGAAGGTCTGGCGCAGCGGATTGTGAGAGGGCTGGTGCCGGAAAATATGGCGGATAAAAGGATTGTGGTTCTGGATTTATCTGCCATGGTGGCTGGTTCCAAATACCGGGGTGAATTTGAAGAGCGGATTAAGCGGGTAGTAGCAGAAGTTGCCAATGACAGAAGAATTCTGCTGTTTTTGGATGAACTTCATACCCTCATTGGAGCCGGCGGAGCAGAAGGGGCTTTGGATGCCTCCAATATTTTGAAGCCTTCTTTATCCAGGGGAGAGATTCAGTTAATTGGCGCAACTACCATAGAAGAATACCGCAAGCACATTGAAAAAGATGCGGCTTTGGAGCGGCGTTTTCAGCCGGTTATGGTAGAAGAACCTACCAAAGAGGAGGCAGAGGCAATTTTAAAAGGTCTGCTTCCCTATTATGAGAAACACCATGGAGTAACCATAGAAGACAGCGCCGTACAGGCAGCAGTTGCTATGGGAAGTCGTTATATTAATGATCGCTTTCTGCCGGATAAGGCTTTGGATTTGCTGGATGAGGCATGTTCCAAGGTACAGCTTGCGGGATATCAGACACCGGAGGGACTGTTGGAGGCAGAAGTGAAACTTCAGGCTCTTTATGAAGAAAAAGAAGAGGCAGTAAAGAATCAGGACTTTGAAAGAGCCAGAGAGCTTCAAAAACAGCAGGATGAAGCGGAAGAGCAGATAGAAAAAGCCAGAAAACGCTTTGAAAAACAGTGTAAAAACAAAAAACTGACAGTCACCCAGGAACACGTTGCTCTGGTAGTGGCGGAATGGACGAAAATCCCTGTGAAGAAGCTCACAGAAGGAGAATCCAAACGCCTGGCAAAATTGGAAAATGTGCTTCACAAACGTGTTATTGGCCAGAATGAAGCAGTAGAGGCAGTATCAAAAGCCATTAAACGTGGCAGGGTTGGTTTAAAAGACCCGAAACGTCCCATTGGCTCTTTCCTGCTTCTTGGCCCTACAGGTGTAGGAAAAAACAGAACTTTCCAAAGCTCTGGCAGAGGCTGTGTTTGGCAGTGAGGATGCCATGATCCGGGTGGATATGTCAGAATATATGGAGAAACACAGCGTGTCAAAACTCATTGGTTCCCCTCCGGGATATGTGGGGTATGAAGAAGGCGGACAGCTCAGTGAGAAGGTGCGGAGAAATCCTTACAGTGTGCTTCTTTTTGATGAAATTGAAAAAGCCCATCCAGATGTGTTTAATATTCTCCTGCAGGTATTGGATGACGGGCATATTACAGACGCCCAGGGACGAAAAATCGACTTTAAAGAAACTATTATTATTATGACATCCAATGCAGGCGCTCAGGCCATTGTAGAGCCTAAAAGACTGGGATTTGGCGCAGTGAATGAGGAAGAAGCAGATTATAAGAAAATGAAAGACAGTGTTATGGAAGAGGTAAAACGTCTGTTTAAACCGGAATTTTTAAACCGTATTGATGATATTATTGTATTCCATATGCTGAACAAAGAAGAAATTAAGAAAATCGTGGGACTTCTTTTAAAGGAGTTTGTAAACCGCTGCAAAACCCAGATGAATATTGAAGTTAAGGTAAGAGACAGTGTAAAGGAACTCATTGCAAAAGAAGGCTTTGACCCCAAATATGGGGCGCGTCCGTTAAAGCGTGCGATTCAGAATAAAATAGAGGATGCCATGGCAGAAGAAATCCTGGAAGGTAATATGAAAGCAGGGGATGAGGTTGTTATCGGATTGTCTAAACAAAAGATAAAATTCACGGTAAATGCACGTAACGACTAGAAAAAAAGAAAATTTTGTGGTACTATGTGTTTATTAACGAAAGACACAAGCGGGAGGACATGATTATGTCAGTGGTAAAAGAATTAATTCGTACAGAAGACAACGGAACAATTAGCTTTGGGAATTATGAACTGGCTCAGAAATCAAAAGTATCTGATTTTGAGTATGACGGTGATATGTACAAGGTTAAAACATATAATGAAATTACAAAACTGGAGCGTAACGGAATGTTTGTTTATGAATCTGTACCAGGTACGACTGTGTTAAATCTGGATACAGAAGAGAACAAAATGAGTTTCACTGTAGAAGGACCAAAAGATGCCCAGATTACAGTAGAACTGGAAGAAGACGCTCAGTACAAAATTGTCATTGATGGAGCAGAGGCTGGACAGATGAAGACCAACCTGGGCGGAAAATTATCTTTCAGTGTAGAACTGGAACAGGCAGAGCAGGTAGCAGTAAGTATTGAAAGAATTTAATGTTTCAATGTACAGACATTGACAGGCTGTCCCATGAAGCGGCAATTACGTTTCGCGGGCAGCTTTTCTTTTATTTCAGGAATTGACGAGGATTAGTTATGGCGAAAAGGGTAAAAAAACGGCAATTTTTTGTCAGAACTGTGGATACGAATCATCCAAGTGGATGGGACAATGTCCGGGATGCAGAGAGTGGAATACCTTTTGTAGAGGAGCCAGCTGCAAGCTGTGGTAAGAGTGTTTCCGGGAGTGTCAGCAGGAGCAATGGGGGAAACAGAAGTGAGCCTGTGCAGCTTTCGCATATTCAGATACAGGAAGATGACCGTGTAAGAACAGAAATTGAAGAATTAGACAGGGTGCTGGGAGGAGGCATTGTTCCTGGCTCCATGGTTTTAGTGGGAGGAGACCCGGGAATCGGAAAATCCACCCTTCTGCTTCAGGTGTGCCGGGAATTGACTTTAAGACAGCACAAGGTTTTATACATATCAGGAGAGGAATCCTTGCGGCAGATTAAACTGCGCGCCAGCAGAATCGGGGAGTTTAATGACCAGTTGCTGCTTCTTTGCGAAACCAATCTGGAACTTATCCGCAGTACCATTGAACGTACAAAGCCAGAGACAGTTATCATTGATTCTATTCAGACCATGTATAATGAGGAAGTATCTTCTGCACCGGGAAGCGTTTCACAGGTGCGGGAATCCACTGGCGTGCTTATGCAGATTGCAAAAGGCATGGGGATTTCCATGTTTATTGTGGGACATGTGACGAAGGATGGAAGTGTAGCAGGTCCCAGAGTGCTGGAGCATATGGTGGATACTGTTCTTTATTTTGAGGGAGACCGACAGGTGGCATACCGGATTTTGCGAAGTGTAAAAAATAGGTTTGGTTCTACCAATGAAATCGGTGTTTTTGAGATGCAGGAAAAAAGGTTTAATCGAAGTGAAAAACCCTTCTCAGGTGATGCTAAACGGAAGACCTACAGATGCCTCCGGCTCTGTGGTGGTTTGCTCTATAGAAGGAACCAGGCCTATTCTCATAGAGATTCAGGCGCTGGTGACCAGAACCAATTTCGGGCTTCCAAGGAGAACCTCTGTGGGAATTGATTACAACAGGGTGAATCTTCTTATGGCAGTATTGGAGAAACGGGCAGGACTTCATCTGGGGGACTGTGATGCCTATGTGAATCTTGCCGGAGGCATGAAACTGGGAGAGCCTGCCATTGACCTGGGGGTTGTTATGGCTGTGGTTTCCAGTTTCAAGAATAAAGTATTGGACCCTGGAATCCTGATTTTTGGAGAAGTGGGACTTTCGGGAGAAGTCCGGGGTGTCAGTATGGCGGAGAACAGGGTAAGAGAAGCGGAAAAGCTGGGATTTACAGCCTGTATTATGCCAAAAGCAAATATTGAAAGTATTCAGGGAAAATATAAAATTCGTCTGATAGGAGTAGCAAATATAAAAGAAGCAATGGGGTATCTGTAATATGAATCAAATGATTACAATAGGAAAAAGAGCCTTTTGGAAACTGTTCGGACAGTATAAGGGGTTGAGAAAAGAATTATATGTTTTATTCTGGGGAAAGGCAGCGACCAATATGGGAGCCATGATCTGGCCTATGCTTACCTTAATCCTCAGCAATAAACTGGGGATGAATGCTCAGGAAATCGCAACCATTACCATCACACTTGGGATTATCCAGTTTCCTGTAAATTTACTGGGAGGAAAGCTGGCAGACCACTGTAATAAGCGGAATTTAATTCTTGTTTGTGATTTGGTAACAGTCCTTTGCTATCTGATTGCAGCAGCAATTCCGGTATCTATGGCGCAGATTCTTCTGTTTTTTACAGCCAGTGTATTCCAGACCATGGAAAATCCGTCTTATGATGCTCTTGTGGCAGATTTAAGCAAAACAGAAGAACGGGAAGAGGCATATAGCCTGATTTATCTGGGAATGAACCTGGGTATTGTTTTGGCGCCTTCTGTTGGCGGCATGTTATTTCAGCATCATCTGGGGCTGGCCTATGCCATTGATGGACTGACAACCTTGTCTTCCACAATTTTGATTTTTTGTTTATCAAAGATATTACACCGGTAACAGAAAAGAAAAAGAATGTGTATGAAAAGGAACAGCATACACAGTCCACCTGGAAAATCCTGTGGGGACAGAAGACAATTTTGTTTTTCCTGATTTGCTGGGCGATCTATCAGTTTTCTTACACACAGTTTAATTTTCTGATTCCATTGAACATGGAAGCTCTGTATGATGCAAAAAGGCGCGGTATATTTTGGTTTTATAACCAGCCTGAACGGGCTTGTAGTGATTTTAGGAACGCCTGTGTTGACAAAGCTTGCGGGAAAACTTTCTGATATTCAGAAACTTACAATGGGACAAATATTGGTCTGGTTCAGTCTGGGGATGTATCTGTTTATTCAGGGAATGCTTCCTATGTACTATCTTTCTATGGTTATTTTTACAGTGGGAGAAATTTTGACAACGCTGGGTTCTTACCCATATCTTACAAGAAGAATACCGGCGTCTCATAGAGGAAGAATTTCTTCGGTATCCAGTCTTTTTCTGGGGGCAGCAGCTTATGGCTCTCAAGGAGTGATCGGCGGAATCGTAGAGCATGGAACACTGATACAGGCATGGGAGTGGATAGCAGGAATCGGCGCTGTAGGTATTCTGTTTTATTTACTCTTAATGGTTATGGATAAGAGGGTGTATCCGTTATTGTACGGACAGAAAAAATAGGGAGATTGGCAGAATGGAGCATATGGAAATACGAAATGCAGAAAAAGGTGATGAAGAAATTTTGGCATGGGTGCAGACAGAATCCTGGAAAGCAGCATTTTCCGGGATTCTGCCAGAGAATGAATTGGAAAAGGCAACATGTTTCGTTAAAGTAAAAGAAATGTACCGAAAGATTTTGGGAGAAGGAATCGTAAAATTAAAATAGGATTCATAGAGGAAATTCCACATTGTATTGCAGGCTGGAGACAAAATTACAATCAAAAGGGAGCACAAACTGCAGAAATCATTTGTATTCACAGTATGCAGACGCATTGGGGACAGGGATTCGGCTCACAGATGATAAAAGAAATTTTACAAAATATGAAGGAAGAAGGATATGCAGAAGTAATGCTGTGGGTATTTGGAGAAAACAGTCGAGCCAGAAGATTTTATGAAAAGCACGGATTTCATCAGAACCAGGCAAGCAGGATAATTCATGGAATAACAGAAATGATGTATAGCAGGACTCTGTAAAGAAAGATAAAAAATGAAAAAAAATGAAAAAACTTGTTGACACAAGCAGAAAGATATGATAAAGTAAACAAGCTGTTGAGAGGAACAGTTATTTACCTTCTTAATGTAAAGAGAAGAAAGTAAAAGAAGTTGAAAAAACTTAAAAAAAGTTCTTGACAAGCCGAGTAAGATGTGATAATCTAGACTGGCTGTCGAAAAAGACAGAAACAAGCGGAAACAGCTTGAGAAAAAAAGTTTCAAAAAAATGAAAAAAGTTCTTGACAAGCCTTCCTGATTATGGTAATCTAATATGGCTGTCGCAAGAATGACAGGAACCTTGATAACTGAACAGTGAAACACATGAATCGAAAATTCTTTTACATTTTATTCTTAGG
>ENA-OPYU01000216-OPYU01000216.1-human-gut-metagenome-genome-assembly--contig:-NODE-216-length-23655-cov-3.471311_pt1 | contig 23655 bp, 22 predicted proteins | sample MGYA00242637_ERZ504482 | MGnify/ENA primary metagenome ERZ504482 (study PRJEB26092, sample SAMD00036237) | human gut metagenome | host: Homo sapiens | study: EMG produced TPA metagenomics assembly of... | reverse complement strand
AATTATAAATAGGTTTCTTCTTATTATAATGTATTTTTTACTGCTGTTCTGGAGCGTGTAAAAAATCATTCCCGTGATCTGCATCACAATTTGTGGGAGATTTCGCTCGGATGAGGGCGCCGTAGCGGGCTACGGCAACCGAATTCGGGTGAAATATACCGCAAATTGTGACGCACATCTTGCAGAAAGCCTTTTTCAAACACGCTCTAGGAAAACTTAACTTTACATTGCATTCACAGCTTCACATTATTATAATAAGAAACAAGAACTTTTCAGCACCTCTACAGTACCTGCTTTTCGAAATACAATCTGCTGAATAGTCGAAAAAAAGAATTAACATGAACAGGAGTATACATATGTGTTTCAAAAAAGCAGTGGCTAAATCCAGTGGATTCTCCCGGATTTTTGCATTTGGCCTCATGATTTTTTCCGGAGCAGGACTTATAAATCTGTGCACTGTCTGTGCTGAGACCACTGACGAGCTTCAGGGACCGCCTGTAGCCCAGTCACATATAATCGGTATTGATCCCGGTCATCAGGGTCCAAATGTGGATATGAGTGACCTTGAACCTCTTGGTCCAGGTTCCACAGAAATGAAAGCCAAAGCCTCAACAGGAACCCAGGGAACTTTTTCAGGTCTGCCTGAATATCAGCTGAATCTGGATGTTTCTTTGAAGCTGCAGCAGATTCTGGAAGACCGTGGCTATCAGACTGTTCTTACCAGAACGGATAATGATACTGCCATCAGCAATAAAGAGCGAGCTGAATATGTTGCCGGACAGGGGGCCGAGGTTTACGTGCGTATCCATGCCAATGGTGCTGAATCGTCCTCTGCTGCCGGTGCACTTACCATTTCCCCCTCCTCTTCCAATCCTTATGTATCCCAGCTCTATGATGATTCCAACAGCCTTTCCCAGTGCATTCTGGATGCCTATTGTGACGCAACCGGATTTGAAAACCGCGGCGTAACATATGCCGACAATATGACTGGAATCAACTGGAGCACCATTCCGGTAACTATTGTGGAAATGGGATTTATGACCAATGAATCTGATGATCTGAAAATGAGCAATCCGGATTTTCAGAACACAATGGCATCTGGAATCGCTGATGGGATTGATGCATATTTTGCGGAAAAATAAATCTGGATTTATTGCCATAAAATAATGTCTCTTCCAGATATTTCATTGATTCGAAAGGAGAACTTATGAAAAATAATAGAAAGAAACAAACCTCTTCTTATCTGCTGGTTTTTCTTGGCATTGTCGCTGCTTTACTAATTCTTATACTTTCTTCAGAAGGGACAGCCAGAGAAGTATTAATCTGGCAAAAAACGGTTCAGCAACAGCCCAGACTGAAGATTTCACTGACGGTGAAGCTTCCGGATTTACCTCTGGTGATGAAACTTCTGAAGGCGCCGACCAAAGCGGCTTTGTTTCTGATGATGGAAGTTCCGACAGCGAAGCTTCTACTGACGATTCTTCTGTCCAGGGACCTTCCCAGAGAGAAAATGCAGGTTCTGTACAGTCTTCTCCAACTCCGGAGGAAGTAACTGTTCCTTATCAGACTCCTGCTGCCAATACAGAACCAGTAGGTCCTTCCCAGTCATCCGGTTCCAACTCCGCTCAGACAACAAATGGCACTTCCCAGGGAAAAAAAGGATTCTACCATGGCTGCTATTACCCCCGAACTTTCTGACGATGATGGCACCATCTCTCCCTCCCACGGAAGTTCTGCTTTTGACAACAAATCCGATGAAAAGATGGATACTCTGGTCTCTCAGGTTCAATCACAGCTTCCTGTTTCAAACGGTTCCTGGAGCGTTTATATCTGTGACCTTTCAGGCGGCTCAGAGGCTACGATCAATGATTCCCCAATGCAGGCAGCCAGCCTGATCAAGCTTTTCATTATGGGTGCAGTATATGAGAATTATGATTCTTTGTCCCAGCAGTATGGTTCTGCCACCCTGGATTCCTATCTGACACCAATGATCACCGTCAGTGATAATGACGCGGCAAACAGTCTGGTTTCCTGCCTGGGAAGTGGCGACAGCACTGCAGGTATGCAGAAAGTAAACAGTTTCTGTCAGTCTCACGGCTACACAAATACTTCCATGGGACGACTGCTTCTTGCCAGCAACGAATTCGGAGATAATTACACTTCTGCCTATGACTGTGGAAAATTCCTGAAAGAAATTTACCAGATCTGCTCTGGTACTACTCAGACACCAAGCCTTTTACATGCAGAAGAAATGTATTCCCTTCTGAAGCAGCAGCAACGTACCAACAAGATTCCGGCTGCCCTGCCAGAGGGCGTCAGCGTTGCCAACAAAACCGGTGAGCTTTCCGATGTAGAAAATGATGCCGGAATCCTGTACAACGCACAGGGTGGAAACGATCTGGTCATCGTCTTCCTTTCCCAGAACCTCTCCAGCCCGGGAGAAGCCCAGAATACAATTGCACAGCTTAGCCGCAGTATTTATCTCTACTATAATAATTAACCTTAATTCCTATGATACCAGTGTCAAAAGGTCAAAAAGCTGTTCGTGCTTGCACGATAAGGCTTTTGAACTTGGGACACGCCAAATATGAGAAAGTAGCGATTTACGCAGTAAATCAGCGGATTCCGAATATTTGGAGGATTGCGGGAGCAGCGTAGCTGCGTAGCAATCCGGGTATCAAATGAGTGTCAAAAGACCTTTTGACACCCATATCATTGCTATTAAAAATGCGCAGTGCCTCCAAACAACACTGCGCATTTCTATATTAAGAAATTGCTTACTCCTCGTCCCCATTCTCTTCATATGACATTTCCCATATCTCTGAAAAAAACTGCCAACGGACAATCCGTCAAAAGACACATCAGAAGGAAGCATTCGTATGGGTTCACAATATAAATCTCGCTCATTCCACACTTCTTCAGAATTCTCTGCGCTTCCTCTATGAAATGATGGTATCTGTCATAGGGATCATCATCCTCCATCTCCTGAGACACAATAAAGAACTCCAGCGTAAGAAGATCAAACCGCTCTACCGGGAACTTGTGATTCAGAATATTGGTAATTCTCTGTCTGCTGAACCTCTTCTGGCTGAAATGTTTCGCCAGGATAGAGGCTGACATTTTTTTCAGATTTCCCATTTTATTGATAGGAATACCATTGCAGATTACCTTCTCCAGATCAGACGGAGTAATATTCTCCGGTTTCCAGACCTTAGCCCGGCCTTTCTCCTCCTCATCCTTCTGATACATGGCCGCAATGATCTGCTTCGCATGTTCCAGAAGGCGCAGGAACTCCTGAAATGCCTGACTCTTCTCATTCATTGGATCATCCCAGCCAGCTTTCAGGCATGCCAGATATTTCAGCAATTTTTCCTCTGTATCTATAGTAAAATCGCCGCTGATTACTTCCGCAACTTTTCCCTTATCTGCTGCAGGTTCCATGGATTTGTAATTCTCTTTATATTCCTCTGCCTTGCTGTAAGGAAGCTGCTTACTATAACAATACCAGTAGATCACTTCCTCTGGATTATGGAAATCAAAATCCTGCTCCTTCAGCACCCTTGTCAGAAAGTCTGAAACATCCTCCGCGCTCATGCGAAGCCCGAAGCCCAGCAGAAATATAGTCTCGCGCTTTACTGAGGCCTGTGTAAGCCAGTTGTTCACCAACGCAGGAAGCTTAGTTGAAGTAGGATTCATAGACTTGGGTGTATAGGTTTCCCGGAAAGAATCAACTGCAATATCTCTGTATACCTCCTGAGGCACTTCCCCAAACGGTTCCTCAATTCCAGCTCTTTCATAGATATATCTCTTCAAATGATCTCCGAACGAAACCAGCTCCATCTCTTTATATAAATAATGAAAAATAACGTCCGCATCTTCATCCTCAAATCCGTCCAGACTGACTACCTGACGAAATCTCTGGGCGGCCCTTCTGGTAAATTCAAAATCCTTTACGGAATCAAATGCCACTGTCTGTTCAAAATCAAGATCCTGCATACGATTTTTCATCATAAATCACCTTCATTTTCCTATAATCAACTACTTAAATTGTGAAAAATTTTGCCCTCTGATTTATCCCTTCTTCTGCAAAAGCCAGGTTTTGAACGGCCGATTATCTGCTCTTACCTCGCAGAGAATGATCGTAGTATTATCTCTGGCCCCTTTATCCAGTACCCTTGTTAAAAGAGCATGGGCAATATCACGAATTGAGTCCTCCAGCTTCATAATTTCTTCAATCTCGCGATCAGATAACATATCTGTTACCCCGTCTGAGCAAAGCAGATAACGGTCCCTATCCTGATAAGGAACTGCCGCAATGGCAGGTTCCAACTTCATCTCGGTCTCCTCCACTCCCAGAAACTGAGTCAGTGGTGCTTTCCCAAATCTGCAGCTTTTCAACACATGATCTCTGGAAATCTGTGAAAAATTCCCCTTGGAAAACCGATAAATCCTGCTGTCTCCCAGATTACAGATATACGCTTCTTTTTTTCCAAAAGCAATCATCGCCATAGTAGTTCCCATGGCACTGATCCGTTGTTCCCGACCATAATCACATACAGCCTGATTCATATTCTTACAGGCTTCCGTAAGAAAAAGTTCTGGTGCTTTACGAAGCATCCCCTTATTTTCCCTATAAAAATGCTCCAGGCTGTCAGAAGCAAGCCAAGCAGCCATTTCCCCCTGGCTCTCCCCTCCCATGCCGTCAAAAACAGCCATTACCGGAAGGCTCTCCCGAAGCCTGATACCTGTACGGATTTCTTCTGTTCCATGATTACTCACTGGAAGGTGCTCTCCGCAGCACCAGAAATTGTCCTCGTTATTTGGTCGCACTTTCCCTGCATGGCAGGTATATGCATAATCAATATGATATGTCATTCTATTCCTCTTCGTCTGTCTGTCGATATTCCAAAGAATCACAGCCACTTCTTATATGACCGGTATCATCATTCATCTAACTGCTCCAGCGCATTTTTCCAGTATTTCTCGCCACGCTTGGTGTACTCAGTACTGTCATTCTCCTTATCGTGGACAGTTCCGTCTGTATCGTTCCAGCGGATCAGTTTGCCACGCTTGTCATAATAATATAATTCCTTCTTATTACCAGTCCATACATATGCAAAAAAACAGACGTTCATCCCAGTAATAATACTCCTCATAAACTCCATCTTCGGATGTCTCCGGATAAATCAGCGCTTTTACCAGTTTCCCATTGCTGTCATAGTAGCGAAGCCGATCGCCTTCCTTGCCAACTTCCTTGCAGTCCGGAAGTTCGCTTACAATTGTATTCGCCTGCTCCTTAATTGTCTGAATTGAAGTAGAAAATTCATCAATTTGAGCAGTACTGTTATCATTAGCTTCCAGAACTTCCATAACGTTCTCCGTATTTTGAGCCTTGCGATTCTCATCATGGATTAATTTCATATAAACACCAATAATAATGCATGCCGCAAGCGCCACTACAATAAGGGAAACTGTCCATGGTGAAATCTGTCTTTCCTGGTCCCACCCGCTTCTCTGCTGCTTCTTTCGCTTAGTGGAAGAGGCATTTACTGACTGTTTCTCATAATTTTTCACTGCATTTTTCGCAGGCTTTCTGAGCTGTGCCTCTTCTTCCCGGACAGCTTTCTCAATCTGAGGGTCTTCTGCCACATGGGTCCGCTCCATACGGTCTTCCGGCTCCTGAGGGGCATATCTTCTCTGGTCCCGCTCAAGTTCTGCCGAATTTGTCAGCTCCCACTGGGACTTCTCCCACTCTTTCTCTGCATTCACCGGTGCCAGACGAAGCTTCTCCAAATCCCGCAGCATATCTTCTGGTTTCCTGTAACGTTTCCCCGGCTCATATGCACATGCTTTTAGTATAATGTGGGAAAAAGCAGCACTGGCATTAACTGGTACCGGCATTTTCTCCCCTGCCATTCTCCGTGCAAGGGCAGTCTCTTTATCTCTGTATGTAATCAACTGCTTATCCAGTGAAAGAAAAGGCAGCCTGTTCTGATTCATCAATTTATATAATACAATTCCAAGGGAATAGATATCAATACTGCTGTCGTACTTCTCACCCTTGTAAATCTCCGGTGCCATGTAGGAATAGGTACCTTTCTTGGACATATTGCTCATAGTATGTGCCTGTTCCCTGGCAATTCCAAAGTCACCCAGCTTAAAATCACCGAATCTGGACACAAAAATATTCTCCGGTTTCACATCACGGTGAATAATATTCAATTTTCTGCAATAAATCAATGCCATAGCCAGGTCACAGCCAAGCTTGATCACTTCCTTCTCAGTAAGCTCCTTGCCTGTGCAGTAATCCATAAAACTGGTAAGATATTCCATTCTTATGGAAATGTCCCAGCCGATCTCATCCAAATATTCCACCACTTTGAAATCTTCAAATGAAACCACATGGGAATTTCCGCAAAAATGCTCCATAGTATATATTTCCTGAATGCAGTCTTCTACCAGATTTCGAAAATATTCCCTGGTAGACTGCTCATTATTCATCTCTGAGCGTACGCTGTCAAGTTCTCCCTTACTTGCCGGTATGGATATGATCTTGATTGCGGAGTAAAAAGAACGGCCTCGTTCTGTCCGCTTTGCTTTATACACTTTCCCAAAGGATCCTTCGCCTATTTTCTCTATAAGTTCCCATTCTGGCCAGACGGAAACCGGAACATCTTTATCCATGTATGTTCTCCCTCCTCGAACGGGTAATGACTTTTTAATGGACTGGCAAGTCTTCCCCGTAACGATGCACAGAAATCATGGATTGTATGATTTGCACCGCTATTCTCTGGTTTTCTGTGAACTACGTTCCACCAAAACGCCTCGCGGAATACTGCCTTCTGAATAGTTACATAAAACATTATATAGGAATCTTACCACAAATGATAGTCCAGGTTGTATTTTTCTCTATCCATATTTTTCCTTACCCTCGCCTACGGCGGATTGTCTCGAGCAGCATTTCCCTTGCTGCTGCAGTGTGTTCCTGCCGGGCTGGACTTTTTTGTGTAACAGTAAGTTCCATAGAATTCTCTGCTACACAAAAATCCCCCAAAGCAACGTTTCTGTCACCCTAGGGGATTTCATATTTTATCGTTTATTCTTCACTGTCTTCAGAAGAATCCTCATCCTCAAATGTATCCTCATCCTCATCCACTGCAAGATCTGCCTCATCAGCAGTCTCCAGCTCTTCTGAGTCTTCCGCTACATCCAGCACATCCTGATCCTCGTCGTCCATTTCAGCGAATTCGATTTCTTCTGGCTCTTCCGGCATTCCTGTATCAAGCTCTACATCGCTGTAGCACTTCATACCTGTACCAGCTGGAATCAGTTTACCGATGATTACATTCTCTTTCAGACCGATCAGATGGTCAACCTTACCCTTGATAGCAGCTTCGGTCAGAACCTTGGTAGTCTCCTGGAAAGAAGCAGCTGACAAGAAGGAATCAGTTGCCAGTGATGCCTTGGTAATACCAAGCATTCCCTGTTTTCCAATTGCAGGACGTAATCCCTCAGCTTCCAGTTTCTCATTTACTTCCTCATACTCAAGGAAGTCAACAAGTGTACCTGGCAGGAACTCAGAATCTCCGTTATCCTCGATACGGATTTTCTTCAGCATCTGATGAACGATAACCTCGATATGTTTATCGTTGATCTCAACACCCTGAAGACGGTATACACGCTGAACCTCACGGATCATGTAATCCTGAACTGCACGAACACCCTTGATTCGAAGAATATCATGCGGGTTTACACTACCTTCTGTAAGCTCATCACCAGCCTCCATAACCTGTCCGTCCATGATCTTGATACGGGAACCGTATGGGATCAGGTAAGTCTTGGATTCGCCAGTCTCCGGATCTGTTACGATGATCTCTCTCTTCTTCTTGGTGTCATTGATTGTAGCAACACCCTTGATTTCAGTGATAACAGCAAGTCCTTTCGGCTTTCTTGCCTCAAAAAGCTCCTCGACACGAGGAAGACCCTGTGTGATATCTCCACCGGCAACACCACCTGTATGGAAAGTACGCATAGTCAGCTGTGTACCTGGCTCACCGATAGACTGTGCAGCAATGATACCGATGGACTCACCAACCTGTACCGGCTCACCGGTAGCCATGTTTGCGCCATAGCACTTCGCACACACACCAACCTTACACTTACAGCTCAGGATGGTACGGATCTTAACCTGCTCAACAGCACCTCCGGTAATGTTGTCTACACCCTCTTTCATGATACGTGCAGCACGCTTCGGAGTGATCATGTGGTTTGCTTTTACAAGGACTTCGCCCTCTTTATTCTTAATGGTCTCGCAGGAGAAACGACCTGTAATACGATCCTGAAGGCTCTCGATTTCCTCCTTGCCATCCATGAAACCTTTTACATACATACCGGAAATCTCTGCTCTGTTCTCACAGCAGTCCATCTCACGTACGATCAGATCCTGAGATACGTCAACAAGACGTCTTGTCAGGTAACCGGAATCGGCTGTACGAAGAGCGGTATCGGAAAGTCCTTTACGCGCTCCGTGAGCGGACATAAAGTATTCCAGTACGTCCAGACCTTCACGGAAGTTTGACTTGATAGGAAGCTCGATTGTATGTCCGGTTGTATCGGCCATCAATCCACGCATACCTGCAAGCTGTTTGATCTGTTTATCAGATCCACGGGCACCAGAGTCAGCCATCATGAAGATGTTGTTGTACTTATCAAGTCCGGAAAGAAGTGCATGAGTAAGCTCATCGTCAGTCTTCTTCCAGGTATCCACAACCTCTTTATAACGCTCTTCCTCAGTAATAAGACCACGTTTATAGTTCTTTGTGATCTTATCTACAGTATCCTGTGCAGCCTTGATCATCTCAGGCTTCTGCGGCGGCACGGTCATATCAGAAATAGATACAGTCATGGCAGCTCTTGTAGAATACTTGTAACCCATAGCTTTGATAGAGTCCAGAACCTCAGCAGTCTTGGTTGCTCCGTGAGTATTAATAACTTTTTTCAAGGATCTGTTTCAGCTGTTTCTTACCAACCAGGAAGTCAACCTCAAGAAGAAGCTCATTTCCTGGAATGCTTCTGTCAACAAATCCAAGATCCTGTGGCAGGATCTCATTGAACAGGAAACGTCCCAGTGTAGACTGCACGTTGCCTGTGAAAGTGCTTCCATCCGGCATTACCTTGCTACAGCGGACAAGAATCTTGGACTGCAGAGTAATTACCTGATTCTCATATGCCAGAATTGCCTCATTTACGCTCTTAAAGAACTTTCCTTCTCCCTTATTTCCAGGTCTTTCCTGTGTCAGATAGTAAATACCAAGGACCATATCCTGTGAAGGAACGGCTACCGGTCCACCATCAGAAGGTTTCAGAAGGTTGTTCGGAGACAGAAGCAGGAAACGGCACTCTGCCTGTGCTTCCTGGGACAGTGGAAGATGGACAGCCATCTGGTCACCATCGAAGTCAGCGTTGAAAGCGGTACAAACAAGCGGATGAAGCTTAATAGCCTTACCTTCTACAAGGATCGGCTCAAACGCCTGGATACCCAGACGATGCAGTGTAGGTGCACGGTTCAGCATAACCGGATGTTCTTTGATAACATCTTCCAGAACATCCCATACAGCTGGCTCAAGCTTCTCTACCATCTTCTTGGCATTCTTAATATTGTGAGAGGTACCGTTTGCTACCAGTTCTTTCATAACGAAAGGCTTAAACAGCTCGATTGCCATCTCTTTTGGCAGACCGCACTGATAAATCTTCAGCTCTGGTCCAACAACGATAACGGAACGTCCGGAGTAGTCAACACGCTTACCAAGAAGGTTCTGACGGAAACGTCCGGATTTACCTTTCAGCATGTCAGAAAGGGATTTCAGGGCTCTGTTTCCAGGACCTGTAACCGGACGGCCACGACGACCATTGTCGATCAGGGCATCAACTGCTTCCTGAAGCATACGTTTCTCATTGCGGACAATGATATCCGGAGCACCAAGCTCCAGCAGTCTTTTCAGACGATTATTACGATTAATGATTCTTCTGTACAGATCATTCAGGTCAGATGTCGCAAAATCGTCCACCATCCAGCTGTACCATAGGACGAAGATCCGGCGGCATAACCGGGATAGCATCAAGAATCATCCACTCAGGACGGTTTCCTGACTCACGGAAAGATTCAACAACCTCAAGACGTTTGATGATCCTTGCACGCTTCTGGCCTGTTGCCTTAACCAGCTCTGCCTTTAATTCAGCGGAATCCTTCTCAAGGTCGATAGCCATAAGGAGCTCTTTGATAGCCTCAGCACCCATGCCTACGCGGAAGTTATTTCCGTAAGACTCACGGGCATCCTGATATTCTCTCTCAGTAAGGATCTGCTTGTACTGGAGTCCGGAATCTGCCGGATCCAGTACAATATAATTTGCAAAGTAAAGAACTTTCTCCAGTGTTCTTGGAGTCAGATCCAGGATAAGTCCCATGCGGGACGGAATACCCTTGAAATACCAGATATGGGAAACAGGAGCAGCAAGCTCAATGTGACCCATACGCTCTCTACGAACGGAAGCCTTGGTAACCTCAACACCGCATCGGTCGCAGACAACACCTTTATAACGGATTTTCTTATATTTACCGCAGTGGCACTCCCAGTCCTTGCTTGGTCCGAAAATTCTTTCACAGAAAAGTCCGTCTTTCTCCGGTTTCAAGGTACGGTAGTTGATGGTTTCCGGTTTTGTAACCTCACCTCTTGACCACTCTCTGATCTTTTCCGGGGACGCCAGTCCGATTTTAATGGCATCAAAAGTCATTGGCTGATATGTTTCATTGGTATTGGTTGATTCTGCCATGTATTCTTTTTCCCCTTTCTACTCTTCGATATCATCGTAGGAATCGTCGATTTCGGATTCATAATCCTCTTCTTCGTCCTCGTCCACATCAACAAGTTCCTCTCCGTCAAACTCCTGCTTGGTATAGCCATGTTTGCTGAAGGATTCCTCTCCTCTGTGGCCGCGGGAATCTCCCTCGATAACTGCACGAAGATCGGTTTCGCCGTAATCTACATTCTCCATGATCTGAACTTCTGTCTGATCATCTTTGAGCACACGTACATCCAATGCCAGGGACTGGAGCTCTTTAAGAAGAACCTTAAAGGATTCCGGAATACCAGGCTCAGGGATGTTATCACCCTTGATGATTGCTTCATAAGTCTTCACACGACCGACTACATCATCGGATTTAACTGTCAGGATTTCCTGGAGTGTATAGGATGCACCGTATGCCTCCAGAGCCCAAACCTCCATCTCTCCGAAACGCTGTCCACCGAACTGAGCTTTACCACCCAGTGGCTGCTGTGTAACCAGAGAGTAAGGACCTGTGGAACGGGCATGGATCTTATCATCAACCAGATGATGCAGTTTCAGGTAATGCATGTGTCCGATTGTGGTCGGACCGTCGAAGAACTCTCCGGTACGTCCGTCACGAAGCTGTACTTTACCATCTCTGGAAATCGGAACACCTTTCCACAATGCTCTGTGGGCTTTGTTCTCATCCAGATACTGCATTACATCAGGTGCCAGAATGTCTTTGTATTTCTCACGGAACTCTTCAAAATCTTCTGTATTTACATAGTCATTTGCAAGTTCCAGTGTATCCTGGATATCATTCTCGTTTGCACCATCGAATACCGGTGTGGAAATATTAAAGCCAAGTGCTTTGGCAGCAAGACTTAAATGAATTTCCAGGACCTGTCCAATGTTCATACGGGAAGGTACACCCAGCGGGTTCAGCACGATATCCAGTGGACGTCCGTTCGGAAGGAATGGCATATCCTCAACCGGAAGTACACGGGAAACGACACCCTTGTTACCATGACGACCAGCCATCTTATCACCAACGGAGATTTTTCTCTTCTGTGCGATGTAGATACGTACAGACTGATTAACTCCTGGAGACAGCTCATCACCATTTTCTCTTGTGAATACCTTGGCGTCTACAACGATACCATACTCACCGTGTGGTACCTTAAGGGAAGTATCACGAACCTCGCGTGCTTTCTCACCAAAGATTGCACGAAGAAGTCTCTCCTCTGCTGTAAGCTCAGTCTCTCCCTTAGGAGTAACCTTACCAACAAGGATATCACCAGCACGAACCTCTGCACCGATACGAATGATTCCGCGCTCATCAAGATCCTTGAGTGCATCATCACCTACGCCTGGAACATCACGGGTGATCTCTTCCGGTCCAAGCTTTTGTATCACGGGATTCTGCTTCATATTCTTCAATGTGAACAGATGTATAAACATCGTTCTGTACAAGTTTCTCACTTAACAGTACGGCATCCTCGTAGTTATAACCTTCCCAGGTCATAAATCCGATCAGAGGGTTCTTGCCAAGAGCAAGCTCTCCCTGAGAAGTAGACGGACCATCGGCGAATAACATCACCTGCTTCAACGTGCTCGCCTGATTAACGATCGGACGCTGGTTGTAGCAGTTGCTCTGGTTACTGCGCATGAATTTGGTAAGATGATAATCATCTTTGTTCCATCATCATTCTTGATGCTGATATCGGTAGATGTGGAGCGAAGTACAGTACCAGACTTTCTTGCAACCACACAAACACCGGAGTCAACAGCTGTCTTTGCTTCCATTCCTGTACCAACAACTGGTGCTTCAGTGGTAAGAAGCGGAACAGCCTGACGCTGCATGTTTGATCCCATCAGCGCACGGTTCGCATCGTCGTTCTGAAGGAATGGAATCAGGGCTGTAGCTACAGAGAATACCATCTTAGGAGATACGTCCATGTAATCAAACATCTGACGCTCATACTCCTGAGTCTCTTCACGATAACGACCGGAAACGTTCTTACGAACGAAATGTCCTTCTGCGTCAAGTGCCTCATTCGCCTGTGCTACATGGTAGTTATCCTCTTCATCTGCGGTCATGTAAACAACTTCGTCAGTTACACGCGGATTCATAGGATCAGTTTTATCAATCTTACGGTAAGGTGCCTCAACAAATCCGTACTGATTCAGCTTTGCATAAGATGCAAGGGAGTTGATCAGACCGATGTTCGGACCCTCAGGAGTCTCGATCGGGCACATTCTTCCGTAATGGGAATAGTGAACGTCTCGAACCTCGAATCCGGCTCTGTCTCGTGACAAACCGCCAGGTCCAAGTGCGGAAAGACGTCTCTTATGGGTCAGCTCACCAAGAGGGTTGTTCTGATCCATGAACTGTGACAGCTGGGAAGATCCAAAGAACTCTTTTACAGCAGCTGTTACAGGTTTGATATTGATCAGGGACTGCGGGGAAATGCTCTCCACATCCTGTGTTGTCATTCTCTCACGAACCACACGCTCAAGTCTGGAAAGACCGATACGGTACTGATTCTGAAGCAGTTCACCAACCGCACGGATACGACGGTTTCCTAAGTGGTCGATGTCGTCGTCATTTCCAATGCCATATTCCAGATGCATATTGTAATTAATAGAAGCAAGAATATCTTCTTTTGTAATATGTTTCGGAATCAGATCATGGATATCTCTGCGGATAGCGGCAATTCTGTCCTCAAGTGTGTCATTTTCTTCCAGAAATTTTTTCGAGTACAGGGTAATATACTAACTCTGTAACCCCAAGCTCTTCCAGGTTCTCAATTTCTGGCAGATAATGATGCATGTCTACCATTAAGTTAGAAAGAACTTTAATTCTGCGGTCTTCTTCACCCTGGATCCATACAAATGGAACTGCAGCGTTCTGAATGGCATCAGCCAGTTCTCTGGTTACGATAGTACCAGCCTCTGCAAGAATTTCTCCTGTAGAGCCCTCAACCACATCGTCAGCCAGCTTATGACCAACAATTCGTTTATTGAAATGAAGTTTCTTATTAAATTTATAACGTCCGACCTTGGCAAGATCATATCTTCTCGGATCAAAGAACATCGCATTGATCAGGCTCTCTGCGCTCTCAACTGCAAGCGGCTCGCCTGGACGGATTTTCTTATACAGTTCAAGAAGACCTTCTTCATAATTCGTAGAAGTATCCTTTGTGAAACTTGCAAGGATCTTCGGCTCTTCGCCAAACAGATCAATGATCTCTGCATTGGAACCAACACCAAGTGCACGGATCAGTACAGTGATCGGAACCTTACGGGTTCTGTCCACACGCACATAGAATACATCGTTGGAGTCAGTCTCATATTCCAGCCATGCTCCTCTGTTAGGAATTACTGTACAGGAAAACAGTCTCTTACCGATTTTATCGTGTGCAATGGCATAATAGATTCCAGGGGAACGTACTAACTGGCTGACAATAACACGCTCAGCACCGTTAATGACGAAAGTTCCTGTCGCGGTCATAATCGGCAGGTCTCCCATGAAAATCTCGTGTTCGTTGATCTCATCTGTTTCCTTGTTAATCAGTCTCACTCGAACCTTCAAAGGTGCGGCATAAGTTACGTCACGTTCTTTACACTGCTCGATGGTGTATTTAGCCTCTTTTTCATCAAATGTGAAGCCGATGAATTCAAGACTGAGCTTTCCGCCGTAGTCTGCGATTGGAGAAATATCGTCGAATACTTCATTCAATCCTTCGTCGAGAAACCACTGGTAAGAATCCTTCTGGACCTCGATCAAGTTCGGCATTTCCAGGACTTCTTTTGTCTCTGGTAGCTCATTCTGCATGCATTTTTTCCAGTTTTTTTACAGAACGAATTCTGATTTTTTTCCATTGACGTTTCAACCCCTGTTTTTACTTTTATTTATTACAACATCAGCCCGCTCTGCTGCATAAGCATAGTAGGCATATCTTGCCATAATATAGCATTCTTCACTATAGCACAACAAAAAAAGCCATGTCAAGCACTTTTCTGTTGCTTTTTTCATTTGATTTTTTTATTTGTAATTGCTGAATAGTTATAATTTATTTTACTTTTCTCTTACTATAAGAAAGGTTTCCATATTTATCCGATAATACAAAGAGAAGCTTCGTTCCTTTTTTCTGTTTTTTGATAGAAATATTATATTTCTTTCGGGAATTGATGCTTCCTCTGCCGATTTTTTTTCATTCTTGTTTCTGCTCACTGCATAAATTGTAAGTTTCTTTCCACCCGCCGCTTTGCCTGTGATCTTCACTGACTTTCTGGTGATCTTAGACGCAGTGGGCATTTTCACGGAAATGATTCCAGTGCTGTTTTCCGCATAAATTGCATAAGTACTGCCATTATTCTCCAGACGGTTCTTTTTGTTTCCGGAAATCTTTGACCTGCTTACATATAAACCGCATTTTCTGCTGCCAGTAACCGCATTTCCATAAAGTTTTCCGGTCTGACTTGCGATCACTTGGATTCCTCTGCCGTTCACATTCGTAATCCTGTTAGATTTTATAACAGCATTTCCAATATTTTCCACATATATTCCGTCCAGCATACAGCCTTTCACCTGATTCGCTGTGATCTGACAGCCCTCGCTGCCCCAGAGAACAATTCCGTTCTTTTTTCCGGAGGATATACGGTTCCGGCTTACTTCACACCCGTCAGAGCCATTTTCCATAAGAATTCCATCGCCGCCGATACCTGAAATCACATTATCCAGGACTTGATTCTCTGTGGATGGAGTCCCCAGCTTTCCTCCGTCATAAGCGTAGATTCCTACATTTTTACAACCTGATACCTGATTATCTTTTATCACATTTTTAGAAGAAGCAGACAGATAAATTCCCATGTTGGAAAAGGATGCAGTTTTTTTGCAGCTTCAACTGATTATCTTCCACTGTACAGCCATCAGCAAGATAAAGGCGAATTCCATTTCCATTCCCTGTGATCATATTTCCCTTTACCGCAACACCGTTTTCCTTATAAATACCTGTCGGAATTCCCTTAGCCTGTGCTTTTGAGCTGTCACTTACCCAGGCTCCCTGGACTTCAATTCCATATCCTCTCCATGTGTTTCCATTGATCTGGCTCACTGAAGAAATAGAAATCTGATTGTTTTTCACGGAAATGCCCGCATTCTGGTGGTTTCCTGCCATTCCCGCAGCAGTTCCCGGTATAAGATGGGTATTCGGGAAATACATGCAGCTCACAAGCACTCCGCCGCCTGCATTCTCTATTATATTGTCCTCCACAGCAGAATCCACATAATTCAGGCACCAGACAGCTCTCTTTTTCACATTTCGAAAGGTATTCCCCTGAATCACAATGTTCCGGTATGGCCTGTCGTAGATCATGCTGTGGCTGCCCACTCCTGCAAACACATCCTCAAAAACGTTATCCGTAATCCTGATATTCTCACAGACAGCTCCGTCAAAGGGCTGATATCCTGGAAAAATATAATCCAAACATGCATCCAGCTGAATGCATTCCTGTCCGCCGCCTTCATATTCCTGCCAATATCCCCGGAATGTACAGCCAGTCACAGTTACATCTTCCGTACCTGCCAGCTCAAGAAAATGAGATTTCAAATTGTTTAGAAATGTTACGTTCTTCACAGTTACGTGTCTGGCATGTCCAATCCTGAAGCCTACAAAACCGCCTGTGCCTTCCTTATCTTCGACAACCGGATAATTCAGATCCCAGGTTCCGCCTTCAATGGTGATATTGTGATATCCATCATAACCTCCGGCAGAAAGTATGTCATCTCCCAGTCTGAGGACCACATGCTTATCTGTACAAGTTTTCGTCAGCACAGCCCCTTCTGCATAAAGAGTAAGATTGCTGTACATATGGATAGTTCCGGAAATCAGATAGCTTCCCTGAGGAATGATTACCGTACAAGGAGTTTCATCTGTAGCTCTCTGCCCCATAAAGTGAAGCACTGTATTCAAAGTTTCGGTAATATCACTTCCATCAGCCACATCTAAAGTCACCACTGCAGCGCCTTCTGGAATAGTCGCCAGAATCTGCTGTTCATTATCAGAAGGTACAGGTGTAAGCAGAGCTTCTTCTGGCTCCTCTTCAAAATCATTATCAGACTCATCTGCTGAAAAAAATTCCCACCTCAGCTGTTCCGCCATAGAAGCCAGTCTCATCCTCTTCCATTTCCGGCTCAATATCGCAATCTGAAAAGCTGTCTTCAAAATTCTCCGTCACATTTTCTGCTGATTCAGCATATATAACAGAACTGCCTCCCAGATATAAAGATACTCCCAGTAATGTTACAGTCAAAACATTTTATATTCATTCAGAATCTCCTTGCACAAAAAGAATCCTGATTGCAGGAAACTCCAACAGAATTTCCTGTTACACAAAAAAATCCCCGCAGTGGCCTGCACGACAGACTTCTGCGGGGAGCATGGTTCGCTTAAATACACCTAAATTATTTAAGAGTAACTTTAGCGCCTTCAGCCTCAAGTTTAGTTTTGATATCCTCAGCCTCTGCTTTGGAAGCGCCCTCTTTAACCATTTTCGGAGCACCATCAACAACTTCTTTAGCTTCTTTAAGACCTAAGCCTGTGATCTCACGAACAACTTTGATAACTTTAACTTTGTTAGGACCTACTTCTGTAAGCTCTACATCAAACTCATCTTTCTCCTCAGCTGCTTCACCAGCACCTGCTGCTGCTACAACAACGCCTGCTGCTGCGGATACACCGAACTCTTCCTCGCAAGCTTTTACTAAATCATTTAACTCTAATACAGATAACTCTTTGATTGCTTCGATAAACTCAGCTGTTGTTAACTTTGCCATTATAATTTTCCTCCATTTTAAATTTTTTGTGGAATCAATGATTCGATTCAGCGACAGAAACTTAAATTATTCTGCTGCTGGTGCCTCAGCCTCTCCACCCTTCTGCTCTGCGATCTGATTAAGCACACGAGCAAAGTTGGTAATAGGAGACTGGATACTTCCAAGCAGTTTGCCAAGAAGTTCTTCTCTGGACGGGATCTGGGACAGTGCCTGGATTCCTGCCTGATCGTTGTAGTTACCCTCAACAATACCAGCTACTAACTCAAGTGCCGGATACTGTTTTGCAAATTTAGCAAGGATTCTTGCAGGAGCAGTAGCGTCTGTTGCAGAAATTGCAATAGCGTTTGTTCCATGTAAGTGCTTGTCAAGATCTGCACATGGAGTACCTTCAAATGCACGACGCATTAAAGTGTTTTTTGGTAAACCTTGTACTGTACGCCGGACTCTCTTAACTCTTTACGTAAAATAGTATCCTGCTCAACTGTAAGACCACTGTAGTCAACAAGAACAACAGCCTGTGCGTCTTTAATATTGTTAGCGATTTCTTCTACGATTAGGTTGTTTCAGTTCTACTTTTGCCATGAAATGGTACACCTCCTTATAGAATTTGATATACCGCCCAAAAAAAGCCTTACTGTAAGACAGCAAGGCTTAACGTAATTCTTACGAAAGAATACTTAGTCCTCGGTAGGCGGTTTTAATCCTTATGCCTTACGGCACCTACTGTCTTCGGCAGCGTTCTGTAATAAAATACCACGTTCGAGTTTTATTTGTCAATAGTAATTTTAACTTTTTTACATCTGTTTTCTTACTACTCTGTACTCGTCCCCCATGCGGAAATAAGGGCAATCGTGATAGGTTCCTGTAATAAAACGATACATCTCATCTTCGTCAAGGTTCATATCACAAGTATAGCACTCGTAATCATCGTCGTAAGAATAGTTTACACAATATTCGCAGTTCGCCCCCTGCTTCTTTTTCATATTACATACCCTGCCTTCCTTGCGAGTATTTAAAAACATTCCCAACAACTCTGCACGTTCTAGAACGTGTTTGAAAAATCATTCCCGCAATCTGCACGCCCCACTTTGCGGGAGATTTTGCCTGAATTCGGTTACCGTAGCCCGCTACGGCGCCCTCATCCAGACAAAATCTCCCACAAATTGTGACACACATCTTGCAGAAAGCCTTTTTCAGACACGCTCTAGAGAATTTCCATGGTCCAGGAAATCTGGCACTCCCTGCCAGCTTCCAGTGAAATAAGATTCTTCTGTTCCTCCAGATTTCTGTAATTCCCTGTCTGGATGGAAGGGAACACCACGGCTCAATGCAAACATAAGGAGCATCCATGCAGGGCATATGCCAGAAACCGACATAAGGCATATCCACATAAGATACCTTCACTGCCTTTTTGCCCTTCGTACTGTGAAGCAGAATCTCTCCAGAGGTTTTCTCCAGCACAATAGCATCTTCATCAAAAAGATTATGACGAAGAGGAATCCGTCTGCCCTCAAAAAGTTCATAGGACTTCTTCCCCTCCACAAAACACTCCTGTGAAAAAAGAATGCGCTGCGGCTCACATGCCCTGGAAAATTCCAATTCATAATCCTCAAAGGAAAGTCCCTCTTCCATCGGAATATTAAATCCCGGGTGACCGCCGATTCCAAAATACATCGTTTTTTCATCCTTATTTTTACCGAATAGAGAACTTTAAAGTATTTTTCTCAAGCAGATATCGGATCTCAAAACGAAAATGAAATGGATACTGTTCCAGAGTTTCCCTGGTATCTTCCATTACAAACACTAGTTCATTCTCCCCTGCTTTCTCACAGGAGAAAACAGAATCCTTGGCAAAACCGTGAATATCCATGTGATAAGTCTTCCCCTGAAATATGTAGGATTTCTCCCATAATCTGGCAATATAGGGAAAAAGATTGGCACCATGCTCGTTCCAGTATCTGTCATCTCCCTGCCAGATATACTCAAATCCGTCCTTATCTGTCACGGACCACAAAATAGCACCTTCTGTGTCGGCCTTCACTTTAAGATATTCATTGCTGATCTCATATTTCATCCCATTCCTCAACTTCCTGGCATCATATCGGGCCATGATAAAATTCTCTTTGGCAATGACCTCTTCATAGTTGCCCTCAATATCCTGACTGCGTCCTGCTTCATAAATATTTGTCTCTGCCCCCCAAGACACGGTCCTCATACTCCCACACATGGAATTTCAATCCTCGAAACAGAAAATCAAGACTTCCGCAGCCATCAATCTCTGTATATTCGTATTTGATATTCTTCTTTTTTTCAATGCATCCTGTACAATCTGTAACCGCATTTTTTGTCACCTTCCTTTAGTCTCAAAGCGATACCTTTTTATGATCATTCTTTTTTCCTGCTGACCATTATCTACATAAATTCTGTTCTTACCGGATTTCTTTGAAGCATACATTGCGTTATCCGCCGCCAGATACAGGCTTTCATAGTCGTTTCCAGCTGCAGGATAAGCCGCCGCTCCAATACTCACGGTAAAATGTGGTGTAGTCTCTGACTTCGCCAGAATATCAAGAATTTCCGCACCTTTTGCTTCAACAGCCGAAGCAAGCTCTGTATTTGTCATAAACACAATAAATTCATCACCGCCAAGACGACCGATAATATCCTCCCTACGGAAATGTTCCTTCAAAAGTTTTACCAAAGTAATCAATGCAAGGTCACCTATTGCATGCCCCATTGTATCATTTACCGTCTTAAAATCATCAATATCGAGCATAAGCAGGTAACCTTTACACTCTTTATCCTGCATAAGCGTATTGATTTTCTGCTCTGCAGCCTTGCGGTTCAGAGCGCCTGTAAGACCATCAACAGAGGCTTTTTCACGAAGATCCTGTTCTCTGGTCATCTCATTCTGAACGTCAGAAATCTTGCCCAGAAATGCCTGTGGTGTACCAAGACGGCCTCGTATCAGACGGCCCATCCATCGCACCCAACGATAATTATCGTTCTTATCCTTAAAACGAATTACAAAATCATCAATCTCATCAGAATTATCACCAATTGTGGAAAGAAGTGCCTTTACCTTCGCCACATCATCTGGATGAACCATTGTGAAATCTGTGTCACTGTCAAAAGGCCTGATCGGACCGATTTCCTTCAGTCCAAATAAAGTCGTTATATTTGGCGTAAATACCAATGTTTTTTTCCAGGCAGTCATATTCAAAAAGAACCGTGTCCGAAACTCCGACAAAATGTCGTACCTAGCCTGACCTTTCATCACTTTCTTCTGCTGTTTCATATAGAATCGTACTGTAAAAGCAGCATGATCAACGCGCATCCAAGAAGCGTAAAAATAATCATGCGGTTTCCATTGATGAGTATTGCTTTATAATTCTTCATTTTGGCGGAACGATATTCTGAAAACAGAATACAGTCTCTGCCTTCCAACTTGGATGCCACCAGATAGATATCCGTTTTCTCAAGCTCCGTGAAAATATGGGGTGCTCCATAGGTCAGCTTTTTAAGTGATTTTCCACCTGAGAAATGCGGTTGTCCTTCACGTGCTGCGAACGAAGCACTGTCGCCACCGTGTATTCAATGTCAAAAGTCCGCATATCTCCTGCCAGGATTTTCCCATCTGAATTGCACACATAGTGAAGCACATTCCCCCTCGTCCTCGTTCAGAGCCTCCCAGGCTTCCTCCACCTTATCTGCTCCAGTTGAACCAGCCAGGAAATTCTCCATTTCTGTCAGTGCTTCCGAATGGGTGGATAAAAGTGATTCCTCCATAAGCTCTGTAAAAAATCTTCTCTGTTCTTTGACGATATCTGCTCATAAGAAAAATCGTCAGAAACACCATCACAGCAAGACAGACCAGTCCGATGATCATTCCCTGCCGTTTCATTTGTATTCAGGATTGTCTTTCACGCTTTTTTCCATATTAACGTCATCCATTCCAAGCCGTGACGGCTCTTATTCATTATTTTTCAGTATAAAGCCTATATATTCTGCTGTCAAGCTTGTGATTTTTGGTCACTTTTTACAATTCTTGTATTGGAAGGATACTTTTGTTTTATTCATAGGATTCCATCTGCCGCTGAAATAATGTAAGGTGAATAAAACAAAAAGAAGCATATTGTGGCCTATCATGCATCCCCATGCAGACACAAGTCCCAATCCAAGAAGATTGATGCAGATAAAAGTACCCAGAATTCTTACCCCCCACATTCCCGCTACATTGAAAATAAAGGGAGTTACTGTTTTCCCCACACCTTGCATCATGCCCTCGATCACAATAGGTACACCATAAAACGGTTCGGAAACAGCAACCATACGAAGTACCGTACTTCCCAGACGGATAACCTGCGCATCTGATGAAAACAGCCTGATCAATATCGGCGCAAAAATAAACAACAGACTTCCGGAAATAACCATCAGTCCCACTTCCAACGGCACAATTGCCCTGGCAAGGCTGTTAAGTTTTTTATTGTCATTGGCTCCAAGAGCATTGCCTGCAAGAGTAGCTGCTGCTGTCTGCATTCCATATCCAGGAATATAAAAAGCAGATTCTACTGTATTGGCAATAGTGTGGGCTGCCGTTGCAGTCTCGCCCAAAGAATTGATCATGGATGCAAATGCCACATATCCAAGGGACGTGGCAAAGCGCTGAAACATATTTGGAACAGCCACTTTCAGGCAGGGGCGCAGAACTGCCGAATCCGGCAGGAAGCTCTGACCTTTTGGAGATATATCAGTATGCTTCCATAATTTAACAGTAATTGCAATACCTCCAATGGTATAAGCTATAGCACTCGCTGCTGCTGCACCCTGAACGCCCCATCCTGCGCCTGGGATCACCAGTTCTTTTCCACCGATCAGCACAGTTCTGGTGGAATATATCAAGAAAAAGTTCAGTACAATGTTGATAACATTAAAAGCAACTCCTACCCGCATAGGTGTTTTCGGTATCGCCCAACTGCCCTTAGGACAGTTCCAAAAAAGTAATGTTCGCAGTTCGAAAAAGCATCGGTGCATAGAGGATCAGGAAATAGCTGGATGCCAGTTTCTGAATAGAAGGATCTACCTGCATCCACACAGGGACTTTACTGCTCAGTCCCAATTGTCAGAATTGTAAAAAGTATTCCTACGATCACAACTGTCAGCACAGCCTGTCCTGAAGCTTTTTTGGCCTGTTCTTTTTTCCTGCTCCGATTGACTGGGATATGTATGCCAGAAATCCTATGCTGATCGCAGAAATCGTACTTCCAATCAGCCAGTTTACTGTACTGGTAGCTCCAACAGCGGCCGTTGCACTTGTTCCCAGAACGCCTACCATACCAGTGTCCATATATTGTACTGCAGTCTGCATCAGCTGTTCCAGCATAGTTGGCCACGCAAGAGAAAAATAACTGGCAGCATTTCTTTTGTTCCCTGATCTGCCAATCTGGATCCGTTTCTAGTTGATTTCATCTTATTTCTTCCTGTTCTGTTACCTGTTATTTTATGAATTGATTTAAAAAATTATTTTAGCAGAATATAAAGAAAAAAAGCAGGGTAAAAGTAAAGAAAAGGCAACAAAAAATCGATAACCAACCGGCTACCGTTTCCGTTCTGTACCTTCAAAACTACATACATGTTACATCCTAATGGAATCATTTTACCTCTGCGTGAGTCCGCCAGCCGCTTTGCAGCCGTCTTCTCATTTCTTGGTCAAGCCCTCACCCTATTAGTAACAGTCAGCTCCATGCATTACTGCACTTCCACCCCTGCCCTATCTACCTCGTCGTCTTCAAGGGGGGTTTACTTCTTTCGAATGGGACATCTCATCTTGATGGGGGGCTTCACGCTTAGATGCCTTCAGCGTTTTATCCCTTCCGGACTTGGCTACCCGGCCGTAGACTTGGCAGTCTAACCGGTACACCAGCGGTCCGTCCATCCCGGTCCTCTCGTACTAAGGACAGCTCCTCTCAGATATCCTACGCCCACGCCGG
>ENA-OPYU01000215-OPYU01000215.1-human-gut-metagenome-genome-assembly--contig:-NODE-215-length-23675-cov-4.635383_pt1 | contig 23675 bp, 24 predicted proteins | sample MGYA00242637_ERZ504482 | MGnify/ENA primary metagenome ERZ504482 (study PRJEB26092, sample SAMD00036237) | human gut metagenome | host: Homo sapiens | study: EMG produced TPA metagenomics assembly of... | reverse complement strand
GACGATAGTAAGCATATACGCCATAGGGTCATTACTTCCGCTTTCCAGTTCCAGCATCGGGCGGAGGTTATGTTTCAGGTTCATGCTTTGCGAGCGCAGGATATTGAATACGGAAGCAGAGTCCGTAGAGGACATGGTAGCCGCCAGCAACATGGCCGTCATCAGGGACATGGTAATGCTGACATTCGAGAACCCGGAAATCCAATAAATAAAGAATCCGGTGAAAATAGTAGTAAGCAACACGCCGAAGGTGGAAAGCAGTATGCCTTGTGGCAATACAGGCTTGATATCCGAATATTTGGTATCCATACCCCCTGAGAACAGAATGATGCTAAGGGCCATCATGCCGATGAACTGTGCCTCGCCCGCATCATGGAATTGGAGTCCCAGGCCGTCGCTTCCGAACAGCATGCCGACCAATCAAAAAAAACAAGTAACGTAGGGATTCCGAACCGGTAGCCGGTCTTGCTCACTACAATACTTACGAACAATAGGATAGAACCTATCAAGAGAATGTTTTCTGCATTAAATATCATACTTCTGTGATCTTGTTTAATTTTTTAATATGATGTGCCAGCATCAGGCAGGCTGTGATAAATGCTAAAAGATCGGATACAGGCATACTGAGCCAAATGCCGTTCAGTCCCCACCAATGAGGCAGCAACAGCAGGCAGGGCAATAAATACAACAGTTGGCGGGACAAGGAGAGGAAGATAGAAATTTTCGCTTTCCCGATAGATTGGAAGAAACTGGAAATCACAATTTGTATTCCCACGAAAGGAAACATCAGGACTCCGATTTGCAACCCAGTGCGTGCCAATGCTGTAAGTTCTTTATCGTCTGTAAACATATTAACAACCAAATTAGGGAAAAGTTCGCTGAAAACAAATCCCAGCGAAGTGATGCACCCCCCTGCAATCATGCAATATTTCAACGTCTGCTTCACCCGGCCGAATTTGTGTGCCCCATGATTATAGCCCACAATCGGTTGCATCCCCATAGTCAGTCCCATGATAACCATTACAAACAACATCAGCAGACGGTTTAATATGCCGTATGCTCCGATAGCCAGATCGCCCCCGTAGAGCAGCAGGCTCTTGTTGAATATAATGACAATGGCCGAAGCGCAGACATTCATCAGGAACGGTGACATGCCGATACTGAAAATATTCTCTACGATCCGTTTCCTTAATTTGAATATCCCTTTCTTGAAACGGATATAACTTTTTTCCTGCATGAAATGGCTCAGCACCCATATCATGCCGGCAAACTGTGAAAGGATGGTTGCCGTGGCTGCTCCGCGGATTCCCCAGCCGAGCCAGAATATAAAGACAGGAGCCAAAATGATGTTGCACCCCACTGTCAGCATGGAGGACAGCATCGCTTTTCGGGGATAACCGGTGGCACGCATGATATTGTTCAGCCCGATCATTACATAGGTGACAGGACTTCCTATTAATATAATCTGCATAAAGTCGCGGGCGTATGGCAACGTGTCATGGCTTGCCCCGAAGAAGAACAGAATCTGGTCTAGAAACAGCAAGGTGATGCCTCCGTAGAAAATAGAATTTATCACACAGAGCACCGTTACGTTTCCCAGCACCTTCTCGGCGCCGTCCGTATCCTTCTGTCCCAGACGGATGGACGATATGGTAGCCCCACCCACTCCGACCAATGTGCAGAATGCCACCAGCAGGTTCATCAGCGGAAAGGAGATAGCCAGTCCCGAGATAGCCATGGCCCCCACACCGTGCCCGATAAATACGCTATCAATAATATTATACAGTGACGTCAGTGTCATTCCGATGATAGCAGGGATAGAGTACTCTAAAAGCAGCTTTCCTACCTTTTCTGTACCCAGTATGTGCGGGTTGTTTTCTTTCATTCGCGTTTTATATTTTAAGCTTTGCAAAGTTAGGAATATGGAGGATTATTCAGACCTTTGCGGCGTTAAATCAAACTAAAAGTAATATGAATTCAACAAAAAGCATTGCAGCTTTATTCGATTTTGACGGGGTGGTGGTAGATACGGAACCTCAGTATAGTATATTCTGGAATGAACAAGGACGGAAATACCATCCTGAGATACCCGAGTTCGGCCGGATGATAAAAGGGCAGACATTGACACAAATTTATAACAAATATTTCGCTGGAATGGAAGATGTTCAGCGTGAAATTACAGAAGATTTGAACAAATTTGAAGAAAATATGTTATTTAATTATATCCCGGGCGTAGAGGGCTTTATGAAGGAGCTGAGAGCCAACGGGGTAAAGATAGCGATAGTCACAAGCTCAAATGAAATGAAGATGAACAACGCATATAAAGCACATCCGGAACTGAAACAAAGTGTGGACCGTATCCTCACAGCCGAAATGTTCACTCGTTCCAAACCAGACCCCGAATGTTTCTTATTAGGAGCCACTGTCTTTGATACCGTGCCCGAGAACTGTGTGGTTTTCGAGGATTCATTTCACGGGCTTGAGGCAGGAAATCGTGCAGGAATGACCGTGATAGGATTGGCTACTACCAACCCTGAAGAGCAGATACGCGATAAGGCAAAGGCTGTTATTCAGGACTTTAATGGATTTAGTTTCGAAAAAATGAAGGATATAATGAGGTAATGTCAACTAAAACATCTACCTTTGCAGCCGTTTTTTATAAATTAAAGTAAATATGGCAGGATATATTTCAGGCGATACACGCAAAGTAACGACACACCGTTTGGTGGAAATGAAGCAGAGAGGCGAGAAGATTTCTATGCTTACTTCGTATGATTACACGACAGCGCAGATTGTAGACGGCGCAGGCATCGACGTCATACTGGTAGGAGACTCCGCTTCGAATGTCATGGCGGGAAATGTGACCACACTTCCCATCACCCTTGACCAGATGATTTATCACGGGAAATCCGTGGTTCGTGGAGTGAAACGCGCGCTCGTTGTGGTCGATTTGCCTTTCGGTACTTACCAGACTTCCGAGTACGAAGCGGTGACCAATGCGATCAAAGTGATGAAGATCACACATGCTGATGCATTGAAGCTGGAAGGTGGCGTAGAAATCATTGATGCGGTAAAGAAAATCATCGCTGCGGGTATTCCCATCATGGGACATTTGGGACTGATGCCGCAGTCTATCAATAAATACGGAACTTATACTGTACGTGCCAAGGACGAGGAAGAGGCCGAAAAGCTGCTGAGTGACGCGCATCTGCTGGAAGAGGCGGGATGTTTTGCGTTGGTGCTCGGAAAAAATCCCCGCATCATTGGCGAAACGTGTGGCCAAGGAACTGACTATCCCCGTTATCGGCATCGGAGCCGGAGGCGCTGTGGACGGACAGGTGCTGGTTGTATCCGACATGCTGGGTATGACCAACGGTTTCAGTCCCCGTTTCCTCCGTCGTTATGCCGATTTGCATACTGTTATGACAGGAGCCATACAGCAATACGTGGATGATGTGAAAAAAGGTGATTTTCCTAACGAAGACGAACAATATTAACAAAGTTTCTGCTGATATGTATGATGACTTCTTCTTTCCGTATGAGAAAGCAAAACTGTGGACCGGGAATATGGTGCTGCTATCCCTTTCGAACTTTTTGCTTTATGCCTCGCTATACATGATGCTTCCCGCACTGCCTTTATGGATGGTGCGGCACTGGTATTGCAGCTATGCGGAAGCAGGAGCGGCTGTGGCTGTTTTCGGACTGGCCATGTTTCTTCCGGGAGCGTTCAACAGCTATCTTATCGATACGTTCAAGCGTAAAAGTGTTTGTCTGGTCGCGATGCTTCTGTTCGTGGCGTCCAGCCTGCTGTATCCATACGTTGCGACTGTAGGGTTCATAGCCTTGGTCCGGGCTGTCCAGGGGGGGCTGTTCAGTGTCATTACCATGACTACGGGTAGCACGCTGGTGATTGACGTCACCGCCTCACGCCGCCGCACGGATGCGAATATCGCCTTTTCGTGGGTGGGGCGTTTTGGAATGGTGGCAGGTCTTGCGTTGGGAATTTACATTTATCCTTACTGGAATTTTCACCATGTTGTTTATACCTGTGTCGCTTTGGGCACACTGGCTTTGCTTCTGATTCTGGCGGTGGATGTCCCTTTCCGTGCTCCGCTGCGCACCTCATGGTTCTCGTTGGACCGTTTTCTGTTGCCTCGTACTCTGTGGCCGGCACTGAATATGATGATGCTTTCCGCTGTTTTCGGCATTTTGATAGCACACATTTACAATGAGTTGTTTTACATTTGCATCCTGATCGGTTTTATCATCTCCCTGTTGCTTTTGCGTTATGTGCTTTCCTATGCTTCCGGCCGTTCGGAGGTGGAGCTGGGGCAGGCCGCGATGATAGGCGGACTGTTGTTGCTTGCTTTTTCCAACAGCTTGATGAACAGTTATATAGCCGGTGTATTGCTGGGCACGGGGATCGGTACTACCGTGTCACGGTTTTTTCATAAAGATGATTAGTCTGCCGATGCATTGCGAACGGGGTACGGGAAACAATACTTATCAGCTGATGTGGGAAGTAGGTATGCTGAGTGGTTTTCTGTTTGAGAATATGTGGACCGAAAGTCATCCTGATACTATTTATTGGATATGTATCGGTATCTGTGTCACTCTTTTGCTGATGTATGAGTTCTTTACACATCCGTGGTATTACAGAAAAATGGAGGAAAAACAGTAGGATGATGATTTCAAATGTTGGTTTATCCAGCTGTCGGAGTAAAAATATAGCAACTTAAATAAATTAATAATATAAAGAATATGGACAGACGACAAAAAAGATTATCTTTTTCGATGGTAGGCGTAAGCAAAGCCTTCCAGGCGAACAAACAGGTATTGAAAGACATCTACCTATCCTTTTTTTGACGGTGCTAAGATCGGTATCATCGGTCTGAACGGTTCAGGTAAGTCAACGCTGATGAAAATCATCGCCGGACTGGAGAAAAGTTATCAGGGAGAAGTGGTGTTCTCGCCGGGCTACTCTGTAGGCTATCTGGCACAGGAACCGCATCTGGATAATGAAAAGACAGTGAAAGAGGTAGTGATGGAAGGTGTGCAGAGCATTGTGGACACTTTGGCGGAATACGAAGAAATAAACAACAAGTTCGGGCTTCCCGAATACTATGAGGACCCAGAGAAGATGGATGCACTCTTTGCCCGTCAGGCTGAGTTGCAAGACATCATTGACGCTACGGACGCATGGAATCTGGACAGCAAACTGGAACGCGCCATGGATGCGTTGCGCTGTCCGCCCGAAGACCAGCCGGTGAAGAACCTCTCGGGAGGTGAGCGCCGCCGTGTGGCCTTGTGCCGCCTGCTGTTGCAGAAGCCGGATATCCTGTTGCTGGACGAGCCTACCAACCACTTGGACGCGGAAAGTATCGACTGGCTGGAACAGCATTTGCAGCAATATGAAGGTACGGTGATTGCCGTAACCCACGACCGTTACTTCCTGGACCACGTAGCCGGATGGATTCTGGAACTGGACCGTGGCGAAGGAATTCCCTGGAAGGGAAATTACTCCAGCTGGCTGGAACAGAAGACCAAACGTATGGAGATGGAAGAGAAAGTGGCAAGCAAACGCCGCAAGACCTTGGAACGCGAGCTGGACTGGGTGCGCATGGCTCCCAAAGCCCGTCAGGCGAAAGGAAAGGCCCGTCTGAACTCCTATGACAAGCTGCTGAACGAGGATGTGAAGGAAAAGGAAGAGAAACTGGAAATCTTTATTCCGAACGGTCCCCGTCTGGGCAACAAGGTGATCGAGGCCAAAGGAGTGGCGAAAGCTTACGGTGACAAGCTGTTGTTCGATAACCTGAATTTCATGCTGCCCCCTAACGGCATTGTCGGCGTAATCGGTCCTAACGGCGCCGGTAAGACTACTTTGTTCCGCTTGATTATGGGACTGGAAACCGTAGATAAAGGTACTTTCGAGGTAGGAGAGACCGTGAAACTGGCATACGTAGACCAGCAGCATAAGGATATTGACCCGGAAAAATCCGTTTATCAGGTAATCAGCGGTGGAAACGAGCTGATCCGTCTGGGCAACAGGGATATCAACGCGCGTGCTTACCTCAGCCGTTTCAATTTCTCGGGAGCCGATCAGGAGAAACTTTGCGGAATGCTTTCGGGTGGTGAGCGCAACCGCCTGCATCTGGCTATGGCACTGAAGGAAGAAGGCAACGTGCTGCTGCTGGACGAGCCTACCAATGATATTGACGTGAACACGCTGCGCGCGCTGGAGGAAGGTCTGGACGATTTTGCAGGTTGTGCGGTGGTGATCAGCCACGACCGTTGGTTCCTGGACCGTATCTGTACCCATATCCTGGCTTTCGAAGGAAACAGCGAGGTATTCTTCTTTGAAGGATCTTATTCGGAATACGAAGAGAACAAGATGAAGCGTCTGGGCAATGAGGAGCCGAAACGGGTGCGCTACCGCAAGCTGATGGAAGACTGATGGGGGCCTCCCTGTTCTGATAAGGTCCAAACTAAAATGACCATTCCGAAAAGTAACAGATTGTAATTACAAGACCTGAAAGAGTCGTATCAAGCTCCGTTTTGAGTAATGATACGACTCTTTTTTTCGCCTTTAAGGAGGTTCAAGTTTCAAATCAAAACCTCTTTCTTGGCTAGAATTAAGTTTTGAACCCTCTTGGGTTGTGTACTCTCTCTGGGGCGCGGATAGCGGAAGAAACCAGACCAGTCACTGTAAATTGTAACCGATTTGTAGCTTGTATATCGTTTCTATTAGCTATCTTTGCAACGTCTTTTAAGACATTAATTATAATATTAATTAATTAAAAAGTTTATGGTAAAAAGAATGCGATCATTTTTTTGCGGTGGTTATGTTGGTAATCGCTGCTGCTGTTAACGCCCAGGTCACCACTTCGTCAATGAGTGGTAAGGTGGTTGATCAAAGCAATGAAGCCATTATCGGCGCAACGATTCAGGCTATTCACGAACCGTCCGGCACCCATTATGGGGCCATTACCAATGTGGACGGCCGTTATTCCATCCAGGGCATGCGTGCCGGCGGCCCTTACAAAGTAGAAGTTTCTTATGTAGGTTATCAATCAGTGGTTTACAAGAGCATCAACCTCCAGTTGGGAGAGAATTACGTATTGGATGCGAACTTGAAGGAATCTACCGAATTATTGGATGAAGTGGTGATTACCGCTTCCAAAAGCAGCAACATGAAATCAGACCGCGCCGGAGCGGTAACCAATGTCGATGCGGCCAGAATGTCGGAAGTGCCTACAGTGAGCCGCAGTATGAACGATATCATGCGTCTGACCCCTCAGGGAGCCAATATCGGTAGCGGTTTCTCAGTGGGTGGAGGTAACTACCGCCAGTCTTATGTCACTGTGGACGGAGCCGCTTTCAACAATGCCTTCGGTATCGGCTCGAACTTGCCGGCAGGCGGTTCGCCTATCTCTCTGGATGCTTTGGAACAGATTTCCGTTTCCACCACCCCCTTTGATGTCCGTCAGAGCGGATTTACAGGAGGTGCCATCAACGCCGTGACAAAGAGTGGTACGAATGAGTTCAAAGGTACAGCCTATATGTACACTTCCAATACCCACCTCACCGGAAACAAGGTAGAGGACTATGAACTGACCCGCAACCGTGACCACAGCACCACCTACGGAGCTTCTCTGGGAGGTGCGATCATTAAAAACAAGTTGTTCTTCTTCGTGAACGGCGAATATCAGGATAATGTGCAGGCAGGCCCGTCGGGCATAGCGCGTAGCGGCGCCAATGACGAATGGAGCACCAACGGCATTGTGCACCGTCCGTTCGAGAACACCACAACGGTAGGCGACCGTACCTTCGTAGGGATGAACAACATCAGCCAATACCTGTCAGAAAAATACAACTACAATCCGGGACGTTATCAGGGATATTCTCTGGAAACCCCTTCTTACAAGATCATGGGCCGTCTGGACTGGAACATCAACAACAACAATAAGATTAATTTCCGTTTCACCCATACCCATTCCAAGTATTCTGCCAACCCTTCCTCTTCCACCACCCCGTTTAAAGATTCAATCATTTATCCGGGCGGAGTAGACGGCAGCGCGGGCAAGAGCAGTTCGGGACGTACATCAAACACCGGTCTGTACTTTGAAAGCTCACGCTATATGCAGGAACAGAACTTCACCTCCATCGCTTCCGAATGGAACTCAAAGTGGGGGGCTATCAATAACGCCCTGCGTTTCACTTATTCTTATCAGAACGAACCGCGTACATACGAAGGGGGAACATTCCCTACGGTGGACATCCTTGACCAAGGCTCGCTGTACACCTCATTCGGTCCGGACCCCTTTACAGAAGGGAACTTGCGCCAGGTGAAGACTTTTGTCATTACCGATGAGTTCAATTTCTCCAGCGGTATCCATAACTTTATGGGCGGTATCCAGTTTGAGTCCAATAAGGCAGTGAACGGATTCATGCAGGCGGGAAGCGGTTATTATGTCTATTCCTCCTGGGATGATTTTGTGAACAACAGAGCTCCGGCTGCCTTCGGTATCACGTATTCCAACACCGGGGACGGTTCCCAGTTCCTGGCGAACATGAAGTACCAGCAGCTTTCTTTCTATCTGCAGGACCAGATGAATATCACGGACAACTTCAGACTGACTGCCGGGGTGCGTTTCGAACTGCCCATTTATCCGGAGCTGAAGAACAACTATAACAAAAAGTTTCGCACAGATTGACTTTGACGGATATCATTACGCCACAGACCAGCTGCCTTCATCCTACCAGCTGACCGCCTCCCCCGTATCGGTTTCAACTGGGACCTTACAGGCGAGCGTAAGTATGTATTGCGCGGCGGTAGCGGTTACTTCATCGGCCGTCTGCCGTTCGTATGGCTGGTTTCGGCAGTAGGTAATGCCAATTGCGGACAAAGCACTTATTATTATAACGAGCAGAAGGATGCCAAGTACGGACAGCCGGGCTTCCACACCAGCGTGGCCGATATGTTGAAAGATCCTAACCTGAACCTTCCGGCAGCTACTGATCCCGCCGCACCTTCCGGAGCCACCATCATTGACCGCGACCTGAAGATGAACGCCACCTGGAAGTCTTCACTGGCTTTGGATGCAAAACTTCCCGGAGATATTGACTTTACGTTGGAAGGTATTTTCAGCAAAGAGTTCAATCCGGCTACTGTGACCAACCTGGGACGTAAGTTTAAAGGAGAGCAGGAGATAGCTCCGGGTGATGTCCGCAGAATGTTTGAGTACTCCAATTCGAACAAGACGGACGCTTATTATATCACCAATGCGGGAAACAGCGCTTATTATTACTCACTCACCGCCTCACTGGCCAAGACATTTGATTTCGGCCTGCATCTTTCCGCTTCCTACACCCGTTCTTATGCCAAGTCGTATGGCGACGGCATCGGCGACCAGGTGAACTCGGCTTATTACAACAACCGTTACTCTGTCAACGGAAACAATGACACGGAGACCGGCTATGGTACGTATGTATCGCCCAACCGTGTGCTGGCTTCCGCGGCTTACCGTATTAAATACGCCAAGAATTTCGCTTCCTCCTTGTCTTTGATTTATGAGGGTATGAACATGGGCTATGCCGGGGGATATTCCGCCGCCCGTTATTCCTATACATTCACCGGGAACATTGTAGGCGATTACGGCTCAAACAACTTGCTGTACATTCCGGCATCCCGTGAGGCGCTGGATAAGTGGAACTTCGCCGATTATACTGACAGCAAGACGGGTGAGGTGACTTATTCCGCCAAGGAGCAGCGCGATGATTTCTGGGCTTACATTAATGAGGACAGTTACCTGAAAGGCCGTAAAGGCAAGTATGCCGAACGCGGAGGAGCCATCATGCCCTGGCATCATCAGCTGGATTTGAAGTTCAATCAGGATTTCTTCCTCAATGTAGGGGGCAAGCGCAATACCTTGCAGTTCGGAGTGGATATCAAGAACTTCCTGAACTTGCTGAACAGCGACTGGGGAATTTATAAGACGGTGAACAATACTTCCTTGTTGAGTTATAAGAGTGGTGCTTACCAGTTCCAGAAGAACGGAGGAAAGAAACTGACTGATACGTATTCCAATCTGAACAGTTTCAATTCTACGTATTCCATACAGTTCAGTGTCCGTTATATCTTTAACTAAGTGAAATAGCCTGTATCAGACAATACAGGAACAGGATAGAGAGGCGTACCCATGAAGGTGCGCCTCTTTTGTATGCGTATTCTTCCTTGTTTTGAAAAAACTTGGAATTAAGAATAAATTAAGTACCTTTGTGTGTTATCCTATAAAGAACAATAGTTTATGAGTGATAAGATATATCCCATCGGTATCCAGAATTTCGAGAAACTCCGCAAGGAAGGCTATTTCTATATTGACAAGACGGCCTTGATCTACAAAATGGTAAAGACCGGCAGTTATTACTTCCTCAGTCGTCCGCGCCGTTTCGGGAAAAGCCTGCTGGTTTCTACTCTGGAAGCCTATTTCCAAGGCAAGAGAGAATTGTTTGAAGGACTGGCCATAGCCGGACTGGAGAAAGACTGGACAGTACGTCCCGTCCTGCATATCGATCTGAATATCTCAAAATATGAGACAGCGGAGGATTTGAGCGATATGCTGAATGATTTTCTGACCAACTGGGAAGCTGTCTACGGTTCCGCTCCTTCCGAGACATCCCTCGCCCTCCGTTTCAAAGGCGTGATAAAACGTGCTTACGAGCAGACGGGGCAGAGGGTTGCCATTCTGGTAGACGAATATGACAAGCCCATGCTGCAAGCCATCGGCAATGAGGAGCTTCAGAGAGTATATCGGAGCATACTGAAACCCTTCTATGGAGTGTTGAAGACAATGGACGGTTGCATCAAGTTCGCTTTGCTGACGGGGGTTACCAAGTTTGGCAAGGTCAGTGTGTTCAGCGATTTGAACAACTTGGACGATATTTCCATGTGGAATGAGTTTATTGATATCTGTGGGGTCAGTGACAAGGAAATTCAAACCTGGCTGGAGCCGGAACTTCATGAATTTGCTGAAAAACGGGGGAGGACATACGATGAAATCTGTGCCGAACTGAAAGAGTGTTATGACGGTTATCATTTTACACATAATTCCATCGGTATTTACAATCCTTTCAGCCTGCTTAATGCCTTCAAACGGAAGGAGTTCGGAAACTACTGGTTTGAGACCGGTACGCCGACTTATCTGGTGAGGTTGCTGCAAAAACATCATTATGACTTGGAACGGATGGCGCACGAGGAAACGGATATCCAGGTGCTGAATAGTATTGATTCCGAGTCCACGAATCCTATTCCGGTGATTTATCAGAGCGGGTATCTTACGATCAAGGGATATGATGAGCGTTTCGGTATCTATTATCTAGGCTTTCCTAACCGGGAGGTAGAGGAAGGATTCATGCGTTTTTTGCTGCCTTATTATACAACGGTTACCAAAGTGGAGTCTCCTTTCGAAATCCTGAAATTTACCCGTGAAGTGGAAAGTGGTGACTATGATTCCTTTTTCCGCCGCCTTCAGAGCTTCTTTGCTGATACGCCCTACGAGATGATACGCGACTTGGAGTTACACTATCAGAATGTACTTTTCATTGTGTTCAAGTTGGTAGGATTTTATGTAAAGGTGGAATATCATACCAGTGAGGGGCGCGTGGATTTGGTTCTGCAGACAGACAGATTTATTTACGTAATGGAATTCAAGTTAAACGGTACAGCGGAGGAAGCCTTGCGACAGATCAATGAAAAACAGTATGCCCGACCTTTCGAGACGGACGGGCGCAAATTGTTTAAGGTAGGGGTGAACTTCAGCAAGAAAAGTCGTAATATAGAGAAATGGATAGTAGGTTAACTATTGAAGATATTAAGGACATACGTCAATGCCACGCAAAATGCTCGTAAACAAGAGCATTTTGCGTGGCATTGCGTTCCGGATATACACTGACCACTAAAAGCCTCTCCACCGTTCCCTTCTGATCTCCTCGCACTGCCGTCGCTGCCATGCAGGCATTATTTTCTCCAGCTCTTTCAGTTTCCATCCCTTCATAAAGCGTATCTCGTCCTTTTCCTGCTCCGTGCACAGGCTGATGCGCAGCAGTTCGGGGTAGAGCACCTGTATATGGAAAATCTTGGCTCTCCACAGCAGCATGGACATCTGCCAGGGGGTGAGGGCTTGGATGCGGTTCAGGGTGAGCAGCATTTCCAGATAATGACGGTAGAAGGCTTTGTCCACGGGCATGAGTTGGTTTATCAGATGGTTCATTTTTATTATTGTTAAATGAAAAGATTAGTTGAATGAAGAGTCAGGAAATCAAAGTGGAGGAAAGGAACGCTATCTTTGGTAAAATCATCCTTGGATACGGTATCTTTGGAGAAGCCTCTTTGAAAACAAACAGTTCCCTTTAGAAATCCTATCTTTGGTAAAAGCTTCCTTTAAAAGCGGTATTCCTTTACAGCATCAAAACAAGGGCACGGTTTCACGGGATTCAGGTCATGATGCCCCACTATCAATGCTTTGGGGAACAGGAGGCGCAGCTCGCGCAGCAGTGCCAGCAGACTCCCTTTCTGCATCAGAGTACGCGTATCGGCAGGTGTGCAGTCCGCCAAGAGTCCGCCCTCATAGCAGATGCCGATAGAATGCCGGTTGTGGTTCCTGCAATGCGCTCCCACCTTTTCCAAGGGGCGTCCGCGGTGAATCTCTCCGTCGCGGGTGATATAGAAATGATATCCTATGTCCGTGAAGCCCCGGTGGCGGATGTGGTCCTGGCGGCAGGTCTCAAAAATCCAGCCTCCGCCCCTCAGGGGTGGCGGAGCAGTGGATAATAATCAAGGTGATGGTTCTCATGAGCATCAGATGCAGGCGTTCAGTCCGAGCGCGCCGGCAAGGGCGGTGGCTACGGTGATGATTACTTTCAGAATCAGTGTCCAGGTGTTTTTCTTTGTTTTCAAGTTCATGGGATTTTTGTTTTAGTGGGTTGATAATAAATGAATTGCAATGGAAACCAAGGGCCTGTGCCCCAATGAAAACAGCTTGTCATTAGGGCACATTCAGCCCTTTAGCATCGTGCCTTGCTTCCGTCGTACTGGTGGGGGGCCCGTCAGGCCTGTTGTCCTCCGTTTTTCCGGCTCTTTCGCCTCTCCGGTAAGGTCCACATTGGTCTTTCCGGCTTTCAGCGCCTTCACCACCAGTCGGGCCGCCTTGCGTGTGGCCACCAGATTGAACACGGCATCTTCCAGCAGATTCCGGAAACGTGTTCCGGCACTCCAGTTCACATTCAGCTTTCTGGCGTGGATGGCAGGGTTGTAGGCGGCTGAGCTTTCGGCACCTATACTGTTGATGCTGATGGAGAAATCCCCCAAGTCGCCCAGCTGTATCTTCTGTCCTGCCAGAAGCTGTTCGCGCATACAGTCCACTGCCATGGTGAGGATGGCCACGATGTCCGCACGCTTGTACACACAGCCGTGGCTGGCGATGTGCTCGGCAAAGCGGTTGATGTCCATCACTTCAGCATACTGTGCACTGGCGTAAGCCCTTTTTTTGCGGCATCCGCATCCATCGGATTGTTACGCATAACGATACTGTAATTTACCATAGTTTGTTAAAATTAAAAGTTGATAATTGAGAATTAAGAAACACGATTGCCGGAGGATGAAGTCAGCCACTGGTCACCGACCGCTAAAAGAACCCTATCTTTCACGTGTAAGATGCTATATCTTACGGCTGTAAGATTATAGATCTTTCGCCTTCATCGTCCCGACATTACAAAGATACGATGTGCGGAAAGGGCAATGACGCGATAAGGTGCGATAGGGTGCGGAATGGTCCGATTTGACGCGATTTGACGCGATTCGCTGTTCATAATGTTTGACGGTCTGCCGGAAAAAGGGTATATTTGTATCAAAACAAAACGAACATACATGGAGAATTTTCAGATAAGAAGTTACGGGAAAAGCGAACTGGCCCTGTGCTACAGTCCCGATATTACCGAGAGTGCCGCACGGCGCAAACTGATGCGCTGGATAGACCGCAAGCCGGGACTGATGGGGGCGATGCGGGCTGCCGGATACAATGAGCTGTCACACACTTTCCTGCCCCTTGAGGTGAAACTTATCGTAGAGGCGTTGGGGGAGCCCTGAGGATGCTGGAAGATCCACGGGAATGCCGGGGATTCTCCGGGAGCACAGGGAGATCCACGGGAATACCGGCATCACAACCGGAGATGCGAAACGCAGACGCAGACGCAGCAGACGCAGGTCCTTTTTTCTCACACACGCGCACGTACCTTATATATGCATGTGCGCGTGTTTTCTTTGTTACCTTTGTTTTTTTGAGTAGACTCCTTTCCCTTTCACCATCACCATATCCAGCGCGCCTTTTTCCCTCAGGCGCTGTATCCAGCTGCGTGCGGTGTTGACCGGGATATTCAGCTTCTCCGCTTGCTCCATCACCATCTGTTTGGTGAATTCTTGCGGCAGGGCCGCATACAGCATCTCACGGTCCGCTATTCCCCGGCTGTTCAGTTCCGTACTTTTGTCCAGGAACGAAAGTATGTGAGTGGCATGAAGGTACAGGGGCTCGCACAAAGCCAGCACGGCGCGGAAGTCCTCATCGGTGATGGACAGGTTATGCCGGGTGATGATACCGTCCTTCAGGTTTTCGGGGTTTATAGTGGGATCCGGTACGGCCAGCGAGGGAATTTCCAGACTGCGCAGCAGCGCCGTGATACACATCATGCGGCACAGGATGGTCCCCATACGCATCACCGAAGCAGACATCTCTTCGCCCGTCACTAGAGAAGAGCGGTAGAACAGGGCGCTGAAGTGCCCGTTGAACTCATCTTTCTGCTGCTGGGTGAATTTCAGGGTGAACAGTCCTTTCTTCTTCAGCTCGTCCCTGCTGGCCTTCCATTCGTGTCCCATCCGGATGAACTCTGCTTCCACGTCCAGTTCATCTTCGCCGAACTGGTCTTTCCATTCGCCTACACGGGGCATGTAATAGAATATGTTTCGCGAGAACTGTCCGTTCTCCGGCGAGGAGATGAGCGGCTTTATCTGTGCGGGCGTGCCCGAGAGGAGTACGGACAGGTAACAGGCGGTGGTTTCCTTGTATTCCCGGTCTGTGCGGCGGTTGTAGGACAGGCGGTCGTGGTCGAACGCCTTGCGCAGCGTGTCGCTCCAGTTGCCGAATTCCGTCCCTATGGCTGTCGATACGGTGTCCGCCTCGCTCTCGCAGATAATCCCCGTTCCGTCCGAGTCTATCAGGTTTTGCAGCAGTCCTGTGCCCGTGTTGTTGCCGGGGATGATGAACATGCGGTTGGGCGGCGCCACGGGCGGCTCCTTGTCCTTGCGTGCCTTCCCCAGCGCTTCGTAGGCTCTTAGCTCCTTGCGGTAAACTTTCATGCTCTCCGCCACCTGCCGGCGTATTTCCTCGTGTATGGGCTCTATGAGTTTGCGTACCCATACCAGTACACTCTTCCCTGCGGCGGCATGGCCCGTGATGAAGGTCTGCAGGCAGGGATACTGCCATTTGTCCCCGTACTTGCAGCGTACGATGTGCGACAGTGAGGCGCCCAGCACCGTCATTGCTCCCAGCAGGAGCACATCATGCTGTGCCGGGGTCTTGGCAAAGGAGAGGATGCTCTTCAGCGGTTCGGGCCAGTCGTGATCTTGCGGAAAGTAGGGTAGGGGAGAGAGGGGTTCCGTTCCCTTCATTTCCTTTTCCTCTTCCTCGTGCTTCTTTTTTTCCCTGTTTTCTTTTTTGCTTCATTCTCCACCTTATTATATCGCGCGCACGTGTGTAGGAAAAAAAATGGACCTGCGTCTGCTGCGTCTGCGTTCTGCGTTTTTAGGTGAGAGGGGGTCGACTCTCACTCCGCACATTTCCGCCAGGTGGAACACGCTTCCCAGGTGGATGTCGCCCTTGCAGGTGTGCAGGGCGTTGCTGAACAGTTTCTCCGCCGCCGCACTGTCATGCTTGGGCGAGAGGCTGCACAGGCTCATGAAATCCGCACGGCCCGCCTCGCCGCAGTCCGTGGCGATGGCGAATGCCAGTTGGGTGTATTCCAGATAGGTGGGCGCGATGTCCGCGTGTGATGCCTGTACCGCCTCCGTCAGGCGGTGCAGTTCTTCCAAAAGATTGTTTTTGTAATGATTCATATTCCTTTTTATGTTAATTTGGTTTCGGTATAAGAATACCTCGTTTCTGAATGATTCTGAATAAGCGGCCCGTTGGCCCGTGTGCTGCTATGCCCGTTGGCCGCGCTCTGTTCCGCATGGGGATTGGCACATTAGCCCAGGGGCGTCTTGACTCTCATCAAGGCCCCTTCGTCATGCGACAGGAAGCAGGCCCGCACCAGGTCTTTGCCCGAGTAGTCCACTCCTTTGCCCTTGTCTTTGTCCGAGCAGTCGCCATACCTCAGGCGGGCGTATTCCATCAGCCAGTAGATGTTCTCGGCCGCATTCTGTTTCACGTCGCTTGTCCGGCCGAGATCGTAGGGCACGAAAGCCTTCACGCCGTGTCCTCCGGGGGCTTACGAACACCAGTTCGGGCAGCAGGAAAGGGTCGTCGAACAACTGCCGGCGCATCCTTTCGGCCTCCTCGCGGCTGTCCAGATGATCCAGATCCAGTATGCTCAATCCCGAAGGAGCCAGCAGCCGGTCGCTCCGGCGGTAGCTGAAAGTTCCGCAGGGGGTGACGTATGGCAGGGTGCTCTGTTTCAGCCTGCGGTACTCCTTCTCGTCACCGTATGCGGCGGCTGCGGCTTCGGTCAGTTTCTTCAGCCGCGGGCTGCCGGTGACTATGTTCCATACTTCCTCCAAGGTCAGTTCCTTGTGAGGACGAGCGTGGCAGGCGTCACGTTTTTCCCGTTAGCGTCCTTCACCGGCGAGATGGGGGAAGGAAAAAGATAGTTTACGTTCTTGATTCATGATTCGTTTTATTAAAAAAGTATTAATTTTGCATCCGCATTTTTTTGCGTCCTCTGAATTTCTTCCCGAAGGTAGGAAGAACGGATTAAATGACGGGATGGAAGGTGTAACGGCTGCGAGAGGCCGGAAAGGTAGTATCACAAAGACTTTTTAATCGTGGGGCAATACCGTTTTTCATAAAGATTCCGGTCATTGGCAATCAGTAGCTTATGCACGGGCCGTGTTAATGGGTTGCATCGTGGAAACGTGCCCGTAACCTCTTGTAAAGGCATCCTGCTTTTTCTTCTTTCAGTCCCATTGTGAAGTAACGTGAAAAAAAGAGGTTTATTTAATATTTACAACTTAAAACAAATTTAAAATGTCTAATGCAGAGTGCAGTTTCCCCAAATTGGGAGAGTTTTTAGAGTTATTGATGAATCGGTTGAAGATAACGAAGGTGCGTGTTCTCGGAGATGAGCATGTGGGGCCGGATACTTACGCCTCCCTAAAAAGGGGGTGGATTTGAAAGTGAGCTATTATATTCATTTTGCCGACCATCTGCTGAAAGCGAAGGGCGAGGAGGTGTTCCGCCGCGTAGTGCAGGAGGGAGTGGATGCCTATATCAATAACTGGAAGCGGAAAGAGGCAGCCGAGGAAAAGGCGTACGAGCTGAAGAAACAGGCCGAAAAGCTGGAGGCGCTGAGGGAGAGGATGAAGCAGCATAAGGATATCCTGTAAGGCTGTTTTTTTCGTTTTCTTTTTGCTCTGTCATTGGGGAAGTGAGAGAGTCTGAATGAAAATGACCTGTTGTCTTGCTGTAGGGGGCGGGCCTGATTTGTCCGGACCGGCGGTCACGGCCCATTTGCCCCCTACAGTAATCATGTGGCAGTTGCTCTGGAACTTCCGGGCAGTTTTCCCCTCTCCTGAGGCGGCTCTTTGTTCCTTTCTTAACATAATTGTCATATTCCGCCTAAAAAGTACCCTTTTCGTTTAAATAGTCTAATATAAATGCAATTTATATGAATTAAAGTTTTATCTTTGTCTTTCCTATTGGGAATGAAATACTAACTAATTAATTTAAATCAAAGACAAAATTATGAGAAATCATCTAAAGCATTTCCTCCTGTTGGCAGTTCTGACAATCTGTTTCACTGCTACGGCTGTTGCGCAAGGAACAGTAAAAGGTAAAGTAGTAGATGCCGAGAACAATGAGCCATTGATTGGTGCCACTGTATCGGTCAGCGGTACGACACTGGGTACTGTAACGGATATGGACGGTAACTTTGTGTTGAAACTTACCTCTTCCAAGGCTACTCTTATATTCAAGTACTTGGGGTACAACGAAATTACGCATCAAGTAAAAGGAAGCAATACGATAGACTTGGGTGAGGTCAAGATGTCTCCTGATGCTATTGGTTTGGGTGAGGTCAGTGTTATTGCCTCTATTATAAAGAGTGACCGTCAGACCCCTATTCCTATTTCTAACGTGAAACTGGCCAAGATAGAGGAGAAAATAGGTAATCTGGAATTCCCCGAATTGCTGAAATCAGTTCCTTCGGTGTATGTAACCCGTGAAAGCGGTGGTTATGGTGATTCCCGTATCAATATGCGTGGTTTTGATTCGTCCAACCTGGGCGTGCTGATCAATGGTGTGCCCATCAACGGCATGGAAAACGGTAAGGTTTATTGGTCTAACTGGTCCGGTTTGTCTGATGTGAGCCAGTTTATCCAGGTACAGCGTGGTTTGGGTGCGTCAGCTTTAGGTATTTCTTCTGTGGGAGGAACCATGAATATGGTTACTAAAAGTACCGAAGCCCAGAAAGGCGGATCAGCTTATTTCGGTATCGGTAACGACGGTTTCCGCAAGTATTCGGTTTCTTTCTCTACCGGATTGATGGACAACGGATGGGCTATTACATTCATGGGGTCGCTGAATACGGGAGATGGTTACGTGAAAGGTACCAATTATGAAGGATGGACTTATTTTGGAAATATCTCGAAGGTAATCAACGATCATCATAAATTGTCATTGACAGCTTTCGGAGCTCCCCAGTGGCACAACCAGCGCTCTACCATGCACTATATCGAGGATTACAAGAACAGCCCCGACGGCGGACGTTTCAATAACGGATACGGTTACATCAACGGTGAAGCGGTAGGTAGCGGTTACGGCTATAATTATTATCATAAGCCCCAGGTTTCTTTGAATCATTACTGGACTATCGACGAGAAATCGACACTGACCACTTCTCTATACGGCTCAATGGCTACAGGCGGCGGACGCCGTGCCCGTGGCGCGATGAGCAATTGGCTGACTATTGATAACAACACCGGCCGCCCTAAAGACGGTGCGATGATGACTCCGGACGGTTTGTTCGACTACGAGCGTGCTATGGCTGCCAATGCGGCTTCTCAGAACGGGTCGCAGGTGATCTTTACCAATGCTGTCAATGACCATGACTGGTATGGCATGCTGAGTTCCTATAAGAATCATCTGACTGAGAACCTGACTCTTACGGGAGGTATTGACTTACGTTACTATAAAGGGTATCATACAGAGGAAATTGATGATTTGCTGGGTGGTGAGTTCTATCTGCAGACCTCGCCGCTGGCATTCCAAACCAAGAACCAGCTGCTGAAAGTGGGTGACAAGTTCAATTACTATAGCATTGGAGAGATATTCTGGGGCGGTGTTTTTGCACAGGCTGAATATAATACCGATAAGTGGTCGGGATTCCTGTCGGCATCATTGACCGAAGAGGCTTATAGATACGATGACCGTGGTGGTACGGATTCAAGATACTCTGCCACGGGTGCGGATAAACTGGACAGAGTGTCCAGCCTTCAGAATTTTCTGCCTTGGAGCGTGAAGGGTGGTTTTAACTATAAGTTCAATGACAACCACAATGTATTTGTCAATGCAGGATATTTTACCCGCGCGCCTTTCTTCAACTCTGTCTTTGCAAGCAATACGGCAGCTCCCGAAAAGGATGTACCCTACGAAAAGATTACTACGTTCGAATTGGGTTATGGATTTAGCACGGAACAGGTCAATATTGCATTGAATGGTTATTACACTCAATGGATGGATAAGTCCTTGCGCCGTAAGATCGGTCAGGAATATGCCAACCTTACAGGATTGGACGCAGTCCACATGGGTGTGGAACTGGAAGCGACTTACCGTCCTGTCAAGTCCTTTGAATTGAAAGGTATGTTCTCTTTAGGCGATTGGAAATGGAAAGATGATATTCATTTCACTATGTATGATGAAGCGAATAATCCTATCGGAACATACGACGCTTATCTGAAAGATGTCCATGTGGGTAACTCTGCACAGCTCACTTCCGCATTGAGCGCCTCTTGGGAACCGTTCAAAGGATTTAAAATCTCGGCCGACTACAACTTCTTCGGCAAGAACTATGCAGACTTCGATCCTCAGAACCGGGTGAATGAAGCAGACGCCGGTATTGACTCCTGGAAGTTGCCGGATTATGGTACGATTGATTTGGGTATGAACTATCGTTTCAATATCACCAAAGATATCCGTGCCATCGTATACAGTAATGTATATAATTTGACTAATACGGAATATATAGCCGATGCCAAGGACGGTACGAACCATGACTGGAAAACTGCATTGGTATATTACGGCTTCGGTACTACATGGTCTGCCGGTTTTAAAGTAATCTTTTAATCTCTAAAATAGTCAATAAATATGAAGTTAAAATATAATTTAATTGCATGGTCTCTGTTGGGATTCTTTGCTGCGGCATGTGATCCCATGGACGATATTTATAATGAAATCGATGCGGAAGGTACAACGAACACCCAGACGATGGCGGAATATGTACTGACTGATGCCGATTACGAAACGATCAGCTCTGCGGCGGCGAAGGCTGCCACTTCGGATGCTGAAAAAGCATTGGCGAATGCCGTCAAGACGGATAAGGCTTTGAACGAGTTTGCATCGGCCGAGAAGTATGTTCCTTCCATCATCGCGAAGATGCTGCCTTCATGGGGGAAAGGCTCTTCGGTAGGAGTGACCTATAACTATCAGAATACTCCTTCCGATTACGTACTGGAGTATAGGACAGTGACTAATACTTCTTTGGGTGATAAGGATTATGAGGCCCTGTGGGGCGAAGGCTCTCCCGTGAAGTTCCTGGCTCCGGCACATGCTCCGGCTACCGTATTGCCCGAGTGGCTGGCCGGTCAGTATAAGGATGCGGCAAAAGGTGATCTTGTGCTGGTAGATTACAAATATGACGATGTTGATCCTGAATTTACAGGGGAGGACTTGTACTCTCAGGACTTTGAGTCGGTTACGGCCAATGAGGATATCGTGTTGGAAGGCTGGGAGCAGGTGACTCTGAAAGGCGATAGAAAAAGTGGACAGGGAAAAACTATAGTAGTAATGGTTACGGCATCAAGTTCTCGGCCAATGGCTTTGAGGGTGAGGTGGATACTTGGCTTGTTTCTCCGGCAGTAGCAGTGACGAGCAAAGATGCCGGACTGTCTTTCGACATAAAGTTCGGATACTATAATGCGGATTGTCTGGATGTATTGGTTTCCGATACATATGCGGGAAATGGTTCGATTGATATGGCACAGTGGACTAGCGTGAAAGACCAGTTTACTTTCCCTGAAGGACCTGCCAACGGTTACAATGATAATTTTGTGAATGTAGGGAAAGCCGGTCTGGAGGCATACAATGGCAAAAGCGTTTATGTTGCGTTCCGCTATGTAGGCGAGGGGCCCAAGGCGAAAACCACGACTGTTCAGCTCGATAATGTAAGTATTTCATCGGCTGTATTGGCTCCGACGAATGAAAAGCCTTATAATGCATTGTATCAGTTTGACGGAACGGCTTGGAAGGTTAAAGAAGATAGCAGATTGGTTGTAGTGACTCCTGCCGATTATGACGCTATGGGAAGCCCGGGCAGTCATGATAACTTCAGCACTTCGGATGCTCCGGAGAATTATCTGCCCCAGTTCCTGGCTCAGAAATTTCCATATGCCCAGGAAGGGGATTCAAAAGCCGTCATGTACAAATATTATAATAAGGTAACGACGATGGAGGTGGACGAGTATTTGTTCAAGGAGAGTACATGGGTTCTGAATAACAATATTGAACTGAAAGAAAAAGTGAATTTTGTACATAATGGAACCGAGTGGTTGTTTGATCCGACGGTAACGAAATCATTGGCTTCCGAAGATTATTTGATTTTGGAAAATTGGGTGAAAGCGAATAAGGATGCCGGGTATATGGATGCCAAATATGGAAACTCGGAATACTGGTTCGGTGGCAGCTCTTATTATGTAAACTTCAATATCCAGTTGGCTAAACGCCGTTCGAATGACCCCGACGGGGTGGTTCCGGCAGATGATAAAGAGGCTGAGGCTTATTTGTTGTCTATGGTTCAGGAGGGTATTGAACTGATCTTGGCAACAGAGTATCCTACAGCCGGCGCGCAAGTAAGTGGGGTTGATTGTTTCTATGTCATTTCTGCAAAAGTGTATAATGGGCTTGAAACATTTACTTATACTTATACTTTCAAAGGTTTAGGAAATGCTAAATTTGAACTGCAAGGTGAACCTGAAGTAACAAAATAAGGTTTTAAACTTGAAGATAAATAAAGTGGGTGTCAAAAACTCAGTTTTTGAAAATATGAACTTATAATCTGAAATTTGAGCATCCTAAAAGACTAAAGAAAGGGTCGTATCATTACTCCATACAGAGTTTGATACGACCCTTTTAAGTGTTATAGTTACTATCTGTAACTTTTCGGAGCAGTCATTCTAGTTTTTGGACACGTTTCTTTATTGTTGCTTACAGTTTATAAGTAGAGAATGTGAACTCATTTTGGGGGGCTAGAAAAGTAATGATCTTAAATCTGTTGAATGATATTTCTTTGAATATTTACAGACTGTAAGTTAAAAAGCATAAGGAGTTGACCGGCGGAACAGCCCTTTTTCTTTTTTGATTACGAAACTCTTTATACAGTTATTTCCGTCTTTGTATAAACGCTTTCCCCCTATAGAGGTGAGTGACATATTGGAACATTAACAATTTATTAGCAGATAACTTTCTTGAAATCCGCTTTTTTTTGCGTTCCTTTGTATTGAACTGCTTTCAACAGAGTTAAAACAACTTTAAATATCAAACGCTTATGTGTAGTGAAGGATTGCGTGAAAGATATGTAAATCCCTATACGGACTTTGCATTCAAATTATTGTTTGGAACCGACTTGAACAAAGAAATTCTTATTGGCTTCCTGAATGCCTTGTTCGACGGCAAGCAGGTCATTGAGGATGTCACCTACTTGAACACAGAGCATCTGGGCAGCAAAGAGACTGACCGCCGGGCTGTCTTTGATGTCTATTGTGAAAATGAAAAATGGAGAAAAGATTCTGATAGAAATGCAGAGAGGGGAGCAACAGTTTTTCAAGGACCGGAGTATTTACTATGCTACCTATCCTATCAGGGAACAGGCTATTAAAGGGGAAATCTGGGACTATGAACTGAAAGCGGTGTATGTGATCGGTATTTTGAATTTTAGCCTTGGATGATGTTTCGTCTTCCAGCTTCCGCCATGAAGTGAAGCTGATGGATACAACTACTCATGAAGTGTTTTTTCGACAAACTGACTTTTGTGATCTGGAAATGCCCAAATTGCCATAAACCGAGCAGGAGTTGGATACGTTGTTTGATAAATGGATGTTTGTGCTCAAGAATCTGGCCCGTTTGATGGAACGCCCCACT
>ENA-OPYU01000214-OPYU01000214.1-human-gut-metagenome-genome-assembly--contig:-NODE-214-length-23677-cov-6.302590_pt1 | contig 23677 bp, 23 predicted proteins | sample MGYA00242637_ERZ504482 | MGnify/ENA primary metagenome ERZ504482 (study PRJEB26092, sample SAMD00036237) | human gut metagenome | host: Homo sapiens | study: EMG produced TPA metagenomics assembly of... | reverse complement strand
CCCACCAAAAAAGGCGGCGCCCACAACGGACACCACCTTTGGACATATGTATCAAAACAGTATAAGCAAGATGAGACGCCCGCAGTTGCGGTGAAATAAGGACTGAATAGCCCCTCAAACAGGCAAAACAGTCCGTATTCCACCGTAACTTATACAGAACGCCTAGCGATTGCGCTCCTTGAGGGCGCGGTCGATCTCGCGTTGGACATCGCGCTTGGCCATATCCTCGCGCTTGTCGTAAAGCTTCTTGCCGCGGCCTAGGCCCAGCAGCAGCTTTACGCGGCCGTCGGTATTAAAGTAGAGCTCCAGCGGCACCAGCGCATAGCCGCGGTTGCGAAGTTTGCCGTCAAGAAAGTCGATCTCCTTGCGGTGCAGCAGCAGACGGCGCCGACGGTCGGGATCGCGATTCCACACGCCACCATGGCTATAAGGGTGGATATGCAGGCCGACGAGCCAGCACTCCCCACCACGAATCAGTGCGAAGGTATCGGTAATCTGGCACGCGCGCTCGCGAATCGACTTGACCTCGGTACCGCTCAGCTCAATACCGCACTCAAACGTCTCATCGATAAAGTACTCGTGATGTGCCGAGCGATTCTTGGAAATGAGCTTGCGCTCGCGCTTACTGGGCATCGCCGGCCTCCTTGGCGCCATCGGCGTTTGAACCCGCAGCCTCGCGCTTTGCCCTGCGCTCGGCATTAAGCTCGGCATCGCTCTCGCGCACCAGCTTGATAATCGCCGCGCATGCCTCCTCGCCCACCAGGTCGCGGGCACGGACCGTCAGACGCGTAGCCTCCTGCTTGTCGCCGTCGCTTGCAGCATCGGTCGCGCACATGATCAGGCAGATGGCGATCTCGGCCGAAGGCGAGGTCGGCACGCCCTGCAGGGCGAGCTCACCCATCACATGGTCGTCACTCTCGTCCGCGGCATCCGGATAGGTGGTATGGATCTTGTTGAGCAGGCGCGTCGTATGCGCATCATTGGGCGCCAGGCGCAGCGCCAGACGCGCGCAGCCCACGGCTGCCGAAATGTTCTCGGTCTCGGGCTCCAAGAAGTACTGACCCAAGTTGGTGTAGGCACGTGCGGCGCACTTACCGTCGCTCGCGCGCTCCAGCACCGAGAACGAGAGCGATGCCCACTCCTGCTTGTCCTCGAGCGCGCGGAACAGCTCGGCCAAGTCCAAGCGATAGTTGCAGTTCATGGGATCCCAACGCACGGCCTGCATCAGGGCATTCCGAGCACTCACATAATCCTGCTGGCGAATGTAGGCAAACGCCATGTCGGAGTACAGGCGGTCAAAGGGAACCTCGACCTGCACCAGCTCGCGCGGATCCTTCTCCACGCGGCGATAGGCCAGGCGCTCAAACTTGCTGTCGAAGCTAAAGTACTGGCGCTTCTCCTCCGTCTTGCACTCAGCGTCGATATACTCCTCGGCGAGCTCCACCAGACGCTCAAGCAGCGGCGTCGCCGTAGCCAGGTCGCCCTGCGCCAGATAGTTCTCGGCATACGTGATGTCTTCCAAGCTGATAGGCAGGTCCATGACAACTCCTCGGTCCGGGCGGCAGACTCAACGCGCGCCTTAAATATCGGTCAATACACAAAACCCGGGTCTCTTACGAGGCCCGGGCGTTCAATTTTGGTAGCCCGTACCAGATTCGAACTGGTGATCTCCGCCTTGAGAGGGCGGCGTCCTAAACCGCTAGACGAACGGGCCATATGTAGCAAATGCAATGGCTGGGATGGAGGGAGTCGAACCCCCATTGACGGAACCAGAATCCGCTGTCCTGCCATTAGACGACATCCCAATGACTGCATCGCTGCGCTCGGCTGTGCCTTTGCGCAAGAAAGAAATATACGGGAAGTCCGGCCGTGACGCAAGCCCCAATTTTGACTTTTTTGGAAATTCAGTCAAATACGGCCGACACGTGAAGGACCTGTGAAGCGCCAGCGACACGTACGGCGCCAAAGCCCGTAAAACATCCCGCATCTACCGCTGGTAGATTACAACAATGCAGCACTCACGGCTGATGGCACAATCGAACCGTCATCATTGCACGGATATCGAGGCGCCATGGACGAAGAGCTTGATTACCTATGGGAGACCCTGGGCCTCGAGATCACTGCTGACCTTTGGCCCGAACGGGACAAAATCCATCCCACCCTGCGCCCCGCCATCACGGTGATGCAGGCAAAATACCGCCGTGCATCCTTTTTGATCATGCGGATGTCATGGCACGCGGGACTCCCCGACCTTAAGCGAATCCAGGCAAGCCTCGTCGAGCTGTCCGGTATGCCGACTGTCATATCCGAGGCGCACCTGGAGCAGCGCCAACGCGAGCGACTGCAACAGCAGCGGATTCCCTTTATCTGCCCCGGTGTTCAGGCATATCTGCCCTTTATGGACGAGGAGTACTGGAGCGGCAAGCCCAACAAGCACGTAAAGGTCTACGGTCCGCACGAATGGGCACAGCTCAAGGATTGAGCCGAGCGAGCCCTCCGATGGAAAACACGTCCCACCCCGAGCGCTCAAAACGGGTCGCACTTTCCGCAGCCGCTACAGCAGCGCCTCGGTCCAAGCTGCTTCCCTAAAGCCGGGAATCGCAAAGTCGTCGCCCACCAACAGCGGACGCTTGACCAGCATGCCGTCGGTCGCCAGCAGCTCGTAGCACTCCCGATCCGTCATGCCCGCATCTAGACGCGCCTTCAGGCCCAGCTCTCGATATTTCATGCCCGACGAATTAAAGAAGCGCCGCACCGGCAGTCCCGAACGAGCAATCCAGGTCGCAAGCTCATCAGCCGTGGGATTGTCCAAAACGATATCGCGGTCGATATACTCTACCCCGTGTTCGTCCAGCCATGCCTTGGCCTTCTTACAGGTCGAGCACTTGGGATATTCAACAAACAGTACGGTCATGGGAATCCTCCGAATATAGATCGGCCAACGCAGGCACACGCCACACGAGGCGCCTTCGTATGATGGGCCAATTGTAGCCCACGGGTCACACGCTAAACGAACCGTACCCCGAATCCGCGTTTGATGAACGGCAGCAGCTCCATTGCCTCGGGCGTGATATGGCCCGCAACGTTCATGCGCTCGTCACCGGGAAGATCGACCCGCGCAATCTCAAGCTCGCCTTCGTAGCGCCCATATCCGCTATTGCTCACAGCGATCGACCCCGCCTTTCGCGGCAGGCCGGCTCCGGCATCCGTCGGCACGGAATCCGGCTTAAGCGTCGTACGCGACTCCTGAGACCTAAAGATGAGGGTGCTCGAATCGGGTCGGTCGTGATGAATCTGCCCACGCACATAGGCATAACCGGGCTCAAGCTCGCATTGCAGGTCCACGTATCCGGCGGAAACTTGAGCAAACTGCACCCAGCCCGCATCGGAAAGATCGGGGTCGCCGACCAACACAATGTCGCAATCGGCGCCATGTGCAAGCTCAAGCATATTGAGGGCAACCTTTGACGCGCGACCGCGCTGCGTCTCGACCGTCGGCAGTCCCTCGAATACCGGCCCGCGAACGTTGGCATCGCCCGGCACAAAAGCCATGATTTCGAATCCAAGCGCCGCAAGACGAAGATTCACCCGAGCAATGTCCTCCAGAGCTAAACCGGTATAAAGGCTTGGGGTAAAAAATTGTGGCAGGCGGCAAAACGAGTCACATCGGCACCGGCCTCACGCCACGATGCGATTTCATCAGAACTCACCGTCGATGCATTGACCACAATGCGAAATACACCGGACAGCTCCGCGACCCGCCGGGCGCTAAAGCCATAGTCCAAACGAAGGTATTCCAACCCCAGATCGCGCAGGTCCTCGATGCGCTCAAGCCCGAGCAAATCGCACGTGCGCGGCCCCACATCGGCAATGAGCGCAATGCCGCGGGCGGAAAGCAGCGACAGCACATGACGGACCTTATCGGCATACGCCGCTCCCCCATCCTCGGGAATATGCAGCGAGGTGAACGCATAGCGCGCACCCGCCGCGGCACCGTGTTCAATCGTCCGCTCAATATCCTGCAGAGGGTTGGAAAGATAAATCGAAATACCCGTTTTCACGCTTCAACACTCCTTTAAAAAAGGCCGGCGGAGCAGTTAGCCCCGCCGGCACAACCATAGCATCAAGAAATCTGCCGCGCGCCGCGAGCCCTGAGCAACACGGCTCGCGATATCAAACTACTCGCCAAAGAACTCGTTGATCTTCTGCTCGTCGACGCCAAAGAACCACGTCAGGACAAAGCCGGCGGCATAGGCAAGCAGCATAGCGGCAACGTAGCCGAGCTGCTGACCAGGAACGACGATCAGCAGGCCAAACAGACCGGAAACGCCCTGAGAAACCGTGCCGATGTGAAGCAGCGCCGCGAGCGCGCCGCCAAATCCGGCACCCAGGCAGGCCGTTACAAACGGACGAACGAGCGGCAGCGTAACGGCATACATCAGAGGCTCGCCCACACCGAGGATTCCAACGGGAATGGACTCTGCGACGTACTTCTTGAGCTTGGCGTTCTTGGTCTTAAAGTACAGCGCCAAACCGGCACCGACCTGGCCGCCGCCAGCCATCATAAGGATGGGGAGCAGGTAATTGATGCCCTTGGTAGCGCCGTCGGGATCGTTGAGCATAGCGTGGATCGGCGTGAGCGCCTGATGCAGGCCGACGGAAACCAGCGGCAAGAAGCCTGCCGACAGGATATAGCCGCCCAGGACGCCCAGCTTCTCGAAGATAAAGGTCAAAACGCTAAAGATGGCAGTCGTCAGCCATGCGCCAACCGGCTGGATGACGAGCATCAGAGCAAAGGCGCCGATGATGAGCACCAGCAGCGGGGACAAGAATGTGTCGAGTGCGTTGGGCATAACCTTGCGAATCTGACGCTCCATCCAGGCAAAAAATGCGCCAGCGATAAGAGCCGCGATCATGCCGCCCGCTGCGGGGTTGTACTGCGCATTGGTGAGCGGCAGCAGAATGGCAGCGGCAGGATCAGCCGCGCCAGGCGCAAGCAGGGGCATGGCACTGTTGACGATACACATCATGCCGGCGATGCCGCCCAGCGCAGCGGAGCCACCAAACTCACGCGCCGCGTTATAGCCCACCAAGATGGGCAGATAGGCAAACAGGGCCCAGCCCATGGAACGAATGCCCTGGTACCACCACTCGCCTGCAAGCGCGCCTGCCGTCGAGACGTTAATGACGTTGCAGATACCGTTGATGAGGCCAGCCGCAATGATGCCGGGAAGCAGGGCGACGAAGACATTGGAAATCTTCTTGAGGAAGGCCTGAACCGGCTTGGACTCGTACTTGGCCTTCTGCGCGGCCTTGTTTGTGGCCGCAGCGTCAACCACGCTCTCGTCGGCAACGCCTTTCGCAAGGCCGGTGAACTTGGAGAACTCCTCGAGCACCTTATTCACCTTGCCCGGACCCAACACGATCTGCATCGTGTCGTCCTCGACCAGGCCCATCACGCCGTCGAGTGCCTTAATACCCTCCGTGTCAACGTTGCCCGTGTCTTTGACGGTCACGCGCAGGCGCGTCATGCACGCCGCGTTTGCCAGCACGTTGTCTTTACCGCCCAAAAGGTCCAGCAGCTTTTGAGCCAGCTCTTTGTTCGTCATAACTCCTCCTTGTATTGGGTATCTCGTCTGGATGTCGTATCAGATCACGCCGCGCACCTATTGGGCATCGGCATTGCTCTTCTCATGGCCACTCACCGCAGCACGGACATGGCCTCGCGCCCGCCCAAGAGCTACCGCAGCCTGCTCGGCATCGCAGTCCAGCAGCACCGAGACAATAGCGGTTTTTACGTGGCCGCCGGCATCTGCAAGCGCCTGAATAGCGCGCTCGCGCGTGCAGCCGGTCGCCTCCATCACGATGTTCTGGCCGCGCACCACCAACTTCTCGTTCGTCTGCTGCACATCGACCATCAGGTTTTGGTATACCTTGCCGATCTTGACCATGGCACCGGTTGAAATCATGTTGAGGATGAGTTTTTGAACCGTTCCCGCCTTGAGCCTCGTTGAGCCGGTCAGCACCTCGGGACCGGGCACGGGTTCAATGGCAAGATCTGCGCTCTCCCCGATCTTTGACCCTTGGTTGCAGGCAATTGCAATGGTCTTGCACCCAGTTGCCTTGGCGTACACAAGGCCGCCCACCACATAGGGAGTACGGCCGCTTGCCGCCAGGCCAACGACAAGATCCTTGTCCGAGAGTCCACGCTCCCGCAGGTCGCTCGCGCCAAGTTCCTCGCTGTCTTCGGCACCTTCGACAGCCTTGATAAACGCCGTCTCGCCTCCGGCAATGAGCCCGACAATCAGATCGGGTGACACGCCAAACGTGGGCGGACACTCCGAAGCGTCGAGTACGCCCAGACGACCGCTGGTGCCTGCGCCCATGTAAAAGACGCGCCCGCCGCGCTCGAGTGCCTCAGCAGCCCAGTCGATTGCTGTGGCAACCTGGGGCAGCACTTTTGTGACCGACTGGACGGCACGAAGATCCTCATCATTCATCGTCGTGACGATTTGCAGCGATGTCATCGTATCGAGGTCCATAGACCTTTGATTACGCTGTTCGGTCGTGAATTTTGTTAAATCGAGCATTTCATTCACCTCATCTTTCCTGTTTCTCGATGTAGTTTTGCTTAATGACATGTGTCGCCCGTTCGTAGTCGCTGGCAACGTAAGCAGCGTACAGGGCATCGACAACCATAAGCTGGGCCATACGCGAAGCCATGGCACCGCTGCGGACCAAGGGCTCACTCGCAGCGACGCCGAGCACGGCATCGGCCATGGTGGCAAGCTTGGATGATCCATCTACTTTGGTCACGGCCACAACGGGACAGTTGTGACGTTGGGCCTCGGCGGCGCAGCCCAGCACCTCTTGCGTCAAGCCCGAGTAGCTAAAGGCGATTGCCATATCGCCCTCATGCATGTTCTTGGCACACAAGAGCTGATCATGCCAGTCGTCGTACAGATGGCACTCTTTGTCGACACGCATGAGCTTTTGCGCCAGATCGTGCGCGACCAAACGAGAGGCACCGATACCGAACAGATTGACCGCGCGTGCCCGCTTAAGATAGGCCGCACATCGCTCCAAGACGGTGTAATCGAGCGTTCGCGCCGTCGCTTCGATCGTGCGCACGTTGCTTTTCATCACCTTCCCCACGATACGTTCGACGCTGTCATCCATGGAGATGTCCTCGAGGGCAACGTCTTTCTTGTCACCCAAGAGCGCCAGCTCGGCAATCAGTTCGCGCTGGAACTCCTTGTAGCCCGCAAAACCCAAGCGCTTGCAAAAGCGCAAAATGCTCGAGGGCGAGGAGAACGTGGCATCGGCAAGACCGCGGACGGACAGCCCGACCACCTCGTGCGGATGAGCGCTTACATATGCGATGACATTGCGTTCCGCCGGGCTCGCGCTGAGCTCACGCTCGCGAAGCCGCAAAAGCAATCCGTTTGCCATCTCAAACACCTCCGTTGAGAAGAATTAAAGACCAACGAACGATTCGTACCGGATATAAACAGCTTTTACGGTACATTGTGCCGCATCGTGACGCACAAAGGGCGAGCGTTCTACCGCTCGCCCCTCAAATCCGACCGCTCGGAAATACGCGCGACACAAAATAATTCAACAAGATCGCATTATCAAAAACGGGCTTGTTACCGGCTAGCGCCTCGCATGGGCGCCGATCGGCCGAGTCGCATGGCGCACCAACACCGCTGCCAGCAATACCAACAGCATGGCGGTGACATAGCCCGCAGCATCGAATCCTAAATCGATAACGTCGAAATGCCTGCCGGGAACAAAGATCTTATGTACCTGATCGCCAACGGAGCAGACGGCGCAAAAGAGCAACACGGGCACGCAACGGGAGCATACGCTCCACGGACGCCTGGAAAAGCAAACCACGACCACCGAGGCGAACAATCCGACGAAGAAAAACTCTACGGTATGGGCAACGCGACGGACGTTCGTGCCCACCCACATGCGAATGGAAGCAAGTCGGCCAGACCGGACATTTGAAGCAGCCGAATCGGTGCCCCCGGTCATCCCGTTCTCGGTCTGAGCTTCACCCGCGACATCGGCAGCCTGTACGCCCGTAGCTTGACCCTCCACCACACGCGCGGTGGACTCGCTCAGCAACGACGTCTCCACCGCATTTTGCTCCGTCAGCACCCAGATGCCCGCCAGCGTTGCAGTAAACAGAACGATCGCGGTCCATCCGATTATTTGTTTTACGCGCGCCAAGGGCCTACCTCCTTTTTTGAATATCAGCGAGTGTAGCCCCAAATGGCATCGTCACCGTATCAAAATTTGAATCGCAACAGGAAGCGCCAAAGCGGCGCAAACCCCTACCCCGCCTCGCGCATCCAGCGATCGAACGTCCCCACGCACACGCCCAGGCACTTTGCTGCCTGGCTGCGGGTAATATCGCCTGCCTCATAGCTATCGCGTACCAGCTCAAACTGAGGAGGGCACGGCTTGCGAGGTCGACCGAAACGGACCCCTCGCGCCCGCGCCGCTGCAATCCCCTCCGCTTGGCGCCGATGGATATTCTCGCGCTCCACCTGCGCCACGTAGCTCAGCAGTTGCAGCACAATATCGGCAATCAGGGTATTGGTCACATCCGGCGCGCCGCTGGCCCTGGCGCGCGTGTCAAGCAATGGCATGTCCAACACCACAATGGCAACCCCGAGCTCCTTGGTAATGCGACGCCATTCCTCAAGAATCTCGGAGTAATTACGGCCAAGTCGGTCGATAGAAAGCACCACCAGCACGTCCCCGTCTCCCAGGACGTGCAGCAGCTCGCGATAGCGCGGTCGATCGAAGTCCTTGCCGCTCGCATGGTCGGCATAAATATTCGCCGAGCCCACGCCATAGGCGCCCAGCGCATCCAGCTGCCGATTAAGATTCTGATCGCGCGAACTCACCCGCGCATAACCATACACCGTCGCCATCTCATCCCCGCTTTCTTGTAAACCTGCCAAAAAGGGACAGGTTTATTTTGGTAGGTTTTACCTCTCGAATAGCAGGTAAGCGGGCGGCCGAGCAGACGGCAAGGTAGCCATGATCCAAATGCGGAGGGCGGCCCCGAAAGACCGCCCTCCGCTCTCCCGCCATGAGTCGAGATTTGGCTAATGGATAAGCTTAAAGTCCAAGTGCCCACGCGTGGTATTGACGCGCGAGACCTCGATAATCACGCGCTGGCCCAGTTCATAGCGAGTCCCCGTGTCGGCGCCCGTCAGCGTAAGCGCATCCTCGTCGAACTCGAACCACTCGTTGCCCAGGCTCTTGATCGAAACCAAGCCTTCGACCTGCGTCAGGTCCAAGCGCACAAAGAGGCCCATGCTGCTAACCCACGAGACGGTTCCGGCATAGCGCTCGCCCAGACGGTCCTCATAGTACTGGGCAATCTTGATCTTTTGCGTCGCATGGCTAGCGGCATCTGCCGCGCGCTCGGCATCGCTGCATGCGCGGCAGATCTGCGGCAGAATGCGCGGCAGCGACTCGCGCCCCTTGCCGATCAGCCGCGGCGTACGGACCAGGGCGTCCTTGCCGCCGAGCTGCTCATAGGCCAACTGCAGTTTGAGCACGCGGTGCACCACCAGATCGGGGTAGCGACGGATGGGACTCGTAAAGTGACAGTAGCACGGCGCGGCGAGCGCAAAGTGGCCCTCGTTGCGCGGCTTGTACAGTGCGCGCTGCATGCTGCGCAGAAGCAGCGTGTTGACGAGCGGTGCGTTGGCCGTACCGGCGGCAGCATCAACTGCAGCCTGTAGCTCATCGGGACTCCCCAGGGCGATACCGGCAGCACGGCGATCGTCGATGATGCCCAGCTGCGCCAGCGCAACGGCGGCACCGTGCAGGCTATCGGGGCTCGGATCCTCATGCACGCGATAGCAGGCCTCGATATCACGGTCTGCCAGCCACTCTGCAACGCACTCGTTGGCGAGTAGCATGGCTTCCTCGATAAGCGACGTGGCACACGAACGCTCGCGCGCCACAATCTGCACGGGTACTCCGTCCTCATCCAATAGAGCGCGAATCTCGGCCGTGTCAAAATCGACTGAGCCGCGGGCACGACGAATACGACGGCGAAGTTCGGCGAGTTCGTTGGCGGCGACAAGGAAATCGCCGAGGTCGACGTTATAGCCGCGAGCAGTTTCCTCGCACGCAAGACCGCGCTCAAGCGCCTCCTCGCGCGAGGCCTCAGCAGCCGCAACATCCTCAGCGGCGCCTTCCAGCACCCCATACTCCACCGCGCCGGCACGCACCAGCAGCGCCTCGGCACCGTCATAGTCCATACGCACACGCGAGCGAATCACGCTGGGGTACGGATCGTAATGCCGCACGCGACCCTGCGCATCGAGTTCAATGTCAACGGTAAACGCAAGACGGTCCTCGTCAGGGCGAAGCGAACACAGGTCACAGGACAGGCGTTCGGGCAGCATGGGAAGCACGCGATCGGCCAGATACACCGATGTCGTACGATGGCGAGCCTCAAGATCGATATGCCCGTCCCAAGCCACATAGTGAGAAACGTCAGCGATATGCACACCCAGCTTGTAGCCACCCTCGGGCGTGCGCTCAAGCGAAATGGCATCGTCAAAGTCGCGCGCGTCGACCGGGTCGATCGTGATGACAAAGCGGTCGCGCAGATCGCGGCGGAGCGGGTCCTTAAGCGCCGCGGACACATCGAGCGAAAGTCCCTCGGCCTCGTCCAGCGCGGCCTCGGGATAGCTATCGGTATAGCCGTAACGCGCCATCACGTATTGAACGCCCAAATCGGGCGCGTCATCTCCGCCAATGCGGCGTTCGATCGTCACGGTGCCCGATTCCAGGCGCGTCGGGTAGGTCAAAATGCGCGCGACAACGGCATCACCCGGGTGGACGCCCAGACGATCCGCCGAGGTATCCTCGGGCAGAATGAAGAAGTCGGCCTTCAGGCGCGAATCGAGCGGCTCGATCACACCGAGCGGACCAGCGGTCTGGTACGTACCCACCACGCTTATGGCTGCGCGCTCAACCACGCCTTCGATCACGGCGCGCCGCTCACCGTGCGGGCTGTTCTTAATGCTCACGGCAACGGTATCGCCATCCATGATCTCGCGCTTACCGCGGCCCATAACCTTGTAGTCGCCGCTCTCGGTTATGACATAGGCGCCATGCTCATGGAGCTGCACGCGCCCGGTCAGGCTCGGACGGCGTTCGCTGCGCACCGGCCCACGCTTATTGCGAGCACCGCGCTTATGCTTGTTATTGCGCCCCATGGCGCCTCCTTGCTATCGATGACGAACTCCAAAGAGTCTACCCAAATGATTCGCTTTCCTGCCGTCCCCTAGAGATCAAAAAAGCGGGCCGCCCCATAAGAGACGACCCGTTGGAAGGGATGAATTCCAGGCATGCCTACACGCGCAGGTAGCGGCGCATGGCTATGGCAGAACCAAAGAGACCGATAATCACACCGACCAGAATCAGCGCAGCATAGGTCACCAGGTAGTACTGCATCGGCAGGGCAAACGACATCCAGCCGATGCTCTCCTGCAGACGCGGAATCATCAGATTGCGCAGCAGCTCCAGAACGCCGATGGAAAGCAGCGAGCCCAAAATGGCCTGCAGTACGCCCTCGGTGATAAACGGGCCGCGAATGAAGCCGTTGCTGGCGCCGACCAGACGCATAATCGCAATCTCACGACGACGCGCCGTGATGGACAGGCGAATCGTGTTGTTGATGAAGATGAATGCGATAAAGGTCAAAAGGCCAACGAGCACCACGGCGGCGATGCGGATGTAGTTGGTCACCTGGAACAGGCGGCTCACTTCCTCTTGGCCGTACAGCACGCTCGCGTTGACGTCGCCGTCATCCGCGATCTTCTGGAAGTCGGCGTTCTTCTTGAGCTTCTGGGCCGTGCTCTCGACCTTGGACGGATCGTCCATCTCAATTGCAAACGAAGCCGGCAGCGGGTTCTGGCCATCGAGCGCGCTCATGGTGGCGTCGGCGTTGCCCGACATCTTGCTCGTATACTCGGCCAGCGCGTCGTCCTTGTCCTTATAGGTCACGGACTTGACGTTATTCCACGTCTTAAGCTCGGCCTCAAAAGCCTGAACATCGGCCTGATCGGCGTCATCGCTAATGAACGCGTTGATGACAACCTGATCCTCGACGGTGCCGATCACGGAGTTCAGCATCGCGGAGCCCATGATGAACAGGCCGATGATAAACAGCGAAAGGAAGATCGTGATGACGGCGCCGAGCGAGGTAGTCCAGTTACGGAAGAAGTGACTGATTGCCTCTTTGAAGGAGTAGCCCACGTTAGTTGGTGCCATAGTTGCCGTAACCTCCCCTCTCCTGGTCGCGGATAACGTGGCCGCCCTCGAGGGCGATCACGCGACGGTGCATGCTATCGACCATCTCGCGGTCGTGCGTGGCGACGATCACGGTGGTGCCGGTGCGGTTAATACGCTCGAGCAGCTTCATGATGCCCAGCGAGATCGCCGGGTCGAGGTTGCCCGTGGGCTCGTCACAGATCAAAAGCGGCGGGCGGTTGACCATGGCGCGGGCAACGGCAACGCGCTGCTGCTCGCCACCGGAAAGCTGGTCGGGCAGCGAGTCCATCTGATCGGCCAGACCGACCAGACGCAGCACCTCCGGCACCTGGCTGCGAATGACGCCCTTGGGCTTGCCGATGCACTGCAGGGCAAACGCCACGTTTTCGTAGGCGGTCTTTTGCGGCAGAAGCTTAAAGTCCTGGAACACGGCGCCAATCTGGCGGCGCAGGAACGGAACCTTGCGGTTCTTGATCTTCATGAGGTCCTGACCGGCAACCAAGATGCGGCCGCTCGTCGGCTTGACGTCGCGGTTGAGCGTCGACAGCAGCGTGGTCTTACCCGAGCCGGAATGACCGACCAGGAAGACGAACTCGCCCGGATAGATCTCGATGTTGATGTCGTCGAGTGCAGGCTTGTTGGGCTGTGCCGGATAGATCTTGGTGACATGCTCCATAAGGATGACGGGCTCGACACCGGCCTGCTTGGCCATCTTCTTGCGGCTGGCTTGCGGATCGATGGGCGCAAACACCGACGTAAAATCGGGGTTGTTGAGCGCGTTATCGAGGCTTGCGACCTCGGCGGCCTGATCGCTCTCGACCACCGGGGCAGCAGGCTGCGTGGGATCGGGAATAGCGGCAAAGAGACCGGACTGCGCAGGCTGAGGAACCGGCGTCGCAGGGGCCATGGGGTCGGGAATGCCGGCCATGGTAGGCTGCGGCGTGGCGGCGCCAGCCTGAGGCTGCTCCACGCGAGCGGTCACGGCCTGAACGGGCTCAAAACCCGCCGTGCCGGAAAGCGCGACATCGCTGGTGGGATTGTAGGCAAAGGGATCGGATGCCGGCTGTGCCTGATCTGCCGGCTGAGCGGGGGCCTGAGCAACAGGCTGGCCCTCTGAATCCGGAGTGGCGAAACGACTGCCCTGGACGCCCGTCTGCGTCTTGGGGGCATCATCGCCCGCACCGGAGGTACGGAAGTGGTTACCCACTGGTGCTCCTTATCGTCGTGCGTTTAAACTACATGAGCGTTTTGTATTTTAGCAGCATTAGCTTTACTGCACATAAGAAGCATGGCGGGGTTTGGGTCTCACCGACCGGGCGCAGGGTTACCTCCCAAATCGTCCTCGCGCATGGCCGGCATTTGTCCTGCTCCTGCGGAGCTGCGGACAAACGCCGGCCTGCGCCGCGGAAAGATTTGGGAGGTAACCCTGCGCCCGGCCTGCGGCTACTATGGGGCCGACGCACCAACTTGAGATGCTGCGCATACAAAGTTGGAAGGGTCTGAATTGCACTTTGTTGGGATGGGCCCGTTTCCCCATGGGAACTTTGCTTGGCAGGACTCTAATTTAAATTCAGCATAAACAGGGGCGCCCTCTTTGAGGACGCCCCTGTTCTGGCTTGTTTGCGGTTGTCGACGCGATACTTTGCCTCGTCTTGCCTTATGCCAAGAACTCCTTGGTGGTCGCCACGATGTTGGCGGCGTCCAGGCCGTACTTGTGCAGGAGCTCGGCACCCGGGCCGGACTCGCCGAAGGTGTCGTTGACGCCAATCTTCTTGAGCGGCGTCGGGCACTGCTCACACAGGACGTCGGCAACGGCGCTGCCCAGGCCACCGATCACAGAGTGCTCCTCGACGGTCACGACGTGGCCGGTCTTGGTGGCGCTCTTGACGATCAGGTCGGCATCGATGGGCTTGATGGTGTGCATGTTGATGACCTCGGCGTCGATGCCCTCGGCAGCGAGCTGCTCGGCGGCCTCGAGAGCCTCGCCGACCATCAGGCCGCAGGCGATGATGGTCACATCGGCGCCCTCGCGCATGACAATGCCCTTACCCAACTCGAACTTGTAGGTCTCGGGGTCGTTGATAACCGGCGAGGCCAAACGGGCGAAGCGCATGTACACCGGACCGTCGCACTCGTAGGCGGCGCGCGTCACGGCGCGGGCCTCCACGTCGTCGGCGGGAACAATTACGGTCATGCCGGGGATGACGCGCATGAGGGCGATATCCTCGCAGCACTGGTGCGTGGCGCCGTCCTCGCCCACCGAGATGCCGGCGTGCGTGGCACCGATCTTAACGTTGAGGTGCGGGTAGCCGATGGAGTTGCGGACCTGCTCAAAGGCGCGACCGGCAGCGAACATGGCAAAGGTACTCGCGAAGGCAACACGACCAGTGGTCGCGATACCGGCGGCGACGCCCATCAGGTTGCTCTCGGCAATGCCCACATCGAAGAAGCGGTCGGGGCAAGCGGCCTTAAACTTACCGGTCTGCGTGGCGGCGGCCAGGTCGGCGTCGAGGACCACAAAGTCATCGTGCTCGTTGGCGAGCTCGACGAGGGCCTCGCCGTAGCTTACACGCGTGGCGATTTTCTTGACGTCTGCCATCCTAGAGCTCCTCTCCGGCGGCCGTGAGCTCTGCCATGGCCTGCTCAAACTGTTCATCGTTGGGGGCCTTGCCGTGCCAGCCAACCTGGTTCTCCATAAAGGACACGCCCTTGCCCTTTGTGGTCTCGGCGATAATGGCGGTCGGCTGCCCCTTGGTGGCGCGAGCCTCGGCAAAGGCGGCGCGGATCTGGTCGAAGTCGTTGCCGTCGGCGAGCTCAACCACGTGGAACTTGAACGCGCGGAACTTGTCGGCGAGCGGCATGGGGTCGTTGACCTCCTCGACGGGACCGTCAATCTGAAGGCCGTTGTGGTCGACGATCACGCAGAGGTTATCGAGCTGCTGGTTGCCGGCAAACATGGCGGCCTCCCAGACCTGGCCCTCCTCGCTCTCGCCATCACCCAGCAGGGCGTACGTGCGATAAGTATCGCCCCAGTGCTTGGCGGCAACGGCCATGCCCACGGCGGCGGAAATGCCCTGGCCGAGCGAGCCGGTGGACATGTCGACGCCCGGGGTGTCGTTCATGTTGGGGTGACCCTGCAGGTGGCTGCCGATGTGGCGCAGCGTCTCAAGATCCTCCTTGGGGAAGAACCCGCGCTCGGCGAGCACGGCGTACAGGCCCGGAGCGCAATGGCCCTTGGAGAGCACAAAACGGTCGCGATCGGCCTTGCGGGGATCGGACGGGTCGACGTTCATTTCCTCAAAGTACAGATAGGTCATGATGTCGGCAGCACCGAGCGAACCGCCCGGATGGCCGGACTTGGCAGCGTGCACGCCGGTGACGATGCCCTTCCTTACCTCGTTGGCAACCTTTTTGAGCTCTTCGTCGCTCATTGTGCCTTCCTTTCATCCTCTTTAGACAAGATGCGCACGGCACCGAAGGTAATCCCAACACAGCCGCAATGCACGTACGTCATTCATTATGCTGGAAACTGATGGCTTTACCAGAGTTTTTATCATTATTTGAACAATTTAGCAGGCAGAACCGCTGATGAAACGGTTTATCAATGTGAACGTCTTTTGGATGGAACGCGGTCGCCCCTACGCGCTAATGTCCTTGAATCCCTCGCCGAAGGCTTCCGTAACGTCAGCGACCGTCACAATGGCGTGAGGATCGCGCTCGCGCACGATCGTCTTAAGGGTATTGAGCTCTCGACGGCTCACGATGACCATGATCACCGGCTTCTCGGCACCCGAATACATGCCAGTCGCCTTAAACTTGGTGCAACCACGACCCAGGCCATACATAATATCGGCAGCGATATCAGGGAACTTGTCCGAGATGATGAGTACCATACGACGCTTGTTGCCGCCATCGACCACGGCATCGATCACGTAGCCGCTAATGACCATCGAAAGGCCTGCATATAGTGCATTTTCGATTGAAAAGACCGGAGCCGACAGCGCACATACGGCAACATCGATCGCCATGACGGTCGAGCCCACGGGCAGCGAGGTATTACGCGAGATGATTTGGCCAATCGTGTCCGAGCCGCCGGTGTTGGCGCCGGCGCGCAGCACCATGCCATAACCGATGCCCGTGATGATGCCGCCCCACATAGCGGGCAGCATCAGATCGGCATGTGCCAGCGGCGCCACAAACGGAGCGAACAGGTCGGTGAAAAAGCCCAGCAGCACAAAGCCTGTCGCCGTCTGCACCACGTAGAACATGCCGCCCTCGCGCATAACGACCAGCAGCAGCAAGGCGTTCATCACGATCGTCTGAATACCAACGGGAAGCGATAGACCGCGCGATGCGCCGACCGCCTGGATAATGGTGGCAAGGCCCGTAACGCCACCGGCAGCAAGGCCGTTAGGAATCAAAAACAGGTCGGTCGCAATAGCGGCCAGAGCGCACCCCAACATAATCTGGGGCAGGTCGTGAAAGAAGTTCATCGAAAGAATGCGCTTAATGTCCAGACGATATGCCATGCTGCCTCCCTCAAAAAAGCGCACCCCATCGGATGCGCTTTGAACTTCTTCTTGTATTCGATTCTACCGATTCGCCGGACAAAAACCACCCCTGCGCAGGGTTTATTCCGAATACAAACCCGTCCAACCGTTGGGCTTAGCATCGGCTTGAAGCCGCCCGATGTTTTAGATCTCCGAGCCTTCTACATCGGCGTTGCCGGTAGCCCAACGGTGATAGCCAATCACAAACGGATCCAAATCGCCATCGTCAAGAACGGCCTCGACGTTGCTGGTCTCCACGCCCGTACGCAGGTCCTTAACCATCTGGTACGGGTAGAGCACGTAGCTGCGGATCTGGTTGCCAAAACCAATCGTGGTCTTGGGTCCGCGAATCTCGTCCAGGGCCTCGGCACGCTTCTCGAGCTCAATCTCGTACAGGCGAGCCTTGAGGATCTGCATGCACGCGGCCTTGTTCTGGATCTGGCTGCGCTCGTTTTGGCAGGTAACCACAATGCCGCTGGGGAAATGCGTCACGCGCACGGCGGAGTCGGTGGTGTTTACGCCCTGGCCACCCGGGCCACTTGCGTGGTACACGTCGACGCGGATGTCGTCGGGGTTGATCTCGATATCGATATCGTCGGGCAGCACCGGAATGACCTCGACGCCGGCAAACGTGGTCTGGCGGCGCTTCTTGTCGTCGGTGGGGCTAATGCGCACCAGGCGGTGGACACCGGCCTCGGCGCGAAGCATGCCAAAAGCATCCTTGCCTTCGACGGTAAAGGTCGCGCGATCAATGCCAATGACCTCGGCCGCGGGGCAATCGTTGATGGTGACCTTCCAACCGCGGCGCTGGCAGTACTTCATGTACATCTTAAAGAGCATGAAGGTCCAATCCTGGGCCTCCAAACCACCCTGCCCGGGCTTGATGGTCACAATCGCGTCGCCATGGTCGAACTCCCCGGTAAACCAGCTCGCAAGCTCAAGCTCGTCGATGGCGCGGGCCAGGCGTTCTGCCGTAGCGGCAGCCTCCTCGCGCAATGCGACGGCGTCGGGGTCATCCCCCATCTCCTCGGCAAGCTCCAGCGCAGCGCGGGCATCGGAAAGCTCGCCGCGCGCGGTGTCCACGGCAGCGATATCTTCCTTGGTGCGCGCGATCTCCTCCATCGTGGCGCGAGCGGCATCGGCGTCGTCCCAAAAGCCCGGGGCGACGCTTTTGGCCTCGAGCTCCGTTACGCGGGTGCGCTTCTCGTCCAAATGGAGGTACGACTCAACCTCACCGAGCCGGTCCGCAAACGCGTCCAGCTCGGCGGGCGTTACCTCTAAAGCCTCAGCCATTAACGATTCCTGCCGTGGCAGTACTTGAACTTCTTACCGCTACCGCAAGGGCACGGGTCGTTGCGGCCCACGTTGACGTACGGATCGTCGCTCTCGGACTTGCGGTAGGTCGTCACCTTGCCACCGTTGTTGACGGCAGCCGGTCCGCCTTGGACAGCCGTGCGGGCCTGCACCTGCGCCTGCTTGCGCAGCACCGAGTCGCCGTTGTCACCATCGACCTCGGCAGGACCGGAGAAGTGCGCACCCTCGAGCGCGGGCTCCTCCTTGTGCTCCACGACACGCGGGGCAGCCTTGATCTCGATGCGCAGAACCGTGCGCAGGTAATCCTCGTACATGGTGTCGACGAGTATCTGGAACGCGCCGTAGGCCTCGGTCTTGTACTCGACCAGCGGGTCGCGCTGGCCAAAGCCGCGCAGGCCGATGCCGGTCTTGAGGTAGTCCATCTCCTGCAGGTAGTTCATCCAGCGGGTATCGATGACGCGCAGCATGACCTGGGTGTTGAGCTCGCGCATCAGGTCCTCGCCCAAGCGCTCGGCTTTCATGTTGTAGCACTTCTCTACGTAAGCCAGGACATCGGCAGCTAGGGCCTCATAATCCTCGTCGGGGAACTTCGGCGTATCGATGTGGCCGGTGAGCTCCACAACCCACTTGCGCAGGCCCTCCAGGTCGCGCTCGCCATCGTGACTGTCCTTGGTGCAGAACTCCTGCACGCAGCGGTACACGGTATCGTGCATGACCTCGGTGATGTGGTCGGTCAGATCCTTGCCGTCCAGAATCTTATTGCGCTCGGCGTAGATGACCTGGCGTTGCTTGTTCATGACGTCGTCGTACTCAAGGACGCTCTTACGCATGGAGAAGTTGATGCTCTCGACCTTGTGCTGGGCGCTCTCGACAGCCTTGGAGATGATCTTGTGCTGGATGGGCATATCGTCGCCCATGTCAGCCGTGACCATCATCTTGGAGACGCGGTCCATCTTGTCGCCGCCAAACAGACGCATGAGATCGTCCTCGAGCGACAGGTAGAACTGGGTCTCGCCCGGATCGCCCTGACGGCCGGAACGGCCGCGCAGCTGGTTGTCGATACGGCGGGACTCGTGGCGCTCGGTGCCGATAACGGTCAGGCCGCCGGCGGCAAGAACGCGCTCGCGCTCGGCCTTGCAAGTCTCCTTGGCCTCGGCGTTAAACTGCTCAAGCTGCTCGGGCGTTACGTCCTCCATGGTCAGGCCCTCGTACTCCAGGCGCTCGCGCACCAGCTCGTCGGGGCTTACCGCCCAGCAAGATGTCGGTACCGCGGCCGGCCATGTTGGTAGCGATGGTCACGGCGCCATAGCGACCAGCCTGGGGCAACGATATGGGCCTCGCGCTCGTGGTGCTTGGCGTTGAGGACCTCGTGCGCGATGCCGCGCTTGGTAAGGGCGGCCGACAGTTTCTCGGAGCTTTCGATGGAGACGGTGTCCCACCAGGACCGGCTGGCCCTTGGCGTGACGTCGCTCGACGTCGTCGGCAACGGCGTTGTATTTGGCCTGGATGGTGCGGTACACCAGGTCCTCGTGGTCAACACGCTGCACGGGCTTGTTGGAGGGGATGACCTCGACGGGCAGCTTGTAGATCTCGCGGAACTCGGCATCCTCGGTGAGTGCCGTACCGGTCATGCCGGAGAGCTTGTCATACAGACGGAAGTAGTTCTGCAAGGTGATGGTGGCCAGCGTCTGGTTCTCCTCGCGCACGAGCACGCCCTCTTTGGCCTCGATGGCCTGATGCAGGCCCTCGGAGTAGCGGCGGCCTTCCATAATGCGGCCGGTGAACTCGTCGACGATCTTGACCTCGCCGTTGGTGACCACGTACTGCTTGTCGCGGTGGAACATGTACTGGGCCTTCAGCGCCTGCTGCAGGTGGTTGACCAGCTGACCGGAGAGATCGGCATAGATGTCATCGATACCCAAGCGGCGCTCAATCTTCTTAAGGCCGCGCTCGGTGGCGGCGATAGTGTGCTTGGCCTCGTCCATGACGTAGTCGCCCGTGGGCTCAACGTCCTCGGTGGCGGTGAGCATGTCGTGCGACACGTCCTCGCCGCGCTCAAGGCCGCGCACGGCACGCGCGAAGTCCTTGTAGGTGCTGGCGGACTTGGTGCCGGCGCCCGAGATGATGAGCGGGGTACGTGCCTCGTCGATCAGGATGGAGTCGACCTCGTCGACGATGGCGTAGCTGTGGCCGCGCTGTACGCGCTGCTCGGGGCGGGTGACCATGTTGTCGCGCAGGTAGTCGAAACCGAACTCGGAGTTGGTGCCGTAGGTGACGTCTGCCTGGTAGGCCGGACGCTTGAGCTCGAGCGGCATGTTGTTCTGGAGCAGACCGACGGTCATGCCCAGGTACTTGTAGATGCGGCCCATCCACTCGGAGTCGCGCTTGGCAAGGTAATCATTGACAGTAACGACGTGCACGCCCTTGCCGGCAATAGCGTTGAGGTAGCCGGCCAGCGTGGAGACGAGCGTCTTGCCTTCGCCGGTCTTCATCTCGGCGATATGCCCTCGTGCAGCGCCATGGCGCCGATGAGCTGTACGTCAAAGTGACGCATGCCCGTGATGCGCTTGGAAGCCTCGCGCACGGTGGCAAAAGCCTCGGGGAGCATGTCGTCGAGCGACTCGCCGTTGGCGTAACGCTCGCGGAACTTATCGGTCTGGCCGCGGAGTTCCTCCTCGGTCATCTTCTCAAACTGGGGCTCAAGACCGTTGATCTGGTCGACGATCTTGTAGTAGCGCTTAAGGTCCTTATCGGATCCAAAGGACAGCAGCTTTGACATGAATCCCATGTGGTTTTCCTTTTTGGCCATCGCCCACGCCGTGCAGCTGCGGGCGAGTTAAACACAGATGATTGTACTTTAGCCAAACAAGGCGCGGCCTATACGGTCGACCTCGACCGCCACGTAATAACTATGACCAACCTGCCACAATGGGACAGGTTTATTTTGGCAAGTTTTATCTGAGCAAACGCCGTCTCTCTGCCATTTGGTGCCACGGGGACAGGTTAGCTTGCACCAATAAAAAGAAAAGGGCCGCGCACCCAAATGGATGCACGGCCCTTATGCCATGAATGCGAGCGATTCCGCGGCGAGCTATTTACTCAGCAGCCTCGGTGGTCTCGGCCTCGGCAGCGGCCTCCTCGACGGGAGCCTCTGCGGGAGCCTCGGCGGCCTGCTTGGCAGCCTCCTCGGCGAACTTAGCAGCACGCTTAGCCTTCTCGGCAGCCTTAGCCTCAGCGGCGGCCTTGCGAGCGGCCTCGGCCTCAGCAGCCTTGGCGGCCTTGGCAGCCTTGGCCTCCTCAGCCTTCTTGAGCTGGGCGGCAGCGGCGCCACCGAACTTGTCGGCGAAGCGCTGGACGCGTCCACCGGTGTCGACGAACTTCTGCTGGCCGGTGTAGAACGGGTGGCACTCGTTGCAAAGCTCGACCTTCATCTCGGACACGGTAGCGTGCGTCTTGAAGGTGTTGCCGCAGGAGCACGTCACCGTGCACTCGACATACTGGGGATGGATACCCTGCTTCATGGTAGGACTCCTTATTGGTCAGGCGCTGGTTACCGATCAGCGCATAAGGCGTCTTGGTTTCCGACCAAGACAACAAACTCGGCTATGGTACCACGGCGCCGCGCGTCCCACAAAAAGGTTCACGGTCTTTTCGGAACGACACGAATCTGACCCATCGAAACACATCTCCACCGTTCCTTCAACTGGGAAAATGCCGTCCCCGGGGCCTGAGAAGGGCCCCGGGGACGTTCGACTGACTGCGGGAACGGCCTTTCCGCTCAATGTGTTCGGCTGAGATCGGAAATCAGCCAAACTGAACTAGGTTCAGCTGGCATGGTTAAAAATCGGGGGTCGACGCTTTTGCGTCACCCCATCGTCCCGGCCGGTTGCTTTAGTTGTACACACGGTAGTTACACTTGAACTGGGTTATGTGTCCATAGTTGGAGCGGTACCAACCCGACGTATAGCTGATTGCCTCTGCGCCTAGATAGTCGTAGCCCTTGTTGTAGCGAAGCTGACGGTAGGTCGTGTCGTACTCTGCTACGTAAAACGTGTCTCCAGAGAAGGCTTTGTACCGGTCTTTAACCGTCGAAGCCATGTACGCGGGTTCGACATCGCCTTTCTCTCCGTTGAGCGCATAGACGGGTGCCGCGATTCCGCATAAAGCCGTTGCCACGAGGATGGCGTAGACAGCCATGCGCGACGCGTTGGACTTCAGCTGTTCAAATAGTTTCATGTCATTCACCTTCCTCGTATGTATCGAGGTATTCCTGCTTGAGCGTCTGCGAGGACGACTTGATCTTTTCCACGAGCGTGCCGGCCTCGATGAAGTAGAACGAGTTGGTGAGGTCTGCCAGGTCGTCGAGCAGATGGCTTGAAATGAGCACGCTGCGTCCCCGCGCCACTTCGCTGCGCATCGCGTCGCAGGAGGTTTTCCGTTTTCCCGGATCGAGACCGTTCAGCGGTTCATCGAGGATGAGGTACGGGCAATCGGTCGCTATCGCCATGGCAAGCTTTACCTGCTGCTTCATTCCTGTCGAGAGTTTACGGGTCGGCTTGTCGAGATATGGGGAGATTCCGAGGGAGCTGCAGAGCGAGTCGATGTCGGCGGCCGATTTCCACGCCTCCCTAACGAAAGCAAGGTGCTCGAGGGCTGATAGCGTGGGATAGAGATCCGCGCCGCCTGAAGAGCTCAGGTAGACGAGTTCTGCAAATTCGGCTGATCGACGTTGGCTGATTCCGTCTGCCGCCAGGCTTCCCGAGTGGATACGGGTGGGAAATTGGCCCGACAGCGCTTCAAGAAGGGTGGTTTTCCCCGAGCCGTTGGGAGCAACGAGGCCCGCCGCCGTTCCCGGGCTCAGGAAAAGCGACCCGATTGAAAGTATCGTCGTGCTTCCGTATCCCACGCTCGCGTCCAGAAGTTCGAGCCCATGGTGCTTTTCGCGGTCCAGGCTGTCTGGGCGAACGTGTCGCAACGGCGCCGACCGCAAAAAAAGACCGCGACGTATGCCAGGGCCACGGCAAGCATCGATGCGCTGCCTGAACCGGAGCCAATGAATTCCGTCGGGAAGCATCCTACGTAACCCGTTGCCTCGATAGGCGAGAATACGGCCAGCGGCAGGAGATTGAGCGCGGCGTTATGCTCCAGTGCCGAATCGGACAGTAACGGGAATACCGGGGCCGCGACAAGCAGCGCGGAGGTGAGGGGGCCCGCGAGGACGCGCCTCGTTGCGGTCGATAGGACGACGGAGCAAACGGATATCAAGGTTCCGCCCGCAAGAAGCGCGATAAGCAGGGCTGTGAAGACGTTTCCCGCAGTCGTGGTGGTAAGCGCGCCGTCATGGAAGAAGGCGATCGGGTACCCAATTTGCCCGAAGCCGTTTAGGGCCAAGGCGTAAATGCCCCCGGGTGCGAGGCCGGCGAGGAGCATCGCGGTCCCCGCGGCGATTATCGAAAACACGATCTGGATAAGGCGCCGGAATTTGGGCACGGGCG
>ENA-OPYU01000213-OPYU01000213.1-human-gut-metagenome-genome-assembly--contig:-NODE-213-length-23686-cov-3.240333_pt1 | contig 23686 bp, 25 predicted proteins | sample MGYA00242637_ERZ504482 | MGnify/ENA primary metagenome ERZ504482 (study PRJEB26092, sample SAMD00036237) | human gut metagenome | host: Homo sapiens | study: EMG produced TPA metagenomics assembly of... | reverse complement strand
CCTTCACTTCTGTGACAGTAATACTTCCTTTCTCTCTCAGAAGCTCAAAATGATCTCATGTCGCTGCTGTGTTAACATTCTTTTCCCGCCTTATAATCATGTAACATTGGTTTCCAGAATGATCTTACGCAGTGGAAGAATACTTCCCGGTGAAACAGAAAGCTCGTCCACTCCCATTGCCAGAAACTCTTTTGTAAGTGACTGGTCAGCACCAAGTTCTCCACAGATTCCAGCCCAGATACCAGCCTTATGAGCATTCTCCATAACCACGGGAAATACATGCGCAGCACTGCCGGATGATGAGGATCAAAAAACAGGTCGAGCTGAGGATTCTGACGATCAATTGCCATAGTATACTGGCTGAGATCGTTGGTTCCGATGCTGAAGAAATCGACCTCTTTCGCAAGATCATCACTGATGATTGCTGCTGCCGGAGTCTCAATCATAATTCCCTGTTCCGGATTGCCAAACTCTACGCCCTGAGCGGTAAGCTCCGCTTTCACTTCCTCTACGATTCCCTTGATCTTACGCACTTCCTGTACGCTGGTGATCATAGGATACATAATTGCGATCTTGCCAAATGCACTGGCACGGAATAAAGCACGAAGCTGTGTCTTGAAAATCTCCGGTCTTGTCAGACAGATACGGATTGCCCTGCATCCCAGTGCCGGATTCTCTTCATGCTCCATGTGGAAATAATCGCATTGCTTGTCTGCACCAATGTCCAATGTACGGATGATCACTCTCTTGCCTGCCATAGTCTGTGCAACCTGTCTGTAAATCTGGAACTGTTCTTCCTCTGTTGGGAAATCTTCCTTCTCCAGATAAATAAACTCACTTCTGAAAAGACCGATTCCACCAGCATCATTCTGAATGACTGTTGCCAGATCCTTGATGTTGCCAATATTAGCGTACAGCATTACTTTCTGTCCGTCAAGTGTAACGTTCTCTTTTCCTTTAAGGGTCAAAAGAAGCTGCTTTCTGGAAAGATCTTCTTCCTGGCGCTTCTTCATCTCTGCCAGAGTCTCCTCATCCGGATCTACATAAAATGTACCGTCTGCCCCGTCTACAATTCCAAGTCTGCCATCCATCTCACTCTCAAGAGACACGGAAGTATTTACAAGTGCAGGAATCGCCATGGTCCTTGCAAGAATCGCTGTATGGGAATTCAAGGAGCCTTTCACTGTAACAAAAGAGAGAACTTTATCCTTATCCAGCTGTACAGTCTCTGATGGCGCCAGATCCTCTGCCACAATGATCTTCGGCTCGTCTGCATCTACAGCCCCTGTCTCTTCTCCATTTAAAATGGTGAGAAGCCGCTCAGAAATATCACGAACATCAGCTGCACGCTCTCTCATATAATCGTCGTCCATTGCCGAAAACATCTGCGCATAATTGTCACCTGTAGTTGCCACTGCATACTCTGCATTTACGCCCTGGCTGCGAATGATATTCTCTACAGATTCATTATATCCATCGTCCTCCATCATCATCTGATGAACTTCGAAGATTGCTGCATTGGCTTCCCCGACTTCTCTCAAGGCCTTATCGTAAAGTCCCTGAAGCTGTTTAATCCCTTCTGCTTTAGCTTTCTCATAGCGCGCCATCTCCTGTTCCGGATCATCAATCTTCACACGCTTAACCTGCTGCTCTTTTTTCTGATATACGCTGATCTTACCGATGGCAATACCACCGAAAACACTTTTCCATTATATATCTGCATTTTTTCTCTCCCACTTATTTGATCTGCTGACAGGAGACCAAACGCTCCTGCCATCCTATCCCGTTCTCGTGATACTCACCAAAGTCTCACGCAAATATCACTTTGACAAGCTGTTTACAAACAAACAGGGACATACCCGCAGGTATGTCCCCTTCCTGTCTTACAGAGTTTCCTGCATGAATTTGCTCACTGCCTCATATGCAGCGTCTTCATCTGCACCTTCAAATGTAAGAGTAACCTCATCGCCTTTCTTTACTGCAAGTCCCATAATTCCGAAGATTGCCTTACAGTTCATAGCCTTGCCGCCCTTTGCGATCTTGATATCAGAAGAAAAAGCCTTTACTGCTTTTACAAGTTCTCCTGCTGGACGTGCGTGGATTCCTTCCGGGTCTGTTACAACATACTTAAATTCTCTCATGATTCATTCCTCCATTTTTCTTTTTATCTTTGGTCTCTATTGATTTTCTTATTATTTAATTTCTTTATATCGGATTTCACATTCTGTGTCAATCACTATTCACGATTATGTTACTGTTCATGACCTTCACAATAACACGATTATACCTGCATATCTTTTCCAGACATGGGTTACCATTCATTCCGCAGCCAATATTAGAGCCTGTTTGAACATCCATTGTCAGGCATTTTTCTTTTTCAGAACTCCCAGGAGCACTGCGGAAACAACAGTTCCCACTACCAGTGCACTCACATACTGCACTGCATTTCCCATAACCGGAACTACGAAGATTCCACCGTGAGGTGCCATCAGGGTACAGCCAAATGCCATGGACATTGCACCTGCAAGACCAGATCCCACAATACATGCCGGAAGCACATGAAGCGGGTCGGCTGCTGCAAAAGGAATGGCTCCCTCTGTGATAAAGGCAAGTCCCATAATAAAGTTGGTAGGACCAGACTCCCTTTCTTCTTTCGTAAATCTGTCTTTAAAAAGAAGTGTAGCAAGTGCGATGGCGCATGGCGGAACCATACCACCAACCATAACGGCTGCCATAATATCATAGTTACCAGCTGCAATCGCTGCAGTACCAAATACATATGCTGCCTTGTTAAACGGGCCACCCATATCTATTGCCATCATTCCGCCAAGGATCAGTCCAAGAATGATCTTACTGGAGCTTCCCATGGAGGTAAGTCCGTTATTCAGTGCTGTATTGATACCCCCCATGATGGGCTCTACAACAAACAGCATCAGAAGTCCCATGATCAGAATACCAACAACCGGATAAATCAGAACCGGCGCAATCTTCTCAAGGGCTTCCGGAAGCTTCTCACATACCTTACGAAGTCCCAGAATAATATATCCTGCTGCAAAACCAGCTACCAGAGCACCAAGAAAACCCTGAAGTTCCGCTGTGTGCCATCATTCCACCCACAAGCCAAGTGCAAGTGCCGGTCTGTCACCGATTGCCATGGCAATAAATCCCGCCAGAACCGGAAGCATAAAACCAAATGCCACATCACCGATTTGTTTGAACATAGCTGCCGCCGGAGTAATAGACCCAAAATTAGAGCGCTCGGCTACATCCAGGGCATTCATATCTACCATAAGACCATCGATCAAAAAGGCAATGGCGATCAGAATACCACCGCCAACTACAAACGGAAGCATATGGGAAACACCATTCATCAGCTGGGTGTAAATCTTGTGTCCCACACTGCCGCCGGCCTTATTCTGACTCTGTGATGAGGCTGATGCATTTCCGCTGTGATAAACCGGTACGTTTCCAGACATGGCAAGCTCTACAAGCTCATCAGCCTTATTGATTCCATCAGAAACCTGACGCTGAATCACTTTCTTGCCATCGAAACGATCCATGGGAACCTGGGCATCGGCCGCAACGATAATGCAGTCTGCATCCTGAATCTCCTGCTCTGTAAGCACATTCTTGGCTCCGCCAGAGCCTCTTGTCTCAATTTTCACAAAACAGTTCTTCGCCTTGGCAGCCTTCTCAATTCCTTCTGCTGCCATGTAGGTGTGGGCAATTCCTGTAGGACAGGAAGTAACAGCCAGAATCTTAAACTGATCCGCTTCAGCCTCTCCCATATCGGCCAGACGCTCATCTACGCTCTTCTTCTCCTCATCTGCCTGATCAATGATTGCAAGAAATTCCTCTGGTGTCTTCGCTGCACGAAGGCTCTTGGTAAATTCCTCATCCATCAGCATCATGGAAAGCTTGCTGAGCACATCCAGATGAACATTATCCTCTGTATTTGGCGCAGCAATAAGAAACAGCAAGGTAACCGGCTCTCCGTCAAGAGAGTCAAAGTCAACCCCTCCCGGGATCACCATAGCGGCAAGTCCTGGTTTCTCTACTGCATCACATTTACCATGAGGAATGGCGATTCCCTCCCCGATTCCTGTAGTACTTTCTTCCTCTCTGGCATAGACCTGCTTACGGTACGCTTCCTCATCATTAATCTTGCCACTTCTGGTCATAAGGGAAACCGCTGCATCCAGAGTCTGAGACTTATCTGCTGGGGCAGCATTTAACGAAATACTTCTTACGTCCAGTAAATCTGTGATCCTCATTTCTTCCTTTCCTCCTGATCCTTTCCTGTGATCTGCTGATATACAGCTTCAATCTCTTCTCTGGTAGCAAGATTCTCAGAAAACGCACTGGCACTTCCAGCTGCGATTCCCATGTGGAACGCATATTCATAATCCTGCTTCTCCATATATCCTGCCATAAATCCGGCAACCATGGAGTCTCCGGCTCCAACACCATTAATCAGCTTGCCTTTCGGTGCAGGCTCCTCATAAACGTCTCCATTCTCAGCAATAAGGACCGCGCCCTCTCCTGCCATGGAAATCAGTACATTCACAGCTCCCATCTCCTGGAGTTTCTTACCATATGGGATCACGGACTGGCGGTCTTTCAGATTTCTACGCCGAAAATCTCACAAGTTCATGGTTATTTGGCTATAAGAAATGGATGATAGGGGAGAACCTTCATCAGAAGATCTCTCGTCGCGTCCACTGCGATTCTTACGCCTCTGCCGTCCAGCATAGCCATGATCTTCTGGTAGGCATCATCCGGCATGGATGATGGAATGCTTCCGGAAAGGAAAAGTACATCGCCTTGTCCAAGCTCTCCTAACTGCTTCATCAGCAGATCCACCTTATCAGTTCCGATCTTCGGTCCCTGTCCATTGATTTCTGTACCGTCTATACTCTTCAGCTTCAGATTGATTCTGGAAAAGCCTTCCCCTACCTGGATGAAACCATTCCTCACACCCATCTCCTCAAGACGTCTGATAATCTCATCTCCGGTAAATCCGGCTGTAAATCCAAGGGCTGTACTCTCAATTCCCAGATTCATAAGAACTGTAGAAACATTAATTCCCTTGCCTCCCGGCAAAAGCATCTCCGAACTGGTTCGATTGGTAAGACCAAGCTGGAAGTTCTCTACCGACACGATGTAATCCAGTGACGGATTAAAAGTCACAGTGTAAATCATTTCTGCCTCCTGCTTATTTTTGCTTGTTTTTGATTTGTTGTGCTTATTATACTTTCATATACAGTCAAAGTCAATCAATCTTTTTCACAAGATTTTCACTTATGATTTATTACAATTGCACAACTATGAATTATTTTGACTGTTTTTGATTTTTTATATGCAACGATGTGCCAGAGCATGTTCAAAAAAGCTTTCTGCAAGATGCACGTCACAATTTGTGGGAGATTTTGTCCGGATGAGGGCGTCGTAGCAGGCTATGGCAACCGAATTCGGGCGAAACATACCGCAAAGTGGGGCGTACAGATTGCGGGAATGATTTTTCAGACGCGCTCCAGGTACAGTGAAAATTAAGTATCTGCCACATTGGCGCAGTATATGACAGATCAGACAGGTCAATATAGCGGTTATTACTATTGGCTGTACGAATAGTAATATCCATAAATCACAAAAAAATTGCAGATATCAGGCTGTGCCCCAACCTGAACCCTGCATTTTTCTGTATTTTATAATGATGGTCAAAATCAGTCATCAAATTCTGTTATTTTAATCAGTTCGAAGCGCTGTCACCGGATCACTTTTAGCAGCTTTTCTTGATGGGATCAGTCCGCCAAGAAGAGTCAGAACCACGCTCAGTCCAATCAGAACTACTGCTGCTACAGGAGGAAGAGCCGCCTTCACATTCACTCCGTCAGCCAGTGACCGGATAATGCTGTTCGCAGGAATGAGAAGAAGCAATGTAATTCCAATCCCCATAGCACCTGCGCAAAATCCGATAATAAACGTCTCCGCATTGAACACCTGTGACACGTTGTGCCTGGAAGCACCAATCGCTCTGAGAATACCAATTTCGTTTTTTCCTCTCCAGAACACTGATATACGTGATAACACCGATCATAATGGAAGAAACCACAAGGGAAATCGCTACAAAAGCCACCAGAACATAACTGATAATATTTACAATATCCGTAACTGACGACATCAGCGTTCCCACAAAATCCGTATAAGTGATCACCTTCTCATCCTCTCCTGCCGCTTCCATATCCGCGTTATACTGATCCAGAATACCTACAATTTCTGATTTACTTTCAAAATCCTTTGGATAGATATTAATTCCGCCAGGAACATTCAGATCTGCATATCCAAGCTTTTTCAGATTTCCGTCATAAGAAGAATTTTCAGATGACAGCAGGGACATCATGAGCTCTGAGAGGTCGTCCTCATTCATGTTCATCTGAATTGCTTTTGCAAAAGCCTCCGGATTAATGGAAAGCGCATCTTCCATATTTCCCATGCCGCTTCCCAATCCGCCAAGTCCGCTCATAGCCTGGCTCATGGCAGAAGTAAGACTCGATGATACACTGGTCATCACAGACTGCATTGCCTCCTGCATACCGGAACTGATATTTCCCATCATCTGCTCCATAGCAGTCTGGATTCCCTTTGTAAGCTGTTTTTCCACCTGTTCCATTATCTCTGTAAATTTTGACTCAATCCCCTTTGCGATCGCATCTGTGAAAGAAGTCATCATGGATTTCATGTAAGTTTCCATTGCCTGGGAAAACTGCGTCTGCACCTCGCTGGTATCCACAAGAGTCATAAGTCCATTCATGAGACGATTCTGCCCATCCTCTGTCTGCATATATTCCAGAAAATAGGTTCCCAGATTAGCCGGGTCCGGAAGGGAATTATTCCTGGCATACTCCGGATAAGCAGCTACAACGTCCTGCATAAGAAGATCCCGTATCTGTTTTGTGGTAATATTCACTGTCACGCTGTTTTAACCAGATTCTCTGCTTCCTCTTTGATCTGCTGCTGGATTTCCCCCTGACTTAAAAAGGCAAGAATGCTGGCCACATCTGTCTGGGTGATACCATTTGCCTTGGCATACTCCTGATACTGGTTCATCAGCCCCACAGCCACTGCGATCAGTTTTTCCGAAGACATATCCACGTTCACGTTATTTTTTCACCAGCTCCTGCAGATCCTTGCACAGACGTTCGTTCATCTCTTTTGATGTCAAATACTGCTTCAATGCTGCCTGCATTTTATCCATATCTGCTTCCGGTTTATCTTTAATGCTTTCCTGATAACCAGTAAGAACCTCTTTCAGCAAAGCAGTTACCTTCTCTTCTGTAAAATCAAACTTCACTGACTTCAGCGCCTGACTCATATCCGGAACCTGGTCTGCCGGAAGATTTTTCAGAATTTCTTCCGGATCAATCATATGGGAAAGATCCAGATCAAGGTCATCCAGCTTGATAAGCTTGGAAAGATCCGGCATACTGCTCTCATCCAGATTTATATTTCCAGCCAGAGCTGACATGTCAGGCATATCCGGCATTTCCACATTCAATCCGGAGGACAGCCCCGAAAGACTGGACAGGTCCATATTAAATCCACTGAGATCTACCTGAAAAGCCTCCTGCAAGGCATCCGCGTTAATGGAAAAAGGGATTCCATGTCAAACTTACTGTTCTCATTGTCTTCTTTTCCAAATTCCTCTCCGGTAAAAACATTTATCTTTTCATCCGCCAGCTGCTGCTTCACAATTTCACTGGAAGCAGCCTTCTCGATCACATGTTTGGTAAGCTCCGGGGTATAACAGATTCCTGCAGTGAGCATGGAAGCAGTGGCACCTTCCACAGGCTGGACAATTCCCACAATTGTCAGATCTTCTCCGTTTTTCACCAGATTTTTTTCATATAAGAGCTGTTGTCTGATTTATCCTTCCAGACCTTATATTCTTCATCATATTCATAATAATCGGTACTGCTTACCAGCTTAAATTTCTTCCCCAGGATTTCATCATAGGTGTATGATTCCTCGTTTTCTGGCGTTTCCACTGCCTCTTCTGCCATAAATTTCTGAACCATATCATCCAGTTCCTTACCGTCCCGAAGCCCAAGAGTGTACTGGAGAAAATCACTGATATCGCCCTGTGAAGTAAGCACCAATACACATTCTTTATAATTTTCAGGCCATCTTCCCGCTTTCACGTCATATTGATTCTTATAAAGATCAGCATCTTCCGGCATTTCATGAAAAACATCAGTGCTCATGGTAGAAGACATAATGCTGTTGGAGGAACCAGAGCCCAAACCCATAGCCGAAAAAGATTTGTCCGGATTTACCTGTCGGATATTTTTTCCATTTTCCAGAAAAATCTGGGGAGAAACAGAATACGTATACTCCACCGAATTTGCATACTGGGAAATGCTGCTTTCATTACTGTCCAGGTAAACCTTCAGAGACTCCAGATCATTGGAATTCATTTTGGAGAACATATTAGTCACCATCTGGGCAACTCCTACTTCCCCATCCTTTTTCCCACTCTGCGCTGTGGCTGCTCCCATCATCATAGAGGTAAGATCCACTCCTGTGCTTTGTATCTGCAACGGATATTCTGAAAGTGTTTCTTCTTCCATATTTGTAATGTATTTGTCTACACCATTTGATATGGAAAGGATCAGCGCAATTCCGATAATACCGATGGAGCCTGCAAAAGAAGTAAGTAAGGTCCGGGCTTTCTTAGTCTTCAGATTCTGAAAGCTAAGGGAAAGTGCAGTAAAAAAGGGTACATGGAGGATTTTTCCCCATATTCTTGTGAACAGGAGGTGCCATGCTCTCGCTGTCTATCATAAACGGATCTGTATCAGAAAGGATCCGCCCATCTTTTACCGTCACGATTCTGGTGGCATAAAGCTGGGCAAGCTCCGGATTATGGGTGACCATTACTACCAATCGTTCCTTTGCGACCCCTTGCAAAAGATCCATAACCTGTACACTGGTATCTGAATCCAGGGCTCCTGTTGGCTCATCCGCCAAAAGAATTTCCGGGTCATTTACAAGTGCTCTGGCAATTGCCACTCGCTGCATCTGACCGCCTGACATCTGACTTGGCTTTTTGTGGATCTGGGCACCAAGGCCTACTTTTTCCAGAGCTTCTTTTGCACGGCGTCTCCGCTCACTTTTTGATACACCGGAAATGGTAAGGGCAAGCTCCACGTTTGCAAGAACTGTCTGGTGTGGGATCAGATTATAACTCTGAAACACAAATCCTATGGTATGATTTCGATAAGAGTCCCAGTCCCTGTCTTTATATTTTTTCGTAGAAATCCCATTGATGATCAGATCGCCACTATCGTACCGGTCAAGACCACCAATAATATTCAGAAGAGTGGTTTTTCCCGAACCGCTGGGACCAAGAATTGCCACAAATTCATTGTCCCGAAGACTAAGGCTCACTCCGTCCAGGGCACGCTGTACCAAAATTTCCTGTTCTGTATTCTTTGTGTATGTCTTTGATCTGAAGCACTTACTACTTCCTTTCTGTCGCATAATAAATGTTTATAACCATTCACCAATTCAGGCAAAATATACCGCAAAGTGGGGCGCCGAAGATTTCGATTTTTATGTGAGCCAGATTCACATAAAATACCTTGCGGAATAATATTTGCTGAATAGTTCAAATATTTTTATTATAATCTTAAATTGTGAACATATTGTGTTTTTAAAATAAAACCATTCTCTTGAAATCCAACTATTTCTATCGTATAATAAGAAGATACATTACCGCTTTAGAGAGATGATGCATACAGATTGCGGCTATCGCAGTCTGATATAACTTACTTCAGAAAGGATGAAAAACATGAAGGTTTTACTCTTAAATGGCAGCCCGCGCAAGGAAGGCTGTACGTTCACCGCACTTAGTGAAGTGGCAAAAAACACTGAATCATAATGGAATTGATACTGAGATTTTCCAAGCTGGAAATCCGGATACAGATAATGTAAAAAGCCGCCGCGGCGAAATTAAAAGAAGCAGATGCGCTTATAGTTGGTTCTCCGGTATACTGGGCTTCCCCATCCGGACAGATCATTGAATTTATGGATAAGCTTTGCTCCATGGCAGGCAAAGACATGCTCCACAAACCAGCTGCAGCAGTTGCTTCTGCAAGAAGAGCCGGCACCACAGCTACTTTAGACGTTCTTCAGAAATATTTCAGCTATCATGAAATGCCTGTTGTATCTGCTAACTACTGGAACATGGTTCACGGAAATACTCCTGCAGAAGTTGCACAGGATGAAGAAGGACTTCAGATCATGCGCTCACTTGGAAACAATATGGCATGGCTTCTGAAATCCCTGGAAGCAGGGAAAGCGGCAGGTATTGCAGTTCCTCAGGCGGAAGATAAGATCAAGACAAATTTTATCCGCTAAATATGGTGCAGTAGTTGTCATGTCTTCACATAAATGAAGCTCCAGAGCATATCTGAAAAAATGCTTTTTGCAAGATGTGCGTCACAATTTGTGGGAGTTTTTGCCCGGATAAGGGCGCCGTAGCAGGCTACAGCAACTGAATTCGGGCAAAATTTCCCACAAAGCGGGCGTGCAGATTGCAAGAATGATTTTTTCAAACAGGCTCTGGCTGCACCAGTTTAATAATGTGTGTGACATGGAAGAAGTTCCGTTCGCATACATCAAAAAAAAGCTTCCAGAGAGGTATTTTATGCTGCAAATAATCGAAACCATCAACACCGCTGTAAATAATTTTATCTGGGGCGTTCCTGCAATGGTCTGTATTTTTCGGAGTTGGTCTTTATCTTAGTATCCGCACCAATTTTCTTCAGATTCGCAAATTTCCCCTACGCAATCAAAACAACCCTTGGACGTATTTTCCGCAAACGTGACGCATCTGACGGTGCTATCACGCCTTTCCAGGCAGTGTGTACAGCACTTGCAGCCACGGTCGGTACTGGCAATATTGCCGGTGTAGCAGGTGCTATCGCAATTGGCGGTCCCGGAGCCATATTCTGGATGTGGGTTTCTGCACTGTTTGGCATGTGTACCAAATATGCTGAGGTTACTCTGGCGGTACACTACCGCGAGATCAATGCCAACGGTGAACTGGTAGGCGGTCCCATGTATTACATCAAGAACGGTCTTAGCAAAAAATGGCACTGGCTGGCTTATCTGTTCGCAGCATTCGGCGTGCTCACTGTATTTGGTACCGGCAACGCTACACAGGTCAATACTATCACCACTGCCATCAATTCTGCATTGCTGAATTATAACGTGATCAGCGAAAGCGCCGTTTCTACTTCCAACCTGATCATCGGAATCATAATTGCCATTCTGATCGCCATGATCCTTCTTGGCGGAATCAAACGAATTGGCCATGTCACCGAAAAGCTGGTCCCATTTATGGCTCTGCTTTACATTCTTCTCGGACTGGGAGTTATCCTTCTGAACATTCAGAATGTACCAGCTGTATTCGTTTCTATTTTCAGAGGGGCATTTCAGCCCAGAGCTGTAACAGGCGGCATTGTTTTAAGTATGTTCACAAGTTTAAAAAAAGGTGTTTCCCGTGGTATCTTCTCTAACGAGGCTGGTCTTGGTACCGGATCCATTGCCCATGCGTGTGCAGATACCAAAAAGCCTGTAAAACAGGGTATGTTCGGTATTTTCGAAGTCTTTACAGATACCATCGTGATCTGTACACTGACTGCACTGGTTATCCTTTGCAGTGGCGTTGCTGTTGATTATGGAAAAGCAGCTGGCGCAGAGCTTACGATCCTTGGATTTACTTCTACATATGGAAGCTGGGTATCCATTTTTACAGCAGTTGCCATGTGCTGCTTCGCTTTTTCCACAGCAGTCGGATGGGGACTTTACGGTGCCCGCTGCATCGAGTTCCTGTTCTCTGAAAAAGTGATCAAACCTTTTATGGTTATTTATTCCCTGGTTGCCATCCTTGGCGCAACTGCCAACCTTGGACTGATGTGGAGCATTGCCGAGACATTTAACGGTCTTATGGCAATTCCCAACCTGATTGCTTTGTTCCTGCTTTCCGGTACAGTTGTGAAGCTTACAAAAGAATATTTTGCCGGAGAGGGCAAAACAAAATAAATATAAAAAGGGACATCACATGAACCGTTTTCGCTCATGTGATGTCCCTTTCAGATTATTGATCAATCCTTATTCTCTTCCTCGGCAGCTGCATCTGTAGTTGTATCAGCATCTTCACTTTTCTCTTCCTCACCGATCTCAACTGCTTTTTTTTGCTTCCTCAGTCTGCTCCTGCACATCCGTAACGCTTACCTTATGGTCATACCATTTGCCCTTTTTACCAATGATTGCCAGGTCAAATTCTTCATCCAGCTTCTCTACCGGAACATTGAATCCATAAACCTCATCTGTCATGCCATCGCTGTAAGTTACCTTATCAATAGTAGGCTGAATCAGTTCGGCACCGTCTTTCTGTGCATCCTCTGCTGTTCCAAGAAAAACATTCTCAATATTCTTGGGAAACGAGAGTAATATGAACGGTCATTTTACCATCCTTTACAGTGAGGGTAGCTCTTCCGTTGCAAGCCTCATTTACATGGAACATACTGCTGTCTGTGTCAAACTCTACACCATAAACACCGTCTTCAAGTTCGCTGTCTGCGGCATTCTCTGCACCATCTTTGGTTTCCTCTGCCTCAGCCTCTGTGGCTTCTGCAAATGCCGGGAATGCAGTTCCTGCTGTCATAGCGGAAATACTTACAGCTGTTAATAAAATGACTAATGAACGTTTCATAATAACTCTCCTTGCTTTTTTCTTTATTTACGGTACACTTGTGTGTGCCGTATTTGTTTTATTACTCAAACAGCTGCCCCACAGTGTAGGAGCAGCTGCTTTTGTTCTGTTGCAATAACAATTTATACCAGGATAATTATTTCGCGATGGAATCAATAGCTGCCTGAGTATGAGCTACATAAAGCTGCTCAACAGCGTCAATTCTTCCAAGACCTTCGATCTGGCAGTCAATCTCATCGAAATCTCCAGAAGCCTCGAACATGCTCTTCCAGGAGTCATCATCATCACCAGCCATATCATTGTTTGCATGGTCACCAGCAACAACCATAAGCGGACGAAGGATTACTTTCTTGAATCCGGCATCTTTTACTTTATTGATAACTTCATCACAAGCTGTATCCTCTGGCTCACCTTCTACAGTACCGATGAATGCGTTTGTGAATTCAAGTTTCTCCATCTGGGTCTGCATCTGATCATATGTAACGTTTGCTGTATGGGAAGTACCATGTCCCATGAATACAAATGCGGTTCCATCTTCTGCAGCTGCTTCCATGCTGTCATATCCAGCTTCTTTTACAGCTTCATCTGTGATTGCCTGAGCAACAGCAGCTTTGTCATCGTTGATAACGGTAGCGTCATCGCCAACCTCACCAAGCATTGGTTCAGCGATTGCTACAGATTCAAATTTATCTTTGTAAGCATCAATAGCTTCTACCATCTCATCGTACTCAGCACCATGCATAAGATGTGTAGGCTGAACTACAAGATTCTTAACACCGTTTGCTACTGCACGGTCAAGTGCCTGCTGCATGTTATCAATCTTCTCATCATCTCTTGCCTGTACATGGTTGATAATGATCTGAGCGGTAAATGCTCTTCTTACAGACCAATCCGGGAATGCTTCTGCAAGAGCATCCTCGATTCCTTTGATATCCTCTGCACGGCTGTCGTTAAAGGAAGTACCAAAGCTTACTACAAGAAGCTCATTCTCACCGATCTCGTCCTGATTACGCGGATCATCCTTGGAAGCATCACCTGTGTCACGTCCGAAATACTCTGGACTTGCCTCTTCTCCCTCTACAAGCTCTTTCTGAGCATCTGTAAGGGCATCCCATGCTTCTTTAGCTTCCTTGCACTGCTCATCTGTATCATCTGTTCTCTCCTGAACATAAATAGCATCGATAAGTGCTGCTACTTTATCAGCCGCTTCCTTATCTGCATCTGCAGTGTCATCAGCTGCTTCTGCATCGTCTGTTGTCTCAGCATCATCAGCTGCTTCTGCATCGTCAGCTGCCTCAGCATCATCAGCTGTCTCAGCATCGTCTGTTGTCTCCTCTGCTGCTTCCTCTGTCTCTGCAAATGCAACAGTTGCTGTTGCTGCTGTCATGCTTGCTGCCATAGAAGCTGCAAGAAGGATTGCTAATAAAGATTTTCTTTCATTTCTTTTTCCTCTTTTTTTGTATTTCCGGATAGAATCACGTATAAAGAATCCCATGGGAAATCTATCACCAATCTCCCATTGCATAAAAACAGCCGCATTTTCTGCGACTGCACACATTCTCATATACACACTTTTCTTCCAAAAAACATTCAGGAAATATTCATGTATCGTTATGAGAATACAGGTTCTGTGTACCGCAGACCTAAGATTCCACGCCAAGGCAGTTCTCCTGACTTCGGTCAACACTGCTCCCCCTTCCCGGTTTCCCAGTGGGCTCTGAAGCAGTTCCCTTACACAGTGACGGCATCGTTCCGGACTCTCACCGGATTCTCTTTTGCGCATCATGTTCATGATGCAACCTTCGCGCTATAACCATTATACATATTCGACTCGGATATTTAATATGTACCATATTATTATATATTTTTTATGAACTTTTTATGTATTTTTTATGAACTAGAGTATGTTTGAAAAAGGCTTTCTGCAAGATGTGCGTCACAATTTGTGGGAGATTTTGTCCTGATGAGGGCGCCGTAGCGGGCTACGGCAACTGAATTCGGGCAAAATATACCGCAAAGTGGGGCGTGCAGATTGCGGGAATAATTTTTCAAACAGATTACTATTCACTCCGTTCATAGCAACACGCTTCGCGATACACAGGAATCATGCTTTCGCATGGTTTCGCGCCGCAATTCTCAGGTTTTCTGTGAATTACTTATTGACAAATACCCCGCCAGGGTATATATTGGTTTCATCAAATACATACCCCTAAGGGGTATATAAGGAAAGGAGTCCGCCTATGACAGCTGATTATAAATCCGAATCCTGCTGCAGCCACACCGCAGCCGATCCTGCAACTCTTTCCAGCCAGGAACCTACCAAGAAGGTCTGTTCCTGCTGTTGTACCAAGCACACCGATCGTTCCGAAGCAGAGCGCAGGAAGCTGGTAAACCGTCTGAAACGTATTGAAGGCCAGATAAGGGGGATTATAGGAATGCTGGAGAATGACGCTTACTGCAACGATATTCTTATTCAGTCAGCAGCTGTAAATGCTGCTGTGAATGCATTTAATAAGGAACTTCTCGCCAATCACATCCGAACCTGTGTGGCAAGAGATATCCGTGATGGTAAAAACGAAACCATTGATGAGCTGGTTGCAACTTTGCAGAAACTAATGAAGTGAGATACCAGCGTATTCCGAATGTGTACCTGCCTGCGGAGGTACGAATGCGCAGAGCAATCCGTCGGTATCGAAACACTGTATTCAAAGGAGGAATTTATTATGGAACAATACAATGTCACCGGCATGAGCTGTGCAGCCTGCAGCGCTCGTGTGGAAAAAGCGGTAAACAAGGTTCCGGGAGTTACTTCCTGCTCCGTGAGCCTGCTTACCAATTCCATGGGAGTGGAAGGAACTGCCTCAGCCTCTGCCATTGTCTCAGCTGTAGAAGAAGCCGGATACGGCTGCAGCCTGAAGGGCGCTTCCGGTCAGAAGGAATCCGTTTCCGATGCTGAGAAAGCCCTGGAAGATCACGAAACGCCACTCCTCAGGAAACGACTTATTGCCTCAGTAGGTTTTCTTCTGGTGCTGATGTACTTTTCCATGGGACACATGATGTGGGGATGGCCGCTGCCAGCCTGGTTTGATGGCAACCATATCGCCATGGGACTTGTACAGCTGCTTCTTGCAGGAATCGTCATGGTCATCAATCAGAAATTTTTCATCAGTGGCTTCAGGAGTCTGTGGCACCGTTCTCCGAACATGGATACCCTGGTAGCTCTCGGCTCCATGGCCTCCTTTGTATGGAGTGTCTACGCCCTGTTCGCCATGACCAGAGCCCAGGTTGACGGCAATTCCGACCTTGTCATGCACTACATGATGGAATTCTATTTCGAATCCGCCGCTATGATCCTGACCCTGATCACCGTTGGAAAAAATGCTGGAAGCCCGTTCCAAGGGCAAGACCACGGATGCCTTAAAAGGTCTTATGAAGCTTGCTCCCAAGACTGCCGTTGTCATCCGAAACGGTCAGGAGACCACTGTTCCCATTGACCAGGTTGTAAAAGGTGACACCTTTGTTGTCCGCCCTGGTGAAAACATCCCGGTGGACGGTGTGATCATGGAAGGCTCCAGTGCAGTCAACGAATCTGCCCTTACAGGTGAGAGTATCCCTGTTGACAAAGCTGCCGGAGATCTTGTCTCCGCAGCCACAGTCAACCAGTCTGGTTTCATCAAATGTGAAGCTACCCGCGTTGGCGAAGACACCACCCTCTCCCAGATCATCAAAATGGTCAGTGATGCTGCAGCCACCAAAGCTCCTATTGCAAAAATCGCAGACCGTGTTTCCAGTGTTTTCGTACCTGCTGTTATCACCATTGCAATTATAACAACTATTGTCTGGCTGCTTACCGGTCATGAGGCTGGCTACGCCCTGGCAAGAGGAATTTCCGTTCTGGTCATCAGCTGCCCATGCGCCCTTGGTCTTGCCACTCCGGTTGCCATTATGGTTGGAAACGGAATGGGTGCCAAAAAACGGTATCCTTTTCAAAACAGCCGTCTCCCTTGAGGAAGCCGGAAAGGTTCAGATCGTAGCCCTTGACAAAACCGGAACCATCACAAACGGTCAGCCGGAGGTTACTGACATTCTCCCTGCAGACGACGTATCTGAGAACGATCTTCTCACCCTTGCCTACGCCCTTGAAAAAAAGAGCGAGCACCCTCTTGCGAAAGCCATTCTGGAAAAAGCTGCAAGCCTTGGTCTTACAGCCCAGGAAGTCACAGAATTCCAGGCTCTTCCCGGCAATGGACTCTCTGCGAAGCTTGGCGCTTCCACGCTTATCGGCGGAAGCATGAAATACATCAACACTCTGGCAGCTGTCTCTCCGTCTCTTATGAACCAGGCCGAGAAGCTTGCCGAAGCAGGAAAAACTCCTCTTCTTTTCGCAAAAGATGGAAAACTTCTTGGAATCATTGCAGTTGCTGATGTAATCAAACCGGACAGTGCACAGGCGGTCAAAGAGCTTCAGAATATGGGTATCCACGTAGTTATGCTTACCGGAGACAACAAGCGCACGGCCAGAGCCATCGGCGCACAGGCAGGTGTTGACCAGGTTATTGCAGGCGTCCTTCCAGATGGAAAAGAGAGCGTCATCCGCTCCCTGAAGGAAAAAGGCAAGGTTGCCATGGTTGGCGACGGAATCAACGACGCACCAGCCCTTACCAGAGCAGATATTGGTATTGCCATCGGTGCCGGAACGGATATAGCCATCGACGCAGCAGATATTGTCCTTATGAAAAGCCAGCTTTCCGACGTGCCAGCTGCTATCCGTATGAGCCGCGCTACTCTTCGCAACATCCACGAGAATCTCTTCTGGGCGTTCTTCTACAATGTAATTGGTATTCCGCTGGCTGCCGGCGTATGGATTCCAATTTTCGGATGGACCTTGAACCCGATGTTCGGCGCTGCTGCCATGAGCCTTTCCAGCTTCTGTGTAGTTACCAACGCGTTGAGGCTAAACCTGTTTAAAATTCATGACGCAGTTAAAGATAAAAAAGTCAAGAATCCGGTTTCCATAGAATCCAATTCTGGAAATATTGCTGATTTCTCTGAAGCATCATCTGCTGTTTTCTCAAAATCATTCAATGCAGATAAAACTTCAGATGCAGAACAAACGATTAATAACAGCTGCAAGCTTTTGAACGAATGCAGCGATATTAATAACAATACTAACAAAAAGGAGAATAACACCATGGTAAAAGTGACAGTTAATGTAACAGGAATGATGTGCGGACATTGCGAAGCACACGTAAACAAAGCAATCCAGGAAGCATTTGGGGTACAGGATGTTGTATCCTCCCATGATGCCGGAACTACTATTTTCTCAGCACCAGAGAAAGTGGACGAGGACAAAATCCGCCAGGTAATCAAAGACGCTGGCTATGAAGTAACCGGAATTACACAGGAGTAATCCATCCCTCACATTCAACTTGACCAATGCAGAAACCTATTGCAAAGGTCCGTTCAAACAGCCGACAGAAACATTTTTCAGCTTCTGTCGGCTGGTTTTTTTACTTCTATCCCCTCTTTTTCTCCAGCTTTTATGTTCATTTTTTTCATATCAGCCCCATTCTTTCTTATATTAATGTTAATTTTTCAAGAATCTTCATCCTTGCATTGAAATTCTATAAATTTTTCAGTATAATGATTTCGATACGGGTCTCACAGTGAGACTCCTTTGAGAGCATAATCCGTTGCTGAACAAGCTTTGAACAGCAACTATAGTCTCAACCATTTAAAGGAGGAATTATATTATGGCAACATGGAAAAATCTTGACACACTTGATTCTTTTGGCAAACTGAAAGAGCTTAAGAATCACGTAGACATTGCGGCAGCTCTGTCTGGTGAAGAAGGTGGCAAGCGTGTAGCTGATTATAGTACACCAATGGCAGCTGGTCTTTCTTACAACTATGCAGCCAAAGAAGTAGACGAAACCGTTTTATCCGCACTTGCGAAACTGGCTGACGAGGCACAGCTGATCGACAAATTTCAGGAATTATATAATGGTGCAGTGATCAACACCGGAGAGAACCGTATGGTTCTTCATCACCTTGCACGTAAGCAGCTTGGTAACCCGGTTGTTGTAGATGGTGTAGACAAACGTGAATTCTACGTTGCCCAGCAGAAAAAAGCTGCTGATTTTGCAAATAAGGTTCATGCTGGTGAGATCACCAACGAAGCTGGTGAGAAATTCACCACAGTCGTTCAGATTGGTATCGGCGGAAGTGACCTTGGTCCCCGTGCTCTTTACATCGCACTGGAGAACTGGGCGAAGGCCAATAACACATTCAAGATGGAAGCGAAGTTCATCAGCAACGTTGACCCGGATGATGCAGCTGCAGTACTTGCTTCTGTAGACCTTGCACACTCCTTATTCATCGTTGTATCCAAATCCGGTACAACCCTTGAGACACTGACCAACGAAGCATTTGTAAAGGATGCCCTGACAAAAGCAGGTCTGAATCCTTCCAAACACATGCTTGCCGTTACAAGTGAGACTTCCCCTCTTGCAAAGAGTGAAGATTATCTTACCGCCATCTTCATGGATGACTACATCGGAGGCCGTTACTCTTCTGTTTCCGGCGTAGGCGGAGCAATCCTTTCCCTGGCATTCGGACCGGAAGTATTTGCTCAGCTCCTTGAAGGTGCTGCAGCTGAGGATCAGCTTGCAACAAACCGTGACCTTATAAAGAACCCAGATATGCTGGATGCCCTTATCGGTATCTATGAGAGAAATGTGCAGGGATATCCTTCCACAGCTGTTCTTCCATATTCACAGGCATTAAGCCGCTTCCCGGCACACCTTCAGCAGTGTGACATGGAGTCCAATGGTAAAACCGTAAACCGTTTCGGCGAGCCGGTTAACTACGTAACAGGTCCGGTTATCTTCGGAGAGCCAGGAACCAACGGTCAGCATTCCTTCTATCAGTTATTGCATCAGGGCTCTGACATTGTCCCGCTTCAGTTCATCGGCTTTAAGAACAGCCAGCTTGGCGTAGATGTTGACATTGAGAACAGCACCAGCCAGCAGAAGCTCTGCGCTAACGTGGCAGCTCAGATTGTTGCATTTGCCTGCGGTAAAGAGGATGAGAACCTGAACAAGAACTTCAAGGGTAAACGTCCGTCCAGCATTATCATCGGTCAGCAGCTTACCCCTGCTTCCCTTGGTGCATTGCTTGCTCACTTTGAGAACAAGATCATGTTCCAGGGCTTCGTATGGAATCTGAACAGCTTCGACCAGGAAGGCGTTCAGCTTGGTAAAGTTCTTGCGAAACGTGTACTTGCACACAATACAAGACGGTGCTCTTAAGGTATTCAGCGATCTTCTGAACATCTGATCTTTCAAAGCAGGATCTAAAGCGTGTCTAAAAAATTTACGGCAGCCCGGAAAGTACCGGGCTGCCGTTTTTTTTCGCCACATACTATAAAAACAGACCGCAGAAATCCTGTATTTTCATAATCCTCTGCGATCTGATTTCCATATTGACTTGTCTTGCAAAGAACCTTTTTCAAACCATTAATATACTGACACTCAGGCAACCTGCACGCCCCAGATTTTCTTTGTTTCCAGGCCTCTGCCAGGCTTTCCTGTTACACAGATGCTCTTATTTCTCCAGTTTCCAACACCATTATCCGAGAAACAGATTCCAGCACCATCTGCAGTCTTTTTCACCTGAATCTTCATTTCCAGATTCCGTACCTTGCCATACATCAAACTGGTCTTTACAAGCTCATCCAGATCTTTTTTCCAGCTGTGCTTTATCCATATACACGCTAATCTTTTCCTCCGCCAGCTCTGCTTCCAGCCATTCCTGACCTGGGGTAAAATATTTCTGTCTTATCTTTACAAATTCTTCTATAAAACTGTTAAGCTCTACTTTCTCATTTCTCTGTAATATCTTTCTCATAAAAAAAGCCCCTTGCTTCAAAAGACGTTACTGTTCGCTTTCTTCGCAGCAACTCAAAAATGTCATTCTTTTTTCCTTTTATGAAAGATATTATAGCTGCCCATGTTAAATTCTGTGTATTGCCAATGTTAAACATATTTAAAATAATTATAACGATTGTAAAGAGCAATATTAAAGTATCTTTTTTATAAAAAATCCGCAGTCCGTTATCATCAATACGAACTGCGGATTTTTCACCAAAAGGCCGCGAGCCAGGGACTTTGGGGATGCGCTTTAAATTTTCCAGTACCCCGTACCACAAACAGCGCATTCAACCAGAGAACCGTCTTCTCTACTGAAAATTGTTTTCGCTTCTGTACTCCCACATTGTGGACAGCAGTTTCGCGCATTCTCCTCGCATCCTCCACCGGACACATTGTCCAACTCATCATCTGAAAGCTCTCGTTTTTGTTATTTCGTCTTCCATCAAAAATATCCCTCCATCCAAAATCAATTAATTCTGTGTTTTGGTGGAAGTAGGATCCCAGTAGGTTGCACCGCAGCAGGCGCAGGTTACATAGGTGCAGCCATAAAGCGGCTCTCTGGAAGAAGCCTCCGTACTTCCGCATTTCGGGCAGCTGTATCCTACGTCGCAGGAATCACCGCCTGTTACATTGTCCAGCTCATCATCTGAAAGTTCCTGGGTTACCGGGTGTAATCTGGCATACATTTCTTCTGCCTGTGCAGCATCAAGCTCCATGCCGTTTTCCTTCGCCAGTTTCTGAAGTTCTTCCACAGATCCGGTTCCCTTTGCAGCTTTTAAAACTTCCTTTGTCATTTTGTTCTCTGCCATAGTCAAGATTTACAGCCACCTTTTCCCCGGCAGGTCCACTCCATATGTATCTGCGGTCTGCATCATGCCTGAAAAAATGTGCTCTAAATTTCCATTAAATATCAGTACCCGGATTATAAGCAATTTCCGTATAATTCTCATATTCCTGCAATGCACTGACAGTTTTCTCATAATATCCCTGTCCGAAAAACACACATTTGGAGGGATCTGCCCCCAGTTTGTCCCCGGTCAGCACAATTGCCAGTGCCCGGCATCCTCCCGCACAGTATTTGAAATACTTACAATTTCTGCATTTTCTGTCGTGCTCCCGGATTTTGTCCACAGTCGTACATACCTCACACAGATACTGGCTGGCACTTAGCAGATGCTTCAGAGATTCCTTTTTTCACATTGCCAGGGATATCCCCATTCAGTTCGTAGGTGCCAGACAGCTGATGACAGGGAAATATATTTCCATTAGCAGCAACTGCCACCATGCCTCTGACCCCCTTGCATACTGGAAGCGAATCCCTGTATTCCTTTTCCCGGTACAAAACAGGAATCATCCCATAACTGCCAGATACAGGATACAGACGCAAAAACTGCCAGATGATCACATCCATTCTGCAGCCCGTTTTCATATATGCACTGGCAAATTCCAGCATTCTGTCATAATATTCCGTCAGTCCCAGAGCAGCATCACCTGCATTTTCCTTCCACCTTGGGGCCTCCGATGTGCGGATGATGCGCATTTTCCACACCCCAAGGCTGTCCATAAGCTTCGCTGTTTCCAGAAGCGTATCCAGATTGTGTCTGTGCACATTTGTCTGGATCATTACTGGAAAATCATTTGCCCTGCACAAACGGATGGCCCGGATTGCATCCTCCTCAGCTCCTTTTCGTCCACGAAGCCAGTCATGATGTCCGATTCCGTCAAAAGAGATCTTCATTAAAGGACGGATTCCTCTTTCCTTCATCTGGTCCAACACTCCCTGCCTGAGAAAATAGCCGTTGGTATTGATCTCTTCTACATACATTCCTCTTTCATAAATTCCCGTCAGGATGTCCATAAAATTCCTGTGAAGCATCGGCTCCCCGCCTGTGATGGTAAATGCATTTACCCCACATTTCCTCGCCTCATCCAGAAATTTTTCTGCTTCCTTCAGGAACCACTCGCTCATGGATGGGCATTGTCAGCTGCATTAAAGCAGTGAAGACAATTATAGTTACACTTCCCGGTTATCATCCAGTTTACTTTTGGAAAATACCGGTTCTCGCAATGTCTGTATTTCTGCCAGTCTGTCAGATTCTCTTCCCCTCTGCAGGGATGAATAAAGCCTCTGGCTGCCATAGTTTCCAATAAATCATCCGCCTCCTGCTCCCTTTTTCCGTCACAGGAACGCAAAAGCTCAAATTCTTCTTTTTTCAGCCCTTTGGCATATGGACTTCCCTTCCGGTAATATGCATAGGGAACCTGCTGCCAGGAGCGTAAGGCAATCCGGGAATCAAGTATATATCGCATAAAATATCCCCTTATCTCTTTTTATTACAGCGCATCCAGACGCTGCCGTTTTACCAGTTCTGCAAAAAGCCGTTTTCTCTAACAGTTCTTCATATTTTCCATCTTCAATGATTTTCCCTTTATCCAGCACAAGAATTCTGTCACACTGTTTAATAGTAGAAAGCCGATGGGCGATTACAATTCTGGTACACTTCAGACCATCCAGGGCTTCTGACACTTTTTTCTGGGTCAGATTGTCAAGGGCACTGGTGGCTTCATCAAGCATAAGCAGCCTGGGTTTTTGTGCAATAGCCCGGGCGATCATCAGTCTCTGCTTCTGTCCTCCGGAAATTCCGCCGAAGCCTTCAGAAATCATTGTATTCATTCCCATAGGCATTTTCCGGATATCCTCTGCAATACCCGCCAGTTCTGCTGCCTCCCAGGCATCCTTCTGTGTCAGCCATAGCGCCGAGATCACAATATTGGAATAAATATCCCCCTGAAAAAGCTTACCATTCTGCATGACTACGCCAATCTTCTGCCTGAGCGATTTCAGATCAATTTTATCAAGATTTTTTCCGTCATAATAAACGGCTCCCTTCATAGGTTTCTCAAATCCAAGGAGCAGACGCATAAGGGTGGACTTCCCGCAGCCAGTCTGGCCTACAATCGCCACATACTGTCC
>ENA-OPYU01000211-OPYU01000211.1-human-gut-metagenome-genome-assembly--contig:-NODE-211-length-23916-cov-3.636134_pt1 | contig 23916 bp, 30 predicted proteins | sample MGYA00242637_ERZ504482 | MGnify/ENA primary metagenome ERZ504482 (study PRJEB26092, sample SAMD00036237) | human gut metagenome | host: Homo sapiens | study: EMG produced TPA metagenomics assembly of... | reverse complement strand
CATTATGCGCATATTCCAGTCCGTCTTCCAAAAGTATTCATGGGTGAGCCCTGAAACACATACTGCCCTGTACTTCAAAAGGATCCGGACATTCCAGAATACTTCCGAAATTTTTATGAGTATACTGGGTAATATATTCCCACTCTGTGCCATCCTGGCTTTTGTAAAACAGAACCCGTCCCTTTGTGCCTGAAATGGTACTTCCCAAAATCATATAGTATGAGTTCTGGTACTTCCATACCTTGGGGTCTCTGGTATGGGTACCGTGTCCGATTTTCTCATCCTGAAGAACCGGTATTATCTGTTTCTTGGCATTCTTATTATCAAAAGAAAACCCATCTTCTGAAATCAGCATAGCCTGGCTGGTAACAAAGTTCTCATTTTTTGCATGATGGATATTCTCTTCCTCCTCTTCCAGATACCTCACTGCAGAATAATAAAGATATAATTTTTCCATCCTTTTCCAGAGCGCTTCCCGAAAAAATCCCATTTCTGTCATATGGTTTTGTAGGATATAGCGCCACTTTCAAATGTGTCCAATGCAGCAAATCCTCACTTACTGCATGTCCCCAGTGCATGGTTCCCCATTCTGGTGCAAAAGGAAAATACTGATAAAATAAATGATAGTTTTCCTTTATAATAAATAAATCCGTTTGGGTCATTAATCCAGTTTCCAGGTGCTTTTATATGTAATGTGTCTTTTATCATAACCAGATACTCCCTTTTCCAAAATACTGCTGTTATTTCACTGCGCCTGCTACAACACCACTGATAATCTGTTTCTGAAGAATAACATAAAGCACTAAAATAGGAATCACGCAAAGCAGCAAGCCGGCCATAATGGTTCCGTAATCTGCGGAATAGGTTCCATAGAAGCTATAAGTAGACAGTGGCAAAGTAAGAAGTTTCTTATCTGTTAAAACCAGAGATGGCAAAAGGAAATCATTCCAAAACGCCATGGAATTTAAAATTGCCATGGTGGAAATAATAGGTTTCAAGAGAGGAAACACAACTTTAAAATACGTCTGTCTGTGGGTACAGCCATCAATATAGGCTGCTTCCTCCAGAGCCACAGGAACACTTCCTTTAATGAAGCCATGGAACATAAACACAGACATTGCCATAGAAAAACCTGTATGCATAAAAATTAATGTTGCTCTATGATTCAGAACATTCAGCGTGCCTCCATAAATGCTTACCAGCGGAATCATAATTGCCTGAAAAGGAATAATCATAGATGCCACCATAAAAGAAAAGGTCAGCTTGGAAATTTTATTGTTATGGCGCACAATATAGTATGCCAGCATAGATGCCAGTAATGTTACCAGCACAGTGGCTGTAACCGTTACAATCAGGGAATTTCCAAAAGCCCTTGGAAAGTCCATCTGTGTAAATGCCTTTACAAAATTATCAAAAGATAACCCCTTTATGGTAAACAGCCAGGAAAATGGACTTTTAATAATATCTCTTTTCTGTTTCAGGGAGTTAATCAACACCATGACAAAAGGAAACATATATGCTGCAAACAAAACCAGTAATACTGCTGTAGAAAGCATATTGGTTATTTTTTTGCTTCATTACGCTTCAACCTCCCTCTTCTTTGTGAAATATACCTGTAAGCCACTGATGCAGGCTACAATAATAAATAAGATAAATGCTTCAGCCTGTCCTACGCCAAACTGTCTGGATGTAAAAAGCTTTTTCATAGACATGCATGGCTGCCATTTCAGTAGTTCCGTATGGAGCGCCTGCGGTCAATGAAAGGTTTACATCATATACCATAAATGCCCTGGATAAGGTAAGAAACAGGCAAATAGTAATGGAAGACATCATAAGAGGCATAATAATATTTTTTAATTTTACCCAGCCTGAAGCTCCGTCAATACTGGCTGCTTCCATAACATCTTTGCTCAGTCCCATAAATCCAGCCACATAAATTAAAATCATATATCCGGAAAGCTGCCATACGGAAACCACAACCAGCGCCAGAAAGGCTTTGTCCGGATCAGACAGCCAGGAGGCTTCAAAAAAATGACCATCCTGTACTCTCGCCGATGTTTACAAAGACTCTCGAAAATACAAACTGCCAGATATATCCCAGGACAATACCACCGATTAAGTTTGGTGTAAAAAAGGCCTGCCCGGAAGAAATTCTGTCCTTTGATTCCCCTTGTAAGCAGATAAGCAATCGCAAAAGCCAATACATTCACCAGAATTACTACTGCAATGACATATTTAAAAGTCAGAGCCAATGAACTCCAAAACTGAGTTTCCTTCATAACCCCGGCAAAGTTAACAAGTCCGATAAAATTTTTCTCCTTTGACACACCATTCCAGTCTGTCAGAGTAAGATATACCCCGTACAGGAACGGTACCATTACCACTGCAATGAAACAAAATAATCCCGGTAATGCAAATATACAGAAGTCCTTTTTTGTTATTACTTGATTTCATAGATTTCTCCCCTTTCTCTGACTATTTCTGCTCTGCCCAATATTTTTCAATAGCTTGCGCTACTTCCTCCCTGCCGCTTCTTCCAGCCAGATATTTCTGCATAGCTGCTCCAAGCACTGCCCAATGGTCATTTGGCACAATAGCAGAAGCATTAAAGGTTTTTCCTTCATGAACTTTCTCATAAATATCGCGACTTAATGGGTCTTTTGGCTCATAAGAATTATTCTGGAACGGTGGAATAAGGCTTGCTGACTTCACAATCATCTGCTGTCCGATTTCACTGTAAACAATCCAGTTGAGAAACTCCTTGGCCGCCGCATTTTTCCTTTTCCGTAGCCATCTGTCCGTCTATCATCACCTGTTTAGATGGAGAAGCCTGAATCCTGGAGTTTACAAAATCCTCCGGGTCATTATTCAAAAAGTAAGGCAGGAAACCATATTCATCTTCTTTCTCAGCTCCTGCTTCTTCCAGGTTCGGCCATGCCCAGTTTCCATTAAACCAAAACGCAGTCTTACCATCTGCAAGATCAATAGCCATTTCATCATAATCTGCTCCCAGCGGGTCCGCTTTTGCAACGTTGTATTCTTTCAATACGTCAAACATATCCAGGAATTGTCCTAAACGGTCATAATTTTTTAAATCCAGCGTACCATCTTTGATACTCTCAATAACAGCCTGGGTTCCCGGTGAGGTTCCATCCTCTGTTTCATAAATATACTGAAGCTGATGTGCGCCTAAGGACCAGTCTTCTTTTGCCACAGAGATTGGACGTTCCATTCCAGCCTTTCTCAGTTCTTCCAAAAGCTCCTTAAATTCATCCAGTGTGGTAATGGACTCAGTATGAAATTCTTTTCCAAGAGTCTCCTCAATCACAGCTTTGTTATAGATCATGCCTCTTCCCTCTATACACAGTGGGAAACTGTACACCTTACCATTGACCTTGGTCATATACTCCTCTGCTTCCTGAATCCACCGTTCCGAGGAAAGCTCCAGAGCCTTTTCTTCTGCCAGTGCAATCACATCCGTTGTATCCAGAACCGCCATGGTTGCCGGTGTTCCGGAATTATAAAGGCTTACCACTTTTGTATAAGGTGAATCACCGTCTGTTACCGGCATTACCTCAATATGTACCCCTGATTTTTCTTCAAACTGTATTGCCATTTCCTCCAGAGCATTCTGAATCTCTGCCTTGGAATTTAACAGGGTAATACTTGTTCCCTCCAAACTTGCATCATACTGGAAAGTATCTATGGAGGTATCAATAACCTCTCTCTCCTCCACTTCATTTGGATCATCCGGGTCACTGGCGAACCCAAAAGTACATCCCGCAAGGATTGCAGATGCCATGACAGCGGCAAGTGAAAATGCTATTATTTTGGTCGCTACTGTTTTCTTCAATTTTTTCCTCCTTCGTTTTTCGTATTTTCCTATCTTCTCTTTATTCTTCTTTCTGTTTTATAACCGGTAAAGTAACCGGTTACTTTATATTTTTTATACTAGCACAACCCTTTCTCTTCGTCAATCATTTGGAGCACCCTTTTTTCTCCTGCTTTTTTAACTTTGTAAAAAGTGTCTGATTTCCTTTCTTCTACTTTGGTAACAATACACAAAACCGGTTACTTAACCGATTACTCCTTGTTCTCCTTTCAGGGTTTCTGTTATACTTTTATTAATCACAATTCAACACAATCAATGGAAAGAAAAGAGGTTCTTATGAGACGCAAAAAAAAAATGTGACCTTTGATGACATTGCAAAATATACAAAATTTTTCTAAAACCACCATTTCCCGGTATTTCAACAACCCAGATTCCCTTACCCTGGAAAACCAGGAAATTATCTCCAAAGCCCTGGTGGATTTAGATTATAAGGAGAACAAAGTTGCGCGGATTCTGGCAAATGGAAATACAGAATTCATTGGCATCCTCATTCCCAACCTGCACAACCACTATTATTCAGAAATGCTGAATCAGATTCTTCAGACCTATGAACAGTTTGGTTATAAATTCCTGGTGTTATTGGAAATGGACATGCTGATACAGAGCGCCAGTATATTCAGGAACTGCTTGCATACAAAATTGAAGGGCTGATTATTTTAAGCGATGTCATTCCCTCTAAGGAACTGGCAGATTTGCACCTTCCAATTGTTACCATTGAACGGGAAGACCAGTATGTGTGCAGCGTAAATACAGACAATTATATGGGAGGCGTACAGGCTACCAGTCTTCTGGCCAGCCATAATTGTGATGTTTTTATTCATGTGAATAGTCCTACTGCGCCGGAAGTTCCTGCGTATGGACGTATTAATGGATTTCTGAGTATCTGTAAGGAGAAAAAACTACCGCACCGGATTATTTACAAAGAGTTTGGAAATACTTATGATTCTATACGAACAAACATGATAGATGTGCTGAATGAACTGGAAAGGAATTACCCGAATCAGAAAAAGGGGGTTTTCATCTCCAGTGATACCCATGCTAATGTATTTTTAAACCTTCTGATTCAGAGATACGGCAGCCTTCCCTCGGATTACTACCTTGTGGGCTTTGATGATTCCCCCATCTCTACCGAAGCTGTTATTCCTATTAGTACAGTCGGACAGCATATTGACCAAATTGCCCACGAAGCTGTAAAACTGTTAGTGGAACAAATGAATGAGCGGAAAAAGCGGAAACCTATTCCTTTAGAAAAGCCTATACACAAAGTGATTACACCTTATTTAATCCGCAGGGAAACCACAGAAAAGACAAAGGTATCAGCTGCTACTGATTGTTAAGCTTTTAATGTTGACCAAGGGCTATCTGGAAATAGACAGCCCCTTGCTATTTCCCCAACGCCTCAAACATCCACTTCTTGTAAGCCTCAACTCCAGGCTGGTCAAATGGATTTACCCCAAGAATTCTGGCAGACACATAGCAGGAAAACATAAAGAAATAAAACAACTGTCCAAAATGATACTCATCCATTCTCTCCACTTCCAGAATCAGACAGGGCAGTTTTTCTCTGTGCGCCTTTACTGTTGCATGAAAAGAAGCTTTATTCATCTCCCAGAAGTCTTTTCCATTGAGATAATCAAAGAAATCCTCCACCTGGTCTTTTTCTGCAAACAGAGAAGCGTTTTGCTCCTGCACATCCAGAAAAGTTTCAAACATCAAAGGAGCTCCATCCTGAATATACTGACCCACTGCATGGAGTTCTTCACAAAATTCTGCTGCAACCGGAAAAAATACCTTTGTTCTCTTTCCCTTCTGATTCTCCAAAAAGCTGTACCCACCATTTGTAAAACCAGCGAAACTGAGGCTCGAATCCAGTGAGCAGTTCCAGGGAATATCCTTTTTTGTAATACATATTCCTGATGCACGCATATTGCCAGGCAATATTTCCGTTACTTTCATCCAAAAGTAACTGCTTTTCCATATCAGCAGCTCCTTTTACAAGCTTTTGGATATCAATTCCCGCTACAGCCATGGGAAGCAGTCCAACACTTGTAATTGCCGAAAATCTGCCTCCCACATTTTCCGGAAATTCCAAAAACGTATATCCATGCTGCTCACATATTCGTTCCAGAGAACTCCCCTTGCTGCCTGTGGCAATAATCCTTTTTCCCGCTTCTTCTCCATATTTTTTATACAAGAATTTTCGCAGAACCCGGAAAGAAGCACCTGGCTCCAGGGTTTCAAAGTTTTTCGCAATGCAATCCACATAAACTGATTTTCCTTCTAACTTCTGAAGCATCTGGTTCAATGCATAGGGTGATAAGGTATTCCCCGCATACAAAATCTCTGTTTTCTGATCTGTCTGCAAAGCTTTAATAACGGAACGCGCTGCATTATTTGAGCCGCCTACTCCTACCAGTACAAACACATCGGCCTCTTCCCTGATTTTAGAAGCCAGCTTTTTAAGGGCAGCTACCTGCCTTTCGCAAGCCCACTCTTGTGTATGGAACCATCCAAGGGAATCCTGATACTTTGATTCTCCCTTGAGGATATCTCTTAAAATGCCTCTTTTTTCCTCCATACATACTCTCAATTCCTTCTCAATTTCCTGGATTTTTATCTTCGATTCTTAATTTCAGCACGTTCTTCACCTCATCTTGTATGTTCTATTCTGTCCTTATTCTTCTACTGCTTCCAAAAGCTGTTTTTAAGGTATCTTCTGTCACCATGTAATTCTCATCTGCTGAACGTGTCTCCCCTACCATAAAGCTAACTGCAAATCCATCTTCTGTAAGATACCATGCACAGTATTCATTTACATACTCTTCTCCGCTTTTTACATCTAAGGGAAGCATATTTTGCCTCTTTATCTCCTACGGAAAGCTCCACAGGTTCCTGATAAACGATATCGGAAAATTCTTCTTTCATCTCATAAATCTCTTTATTTCCCTTAATAGACGCCAAAATATCTTCCTCTGTATATTCGTCCACCTCTTCCATCGAATATATAACGGTTACTACAGATTCACTTTCCGTCTGTGGCAAATATTCAAACATCAGACTGTCATTACTGGAGTAATCAATAATTTGAAATGGTTCTACTGTCTTTACAGAAACCTCTTTTTTCTCTTCCCAGTCTGTAAGAATATAGTTTCCGTTGTCATCAGTACGAAGATCCGCAGACACTTCCTCCTCTTCTTCCGGCTCTTCACCCAGATCCAGGTCTCCTGTCCAGTCATCTCCTAAATCATCTGTCAGCTCTTCTGCATCCAGCGCTTCTTTTGGAATCTCAATTTTCATCGATCTTATCGTATTCTTTATATTCCATTTTTGAAATTTTCAGATTTTTTAAAATTAAGCGGCTGCACCGTCTTCCGGCTGCGGAGCATCTTTCACCTGAATCTGAAGCGCTGCCGGCAGCTTACTGTCTTTGTAAATCCAGATAGAAATTTTGGCTTTTACGTCGGACCAGTCCATATCCTGCATTTCTTCTCCTGCTGCATCTAAGACCCCGGACTCTCCAAGTTCATCTCCCTCTATGGTTCCTGTCATTTTATAAGCTTTTTTTCCATTCACCTCTACCAGGTCTTTTTCCAGTTCCAGTCCCTCTGCGGAGAAAGAATCCAGATTCGCCAGGGCTTCCGCTACATCTTCACTTTTCTCCTCTTCGTATTTCTGCCAGGTTCCGTTTGTCATGGAATATACGGTAAACTTATCTCCCTCTTTATTCTCCTCACCATACATTTCCATATCCATATTCAGGCCCATAAAATCCATTCCCATGCTGCCCTTTAAATGATACGCATCCGGATTTTGTGTCATTTGCATATCCATTTGAAGGTTCATATCCATCTCCATGCTGACTCCGCTTTGAGCCATTCCCATGGTCATATCCATTTCCATAGAACCGTCAACAGATTTCGCCTCTGCCTGCTTTTTAACTGCTTCCTTTAAAATGCTGTCTGGTGTCTCTTTTTTGCATCCTGTGCCCATAACAACTACAGCGGTCAGCCCTCCAAGAATCATCATTTGTGTCCATTTTTGTTTCATACGCACTTCTCCTTTTTCATATTATTTTTCTTTTTAATCTAAACAGGCTGGCAAATATGCTTTTCACATTTTATGCCAGCCTGCTGGTTTCTATTTATTCAGTTTTCAGCCCATACATGGGTGGCAATGTCCATATGCATCCATGCAGTCCTCTTCCGGATTCTTCATGCAAAGATGAACAGCAGCTTTCTTAAAGGTCATTGGCAGTGCCAAAATGTTTGGATTTTCTCCTACAAATTTCTTCTTGGCATCTTCCAGAGCTTCTTCAAAAGTTGCTCTTGTTTTCAATCCCATACCTCTTGCATATCCAGGTTCCTGAGCGCCTACAATGTAGATTGCGCTAGTGTTCATTTCTGCAATATGTCCACAGGAAATCATACTAAAACCGTGGAATGGATGGAACGCATTAGTAAAACGATACTTTCTGATATATTCTTCATTGGTTGCAAAATATTCTCCATAACGGTTCATATCCGGCAGAGTATTCATGTAATCATGCTGGAACAAATCATACATTTCTCTTAAATAAGGCCATAATTCATCATGGAAAAATCCGTTGCACAGAGAAGAACAAATAATTACACAGTTATCACTCATAATACGTTTATATCTCAACACCTGTGCGCTTAAAGCCTGCATCATCATGATTGGGTTTGTGCCCATACCGTCACCATAGTGGAATTTCTGAGGCATACCAAATACCAGAACATCATATTTCTTTTCAGCCCAGTGTACATAGGTTCTCTTGTCAGCCAGCTTCCAGCTTTCCGGCATCATCACTTTTGCATATCCGGAATAAATAGCAATCTGTCTGGAATTGGTATCCAGTACAGCGTCACAGCAGAAGAAAGGATGTCCCATTTTTTCCTTCCATATGCATGGAGATTTCATCAAATTTATTTCTCATAAGACTGCCGCCATTTACCGGTGTGAAGTCTTTTCTGTGCATAACAGATGGTACATGATGGCTTGCAATGCTCTTCCAGTTGGTAATACCGGTAGCGCTGTGTTTGTAACCGCCTGAATATCCTCCATAAGGATTTCCCTGTACATGACCAATGAGAATGGGAATATCACATTCAAACACGTATTTGTTCATAAATACCGGGTCACCGCGTTTTGTAGTGCCAAGGTCTACCATATGGTCTTTATCTTCACTGTCGTGGCTGATAATCTGACCTGTATGCCAGAACTCGTTAAATAATTCTTCTCCGAAAATCGCCTTTGCATCAGACTCTTTACTTCTTGGGTGAAGACCATTGGAAATAATAAATAAAATATCCTTTTTTTCTACTCCTGCTGCATATAATTCTTCCAGAATGTATTTAATACTTAATTTTCTGTGGCTTGTAGCCTGTTCACCGCCCTTTACACGGTCTGGAACAACAAAGGTAACTGTGCTTCCTTTGTGCGCCAGTTCTGTTAAAGTAGGCATTCCAATAGGATGTGCCAGGCTTTCCAGATATGCCTCTTTTAGCTTATCTTCCGGGATATAATCCGGGTCTTTCACTGTCTCACCGGGAATAAAAATGTCTGTGCTATCTGGCAGTTCTGCTGCCATAGTTCCCTGTCCGTATTCAAATTCTAATTTCATAGTATTTTTCCTCCTGCCTGGTTTAGTTGTTCATATACAAAGAAATAATTTCCAGATATTCTTCTGGATAATATCCAATTTCTCCCTGGAATCTGGTCAGAGCAATCAGTCCACCGTCGATTTCCGGAATGGATGCCAGCATAGCTGCATTATCCTGTTTCAGACCGCCTCCATATACAATATCCATGCCATCTGATTTTTTCTTTACAAATTCTGGCAAATTTTGGTAATGTATTTCGTTTATCTGCCGGAGTTTTTCCAGGTCCAATGGACCATACCGGTTCGTAAGCAATGGTTACCATAGATTTATCTACATCCTGAAGTCCTATTTCTAATTGTTCTCCCAGAACCTCCTGCCACTGTTCCTGCTCTTCGCTTTTCTCTCCTATACAGTATAACACTTTCATCCCCTGAGATACAGCACATTTTACTTCCTGATTTAAAATTCTGTTTACTGCTTTTGTATCTTTGCACCCTGCTTCTGCCAAAATACCAGTTAAATTATTTCGCTCTTCACAGTGTCCGATAATCACAGCTTCACAGCCTGCCGCTTTCATAGCTGCCGCCGGTCTTCCTGTGGTAAATGCACCAAAATTTCCTCCCGGCTGTACGTCATTTCGGAATACTCCCTGGCATCCAATCTGTACCGGGCTTCCTTCTGTCTTTGCACCTGCAGCAGAAAACAGGTGAATCTCAGGGAAAAACATGGCAAATTCCACATCTTCTTTGTTATACTGCTTCAAAGTTTCCTGTGTTTCCTTTACAATATAACTTCCCCATTCTCTTATATCCGCAATTCTGTTTACACCGCCAAGGTTGGCCGTACATCAAATCTTTTTAAATTCAGATAGATATGTTTCATTTCTTTTTTCCTTTCTATCGTTTAATTTTTTCCGTAAAATCCGTTAAAAGATATCATATCCGGAAGCTCCTCTCCAATCAGAGGTCTGCACCAGTCCAGAAATGCCTGAGTAACCCCATTGCCCTCTGCATTGATATATTCATCCGGCATGGTTCTCTCATACATCATGACTTCATCAATATCCACCAGAAAATCCTCTATTTCATACGGATTTTCAGAAACCCGGCGGAAAGCTACCATTTTGCCGGATTCTCCATTTAAGGCAGCGCGGCAGGCTTTTTCTCCCGCAAGCTGCGCTTCTTCGCAGTCTACCGGACTTTGCAATCCTATGGATGCTCTTCCCAGAAGTCCCGGTTTTTCTCCTCTTGCCTTGTATCCAAGTTTTTGAATCACCAGATTTGCCAGATGGGAACTGACGTCTCCAAAGTAAGTAGCCCGTTCTGTTTTAAAGACTGGTTTTACAATAGGCTTTCCGTCTTTGTCCGTCAAACCTTCGCTGGCTACCACCACAATACCGCTTTTCTCCTTTAGCTTTTCCTCTACATCTTTGATAAACTGTTCCTCATCAAAAGGTCTTTCCGGCAGATAAATCAAATCCGGTCCATATCCCTTTTCCCCTGCCAATGCGCTGGCTGCAGTAATCCAGCCTGCATTTCGTCCGGAAGCTTCCATAACTACCACATGAATAGGAAGAGAACGTACATCTGCACAAAGCTCTTCTGCACAGGCTGCAATATATCTTGCGGCGCTTCCAAATCCAGGACTGTGATCCGTTACTGCAATATCATTATCAGTAGTTTTGGGAATCCCCATAACCCGGATGTCCAGATTTCTTGCCTGACAGGTTTTATGTAGTTTTCCACAGGTATCCATGGTTCCGTTTCCACCATTAAACAGTACATATTTAATTTCTCTCTTTACCAAGATATCTGCCATTTTTTCATAATCTTCCTGCCAGATCGGGTCTCTGGAGGTTCCGATTGCAGTTCCCGGTGTCTGAAGTAACAGTTTCAGTTTTTCTTCCGGTACCTTCTCTAATTCCAGAAATTTTTCTTCCAGGACACCGCCTGTTCCATTTTCAGCTCCATAAATATGGTCCAGTTTTCCATAACGTCTCGCCTCTGTAACAGCCCCATACAAAGAAGCATTTAAAACTGCTGTAGGACCTCCTCCGTGGACAATTAATAAATTTTCTGCCATGTTATTCTTCCTTTCCTTATTACAAATTGCTTCTGTTAGAGTTTCATACCAGAAGTTCTTTGTCATAGGGAAAACAAAAGTTTTCCCTATGACAAAGAACACCCTGCAGCATAGTTGCTGCAGGGTCCCCTAAACTTCTCATCGTTTTCTGCAGTCGCACGTGGCAAACGATTTTCTTATTTTCCTGCTTCTTCCATAATGTCAAACAGTACGTAATCTTCTACCGGAACTTCTGTTTCCACTTTTCCTGCACTGATGAAGTTTTCCTGCTGAATTTCATAGTAACCTTTTAACGCTGCCGTCTTCTACCTGTTTCAGTAATTCTTCAGATGTCAGCCATGCACCGTCTGTTGTCTGTCCTAATGCAGTTTCTACATCTGTTTTTGTCTCATCTGCTACATATCCTGCAACTTCTTCATAATTTTCTTCTTTTGCACCAAAGTCCATTGCTTTATACAGTGCTTTTGTGAATCTTACAAGAAGGTCTTTGTTCTTTTCTGCATATTCTGGCATACATACCCAGCTTGCAGGGTCTGCTGCGATATCAGAGAAGTCTGTATTTGTAACAAAAATTTCTACATCATCGCCTAACTCATCTGTGATAACCTTTGTATTTGGTGACCATGGAGCACAGGCATCAATAGAACCGGAAATCATAGCGCTTGGCATATTGGTAACTTCCATGTTATATGGTTCAATGTCATCCATAGTAAGACCTACAGATTCCAAAGCACGAAGTAAGATTGTTTCTGATGATGTACCGGATGCATAAGCAACTTTTTTGCCTTTTAAGTCTTCCAGAGAGTTTACACCTTTGGATTTCAGACCCATAACACAGTCTGCATCACCTAACTGCTGGAAGCAGAAAACATCTACATTTCCCTGAATTGCCAGTGTATGAGCTCCAGGTCCAATATAAGCAACATCCATGGAACCACCTTCCATAGCTGCGATTTCAGTAGGACCATCATCAAATTTTGTAAGTTCTACTTCAATACCTTCTTCTTCAAAATAGCCTTTTTCCTGTGCTGTCTTTACTACCCACAGAGAAGCGTAGTTTGGCATATACGCAACTTTTACTTTGTCTAATTCTTTCTTTTCCTCTTCTTTTCCAGCCTCTGCTGAAGCTTCTTTCTTCTCTTCGGGAGCTTCTTTTTCTCCACCGCCGCCGCAGCCTGCTAACATAGTCATTGCGGTTGCTGCTGCCAGAACCATTGCTAATAATTTCTTCTTCATGAAAAAATCCTCCTTAAAAAATATAGTTTATCTCCTCACAGGTCGCCCCTTGTAAGCTCTACTTTCTAACTTCCAAATATTCCTGATATACCTGACCCCAGATATAATTCTTAAGTTCAATAAAACGATCACTCATTTTTGTTTCCTGATCTCTTGGATATGGAATATCAATATCTACCACTTCTTTGATACGTCCCGGACGAGCACTCATAATCACAACTCTTGTTGCCAGCACAATTGCTTCTTCAATATCATGGGTTACAAAGAAGCAGGTTTTATGTTCTTCTTCCCACGCTTTCAAAAGTTCTGTCTGAAGCTGTGTTCTTGTCTGTGCGTCCAATGCTCCAAAAGGTTCATCCATAAGCAGTACTTCCGGATTCATGGCATACGCCCTTGCAATGGCAACCCTCTGCTTCATACCACCAGATAATTCTTTTGGATAAGAATCAGCAAATTTTTCAAGTTCTACCATTTTCAAGTATTTTGTTGAAATTGCTTCGCATTCCTCTTTAGACATCCCCTTTAATTTTAAACCAAATTCTACGTTCTTTCTAACAGTCAACCATGGGAACAATGCATACTGCTGGAATACCACACCTCTGTCTGTTCCTGTTCCTTTAATGGGATTGCCATCTACCAGAACCTGACCTGCTGTAGGCTCTAAAAGTCCGGCAATGATGTTCAGCAATGTTGACTTTCCACAACCGGATGGCCCGATTACGCAGATGAATTCATTTTCCTTAATATCAAAATCTACACCGTTCAGGGCAACCACTTCACCTTTTCGAGTATTATATTTTTTTTCCGATTCCCTGAATACTTACTTTTATATTTCCCTCTTTTCCTGCCATCCTGTTAACTTCCTTTCAAAGAATTTAAGAACTTTTTCTGCAATCATTCCGATTACACCGATAATAATGATGTAAAGTAACATTGGTGTTGTCTCATAGGAGTTTGCCAGAGATTTAATTCTCATACCAAGACCTGCAATAGCTCCTGTAGATTCTGCCGCAATCAAAGTTGTCAGCGCTGTTGAAATACCAAGCCTTACTGCTGTGATAATAAATGGTGTTGTTGCAGGGAAAATAACTTTCACAAATAACTGAGCATCATTTGCACCTAACACTCTTGCTGCTTTGATCAATGTTTCATCTACATTGATAACACCCTGGAAAATCGTAACTGTCATAATCAAAAATGTTGCTAAGCAAATAACAATAATCTGTGGTGTACGTCCTACACCTACCCCGATTACTACCAACGGTACATATGCCAGTGGTGGGATGTTTCTGATAAACTGAATCCATGGCTCTAATATGTATCTTACCGGTCTGTACCATGCCATTAAGAATGCTACCGGAACTGAAATCACAAATCCAAGTGCAAATCCCCAGAATACAGAAATCAGACTGCTTCCAATATCCTGCAGCAAGATTCCTCTTTCTCCCTGCATTAAACCAATGGACTTCAACACCTCAATCGCATTAGGAAAACATCTGGCTGTCTGTGGTGTAACAGACAACAGTGTCCACACAAGAATTGCAACAATAAAGGAAATTAAAAGCCATATTCCTTTTGGTATTTTGCTAATAAAATCAGCACCGTTCTTGTTTTTCTTCCCCATTTTTAACCTCCGCTTTCTTTGTTTCGGTATTTCGCACCAAAACACAACTCTTATTTGTTTTTCCTATGGACATTATCCCCTATATAGGGTTTCTTTTCAACTATATTTTAAGCAAACGTTTGACTTGTTTGTGTACTTTTCTTTCTATTCAATGTCTTAAAAAATTCAGTTTCAGTAAAAAGAAACCAAAAAAATGAGCAGCGCGTCTTTAAAATCGCACTGCTCAAACCGATTTTTATGTGCATTTTGCACAGTTTATGAATTTATTTACATTTTTTATAACGCTCTGCCATTTCTTCCAGAGAAACCTGCTCAACCAGAGGAGCTTTTCCGAAAGAGCCAAACTCAACAATTAAGGTTCCAATAGCTTCTTTTACGCCTTTTTCAATAACAGATACCAAATCTGCAGTATCCTGATCCGGAATATTGCCATACATAACTGTATCCATAATTGGAGGCAGGAAAGCTCTTGGATCAAACTGCTCTTTCTTTTCTTCCAAAAGCTGGTACACCTTTCCGATGGATGCACTGTCTCTCTTAGCTGGATTTTGATGGAAGAATTCCTTCATATTTCTAGTAACTGCCAGACGAATATCTGTATCTACATTAATCTTTCCAATTCCACATGGAATGGCTGCTTTCAACTCTTCAATAGAAATTCCATATGCATTTTGAATATTTCCACCCAACGCATTAATTTCGTCTACAATATATCTTGGCACTGTAGAAGAACCGTGAGACACCAGAACACCAAAAAGGTTTTCATGCATCATGCATTCTTTAATGGCAATCGCAATTTCTTTTCTCAGTTTTACATCTTTTCCCTTGGAAGCACCATGCATGGTTCCGTAAGAAATAGCCAAGGCATCGCAACCTGTTTTCTTAAAGAATTCTACTGCTTTTAAAGGATTGGTATAAGTAGAAGTTGCAGAAAATACGTGGTCTTCCACACCTGCCAAAACGCCAAGCTCGCCTTCTACAGAAACGCCTCTTTCATGAGCATATTTTACCACTTCTCTGGTCAGCTCCACATTTTCTTCAAAAGGAAGAGAGGAACCATCAATCATAACGGATGTATATCCGCCTTCAATCGCTGCCACACAAGAATCAAAATTTTTACCATGATCTAAGTGGAGAACAACTGGAATAGAGGATTCTTCCGCATATTTTTTTACAGCAGCTGCAATATTTTTTGCTCCAATCTTTTTATCCTCTAAAGTTGCATTCTGGAAATCAGTACGTCCTCCCATGAATCCGTTTGCTAAATCTGCCCCCTGCAAAATAGCTGCAGAACGGAACATTTCATGAACTTCAATGGCTGCTTTTGCCTGAGCAACTGCATTTACGTTAAATGCACCCTGAGCAAAATGATACTTGTCAACAGTTTCCAACAATGGTCTTAATGGTATTAACGGCATAATCTTTCCTCCTAATTATTTATCAATTTTAATTCCTTTTACAAAGGTTGTTTCTATATTATAGTCATCATCTAAAATCAGAATATCTGCATCTTTTCCTACTTCCAGACTTCCAATCTGTTTCTCTGCCCCAATCAAGGTAGCCGGATTCATAGTCAAAAGCGGCAACACATCCTCCATAGATTCCCCTGTAAATTCTATGAGACGTTTCAAGGCTGTTCCTGTTGTCAACGTACTTCCTGCTCGTACTCCATTCGGCAGCTTTGCATCTCCATCTTCTACGATTACATCATTTACTCCCAGTTTATATTCGCCATCCGGTAAACCAGAAGCCATAATAGAATCTGTAACTGCAACCACACGGTCATAACCTTTTGCCTTCAACATCATCCGCACACTTCCCGGATGCAAATGACGGCCATCACAGATAGCTTCACAGTACACATCTGATTCCAACACAGCTCCCATAATAGCTGGAAAATGCTGATGAAACAGTTTCATGGCATTACAAGTATGTGTACATGCCATAGCTCCATTTTTAATGCATTCCATAGAAGTCTCATAATCAGCTCCGGAATGCCCAATGGCTACTGTTATCCCCATCTTACGAATCTCAGGAATAGCCTGTGGAATTCCTTTTACTTCCGGAGAGACTGTTATATAACGAATATTTCCCTGAGCTTTTTCCTGATAGCCCTTCAGTAATTCCAAATCAGCATCCTTCAAAAGAGATTCCGGCATAGCACCTTTAAATTCAACAGATAAGAAAGGGCCTTCTAAATGAATTCCTAATAAATCCGCACAATTCTTATGATCTTTTTATGTTTTAGAACTTCGTCAATTACTTTTTCTGTCTGCTCCTTGGTATCGGTAAGAATAGAACAAAGCCATGTTGTAGTTCCCTGCTGTGCAAAGAAATTCCCTATTTTCTGAAAATCTTCTTTGGATGCAGCATTCACATCAAATCCACAGCCGCCATGTGTATGAATATCAATAAATCCCGGCACCACTGCTTTTTCCCTTGGGCATCATAGATTTCGCCCTCTGTAATTTCTTTAGAAGGACTGCAGATTTCTGTAATCACACCATCCTCCATGCATAAGGTTTTTACGCTCCAGACGGCGCTTTTCATAATGGTAAACATATCCACCTGTAATCCAGGTCTTCATTTTTATCCCTCCAGTGCAGCAACAAATTCTGTAATTTTCAGATTAATATCAGGATGATTGGTCAATAAAGATACTGGGAAATCCGTAGTTGCTTCTCCATATGCAGCCCGACGCACTACTGCTCTGTGCCAGTTTCTAAAGCATCCCAGACGGATTTTTCTTGCGTGTGCAATCTCATAAATACCAATAGTTACACAATAATGTGGCATATCTTCCAACGCACCGCCAAAATCACCAATGGCATTTGCTGTTCTTGTCTCTTTTGTAATCTCTAAAACTCTTGTCTTCTGAGCTAAAAATTCTTCTGGACTCATAGATGGGTCTGCTTCATTAAACGCCACATGACCATTGATTCCAATACCGCCAAAGCAGATGTCAACGCCTCCCAGCTTCTCAATAAGTTCTGGAATATAGTCCAGGTTCTCTGGATCTGGAAATATTCTCTGCTCTTTTGGCATTAATAATTCTTCGTCAATTTTTCCATATACTTCTCGGTTCATAAATCCGCGAAAGCTCAGTGGATGATTTTCCGGCACCCATTTTTTTTCATCATCCAGATACTCATCCATATTAATAAACCATACATTTTTCAGGCTGATGCGCTCTTTATTTACCATTTCCACCAAAAATGGATACTGCCCTACCGGACCTACTGGACAAACGAAAACCGTTTTCTCACCTTTTTCATTATGTGATTTGATTTCCTCTGCCATCTCCTCTGCCATAGAGCGAAATACAGCAGCATTATCCTCCATAACCACTACTGGCAGCTTTGGATTGTTACTTACAAGTTCATTTCTGGTATAGCTGTAGTATGCATGTCTCATAATCAATTCTTCCTTTCCATTAGATTACTTATTTCTCATAAATCAGATTCTATATGTTCAATTATACGATAAGCCCCCTACATTTTCAACAAACCTTTGTTGTTTTCACCCTATTTTCGCGCCTTATTTAGGCAAACGTTGTCTTATATTTTGTTGTCATTATCCGTCATTTCGGTTATAATACACTTATCTATTAACATTTGTATTGTGAGGTTTGAATATGACATTAAAAGAAATTGCCCAAAAAGCCAATGTATCAATCTCCACTGTTTCCCGTGTAATTAATCAAAAGAACACAAAAGCAGCCAGTCTGGAGGTCCAGGAGCGCATCTGGGAAATCGTGCGAGAAAGCGGTTATACTCCAAATTCTTCTGCCCGTGCACTGAAAATGGGAGCAAAAGCTCCTGCTGCTGTTTCCTCTTTACCAAAAACAATTTCTTGTATTTATGCCAGAGGAGAGACTGCTGTTTCTGACCTTTTCTTCTCCCAAATCGCAAAAGCCATTGAGCAGGAAGCCTTTAAAAGTAATTTTTTCATCAAACATTCCTTCACTGCTTTGGACCTTGCCAATGCAGAAGTTGCAGCCCGAGTCATCAATTCTCCTGCAGACGGCGCAGTTATTCTTGGCCGCTATGATAAACAGATTTTAAAGTTCTTTACAGAACATTATAAGCATGTTGTATATGCAGGTCTGAATCCAATGGGAAATAAATATGACCAGGTCGTGTGTGACGGAAGCGAAAATCACCTATAGCGCCATCTCCTATCTCCATGAATTAGGGCACACAAAAATCGGATACATAGGAGAACAAAACAATGAAATCCGCTATACCGCCTTTAAAAGAATCCCTAAAAATCCTTTAAACCTGCCTTTTTTGCAAAAAAAACACCGCAAATGTAAAGCTATCCCATGAAGGCGGCTATCAGGGTGCCTATCATCTAATGGAAGCAAAAGCAGACATTACGGCTATTTTCTGTGCTAATGACAATACAGCCATTGGTGCTATTAAAGCAATTCGAGAAAAAGGCTACCGGATTCCAGAAGATATTTCTATTATCGGTGTGGATGATATTGAGACTGCTCAATATCTTTCCCCTATGCTGACCACAGTACACATTCCTACAGAAGAAATGGGACAATTAGCAGCAAAAATCCTCATTGACCGAATCAATGGAGGACACAGGATTCCTTTAAAAATCATGCTTCCCTTCCATATTGCCAAAAGGGATACCTGTGCCACCCCCGCCCGTAACGGGAAAACCTTTTTCACTAATTTACTACATTCATAAGAAGTTTAATAGGAGTATGACAAAGGCAAAAAAGGACATTTCATGTTGAATATGAAATGCCTTTTTTGAATAAAGTCAATGAGAAAACGCTTGTATAAGCTGCTTTGTATATTCTTTTTGTGGTCGCAACAAAACACTGTCTTTCTTTCCAATTTCTAAAAATTCCCCTTGCTTCATAACAGCAATATCATCACTGAACCATGATAATACGTCTAAATCATGAGAAATAAATAGATAGGACAAATCCAACTCTTTTTGCAACTCTTTCAATAAATTTAAAATACTCGCCTGCACAGATACATCCAACATAGAAGTTGGCTCATCCAGTATTAAAATTTGAGGTTCTAAAACCAAACTTCTACAGATTACTAACCTTTGCGCCTCTCCACCACTTATTTCATGCGGATATCTTTTCAACAGATTTGGGGAAATACCTGTCAATTTTAGTAACTTCTCTATTCTTTCCCTTCGTTCTTCTTCCGAAAATAGTTTCTGTATCTCCATAGGCTCCATAAGACTGTATTGTATTTTTTTAGAAGGATCTAAGGCACTTCCCGGATGCTGAAAAACCATTTGCACTTTTCTATGATCCTTTTTTTCCATCTTTTGCCAAAACCAGAAACACGTTTTTCATTAATAAAAATTTGACCTTCATCGGGTTCAATTAAGTGAAGTATGATTCTTGAAAGTGTTGTCTTTCCACATCCACTGTTTCCCATAATACCTAATGTTCTTCCTGATTCTAAGGAAAATGAAACATTTTTAACTGCCTGAATTTTCTTTTTTCTTATTAAACCACTTGTAAAAGTTTTACTTACATTTTTCACTTCAAGCATATAGAAAACACCTCACTTTTCTTGTCTCACTTATAGATATTTCTGGTGGAAACTCGGCTTCGCATATATCCATTTTATAGGAACATCGCTCCGCAAACGGGCATCTATTTATGGCTCCGTTTCTTTCCGAAGCATAGCCTTTTATAGGATGCATCCCCCTGTCTGGCATAGATAGAAATAAGCCTTGTGTATAAGGATGCTTTGGTTCTTCGAAAATTTCTTTTCCTTTTCCCTGTTCTAAAATATTACCTGCATACAAAACACAAATATTATCACACAATCTTTCTGCCAGTTTTAAATCATGTGTAATGACCAGCATGCTTCCTGTCGTTTCTTTGGCAGCCTTTTTTAACACATCCAGAACTTGATTTCGAACAATGGCATCTAAACCTTTTGTGGGCTCGTCTGCAATTAACCAGTTCGGTTTACATGCCAGTCCTAACACAGAAATAACCCTTTGATTCATACCGCCGCTCATCTCAAAAGAATACTTACTCATAATCTCATTTGCTTCCTGAAATCCAAAACATGATAAAATCTGACTGACCCTTTCTTGGGCCGGCTTCTTTTGTAACAAATGATGTTCCAATAAAGCTTCAGTTAACTGATTTCCTATTTTTCGAATTGGATTTAAAGCTTCCGATGGGTTTTGAGGAATCACTGCAATTTCCTTTCCTCTTATTTGCCGCATACGTTTCATATCCACTAAAAATAAATCTTCATCACCATAATAACAATGCCCATGTACCTTTGCACTTCCAGGAAGCAATCTTAGAATGGACATCCCAAGAATAGATTTCCCGCTGCCGCTTTCCCCAATCAGTCCTGTTATTTTCCCTTTTTCGAAAGTAACTGAAATATGATTTGCTACAGTTGCTGTTCCATCTTTTCCCGGAAATTCAACATGAAAGTCTTCAAAACGAATATCTTCTACCATATCAATACTCCCTAAATTCCTGATTTTTGGCATCCAGTTTGTCTCTTAGTACATCACCAATCAGATTAATGCTGAGTGATAATAATATAATGCAAATGCCAGGTGCAAAAAGCAAATGTTGATAACTTCGAAAATACATTCTTGCATCATTTATCATAACTCCCCAATCAGGCGTGGGGGGCTGAATTCCCAATCCTAAATAGCTCAGTCCTGCTACAGATAGTACCACTCTACCCACTTTAGTAGTATATACAATAATCAGATTCCCAATAATATTAGGCAAAACATGAAGGAATAAAATTCTTATTTTTCCCGCTCCCATACTTTGTATTCCTTCAATATAATCTGCTTCCTTTACACGCATCACTTCTCCACGAACTAATCTGGAAAAGCTAACCCATGAAGTCACCACAAGCGAAAGCAGCATATTCTCAACCCCAGGGCCTAAAATTCCTGCAATCGCAATCATCATAGTCATTCCTGGAAGTCCTTGAAAAAATGTTAGAAATCGTTGTAATCACCAAATCTGGCACACCGCCAAAATAACCTGAAATCATTCCCAAAATCATTCCTAAGCACATAGAAAGTGCAGTTGCTGCTACTGCCAGTAATATGGACTGTCTCCCTCCATAAAGAATTCTACTGAAAAGATCTCGTCCAAGGCTATCTGTACCCAAAAGATGTTTCGATGACATTCCCACAAAACGAGCGCTCATATCTGTCGCATTTGGATCATACGGTGCAAGAACAGGTGCAAATACGCTAACTATTATAATAATTCCTAACATAATAAACGGAAGCAGTTCACTTATTTTCCACTTTTTCATAATCCTGCCCCCTGTCTAATTTTGGGATTTATAAATAGGTAAAGTAAATCAATCAGTAGTGTAACAAGCACATAAATACAGCCACTAAATAGAACATAGCCCTGTACCACAAAATAATCTCTCCCTTCAATTGCCGAAAGAACATAACTTCCAAGTCCAGGAAGTGCAAATACAGATTCTATAATTGCCGACCCGCCTAAAATACCTCCAAAGTAATTTCCCAAGACAGTAATAATAGGAATCAAAGAATTTTGTAATGCATGCTTTATAATAACTTTACGGTCAGTCATTCCTTTTGAATTAGCTACCAGAATATACTGCTCTCCAAGTTCTTTTAACAAAGAACCTCTTGTCAATCTTGCAGTAACACCAATGGTTGAACTGGATAAAACAAAGGCTGGCATAAGCAAACTTTGCCAGCCACTATATCCACTGGTTGGAAGGAGGCGGAGTTTTTCAGAAAAAATTAAAATCAAAAACAAAGCCAGCCAAAATCCAGGTACAGACAGCAACAGTATCGATACACCTCTTAGAACTTTATCTGTGATTTTGTTACGATTCAACGCCATGAATATTCCAGTTCCTATTCCCATACATATAGTCATTGCCATTGCAAGAAAAGATAAGCGCAATGTCATTGGAAGTCTCCGAGCAATCTCATCACCCACATCCCTTCTATCAAAAAAAGAAGTTCCAAGATTTCCATGAAGAGCATTTTCCAACCAATCCAAATATCGTTCAATCCATGGTCTGTTAAACCCTAATTCTTCTCTCATATCTTCTAACTGCTGCTCCGTAGGAAGTTCGACTCCATTGCGTCTCAATACTTCTTCGGCCGGGTCTCCCGGTGATGCTGTGCCTAGAAAAAAAGGCAACCAAAGAAATTCCAAACAAAACAATCACCAGAGATACTATCCTTTTTCCAAGGTATTTGATAATCTCCATATACCCAGCCTTCCTCTATTTAACCCATTCTACGTCTTTAAATAATTTGCCAGACTGATACGGATTATTATTGAATCCTTTAATTTGAGATTTGTTATATGCGTAAACCGCCTGTTCATGGAACAAAGATACTAACGGCAATTCTGCTGTGCAAATATCTTGCAATTCGTCATAAATTACTTTTCTCTTATCCATATCCATTTCCTGTTTTGCCTGCTGGATCAATTCATCTACGTGCTCATTGTGATATCCCAAGTGCTGTCCAATATTATTTCCACCATCACTAGCCATATAAGATTCCAACATAGAAAATGGCTCGCTACTTGGCATACTTCTCATTGCTAAACTAATACTATAATCTCCCTGTTTGCGCATATCGGTAACAGTAGCTTCATCATAAATTTCAATCTCCATATCAATGCCCAATTCTGCAAACACAGACTGCATATACTCTGCTTCTTCTTTATAAGGATAACGACTGATGTCTTTAGTACGAATCAATGTTTTTGCAGTAAATCTTTGATCTCCCAATACTTCTTTTGCCAGTTTTTTGGCTTCTTCTACATTGTGTTCAATTGGAGTCTCTTTATAAAACGGTGAGGAATTGCTTAAAATATTTGTAGTGGGAATTCCGTATCCATCATAAAACTCATCCACTAAAACCTGTCTGTCAATCATAAGGTCAATTGCTTTCCTCATACGGTAATCATTAAATGGAAATTCTGTTCCATTTAAGTACAAATAATGCACCAACGTTCCTCGTACAGGAAAGGCCTCAAATCGTTCATCTTTGCATAATTCTTTTGCCTGAAGAGGCTGAATTGCACCCAAATCAAATACACCTAAAATTTCTCCTGCCTGTAATGCTGAGTAACGAGTATTTGCATCTGGTATTACCTTCACTTGGATATTTTTTGACTTTTGCCGGATCTCCATAATAATTATCATTTCTCTCAATAATTACATACTGATCCATCACTACTTCTTTTAATATGTATCGTCCCGTTCCAATCGGATACTTCTTTAAAAGCCCTGTCTCTTCTTCAAAACATGCCGGGCTCAAAATAACACTGTTATAATTTGTCCTTGAGTTTCCGCAAAATGTAATCGAAAAATGAATATACTCTCCCAAAGTACCAATCTGCCAATTTTTTGGAAATTGAGAGTGGCAGTTCTGTGATTAAAGGTACTTTAACAAGCCCCGCCGGAACC
>ENA-OPYU01000210-OPYU01000210.1-human-gut-metagenome-genome-assembly--contig:-NODE-210-length-23994-cov-4.727699_pt1 | contig 23994 bp, 31 predicted proteins | sample MGYA00242637_ERZ504482 | MGnify/ENA primary metagenome ERZ504482 (study PRJEB26092, sample SAMD00036237) | human gut metagenome | host: Homo sapiens | study: EMG produced TPA metagenomics assembly of... | reverse complement strand
ACTCTGATTCAATGAAATATTCACTCAATCCAAAATTGGCTTCAGTAAGATGTTTGACATATCCTTTGATATCTCTTAAGAGTTTTGCATGGTCTTTTCCTACCATCATTGCTACCTCTCTACTGTCGGTGAGTAGCTGACCGTTTTGTTCAAATACTGTTAAATTGTTCATTTTGTTCTCCTTTACAATTTCTTCGGTTTAATAAACTTGTCCGTATTTACATCTAACGCTCCACAGATCAGCTCGTATTCTTCAAATTGCAATTTCCTATTTCCATTTAATGATGAACAAAGTTTTTCTTTTGGTATCCCTGTTTTTCGTGATACAAAAACCTGCTTAATTCCCTTTTCGTCCATGTAAGCTTTAATTCTTTCACCTACACACATTCCGTAATCACCTCTTTCATTTTTCGATTCGTTCGAACTAATTTCATTATAACTTCGAAATATTCGAATGTCAACACTAAAATTTCGATTTTTTTCGAACTTTTTTTGTTGAAAATATAATTTCTATGTGTTAATATAGAAAATGCAAGGAGGAAGCATAATGAGTTTAGGAGAGAAAATAAAGGAATACAGAAAAAAGAAAAACATGACTCAAAAAGAACTTGCGAATTTAATAGGTGCAAAACATAATTCAATAAGCGATTGGGAAAATAATAAGAATAAACCAGACGCTGATACTATAGAAAGATTATGTGAAGTGCTGGAAATGATACCAAACGACTTTTTTGGAAATTATTCCAGAGAAGAAAGTGGAACATTAGTTGGACGAATAATGAAAGATCAAGAGATTATCAATATGATATCTTGTTACTATTCTTTAGATGAATCCGACAAGGAAGCCATAAAGCATCTTATCGAATCGCTTTCTAAAAAGGGTAAGCAATAGCCTACCCTTTAAGAAACGATCTTATCACGTAATAAAGATACTCTAATTTTGCAGTATTACTTATACCGTTGATAAGTTCGATAATCTTGTTTTTGTAATCCATTTCGCGATCCCCCTAACTGCAAAAACACTTGTTCGAAATCCCTGAACATATAATACTATCTCAGGGAACAAAAATCAATATTTTGTTCGAACATTTGTTCTTATATTTTATAAGGCTTGATGGAATATTTTGATTTAATACGATATAACGGAAATCAACCAGAGCAAAATTGCTCTCGTTAATAATTTGGATTTAATATGATATAACCGCTCCGGCGTTTATATAGAGTAAAGTGGTGTTAAAGTGCATAAGAAAGTGAGGAAAAAGAAATGAAGAAGAAAATTGTAGCAATGTTATTAGTTGGAGCTATGACATTATCTATTACAGCATGTGGTGGGGATGCCGAACCATCCAAAGACGCCGAAACAAAGACAGAAGAAACAACAGACCAGAAAGAAGAGAAGAAAGAGCCTTTGGATTTAACTGGAACATGGAAATCAGAAGAAGTCGAAGGGTCATATCAAGAAGCTACGATTTCTGATGATGTAATAGAAATAAATTGGGTGTCTGATGGAGGAAATACAAAATCACTTTACTGGGCTGGCACTTACGTTGCGCCAACCGGGCCAACTAACGATTACGCATGGACATCGGAAAACGATAAAGAAAAAACAGGGATGGCGTTACTAGCATCAAGTGACGATACAAAAGAATTTACATACAAAGACGGTGTGATTAGTTATGAAGCGTCCGCTATGGGAACTACAAAAAAGGTCGAGTTAACTAAAGAATAAAGCATTGAATTAAGAAAGGGGAACATGCATTGATTGATTTTCAGAACAAAAAAGTATTCAAATTAAGCAAAGGAAAAGAAAAGAACATTCCGAAAGAAGTTTTCAGCTTGCTTGTAACTAATGAAGAAGTGGCCGGGTATTACTCTTCGATGAGAGACTTCGTTGTTTTTACAAACAAAAGAATTATTGCATGCAACGCGCAAGGTATTGCAGGAACTGAAAAAAGATTATACATCGTTGCCGTATTCAAAAATGCAAGCATTTTCGGTTGAAACTTCTGGCACTTTCGATATGGACTCAGAACTCACTGTTTGTTTTAGTGGATTAGGAACAGTAAAATTTGATTTCACCTCGAACTCAGATGTGCAATCTATAAACAGACTTATAGCGTCACACGTTTTATAAAATAAAAACCGCCCCAGCGCTACCAACACTGAGACGGTCTACATATCCGAAGATATGCGATTGAAATCCAAGAATATTGTATCATCTTCGGAAACAGCTTGCAATCCAGAACATTCGTTCATGTGCTGGCTGTTATTTTTGTACTCGTTTTTGCATAAAATTAAATAAGGAGATGACGACATGGAAACGAAATACGCTTTTGGATACGTCCGTGTATCCACAGGAAAACAGGATGAATTATCCCCGGATTCTCAAGCGAAGCTATTGAAAGATTACGCGAAAAGTCACGGATATGTAGTATCGAAAATCTTTTTTGAACTCGGAATATCCGGAAGAAAAGCAGACAAACGCCCAGAGTTTCAAAAAATGATCGGTCTTGCGAAATCATCCGATCATCCGGCAGATGCCATACTGGTATGGAAATTCAGCCGATTTGCACGAAACCAAGAGGAAAGTATTGTATACAAGTCCTTGCTCAAGAAAAAGCATAACGTGGACGTAATAAGCATCTCTGAACCACTGGTAGATGGTCCATTCGGCTCTCTGATCGAACGAATTATTGAGTGGATGGATGAATATTACTCTGTCCGTCTATCCGGAGAAGTAACAAGAGGAATGAGAGAAAAAGCGGAACGAGGTGGATACCAAGCACGCCCACCACTTGGGTACAAGATTGTATCACATAAAGAACCGCCAGTGATCGTACCGGAAGAGGCTGAAATCGTGAAGCTGATTTTTGAAAAGTATGTGCATGACGGCATGGGACTGTTTGAGATCGCACGGCTCTTGAATAGCCATAACTTTAAAACATCACATGGGAAAGAATTTGAACGAAGGTCTATCGAATATATCCTACAGAACCCCACTTACTGCGGGATGGTGCGGTGGAATCGGACGATTAATGAATCGAAAGAGATCCGGCCAGAAAGCGAGTGGATTATCGCTGAGGGAGAACAACCTGCAATCATTAGTAAGGAATTGTTTGATAAGGCACAGGAGCGATACAAGAGAGAATACCGTCCACGTGGAGCAAGACCGGTGAGTACGTACAAACACTGGCTATCTGGGATCGTTAAATGCCCAGCGTGCGGAAGAACGATGACTGCCTGCAAGATTGAAAACAATAAGCAGACATACTGCTATTTTCGCTGTTACGGATACTCCAAGGGAAAATGTGCAGCGAAGAACTCCATAAGCTCTCTAAAGCTGGAACCTGCGGTATTGGAATCCATTAAGTCTGTATTGGATACCGGAAAAAACTAACCTACCGGAAGATTGAGGTTAAAACGGAAGATACTGCGGATTTGAAAACCATACTGGAAGATCAGATCAAGAAAATCGATGTGAAATTGCAGAGAATCAAAGAGGCATACATGAATGGAATTGATACTATGGAAGAATACAAGGAAAATAAACGGATTGTGCAGGGAGAGAAAGACAGTCTAGAAAAACAACTGTCTGAGCTTAAAGAAGAGAAATAAGCACCAAAAATGAGGACAATGATAATGTTGATGAGAGTCAAAAAATGTGTACGATATTCTCTCATCCGATTCCGTAGATGCGACGACCAAGAATGAGGTGCTTAGAAGCGTTGTGGAGAAAATTATCTATGATCGAGAAGAAGACGAACTTAAAGTATACTACTACCACATGCCGTAAACCCTTGATTTTGCTAGGGTTTGTTGGACTTTTGTCGGTTGTTGCAAAAAGGTCATCCAGTCGGGACAGCTCACCCTGGTACCATCACAATACTGCGTCAGAATCGGCTGCCGTACATTCGGACGGGACAGATAGTTTGCAAAAATCTCATCCACTACCGCCGAAATCGTATCGTACACATTTCGTTCCGGAATCCACTTGTGATCAAATGCTGTAGACGATGTGATCGTAAAATCATACCCTTTATTCCGATACCATTCTGTGTATACCCTGTTCAATGTAAATGACATAATCGCCAGCACATTTGCGCGGATCGTACTGTCCGGCCAGGTTGCATAAATCTCACTGGACGCCACATTTTTGATGTAATCCCGATATCTCACATAGTAATTTTTTGCCGTGGAGTCCCTCGGAGAACCATCGTGGACAACCACAAATTCCGGAATCACTACCCGGCTGAGCACGATCTCTCCGGACTCTGTGACCGGCTTGATCTCATCCTCCGCAATTTTCGCCGGATATTCCCCGTAGAGCGTATGTGCAGGAATCACGAACACTTCTCCCGGCTCTTCCTGTGTAACCTGAGGACGCATAGAAATATTTTGAATTGCCGTCACATCTGCCAGAATCTCCGCCCCTGAGATACTCACCGGTTCAAATCCTTCCGCCTCCACATTCAGTGTATATTCGGAATAGGGCTGCTGATCCGATTCCGGGTTCAGGCTGTACTCGATGGGCGGTGCCGCCAGTTCGATTTCTTCTGTCTGCCCGGATGAATCTGTCTGCAGCTTTTCCAGAGTATTTTCCGGAACTCCGGTATAAGAAATGGAAACCTGCGCATTCTGGATGGGAAAAGCCGTCACTTGTGATGTAATCTGGATCTGGAGTTTTCCCTTGTCTATGTGCTCCTGCTGCATTCGGATGGCCTGTGAGTTCCTCCTTTGATTTCTACTGTAATCCATATCCATTTTCCTTTTTCACAGTTTCTTCTAACTATATGCAAAGTATTCATAAAAAATAACGGACACTGGATGATCGAAAAAAAATCGCTCCTGCTTTCGCAGAAACGTTTTTTTATACTGTATTCTTTTTGATCAAAACAACCGCATAATATCGTTATACATCACAAACACCATCAGTGCCATCAATGCTGCAAATCCAATAAAATGCACCATACCTTCTTTCTCCGGAGCGATCCGTTTTCTTCTCACCGCCTCGATCAGAAGAAATACCAGACGCCCTCCATCCAGTGCTGGGATTGGAAGCAGGTTCATGACACCTAAGTTGGCTGAGATCAGAATTCCCAGGTTCATCATACTTAAGATGACTACCGACCAGCCGGACGGTGCTGCCGCATCATAGGTATCATTGACTACCTCAACAATTCCTACCGGACCGGACAACTGATTCACACCTACTTCACCCGTCAGGAGCATCTTCAGGCACTCCAGCGTGTACTCTACCCAGTATTTTGCCGTGTATGCCCCATACTGGATACTTTTGAAAAATCCCGGTTTCTCCACCTCTGCAGAATAGGTAAATCCCATTCTCTTTGTGGTCTCATCCCCAAACTGTCGTTTTTCCATCTGGATCGTATGTTCTTTTCCATCGCGCTCAAAGGTCAGCTCTGCCGTGTCAGATGTACTGTGTGTCAGATTGTACAGCTGGAACTCTTCATAAATATGAATTTTCTTTCCATTGATCTCTGTGATCACATCCCCTTTTTTCAATCCCTGCTCACTTCCTGAGGAACCGGATTCGACTTCCTGTATCACAGGAACCGCATAGCCGGCTGCTCCCACCAGAATCGCTGACATCAGAAGCGCCAGGATAAAGTTAAACAAAGGTCCTGCCGCGATCACTGAAATTCTCGCCCACACGGACTTGCTGTTAAAGCTCCCCTCGGAAGTATCGTCTGCATCATCTTCTCCCATCATGCAGGCACCGCCCAGAGGGAGAAGTTTTAAGCTGAATTTGGTTCCTTTAAACTCCTTGCCAAACAGAGTCGGCCCCATTCCCAATGAAAATTCATCTACACGGATCCCGTTTAACTTTGCCAGCGTAAAATGTCCCAGTTCATGGATGATGATGATCAAACTGAACAGAAGAATTGCTAAAATAATACCCATATACTACCACCTGTTTTTGATATATTCATAAGTTTCCTGCTCTGTCTGAAGAATCTCTTCTACGGTTGGATCTGCAATCACTTTGTGCATCTCCATACAGCCGGCAATGATCTCCGGAATCTGCAGATAGCCAATCTCCCGATTCAAAAACATAGCAACCGCACGCTCGTTGGCTGCATTGAATACCGTTGGAAGAGAGCCGCCTGTTTTTCCGGCTTCATATGCCAGCTTCAATCCATAGAACGTCTCCATATCCGGGCGCTCAAACGTAATCTGGGAAAGTGTCTCAAAATCCAGCCTGTCTCCCGGAAGATACCGTCTCTTGGGATAATACAAAGCATACTGAATCGGAAGTTTCATATCCGGTGTTCCAAGCTGTGCGATCACCGCGCCGTCCACATATTCAACCATGGAATGAATGATACTCTGTGGCTGCACGACAACCTGGATCTGATCCACAGACACATCAAACAGCCATTTTGCCTCGATCACTTCCAGTCCTTTATTGACCATGGTGGAGGAATCGATCGTGATCTTGCGCCCCATCTCCCAGTTTGGATGCTTCAGCGCATCTTCCACCTGAATATTAAGAAGCTCTTCCCGCTTTTTCCCGCGGAACGGTCCACCGGACGCTGTGAGCAGGATCTTATGCAGCGCCTTGTGCTGCCCTCCCTGCAAAGACTGGAAAATGGCACTGTGCTCACTGTCTACCGGAAGAATGGAAACTCCGTACTCCTTTGCCAGCGGCATAATGATGTGTCCTGCTGTCACCAGTGTCTCTTTATTCGCCAGTGCGATATCCTTTCCTGCCTTGATTCCCTCGATCGTCGGCAGGATTCCGATCATTCCTACGATCGCTGTCACCAGGATTTCTGCATCCTGCTGTACTGCCACTTCTATGAGTCCGTCCATTCCGGATACTACCTTCACATCCAGATCTTTGACATTCTCTCTGAGTTCTTTGGCTTTTGCCTCGTCCCACACCGCTGCCAGCACCGGATGAAACTTACGGATCTGCGCTTCCAGAAGCCCGATATTACTTCCGGCCGCCAGCGCCGTGACCTCGATATCCCGATTTTCTCTTACGACTTCCAGTGTCTGGGTTCCGATAGAGCCGGTCGAACCAAGTATTGCTATTTTTTTCATATCTGTTTTCCTTCTTTCTTAGAGAAGCACGGAAAAGATAAAAAAGTGATCGGTGCCGTGAAAATAATACTGTCAAATCTGTCCAGAATCCCACCGTGTCCCGGTATCAACTTTCCGTAATCTTTGATGTCATGATTTCTCTTGATCGCGGATGCCGCCAGATCTCCGATCTGGGAAATCGCACCGCCTGCTGCACCGATTATTGCAAAGCTGGCCACACTGACTCCTGCATTGCCCCAGTGGTTGATCGCAAGTGCATAGAGAACTGCGATCAGCGCTGCTCCCGCGATTCCGCCGATTCCGCCTTCCACAGACTTCTTCGGACTCAGCTTCGGTGCCATTTTATGCTTGCCGATCAGCATCCCCACACAATATGCGCAGGTATCACATCCCCAGGCACAGATAAATACCAGCCATACCTGAAAGACACCGCCCGGCAGAATTCTTGTCTGATAAATATAAGACAACATCACTGCCACATAAAATACTCCGAAAAACGCTGCCAACATCTGCTCTGTCCGATATTTTGGATAAGAAAATACCAACACTGCCATCAGACAGATCACAAATGCCATAAATAACAGCATGAACCAATCCGTTGTATCTGGAAGCAGCGGTTTGGCATACAACAGACCATAGTATCCTGCTGCAAACAAAAATCCGCAGATCCCAACTGCTTTATTTTCAATCTCAAACACTCTGTACAACTCATAGACTCCGATCATACTGATCAAAAACAAAGTTGCAAACAGTACATTTCCTCCTGTGATCACTGTGATCAGAGCGATCACCACCAGGAGAATCCCACTTAAAAGACGTGTCTTAAACATCTTCTTCCTCCTTCACACCGCCGTATCTTCTGTCTCTTTTATTATACTGCGCAATTGCCTTTTCTAATTCCTCTTTTGTAAAATCCGGCCATGGAATCTCTGTAAAATAAAATTCCGTATATGCCAGCTGCCACAATAAATAATTGGAAAGCCGCAGTTCCCCACTGGTACGGATCAAAAGATCGGGATCCGGTATCCCATGGGTATCCAGATAAGACTCAAACACTGTCTCATCGATCGTTTCCGGCACAACCTTTCCATCTGCGCAGTCTCTTGCAAGGCGGCGCACAGCGCGGATCATCTCATCCCGGCTTCCATAATTCAGCGCGATCTGAAAGTTTAAGCCACCGTTATCCTTTGTGGCTTCTTCCAGTTCCAAAATTCTGGTCCGGATATCCTCATCCAGCGCCTCAATGTCTCCCAGCACACGCACTTTCATATCATTTTTCGCCGCGGTCTTCAGACAGGTCTTCATATAATTGCGCAGCAGTTTCATCAGCGCGCTGACTTCACTTTCCGGCCGGTTCCAATTCTCTGTGGAAAACGCATACACGGTCAGATATTTAATCCCCATTCTCCAGGCTTCTTCGCAGATCCGCTCTACATTCTTACTGCCCTGTGCATGCCCGTAATTTCTCGGCATTCCCTTGGCTTTTGCCCATCTCCCGTTTCCGTCCAGGATGATGGCAATATGCTGCGGTACGTTCATTGTATTTCCTCCTTCTTGCAGGTCTTTCCATCCAGAAGATGGAAAAAGAGAGGCTTCTTCACATCTGCCCCTCCTGCTGTTTCGTAATATTGGCCTGTCACACAGGCTGTATCCTAAACTGTCAGTACTTCTTTGGATTTTGCTTCCACCGCTTTTATCGACTTCTGCAATGTATTTGTCTGTCAGTTTCTGAAGTGAATCTTCCAAGTCTTTGATCCCGTCTTCTGAAATCTCTGTTCCTTTTCAGTTTTTTGAATGCACGTTTCCGTCACGACGGATATTGCGGATTGCAACTTTTGCTGCCTCTCCTTTTTTCTTCACATCTTTTACCAGTTCTTTTCTTCGCTCTTCTGTCAGTTCCGGGAACATCAGGCGTACCACCGTTCCATCGTTTGTAGGATTGATTCCGATATCAGACATCAGGATTGCTTTTTCGATTTCTTTTAACATGCTCTTTTCCCATGGCTGTATCTGGATCATGCGTGCTTCCGGTACGGATATGTTCGCTGCCTGCTGGATCGGAGTCGGCACTCCATAGTAATCCACTGTCAGCTTATCCAATACATGTGGATTGGCACGTCCTGCGCGGATGGCTGCAAGCTCACTTCCCAGATTGTTGATTGTTTTTGTCATCTTGTCATCATATACTTTTAATTTTTCATCCATGTTTTTGTCCTCCTTATACTGTCACTTTTGTTCCGGTAAATGTACCGCTCATGGTCTCTACAATACTGTTTTCTTCATTCAGTCCAAATACCAGCATCGGCATCTTATTCTCAAGGCAGAGAATGGATGCTGTCAGATCCACTGCTGCCAGCTTCTGATTGATCACTTCCTGAATGGAGATCTCGTCGTATTTCTTAGCCTCCGGATTCACCTTCGGATCACTGTCATAAATTCCATCAATGGCTTTTGCCAGAAGCATCGCATCTGCTTCAATCTCGATTGCACGCAGAACAGCTCCTGTATCTGTAGAAAAATACGGGTGTCCGGTTCCTCCGGCAAAGAAAATCACCCTTCCTGATTCCATAGCTGCAACTGCTGCGTCCTTCGAAAACAGGGAGGTAAATGCTCCGCACACAAATGGAGTGAATACTTCTGTCTTCATCCCCACATGACGGAAAATATCTGACACATAAATACAGTTCATCACCGTTGCAAGCATTCCGATCTGGTCAGCCTTTGTACGGTCGATCGTCTCACTGGTACGGCCTCTCCAGAAATTTCCGCCGCCTGTCACGATCGCAACCTGAATTCCCTGATCTACAAGCTGCTTCACCTGATTTGCAACTCCTATGCAGGTTGCCTCATCAAATCCTGTCTTTTTATCTCCGGCAAGTGCTTCGCCGCTCAGTTTTAACAATACTCTTTTCATCTGTCTGGCTCCTTCAAATCTCTTTGGTATCCGGCATCTCTGCCACATACGCATATTCTAAAATGAAGTATACCATAAGTTGTTTCATTTGTCATGCACTATAGTATCCGCTTTGAGAATTCTCTTCAAAAGACTGTCATAAATCGGCTCTGAGCGCATCAGCGTTGCCACAATATATGCCGTTACCGACACGATCGACAGGGAAAGCATCTGACTGATACTTCCGGACATTTCAAATAACAGGATAATCCCCGTCAGCGGTGCTCTTACAATCGCTGTAAAGAATCCGGTCATCCCAAGCAGTACAAAATTGTTGACATACACCGGAGCCAAGCCAAAAAATTCGACCCCCGCCATGGCAAATACTGCTCCGATCAAAGCGCCTAATATCAAAAGCGGAAAGAAAATTCCTCCCGGCGCTCCGGAGCCAAAGCTGACTGCGGAAAATTAAAAACTTCATAACCAGCGTCAGCACAACCATCCCCAATACCATTTCACCCTGTGTCAGGCTGACAATCAAGCCCGAACCACTTCCCAATACCCACGGCATCACAATCCCCAATACTCCCGCAGTCAGAAAGGCGATCAACAGACGGCCTGTTTCTTTCATAAACGGAATTTTGCGATACAATTCCTGGGCCTTTAACATCCCCCCAATTATAAAACACACCGGATACACCTACCAAAATTCCCAAAAGGATCAAAAGCCAGTAATAGTTTTGCGGCAGATATTTCGTGATCTGAAATCGAAATACCGGATCTAGGCCAAGAATGTGGGAAGCAATATAATCAGCCGTCACCGAAGCTGTCATGACCGGAAGAAGAATCGGGATTGAAAATGTTTTATGGATCTCTTCTACCGCAAACATCATACCTGCCAGCGGTGCATGGAAAGCAGCAGAAAGTCCCGCACTCGCCCCACAAGTCATCAAAAACTTCTCTTCTCTTTTTCCCCGTCCCAAAGCTCTGGATATCCCCTGTCCTGCCATGGCTCCAAGTTGGATCGACGGACCTTCTCTTCCAAGAGAAAGACCACCCAGCATACACAAAAAGCCTCCTGCAAATTTTGCCGGTAGCACGCGTTTCCAGTTTTGGGAAAGCCTCCCTGCTATCTCCCCTTCCACCTGAGGGATCCCGCTTCCTGAGATCATCGGTTCCCACTTCACCAGTTTTCCCACAATCCATGCAAGCGCTGCCAAAATCAAAAACCACACCACACATCGAAATGGATTTCCTTTCATATAAGAAAGAATCTTTACAAGCCAGTCTCCCGCAAAAGTCAGCGCCACTCGGTAAAGCAGCACGACAAATCCGCCGACAAGACCGACGCAGAGCCCTTCTGTGATCAGCATAACAGGTATTCTACGTGCGCGTTTCCACACATCATTCGTTTTCATAACGTCCCTTCTCTCATTCATTTTTTTTCTCATTCACGTTTTTATTCTACCACGTTTTCTGCCATTCCCAAAATAAAATCGAAATTCCCCGGAAAACATTGACAATCCACCCTGATTGTTTATGATATTTTTAGTTTCGCACTTTAAACAACTAAAATTTTACAGTATTAATTCAAATAACTGGAGGATCGATTTATGATTATCGTATTAAAGCCAAATACCTCTGACAAAGATATTGCCAGAGTTGAACATCAGATCAAACGAAACGGTCTGGATACTCACATTGTCCGTGGACAGGAGATGACTATCATCGGGTGTATCGGAGATACGACCCGCCTGGATGCACGTCTTTTTGAAGTAGACGCTTCCGTTGACAAAGTCATGCATGTACAGGAACCTTATAAGCTTTCCAACCGCGCCTTTCATCCGGAGGATTCTATTATTGATGTATCCGGTGTCAAAGTCGGCGGAGACAATCTGGCACTGATTGCAGGTCCGTGTTCTGTAGAATCCTACGAGCAGGTTCTTGGAATCGCAAAATCTGTCAAAGCTGCCGGAGCCAATATGCTGCGCGGCGGCGCTTTCAAACCGAGAACAAGCCCGTATTCTTTCCAGGGACTCGGACTGGAAGGACTTGACATTCTCTGTGCAGTCAAAGAGGAGACCGGACTTCCGATCGTAACAGAACTGATGTCTCCGGATCACCTGGATGTCTTCAACGAAAAAGTCGACCTGATCCAGATCGGAGCCCGCAATATGCAGAACTTTGACCTGCTCAAACAGCTTGGACAGCTGGATCGTCCAATTCTTTTAAAACGAGGCCTGAACGCGACCTATGAAGAGTGGATCATGTCCGCAGAGTACATCATGGCAGCCGGAAACGAGAATGTCATCCTCTGCGAACGCGGAATCCGTACTTTTGAAACTTATACCAGAAACACACTGGATCTGCAGAGCATCCCTGTTCTGAAGAAGAAAACACACCTTCCGGTCATCATCGACCCAAGCCATGCCGGCGGAAAATGGTGGCTGGTAGAACCAATGGCAAAAGCATCTGTAGCAGCAGGCGCTGACGGACTGATGATCGAAGTCCACAACGATCCGGAGTGCGCACTCTGTGACGGCGCCCAGTCTCTGAAACCGGAAAAATATGCGGCTCTTCTGGCACAGATCGGACAGATCGCCCAGGTTGTCGGAAAAACAGGTTTAACTTGATATACGGGAGGGATATTTTTGAAACTGACAGTAAATTTAGGAAAAAACAGCTATCCGATTTATATTGAAAACAACATTCTGGACAAGGCAAGTTCTTATATTTCCTCCTGCTTTTCCGGAAAAAAGATTATGATCATCTCTGATGACAATGTATTCCCACTTTACGGAGAGAAGTTGAAAACTTCCCTCGGTGACTATGAGGTACACGAGCTGGTCCTTCCACACGGAGAACCTACCAAAGCCTTTGAGACACTCCCCGCGCTTTACAATGCACTGCTAAAGCAGAAGTTTTCCCGCAGTGATCTGGTGATTGCTCTGGGCGGAGGTGTGATCGGAGATCTCGCGGGTTTTGCCGCATCCAGTTATTTAAGAGGGATCCGTTTCGTGCAGATTCCGACTTCCCTGCTTGCACAGGTGGATTCTTCCGTTGGCGGAAAGGTTGCGGTAGATCTCCCGCAGGGAAAAAACCTGGTAGGAGCTTTTTATCACCCAAAACTGGTACTGATCGATCCTCAGGTTCTTCGCACTCTTCCTGAACACTTTATTATGGATGGAATGGGCGAGGTCATCAAATACGGCTGTATCAGAGACGCTGCCCTGTTTGAGACATTAAAAGAACGTGGTTCTTTTGAAAACCTGCAGGACATTCTTCCTGAAATCATTTTCCGCTGTGTGGACATCAAACGTCAGGTTGTGGAAAACGATCAGTTCGATACCGGGGAGCGGATGCTTTTAAATTTCGGTCACACGCTTGCACACACGATCGAACAGTATTTCCACTATGAGCGGGAAAGCCATGGGGAAGCCGTCGGCATCGGTATGTATCAGATCAGTAAGCTCGCCGAAGGAAAAAAAACTTGTGCCAGCCAGGTACTGCCCAAAAGATCCGGCTGATTTTGAATGCCTACGGTCTTCCGGATACCTGCCATCTGCCGATGAGTGATCTTATGGACGCCATCTCACTGGATAAGAAAAATCTGAACAATCACTTAAATCTGGTGCTCCTTCACCAGATCGGTGACAGTTATGTATACCCTGCCGATCTTACATTCTTTGACCAGGCAGACGAAATTTAAAACAGGAGGAACCCACTTATGAAACAGATTACCGGACACACCGGACTGACAGGACTGTTCGGAAGCCCTGTTGCACACAGCATCTCTCCCATGATGCACAACGCTTCTTTTGAACATCTGGGACTTGATTATGTCTACCTTGCATTCGATGTCGGAACCGACAAACTGGCCGCTGCCGTGGATGGACTTCGCGCCATGAACGTACGTGGCTTCAACCTAACCATGCCGGATAAAAATAAAATGTGTGAGCTCTGTGACCGACTCTCTCCGGCTGCGGAAATCTCTCAGGCTGTCAATACCGTCGTGAATGACAACGGAATTCTGACTGGACATACAACGGATGGTACCGGATACCTGCTCGCAGCAAAGGATGCCGGATACGATCTGATTGGAAAAAAGATGACACTTCTCGGCGCAGGCGGAGCTGCCACCTCCATTCTGGTTCAGGCAGCACTGGACGGATTGTCAGAGATTTCCGTATTCAGTATCCATGACCAGTTTTATGTGCGCGCCGAGCAGATTGTTCAGACATTAAATGAGCGAACAAATTGTAAGGTACAACTGTTGATTTTGAAGATGATTCCATCCTTCGAAGAGAGATTGCAGACAGCTATATCCTGACCAACGGAACTTCTGTGGGCATGGCTCCGAATACAGACGCTTCCATCATCAACGATCCGTCCTTTTTTCCATAAAGACCTGATCGTTTCCGATGTGATCTACAATCCGAAAGAGACAAAACTGCTGCGCCTTGCCAGAGAAGCCGGATGTCCGACTTTCAACGGACTCTATATGCTGCTGTACCAGGGGGCGGAGGCATTCAAGCTGTGGACCGGGCAGGAGATGCCTGTGGAGAAGATTAAAGAGCTCTATTTTTTACTTAAACTCAAATGGACCGTACACGAACCTTTTTTGCATGCACGGTCCGTTTTTTGATTATTTTACTTCCCAGGGATTTTCCCTCTCCCCGCTCATTCAGACAACAGCTCAAAATTCGAATTTTTGCACCATATCACTGACTGCCTGGTCGGTATAAAATGCCATATGTGGTGTCACAACTACATTAGGAAAACTTCTCAGGATACACAGATCATGCTTACTTAAGCACTTCGATTTCAGATCCTTATAATACAATCCAAATTCATCCTCGATCACATCTAGACCTGCTGCACCGACTTTTCCTGTTTCCAGACCTTTGATCAGCGCTTTGGTATCGATCAGACCGCCTCTTGCCGTGTTGATCAGAACTACACCATCTTTCATCTGCGCCATTGCCTTTTCATCGATCATATGGAAATTGGACTCAAATAATGGCATATGCAGTGTGATCAGATCACACTTCTGATAAATTTCCTGCACGTTTTCCACATAGTCTGCATATTCTTTTACACTCTCTGAACGATAGACATCATACGCATAGATCTTACAGCCAAATCCACTCAGATCCCGGATGACAGCCTGCCCGATTTTGCCGGTTCCGATGACGCCCACTGTAAAATTATGCAGTTCTCCTCCCTGGATTCCCGGCAGTGAAAAGTCGTTGAGCTCTGCCCGCTGCAGAATCCGTTTCATTTTTCGAATGGACATCAGGATTAAAAGCATCGTATAATCTGCCACACATTCCGGTGAGTATGTCACATTGCTGACCTTCATCCCACACGCTCTCGCTGCATCCAGATCGATATGGTCATAACCGATCGTCCGGGTAGAGATCATTTTGACTCCCAGTTCCCGGAATCGTCTTACCAGTGCTGCGTTAATTTTGCTGGTAAGAATACTGATATAGTCATATCCTTCTGCCAGATGTGCATTTTCCATAGATGGTCCCTGATGACAGATTCCCAGTTCTACCCCATATTCCTTTGAAAATTCCCGGAAATACACATCCTCATCAAATGTCCTGTAACTGTATACAAATAATTTCATAAGCCGCTCCTTTTTAATCTAAACCGTAATGACGGATTGCCTGAGCAATCCCATCTTTCTCTACTTCTGCTGTTACATACTCTGTAAAAGGATCCAGTCCTTTTGCATGATTTCCCATGGCAATCGTATGCTTCGCATACTGAAACATGGAAAGATCATTCATACTGTCTCCAAATACATATGCCCGATCCAGTTCCATCCCGAATTTTTTCAGGATTACATCGCAGGCAGTCCCTTTACTGTAGCCTTTCTGCACAATTTCATAGGTATTGCCTCCGCGGTCAATTGCTTCCATATCTTCCTCGATAAACGTAAAAAATTCCTGAAGATTGCTTTTCTCATCTGCATAAATGAACACCTTGTCATAAATGAAATCATCTTTTTCGAGATAACATTCCAATCCAAGACCATTGGACTGAAAATATCTTCTGGATGTCTCCAGACGTTCAAACCTGGTAATCCTCTCTGGAATATAAATATCTTCCGTTCCTTCTGCAATCCCGTCCAAATTGCATTCCGCCATTTTATTTAAAATTTCTCTTCCCCGTTTTTTGTCAATATTTCTTGTGAACAATACCTCATCATGATACGTCAGATATGTTCCGCATCCGCACAAATATCCGTCAAACATGAACTGCTTTAACTGTGCCGGAATCGAGCACATAGTTCTCCCTGTATTGATAAATAAAAGATGAGTCCTTTTTTCTGCGCCGCCAAAAAGTGCCTCGATCGCGCTCTTTGGAAATCTCTTTTGTTTTTTCACTTAATATCGTTCCGTCAATATCAAAAAATTAATGCCGCTTTTTTCATATGTCACCTCTGATTTTCCATTCATTTTCTGCATTAACTGTATCACTCTTTTCTCCAAAAGTCTACTGTAAGCATATTTCCCTGTTTTCTCGAATATAGTAGCAAAAACAACGTTCCGGAGCTTTTCTATGAACATTAGCACGCATGACAAAAAAATCCTGTTTGTCTGTTTTCGTCGTCTTTTATTTCTTACACTTGCCTTTTTACTCGGTTCTCTCGCCGGAAAAGCCGAACTTTCCCTTGGCATTCATCCGGTATCCGGCCCGGTCCTCTCATCCTCTGAAAACTGGGGCCTTAGTTTTCCAGAGGAAGGAACACTCCCCACTGCCAACGCTTCGATTGAAGAGCTGAAGCAATATGATGCTTACTACGCGCAGGATACGGATGAAAAAATTTTATATTTGACCTTTGACTGCGGGTATGAAAACGGCGCTACGCCAGCTATTTTAGATGCGCTGAAAAAACATCAGGCTCCTGCTGCTTTCTTTGTTGTGGGAAACTTTGTCCGGGATAATCCGGATTTGATCCGCCGCATGACAGAAGAAGGGCATACAGTGGCCAATCATACGCTCAGTCATCCGGATATGTCTAAGATTTCCTCTGTCGAAAATTTTCAAAAAGAACTTTCCGGCGTAGAATCTCTCTATAAAGAAATCACCGGCACTGACATGATCAAATATTACCGTCCCCCACAAGGTATCTACAGTACTGAAAATCTGAAAATGGCACAACAGCTGGGATACCAGACATTTTTCTGGAGCCTTGCCTATGTAGACTGGCAGCAGGATGATCAGCCTACTCATGAAGAAGCCTTTGACAAACTGCTTTCCCGCGTTCATCCCGGAGCGGTTGTACTGCTTCACAATACATCAAAGACCAACGGAGAAATTATGGAGGAGCTCCTCTCAAAATGGGAGGAAATGGGATATACCTTCCGTCCGTTGTCCGACCTTACCAAAGCAGCATAAAATCGAAAAAAGGACAGCTTCCCATACGGCTGCTGTCCTTTTTTCATACGCTCTTTTACTTTTTTATTTCTGGCTTTGAAACCTTCTACAATCTGAACCATCTCCTGGGATGGATTGGAGATCACCGCCGTCTGAAATACTTTACACGGTGGTGCCAACTTTACACTCTCCACTGCCGCTGTAACAGCTGATACGCTTCCGCTTACAAAAATCAGGGCATGTCCGCCGCACTTTGTATCCTGTGTTTCATAAAAAACTTCTGCAGTCTTTAACATCCGATCCAGTACCAGAACCGCATTTGCCTCCCCAAGGACTTCTACCAGTCCAAATGCTCCGTATGTCATATTAATCTCTCCTTATTTTGTAATCGTCATTGCAATCGCCGTTTCTGTCTCCTCTGACGGGGATGCGATCACCGTGTGTGAAACAACCTTTGCGATTGGCTCTGCCGTCCGGATCGCCACTTCCATCGCAGCTTTCACATCCGAAATACTTCCCCGCATCTTTACACAGGCACCTGCTCCCAGACGGTTTCTCTCCACTCCCTGAATCTGTACTGCTGCTGCCTTTGCCGCCGCATCCAGTGCCACAAAACATGCGCACTCACTGTCCAGTTCAAATATTCCAATTGCCATACCATGATATTGTTCGGCCATACTTACCTCCTTCACTCAAAAACCTCTCTTCTTTGTTTTTCAGCATTTTTATTATACTTGGCTTTTTTAGGAATTTCAACCTGCTTTCTTTCCTGTTCACACCAATCCCCCGCCTATCCATACGCAATCGTAACAAGAATTGCTTTTTTTGCCGGATTCCGATAAAATAGTACTGATTCCAATAAATGATAAAAAACAAAAAGGAGAGACTATGATCCGAATTGCAATTGTTGAAGATGAAGATTCTTATGTACAGGTACTCACCGGGTATCTGAAACAATATGAAACCGAACATTCCCTTTCCTTCCAGATTTCCGTCTTTCACGATGGTCTGGACATTGTAAGTGAATATAAAGCAGACTACGATATCATTCTTCTCGATATCCAGATGAAACATCTGGACGGCATGAAGACTGCTGAAAAAAATCCGGGAACTGGATGAAGATGTATCTTTTATCTTTATTACCTCTACGATCCAGTTCGCAGTTCAGGGATATCTGGTAGACGCCCTGGGATATGTTGTAAAACCGGTCGCCTATCTTGCATTTTCTCAGATTCTCGGAAAAGCTGTCAAAAAGGTGAAGCAAAAACAGCAAAAAGATTATATGACGATCGAAGTGGAAGGCGGACAGATGCGCCTGGATATCAGTCAGATTTATTACATCGAAAGCCAGCGCCACAACATTCTGTTCCATACCGAAAAAGGGGATTTTCTCACTGCCGGTCCAATGAAAAAGGTGGAAGCGCTTCTAAAAGACAAAGGATTTTCCAAATGCCATAACGCATATCTTATCCACCTGATGCATGTGACCGGTATTGTACAAAACAATGTCCTGTTATCTGATTCCACGACACTTCCTGTCAGCCGTGCAAAAAAGAAAGTGTTTCTGGAAGCTTTGACTGATTATATAGGAGGTGTACACCGATGAATTTAGACGCACTGATGGACACTCCCCGGATTTATACCGCCCTTGCTGAATGGGGTGCCTGCATCCTGTACGTCCTTCTCTTACGGCGAAAGGTAACCGGGTGGAAACTGCCGGTTTCCCTTGCCGGAAGCTTGCTCGTATTTATCGCTTATCAGGAATTTGCAGGAACTCTTCCTATTTATTTTTGGATTCCCTGCATGATCGGAGCCGCATTTCTGATGTGCCTCCTTCTGCATCTGCTCTGCGATACTACCTGGCTGGATGCCGGATTCTGCTGCGCACAGGCACTGGTTCTGGCAGAATTTACCGCGTCCTTTCACTGGCAGCTTTATGTCTGGTGGGCGTTGAATTACGCCAAAAACAGTCGGTTATTCTCGACTTTGACCATGCTGCTCTTATACACAGGCATTTATATCGGATATTACTTTCTGGAAAGAGGACATTTTCCGACTGACGAGCGCCTGCTGGTCAATGGAAAAGAACTCCTAAGCGCAATTCTCATTGCACTTGGAGCATTTTCCATCAGCAACATCAGCTTCGTCATGCCAAATACGCCGTTTTCCAGTGCCACAAGTTCCATCCTGTATGTGCGGACACTGGTAGATTTCGGGGGACTTGTCATGCTTTTTTCCATGCAGGAAAAACGGGAAGAACTTCGTATGAGAAGTGAAAATCAGGCCATGAATATTGTTCTCCAGCGCCAGTATGACCAGTATCGGCTTTCCATCGATAATATTGAACTTTTACGAAGAGAATTTCATGATCTGAAACATTATATGATCGCGATCCGTTCTGAACAGGATCCCAAGAAAAAAGAACAGTATCTTCTGGAAATGGAGGAGGCGATCCACACACAGGAAGCGCTCACAAATACAGGAAACAGCGTACTGGACGTCGTTCTGACTACCAAAAAGCACTTACTGTATGCAGAAGCATATTACATTCACCTGCATGGCTGACGGAAAACTGATTTCTTTTATGCATGTCAAAGATATTTGCTCTATCTTTGGAAATGCACTGGACAATGCAATTGAATGTGTTTCCCAGTTTGATGACCCTGAAAAGCGTCTGATCACACTGTCTATGTATCAGAAAAATCAATTATTGATGATTCAATGTGAAAACTATACGGAAACTTCGCTTTCTTTAAAACCGGATCAACTTCCGACTACAACAAAGCAAAACGCAGGTTATCACGGATACGGACTGAAAAGCATTCAGCAGGCAGCCCGCAAATATGGCGGCTCTATGACACTTCACGCAGAAGACAACTGGTTTACCCTGCAGGTGCTGATTCCTGTAGAATCTTAAACACAAAAGGAGAAAGTCCTGATTTGGCTTTCTCCTTTTGCTTATTCGCAAGTTCCTTATTTTCCGGTTCCCAGCTTTTTCTCATATTCTTTATTTGCTTTTCGGTTCTCAAAGAAACCGCCGAGTACTTTTTTCATACCTTTCATGAAATGTCCGTTGACCACTTCCGCCATACCCTCTGCCATTTTCATGCTGACCGCCCCATGCGTCATCTTTGCAATCCCTCGGAACGGCATATTATAAATAAACAGGATATTCAGATCCGGGATTTTCCCTTATCCTCACTTTTCATTTTTCAGGTTTGTGAGAATCTTGTAGATCATTCTTGCCAGTCTGCTCTTTGCATAATACATCTGGCAGATCGCGTCATTCATTCCCAGTTCACCGCTCCACTTTCCATCCGGGATCGGTTGCTTCAGAAGTGCTTCAAATTCTGCATCCGGTACATCTCTGATAATTCCCGAAAAATATGACGGCATCTTTTCAGCGTCATATGGCATTGTGTCAGTTGTTCCTTCTATTTCCAGTGTCTCTCTCAATCGGATATCCAATGCACATGCGCCAATACAGATTTCATATCTTCCTGCTTCCTTTTCCCAGCTGTCTGTCTCTACATTCCAGTAACGGAATGTCTTATCATCAAACAAAATCTGTACTTTTCTGCTTTCTCCTGCTTTCAGGAATACTTTTGCGAATCCTTTTAATTCTTTATCCGGACGGAAGATCTTTCCTTTCGGTGCACATACGTACATCTGAGCTACTTCCGCACCATCCATCTTTCCGGTATTGGTCAGTACAAATTCAACTCCATCCGCCGTTACTCTCAAGTCTGAGTATTCAAACGATGTATACGACAGACCATATCCAAACGGATACTGCACTCTCACTTTACTTGTATCATAGTAACGATATCCAACAAACAGACTCTCCCGATATTCTGAATTACGCTCTGTACTTGGAAAATATTTAAATGCCGGAGTATCTTCATAGCGAACCGGATATGTCTCACTGAGTCTTCCGGACGGATTGGCTTTTCCGGTCAGCACATCCAGCATGGCTCCTGCAGAAGCCTGTCCGCCAAGGTATCCGTGCAGCAATGCCTTACAGCAGGAATGCCACGGCATCTCAACTGCAGATCCCGCACTTAATACACCTACAATATTGGAGTTTACTTTTGCCATTGCTTCCAGAAGCTCCACCTGATTCTGCGGAATCCGCATATGCGTACGATCCAGACCTTCTGATTCGCTCAATTCATCCAGACCGAAGCAGTAAATAACCACATCTGCCATCTTTGCAAGATTCACTGCTTCCTTTTTCAGTACTTCATCTGCTTCTCCTGTTCTCTGATATCCTTTCGCTGTACCGATACACTGAATCGGATAGCTGCTGATCATCTGCTCCATTGTTTCTACTTTCGTTGGATTCACCAGAGAAGAACCTGCCCCCTGGTAACGAGGAACAGATGCAAAGTCTCCGATCAGTGCCACTCTTGTATTTTCTTTGAGAGGAAGCAGCTGGAACGGTTTTTCTTCATTCTTGAGCATCACAATACTCTCTCTTGCAGCTTTTTTCGCAAGCGTATGGTGAGCTTCTCTGTCAAATTCACGCACACGCTTTTCTCTGTTCTTTGCCAGTGTCAGTACTGCATCCAGAAGATCGTCCGTACACTGATCCAGTTCTTCCATGGAAAGGCTTCCCTCTTCTAACGCTGCCAGAACTTCTCGTGCCGCATCCAGTCCCGGCGCCGGCATCTCAAGATTAGATCGACAGGCAACTCCTTTTACATGGTCGTTCGAAGCCCCCCAGTCAGTGACTACAAGTCCGTCAAATCCCCACTCTTCTCTTAAAATTTCTTTTACAAATGCTCATTTTCATTTGCATAGACTCCATTGACCTCGTTATAACTGGTCATGATGGATTTTGCTTTTCCTTCTTTAATCGCAATTTCAAACCCAGTCAGATAAATCTCCCTCAGTGTCCGTTCATCCAATACCGAATTCATTGCCATCCTGCGAAGCTCCTGGCTGTTAACCGCAAAATGCTTCGGACATGCATAGATTCCCTGACTCTGGATTCCTCTTACATAAGATGCAGCCATCTTTCCCGCCAGATAAGGATCTTCAGAAAAATATTCAAAATTCCTTCCACACAGAGGGCTGCGCTTAATGTTCAGTCCCGGTCCCAAAAGTACATCTACGCCTAATGCTGATGCTTCTTCTCCAAGAGCCTTTCCAATCTCTTCACCCAACGATTCGTCCCAACTGTTCGCAATCGTAGCTGCCGTCGGAAAACAGGTAGCCGGAACAGATGCATTCAATCCGAGATGGTCTTCTTCTCCTTCCTGTTTCCTCACTCCATGAGGACCATCTGGAAAAAAAACGCCGCCGGAATTCCAAGTCGTTTGATCTCTCTTGACTCCCACTCGGACGCTCCACTCAATATCGCTGCTTTCTCTTCAACTGTCATTTTCGCAATGATTTCTGCGTGTTTCATATCTCTCACCTTTCACTTCTTTATCTCTTCATTTTTCTGAAGACTACTCTATCACAAATCCGTAGAAACGGGGAGATTTCTGCACAACTGGTTGTTCTATCATCATAAATGGACCAACAACTACGTATCTTTCTCTTCAATCTGAGCCAGAAGTCTGGCAATCTGTGCATCCTTTTGTGCTAACTGCTCCTGATTCTTCTGTAACTCTTCTTCACTGTGTTTCAGCTGCTCCTGACTCCTCTGCAACTCTTCTTCACTGTGCTTCAGCTGCTCCTGACTCCTCTGCAACTCTTCTTCACTCTGCCTTAGCTGCTCCTTCTGCGCCTTAATTTCTCTCTCCTGCTCTTCAATCATAAACTTCACCGTATTACGGTCCAGTTCCTGCAATTCTTTTGAAAACATACGTACCACCTCTTCTACATTCTCACAAATGTCATAAATTTCCTGATACATGTCTCTAAATTCGGGATACTTTTCGACCAGCTCTTTTACTTTTTCCGAAGTATCATTACTTAAAAAGGTAAGCCATGCATCAAGCTTGTTTTCGATAATTTTATTGTGCGTGGTTTTCCGGAAAATGTCAAGCGGCACCAAAACGTATTCCTGCAGCAGATTCACAGAAAGTCCGGTATCAAACTGCTGCTTTGCCCGATGGATATAGGTATTCGGAAATTCCTGAAATTCTTTTGTACTTTTTCGATAAATACGATTGTATATACATTTTTCACATCACGATATGTAAAATTTCTCTTTTTTCTGCTCTTGACACTCTTATACTGCCGAAGAAGCAGATCGGCGGAATAGCACGCACACCGCTCTCCCGGAAAAAGATATCCGATACGCTGAATCTCTACATTCGCCAGACTTCCATCCATGAGCTCTACCACAATATCCATAATAACAAGACTCTGCTCATCTGCAATTCTCGTTCCGTCACTTGGTATAACCTGACGGATCTTCACTTCTGTCTCCAGGATACAGGACAACAGCTCCTCCAGTCGCTCCGGATGATAGATCGGGCTTAATATCTCCTTTCCAAACCCGTCATACAACACCTTGACTCCCCGCATCCCTGAACAGAACTTCAGAAAATCTCTCTGCTGTAGTTCTGTCCAGCTCTCATATTCTGCGAGCAGATTCTCATCACTCTTGATCTCTCCTATAATTGCTTCTTCGGTCCGAATATTCGGAAATAATTGTTTTAATGTTTCTGACATACACATACTTC
>ENA-OPYU01000209-OPYU01000209.1-human-gut-metagenome-genome-assembly--contig:-NODE-209-length-24081-cov-4.138307_pt1 | contig 24081 bp, 28 predicted proteins | sample MGYA00242637_ERZ504482 | MGnify/ENA primary metagenome ERZ504482 (study PRJEB26092, sample SAMD00036237) | human gut metagenome | host: Homo sapiens | study: EMG produced TPA metagenomics assembly of... | reverse complement strand
CGAACGAATCTGGCGGGGATCCGGAAGTGATTCCGGAACTTACGTATGAGCAGTTCCTGGATTTCCACAGAAGATATTATCATCCGTCAAACAGTTACATTTACCTGTATGGAAATATGGACATGGAAGAAAAATTAAACTGGCTGGATCAGGAATATCTGAGCAAATTCGACTATGCGCGGTAGATTCCAAGATCCGCTATCAGGAACCATTTGATAAAGTAATCGAAAAAGAGATGCCATATTCCATAGCAAGCGATGAATCAGAAGAGGATAATACTTACATTTCTTACAATAAAGTCATTGGAACAAGCCTGGATGAGAAGCTGTATCTGGCATTTGAAGTATTGGATTATGCATTGTTATCTGCACCGGGAGCACCGCTTAAGAGAGCACTTACGGATGCCGGGATCGGAAAAGACATTATGGGATCGTATGACAACGGAATTTACCAGCCGATCTTTTCTGTCATTGCGAAGAATGCGAATGTAGAACAGAAAGAAGCATTTGTGAAAGTAATCGAGGATACATTAAAAGATATTGTTGAAAATGGAATGGATAAGAAAGCTCTCGAAGCCGGAATCAATTATAATGAGTTCCGTTACAGAGAGGCGGATTTCGGAGGTTATCCGAAGGGACTGATGTACGGACTGCAGATTATGGACAGCTGGTTATACGATGACGAAAAACCATTTATCCATATCGAAGCGCTGGATACATTCGAGTTCTTAAAGGCACAGGTCGGAACAGGATATTATGAAGAACTGATCCGCAAATATCTGTTAGAGAATACGCACGGTGCGATTGTGCTGATCAAGCCGGAAAAAGGACGTACTGCAAGAATGGACAAAGAACTTCAGGAGAAGTTACAGGCATACAAAGAAAGTCTTACAGAAGAAGAAAGAAAAGAACTGGTAGAGCGTTCCAATGCATTAGAGGCATATCAGTCAGCACCGGATGCAGTAGAAAATCTTGAGAAGATCCCGGTTCTTTCAAGAGAAGATATTTCAAAAGAGATTGAGCCGATCATCAATGAAGAAAAAAGAATCGCAGATGTACCGGTAGTTTACCATGAGATTGAGACAAATGGCATCGGATACGTGGATGTGTTATTCGATATGTCAGGTGTGGAAGAAGCAGATCTTCCGTATGTCGGAATCCTGCAGGGAGTACTTGGAGTCATTGATACCGAGAATTATAAGTACGGAGAACTCTTTAATGAGATCAACGTGCATACCGGCGGTATCGGAACATCACTGGAACTGTATACAGACATTTCCAAAGTGCCGGAAAAAGAATTCAAAGCAACATTTGAAATCAAAGGAAAGGCATTATATCAGAAGCTGCCAGTCGTATTCCGGATGATGGAGGAGATCCTGACACGTTCGAAACTGGGAGATACCAAGAGAATCAGAGAGATTCTTGCAATGCAGAAGTCAAGACTTCTTATGAAATTCCAGTCTTCCGGACATACAACAGCAGTGCTTCGTGCGATGTCTTATGCATCTCCGTCATCTAAGTTAAAAGACATGACAAGCGGTATCGAGTTCTATGATAAGATCGCTTATATCGAGGAACATTTTGAAGAAGAAAAAGACGTATTGGTACAGAAGCTTCAGATGCTGGCTCATAAGCTGTTCCGTGCAGACAATATGATGATCAGTTACACGGCTGCAAAAGAGGGCCTGAACGGCATGGAAGAGCTGGTAGAAGGTCTGAAGGAAGCAATGTTCGAAGATCCGGTGGAAGATACCAGATGCGTACTGCACTGTGAGATGAAGAATGAAGGATTCAAGACTGCTTCCAAAGTTCAGTATGTGGCAAGAGTCGGCAACTTTATTGATAACGGGGCAGATTATACAGGTGCATTGCAGATCTTAAAGGTGATCTTAAGCTATGATTACCTGTGGCAGAATATCCGTGTCAAAGGCGGCGCTTATGGCTGCATGAGCGGATTCAGCCGTACCGGAGAAGGATATTTTGTATCTTACCGTGATCCGAACCTGGAAAGAACAATGGAAGTCTATGAAGGCATCGCAGATTATCTGAGAAACTTTACTGTCAGTGACCGTGACATGAACAAATATATTATCGGAACCATGAGTAACATTGACCAGCCGATGACACCGTCTGCAAAAGGAGACCGTTCGTTTAATCTGTACATGAATAAAGTCAGTGCAGAGACAATCAAGAAAGAGCGTCTGCAGATCCTTGAGGCAGGACAGGAAGATATCCGGAAACTGGCGGATGTCGTAGAGGCAGTGATGAAAGCCGAACAGGTCTGCGTGATCGGAAGCGAAGAGAAGATAGAAGAAGCAAAAGGATATGTTTAAAAAGTGTGACGACATTTTAGTTGTCTTCAACAGATAAAATGAACAGGAGAAAATATGAAAACGGATTATAATCAGGATCGTAACATTGATCGGTCGTCCAAAGCGTTGGAAAACTCAACTCATGATGAACCAGCTGATCGGACAGAAGATCGCGATTACATCGAATAAACCACAGACGACACGTAACCGTATCCAGACCGTACTTACAACAGATGACGGTCAGATTGTGTTCGTGGATACACCGGGAATCCATAAAGCAAAGAACAAGCTTGGGGAGTATATGGTCAATGTGGCAGAACGTACATTGAATGAAGTTGACGTGGTGCTCTGGCTGGTAGAGCCGACAACATTTATCGGAGCAGGTGAACAGCATATCATCAGCCAGCTTAAGAAAGTAACGACACCGGTTGTACTGGTCATCAATAAGATAGACAGTGTAAAGAAGGAAGATGTTCTTCCGGCCATCGCTGCGTACAAAGATGTCTATGACTTTGCAGAAATCGTTCCGGTATCTGCGAGAAACGGTGACAATACCGATGAGCTTGTAAAAGTGATCATGAAATACCTTCCGTACGGACCACAGTTCTATGATGAAGATACCATTACAGATCAGCCGGAGCGTCAGATTGTGGCCGAACTGATCCGTGAAAAAGCACTGCACTGCCTGCAGGAAGAGATTCCGCACGGTATCGCAGTTGCCATTGACAGTATGAAAGTCAGAAATAAAGTGATGCACATCGATGCAACAATTATCTGTGAGCGCGATTCACACAAGGGGATAAGTTATTGGTAAAAAAGGAAGTATGTTGGAAAAAGATCGGAAGTACTGCACGTTATGAGATCGAGAAAATGCTAGATCAGCAGGTCAATCTCAAGCTCTGGGTCAAAGTAAAGAAAGACTGGAGAGACAGTGAATTCCTGATGAAAAATTTTGGATACCGCGAAGATGAATAAAAAGCAGTGCCCATGGGAGAACCTAATCTTAGAGCATTAAAAATATGCCCTGGCAAAGGATGAGGTGATCATATGGAAGAGTACTGGGACAGATTCGTCGCATCAGGTAAGATAGAAGATTATCTGTATTATAAAGGTATGAGTATCTGTGAGGAGACGATAAACAGATACAAAGAAGGAGATACAATTGGTAAATCAGATTACACTGACTGGCATGATACTGACAGCAGCACCGATAGGTGAATATGACAGACGAGTGGTAATACTGACCAGAGAAAGAGGGAAAATCTCGGCATTTGCACGTGGTGCAAGAAGACCGAACAGTGCACTGATGGGAGTGACGAGCCCTTTTTCATTTGGAGAGTTTACTGTATATGAGGGGCGGACATCTTATACGCTGGTGTCGGCCTCTGTTTCCAATTATTTCCAGGAATTGCGTACGGATGTGGAAGGTGCCTATTACGGATTCTATTTTATGGATCTGGCCGGGTATTATGCAAGAGAAGCGAACGATGAGACCGAGATGCTGAAGCTTCTGTATCAGACGCTCCGGGCACTGACGAACATACATATCCCGAATGAACTGATACGGTGCATTTACGAATTGAAGACCATTACCGTGAACGGGGAAGGTCCGCAGGTGATGGAATGTATCATGTGCGGGGATAAGGAGCGGAAAAAAGTATTTAGTATACGGAGAGGCGGCGTGATATGCACGCAGTGTGCCGGCCATATTTCCGATGGAATCCGGCTGCTTCCGTCGACATTATATACATTGCAGTACATCGTATGTTCCCCGGTTGAGAAATTATATACTTTCGTTGTAAAAGAAGATGTGCTTGGAGAACTAAAGAACCTGACGAAAGCGTATCTGGATGAATATCTGGGAAAACGCTTCAAATCATTGGAGATATTGGAAACAATTGTACGATAAGGCTTGAAAACAAAGAGGGCAGACGCTATAATTAAATTCAATTACGAATATTTTGAGAAGGTGAGGATGAAAAAATGGCAGAAAAGACTATGGATAAGATCGTTTCATTGGCGAAAGCAAGAGGATTTGTATATCCGGGATCTGAGATCTATGGCGGGCTTGCGAATACATGGGATTATGGTAATCTCGGAGTAGAATTGAAAAACAATGTAAAAAAATGCATGGTGGAAGAAATTCATTCAGGAATCTCCGTTCAATGTAGGTGTGGACTGTGCGATCCTTATGAACCCACAGACATGGATCGCAAGTGGACATCTCGGAGGATTCAGTGACCCTCTGATGGATTGTAAACAATGTCACGAGCGTTTCCGTGCGGATAAAGTCATCGAAGATTATTGTGCAGAGAATAACATCGAACTGGATGGTGCGGTAGATGCATGGACACAGGAGCAGATGAAGAACTTTATCGATGAGAATCAGATTCCATGTCCGACATGTGGAAAGCATGACTTTACAGATATCCGTCAGTTCAACCTGATGTTCAAGACATTCCAGGGAGTAACAGAGGATGCGAAGAATACGGTATATCTCCGTCCGGAGACTGCACAGGGAATCTTCGTAAACTTCAAGAATGTACAGCGTACCTCTAGAAAGAAACTGCCATTTGGTATCGGACAGATCGGTAAATCATTCCGTAATGAGATCACACCTGGTAACTTCACATTCCGTACCAGAGAGTTTGAACAGATGGAACTGGAATTCTTCTGCAAACCGGACACAGACCTTGAATGGTTTGATTATTGGAAGAAGTTCTGTCTGAACTGGCTGTCTGCATTAGGACTGAAAGATGATGAAGTACGTTACCGTGATCATGATAAAGAAGAGCTTTCTTTCTACAGTAAAGCAACAACAGACGTTGAGTTCTTATTCCCATTCGGATGGGGAGAACTGTGGGGAATCGCTGACCGTACAGATTACGACTTAACACAGCATCAGAATGTATCCGGACAGGATCTGACATACTTTGATGATGAGACAAAGGAAAAATACATCCCATATGTTATCGAGCCGTCACTCGGTGCAGACCGTATGGTACTTGCATTCCTTTGCAGTGCTTATGATGAAGAAGAGATCGGAACAGAGGAGAAGCCTGATACACGTACGGTTCTTCATTTCCATCCGGCACTGGCACCGGTTAAGATCGGTGTGCTTCCGCTTTCTAAGAAGCTGAATGAAGGCGCAGAGAAAGTATTTGCACAGTTAAGCAAGAAATACAACTGCGAATATGATGACCGAGGAAATATCGGAAAACGTTACCGTCGTCAGGACGAGATCGGAACACCATTCTGTGTAACATACGATTTCGATTCTGAAGAAGACGGAGCAGTAACTGTCCGTGACAGAGATACCATGGAACAGGAAAGAATCAAGATTGAAGATCTGGATGCTTACTTTGAGAAGAAATTCGAGTGGTAAGAATCAGAAAATTTGAAGCATAAGAGATAAAACAAGAGACCGTGGAATCGGCTATGTATGCCAAAGTGCATGCATGGCGGTTTCACGGTCTTTTGTTATGTTATAGGAAATTACTCCGTAATATTCCTATAACATAACAAAGCCCTCCGGGCAGGATCGCACTGCGGCGGAGAGGAATTATGTCGCTGAAGCGACCCGCCGCAGGCGGAGAATCCTGCAAGCAGGATTCTTTCTTGTATATGCAGGTATGTAGAAATTGATTTGTGCATAATGTACAAAAAAAGTAAAATATAAAATTAAAAAGTATTGATTTAAAAACTAAATGAAAGAGTATATTTATAGAAAACACTTAATTCATCATTCATAAAATCTATAAGTAAGGAGGAAAGACTTTGGATAAACTGAATAATATCGTATTACTGATTCAGCATTATCTGGCAGATTATATTTTGATCATTCTGCTGTTAGGAGGAGGTGTTATATTTACGATCCGGCTCGGATTTATCCAGATACGGGGATTTAAGGCCGGGTGGAAAAGAACGTTTGGCGGACTGTTTTCGAAAAAAGGAACGGCGGGAAAAGACGGTATGTCATCATTTCAGGCACTTGCAACGGCTATTGCAGCACAGGTAGGAACGGGGAATATTGCAGGAGCGGCAACAGCATTGGCAATAGGCGGACCGGGAGCGATTTTCTGGATGTGGATTGCGGCATTTCTTGGAATGGCGACCATTTTCGGAGAAGCTATTATGGCTCAGAAATATAAGCATGTAGGAAAAGACGGGCATGTAACAGGCGGACCGGTTTATTATATCCAGGCGGCTTTCAAAGGTACTTTTGGAAAAATCCTGGCAGCTGTCTTTTCTGTTCTGATCATTTTTGCACTGGGATTTATGGGAAATGCGGTACAGTCCAACTCGATAGCGTCAGCATTTCATACTGCATTTGGTATACCACAGATAGTGGTGGGGATCATTATAGCGGTTATCGCATTGTTTGTATTTGTCGGAGGAATTTCCAGAATTGCAAAAGTTACAGAGACGATTGTTCCAATCATGGCATGTTTTTATATTATCGGATCACTGATTGTAATCTTTGCAAACTTTAAAGAAATCCCATATGCATTTTATTCTATCGTTGTAGGTGCTTTTAAACCGTCTGCAGTCAGTGGCGGAGCAGTGGGAGCAACGGTAAAGCTTGCACTCACAAAAGGTGTGGCAAGAGGACTGTTCTCGAATGAAGCAGGTATGGGATCGACGCCTCACGCACATGCGGTAGCGAAAGTAGAACATCCGGTAGAGCAGGGATTTGTAGCAATGATCGGTGTATTCATTGATACCTTTGTAATTCTGAATCTGACGGCACTGGTGATTATTACAACACAGTCGATTCCGACAGGGCTTACAGGTACAGCGCTCAGCCAGTATGCATTTTCGAGTGTATTCGGAAAATTCGGTAATGTATTTATTGCAATCTGTATGTTCTTTTTCGCATTTTCGACGATTATCGGATGGTATTTCTTTGGGCAGGCCAATGTGAAATATTTATTTGGAAAAAATGCAGTAAAGCCGTATGCGGTTCTGGTTTCGCTCTGTGTATTGTTAGGTTCACTTGCACAGGTTGATTTGGTATGGAATATGGCAGACTGTTTCAATTCATTGATGGTAATTCCTAATATTCTTGCATTGTTCTTCCTGAGCAGCCAGATGAAAGAATTGCATGACGATTACTATCATAATTCTTAAAAATAAAAAGTAAATAAGAAAAATGACTTTGTGAATAATGAATAAGTGAAAAACGAAAAACGGAGGAAAATAGAAAATATACAAAAGCAGATTACATAATTGTTCAAAACAACTAAAAAAGGATAAAAAACGATAAAGTATTGACAATAATAAGTAAACAATGATGTAATATAGAGGAAGAAAATAAATGATATAAAAAATTTTCTATAACTGAAAAGAAGAGTGGGATGATATTTCTCAAGAGAGAGCTGCCAGGGCAGCCGCCGAAGAGGCAAACCGGTATCGAAAAAATAGGGAAAAACCGGACGAAACTTTCAGGCAAAAGGACGGAGAAAGGGACTACATTCTGAATCTTGTACTGTAAGAGGAATTAGATTTAACAGGACGAAAGACAGAAAAGGACGTTTGAACGCAGTAATTGGCGTGGGACGTCCTTTTTATTTTCTAAGGCTGGTTGAAATAACATAAGAGAGGATGGACATGAATGAGTAAGTATATGGTGATCACAAATAATCCGCTTGTACGATCCAGGCTGGATGATACACATGAGGTAATCTATCTGGAACTCTCTTATGAAGAACTTCTGAAGGTAGTAAGGGACAGAATTTACGAAGGTCACAGATTATTGACACATCCATTATCAGGAAGTGTAAAACCAAAGGAAACACCGTACAAATCTGTGCTGATATCTGAGAGAAAGGAGAAGGTGGATGGGGAATCTGTCAGATTGATTGAAAATGCGATTCTGGTATGTCAGAAATTTCAAGATAAAAGTAAGTATTACAAAGAAGAAGTTTATAAGGATTTTCAATTGGTTGACTGGACTTTATTAGAGAGCGGACTGGCGTCTGCGGATGTCTGGTAGAAGACAGTGATAAAAGAGGTTGTAAAACGGGCAGCGTTTTATAAAAGAAGATGAAAAGAGGAGGAAAAGATCGTGAGATTAGAAATGGGGAATATTTACATTAAGGATATCCAGTTTGCGGATACATCAAAGATTGAAGATGGAATCCTGTATGTAGATAAAGGAGCTGTAAAAGCGGTAGCATTGGAAGATGAGCATATCAAAACAGTCACTTTTGATATTGCGAAACCAGGAGAATCAGTAAGAATCACACCCGGTAAAAGATGTGATCGAACCAAGAGTAAAAGTTGAGGGAAAAGGCGGGGTATTCCCGGGAATTATTTCAAAAGTTGATACCGTTGGTTCCGGAAAGACATATGCATTAAAAGGAATGGCTGTTGTAACAGCAGGAAGAATCGTCGGTTTCCAGGAAGGTATCATTGACATGACAGGACCTGGAGCAGATTACACACCATTTTCAAAGACATTGAATCTGGTTATGGTATGTGAACCTGTAGAAGGTATCAAGCAGCATGAGTATGAAAAAGCAGTCCGGTTTGCCGGATTCCGGGTAGCAGCTTACATTGGGGAATTAGCGCGTGAGCTTACACCGGATGAGACAAAAGTATATGAGACATGCGGTATCAAAGAAGGAATCACACAGTATCCGGATCTTCCGAGAGTTGCATATGTCCAGATGCTTCAAAGCCAGGGACTCTTACATGACACTTATGTATACGGAGTGGATGCAAAGAAGACACTTCCTACAATCTTAAGTCCTACAGAGATCATGGACGGAGCAATCGTCTCCGGTAACTGTGTATCTGCATGTGATAAGAATCCTACATATGTACATGAGAATAATCCGGTTGTTCATGATCTGTTTGAAGAACATGGAAAGACACTGAACTTTGTATGTCAGATCATTACAAATGAAAATGTATACCTTGCAGATAAAGAAAGATCTTCTGACTGGACAGCAAAACTGTGTAAGATGTTAGATCTGGATGGCGTTATCGTATCACAGGAAGGATTTGGTAATCCGGATACAGACCTTATTATGAACTGTAAGAAGATCGAAGCAGAAGGCATCAAGACTGTAATTATTACAGATGAGTATGCCGGACGTGATGGAAAATCACAGTCTCTTGCGGACGCAGATGTGGCAGCAGATGCGGTTGTAACAGGTGGTAATGCAAATGAAGTTGTTATCCTGCCAAAACTTGATAAAGTAATTGGAACTTTAGATTATGTGACAAAGATCGCCGGAGCAAGTGAAGATACACTTCGCGAAGATGGATCTCTTGAAGTAGAACTTCAGGTCATCACAGGTGCAACAAATGAGACAGGTTTCAATAAGCTGAGTGCAAGATAGAAGAGGGAGGATAAGAATATGTCTAAGATAAAAGTAGTTCATTATATCAACCAGTTCTTTGCACAGATTGGTGGAGAGGAAAAAAGCAGACTATCCTGCAGAAATTCGTGTTGGGGAAGTTGTAGGACCTGGTTTGGCACTGACACAGAATTTTAAAGATGAATGCAGAGATTATTGCAACAGTTATTTGCGGAGATTCTTACTTCAATGAGAACCTTGAAAAAGCAAAAGCAGATATTCTTGCAATGGTAAAAGAGCAGGCACCGGATGTATTTATTGCAGGACCGGCATTCAATGCAGGACGTTATGGTGTGGCTTGCGGTACAATTGCGGCAGCTGTTCAGGAGGAACTTGGAATTCCTGCAGTTACAGGTATGTATGTAGAAAACCCTGGAGCAGATATGTTCAAGAATGATGTCTACATGATCTCAACAAAGAACAGTGCGGCAGGTATGAGGGATGCAGTGAAGAAACTTGCTCCGTTGGCAGTGAAACTGGCAAAAGGAGAAAAAATCGGTTCATCTGCAGAAGAAGGATATATCCCAAATGGTGTACGTGTAAACTTCTTTCGAAAAAGAAAGAGGATCCAAACGTGCCGTTAAGATGCTGATCAAGAAATTGAATGACAAGCCATATGTAACAGAATATCCGATGCCGAATTTTGACAGAGTAGAACCAAATCCGGCAGTGAAGGATCTTGCACATGCGAAGATTGCCCTGGTTACTTCCGGTGGTATCGTTCCAAAGGGAAACCCGGACCACATAGAAAGTTCAAGTGCTTCTCACTATGGAGAGTATGATATTACAGGAGTTACAGATCTTACAGAAGAGACATATGAGACTGCACATGGCGGATATGATCCGGTATATGCGAATGAAGATCCGGACCGTGTACTTCCGGTAGATGTTCTTCGCGATATGGAAAAAGAAGGTGTGATCGGATCGCTTCATCATCTGTTCTATACAACTGTAGGAAATGGAACATCTGTAGCATCCGCAAAAGCATTTGCAGCAGAGTATTCGCAGAAATTAAAGGCTGACGGAGTAGATGCCGTTATCCTGACCTCCACCTGAGGTACCTGTACTCGTTGCGGTGCAACGATGGTAAAAGAAATCGAAAGAGCAGGAATTCCTGTTGTACATATCTGTACAGTTACTCCGATTTCTATGACAGTTGGTGCAAATAGAATCGTACCGGCGATCGCTATTCCACATCCACTCGGTAATCCGGCACTGGATCAGGAAGAAGAAAAGAAATTACGCCGTGGAATCGTAGAAAAAGCTCTGGAAGCTTTGACTACGGAAGTTGACGGACAGAAAGTTTTTGAATAGTACATGTGAATATAGAAGGAGATATAACGTAAAATGAGTGAGATTTATGACGTTATCATTCTGGGTGCAGGTCCTGCCGGTCTGGCGGCGGGGCTGTATGCAGGAAGAAGCCGGCTCAATGTTCTGATCATCGAAAAAGGTCAGGATGGAGGTCAGATCGCAATTACTGACGAGATTGAAAATTATCCGGGTCAGATTGTAGAAGGGGAATCCGGACCATCCCTGATTGCAAGAATGACAGAGCAGGCAGAAAAATTCGGGGCAAAAAGGGTATCCGATATGATCAAAGAAGTAGAACTTGAAGGAGAGGTCAAGGTTCTTAAGAGCGAAAAGAATGAATATCGCGGAAAAAATGTGATCATTGCAACGGGCGCACATGCAAGACCGATCGGATGCAAAGGAGAAGGACAGTTCAGGGGAAAAGGTGTTTCTTATTGTGCAACATGTGATGCGAACTTCTTTGAAGATTTTGAAGTATACGTAGTCGGCGGTGGGGATTCCGCGGTAGAAGAGGCTATGTATCTGACAAAATTCGCAAGAAAAGTTACGATTATTCACAGAAGAGATGAACTGCGGGCTGCAAAATCAATTCAGGAAAAAGCATTTAAGAATCCGAAGCTTTTCTTTATGTGGGACAGTGTCGTAGAAGAACTGGAAGGTGACGACATCCTTCAGGCAATGTATGTGAAGAATGTTAAGACCGGAGAAGTAACAAAGGTCGAAGCAGATCCGGAAGACGGAATGTTCGGGTTGTTCGGATTTATCGGAACGGTTCCGAATACGAAGATCTTTGAAGGAATCATTGATATGGATGAAAGAGGGTACATTAAGACGGATGCTGATATGCATACCAATATTCCGGGGGTATATGCAGCCGGAGATGTACGTGTAAAGAGCCTGCGTCAGGTGGTAACAGCGGCAGCAGATGGTGCGATCGCAGCTGTTCAGGTCGAACGCAGCATGTCAGATTATTTTTTAGGAGAAACTCCGGAATTTTAACCGGGTCATTATAATAAAAAGGAGGAGAAATGACATGATAGATGTAGATAAGACTACGTTTGAAGAAGAAGTATTAAAAGCAGAAGGTTATGTATTTGTTGACTTTTATGGAGATGGATGTGTTCCTTGTCAGGCACTGATGCCGAAGGTACATGAATTTGCAGATACTTATGGGAACAAGCTCAAATTCACATCGTTAAATACAACAAAAGCACGCCGTCTTGCAATTGCCCAGAAAGTTCTTGGACTTCCTGTGATGGCAATCTATAAGACGGGCAAAAGTGAAGAAGAGCTGGTAAAGATGACTGTACAGCTGAAGCAATTGAAGCAATGATTAAGAAATATATCTGATTCCCGAGAGGTAATTTCTAAATCATAGATGAATGACCTTGATAAGGTTTAAATAAAAAGAAAGGAGATAGTAATTATGGCTATTTTAGAAGGGAAAAAAATGCAATAATTATCGGAGACCGTGATGGAATTCCGGGACCGGCTATCGCAGAATGTGTAAAAACTGCAGGTGCTGAGATCGTATTCTCATCTACGGAATGTTTCGTCTGAACGAGCGCAGGCGCAATGGATCTGGAAAACCCAGAAGAGAGTAAAAGAATTCGCTGAAGAATATGGTGCAGAGAACTTGGTAGTAGTTCTTGGTGCAGCAGAAGGAGAGGCTGCAGGTCTTGCAGCTGAGACTGTAACTTTAGGCGATCCTACTTTCGCAGGTCCATTGACAGGGGTCCAGCTTGGACTCACGGTATATCACGTATGCGAACCAGAGATGAAAGAAGAGTTTGACGAAGCGGTTTATGATGAGCAGGTAAGCATGATGGAAATGGTATTAGATGTTGATGATATCATTTCTGAGATGCAGGCTATCAGAGATCAGTTATAGTCCGAAGTTTCTCATACGAATGAAAAGGACAGGTCCGTTGTGTTCCTACAGGGACTGTCCTTTTTTCTAAATTTCAGGGTATTTATTTTGAGGTAAATGGAAAGGTGGATAACCAATGAACAGTGTAATTAAAGGGGCAAGTTATGTATTAGTACATACACCAGATATGGTTTTATACAACGGAACAACACAGACAACAGAAAGAGTTGTGAATCCGGATTCGGAATATTTAAAAGCAGTACCGGAGCATCTCCGTTCTTATGAAGAGGCAGTGTCTTACTGGCCGAATCAGACTTATATCGGTAATGCGCATCCGGATGAACTTGCCGAAATAGAATTCCCGTATTATGACAAGGAAAAAAGAAGGGGCAGAACGTTACGGAAAATATGGAGAGATCATGCCGGAAGAAGAATTCTTACTTCTGGTACAGGCATGTGATATGTTCGAAGTAGTGAGACTGGACAAAGCATTTGTTGAAAAATATAAAGAAGCATTTGCCAAAGATCCGGTAATCTCTGATGACATAGTTGAAAAAATTCCATGAAGGGGTGGAACTTTCTGAGATCGAAACGCTGATCAGCGAAGATCATGCGGAACCATTATATTTTGAGCATCAGTTAGTGGGCTGTGTAAAACCGGCACATGACATTGATGTGAACCTGTCTTCTCATGTTATGCATGAAAATCTTATGAGCAAGGCTTCCAGTGTACTTGCCCTTCTCTATGCTGTGAAGAATGCAGGAATTGAGAAATCAGATGTTGAATATGTAATTGACTGTGCGGAAGAAGCTTGTGGAGATATGAACCAGAGAGGCGGTGGTAACTTTGCGAAGGCGGCAGCAGAGGTGGCAGGTCTTGTCAATGCAACCGGATCAGATGCCAGAGGATTCTGTGCAGCACCGACACATGCACTGATCGAGGCAGCCGCACTGGTAAAAGCAGGCGCGTATAAGACGGTTGTCGTTACAGCAGGAGGCTGTACTGCAAAACTTGGTATGAACGGAAAAGATCATGTAAAGAAAGGCCTTCCGATCCTGGAAGACTGCCTGGGAGGATTTGCAGTTGTTGTATCTGAGAATGACGGAGCAAATCCGGAGATCGATCTCGGAATGCTTGGACGCCACAGTGTTGGAACCGGTTCTGCACCACAGAACGTAATCGGAAGTCTGGTAGCAGACCCGCTTGACCGTGCAGGAATGAAAATTACGGATATCGATAAATTCTCACCGGAGATGCAGAATCCGGATATCACAAAACCGGCAGGAGCAGGAGATGTACCGCTTGCCAATTATAAGATGATCGGCGCACTGGCTGTTAAGAGAGGCGAGCTGGACAGAAAAGAACTTGCAAACTTTACAAAAGAACATGGCCTGACCGGATGGGCACCGACACAGGGTCACATTCCTTCCGGTGTCCCATATGTAGGATTTGCAAGAGAAGACATTCTGGATGGAAAGATTAAGAATGCAATGATCATCGGAAAAGGAAGCCTGTTCCTTGGACGTATGACGAACCTTTTCGATGGGGTATCATTCGTTATTCATGGCAATACAGCAGCTGTACAGGAAGAAGCTGCCGGTGTATCTGAGGAAGAAGTAAAGGGACTGATCGCAAAGGCGATGAAAGAATTTGCAGCAACCCTGATGGCTGAATAGGGGGTGTGCAGAATGGCAGATAAGATTGAAAAAATCATTGCAGACACATTTCTGCAGATGGCAGAAGGTCTGGAGACCGGAAGCTTTGGAAAGAAACCGAGGATTGCACTGACCGGAATGGGTAGCGAACATGGAGAAGAGAATGCCATGGAAGCCGCAAAGATGGCAGCAAAAGATGGAATTGACGTATATTATATCGGAACACTGGAAGCAGATGGCGTTACTACCGTGAAGGTAGCAGATGATGAAGAAGGTCATAAGAAGATGGAAGAATTACTTGCATCGCATGAAGTAGACGGTGCAGTAACGATGCATTTCCCATTCCCGATTGGTGTATCGACGGTTGGACGTGTTGTGACTCCGGCGAAGGGAAGAGAGATGTTCATTGCCAATACAACCGGAACTTCCAGTTCAGACCGTATAGAAGGAATGATCAAAAATACAATCTATGGAATCATAGCTGCAAAGGCGTGTGGTAAGGAGCATCCGACAGTGGGAATCCTGAATGTGGATGGTGCACGCCAGACGGAGATGGCATTAAAGAACTTGAGAAAAACGGATACGACATTACGTTTGCTGAATCAGCAAGAGCTGACGGGGGTTGTGTAATGCGTGGAAATGATGTACTGCAGGGAACACCGGACATTATGGTATGTGATTCGCTGACCGGAAATATCATGGTGAAGATGTTATCTTCTTACACAACAGGAGGCAGCTTTGAAGCATCCGGATATGGTTATGGCCCTGGTATCGGGGAAGGTTATGAACAGCTGGTTATGATTGTATCCAGGGCGTCAGGAGCACCGGTGATCGCAGGCGCAATCCGTTATGCGGCGGAGCTGGTAAAAAGCAAAGTATTTGAGATCGCAAAGAAAGAATTTGTAGCAGCAGACAAAGCCGGTTTAAAAGATATCCTGGCGGCAAGAAAACAGATGTCGAAACCGGCATCGGAAGCCATAGAAGTAAAGGCTCCGCCAAAAGAGATCGTGACATCCCAGATTGCGGGAATAGAAGTTATGGATCTGGAAGATGCGGTGAAAGTACTGTGGAAGCAGAACATCTATGCAGAGAGCGGAATGGGCTGTACAGGACCGATTATCCGTGTGTCTGATGCGAATCTTGTAAAGGCAGAAGAGGAGCTTAAAAAGGCAGGATATATCAATTAAAGGATAACAAAAACCAATGGTTTGAGTGAAAAAATAAGAATAAATACGGGAGTGGAAGAATCAATAGAAAGATTCTTCCACTCCCTGGTATTTTTTGAATATGGAATGGAATAGAAGCTGCCAGTGGCAGCTTCTATGTACTATTTCTGACCGCGAAGTCTCTTTTTCACGGATATCAGCAATGGCTGTATAAAGTACGTCGGATGAAGAGTTCAGTCCTGTCTCACAGGAATCCTGGATAACTCCGATGATGAATCCGACACCGACTGCCTGCATGGCAACGTCATTCGGTACACCGAAGAGACTGCAGGCCATAGGGATCAGAAGTAAAGATCCACCGGCAACTCCAGAAGCACCTGCGGCACTTAAAGCTGCAAGGACACAGAGGATGATCGATGTAAGGAAATCTACATGGATATCCAGTGTATGAGCGGTAGACAATGCCATAACAGAGATTGTGATCGCAGCCCCTGCCATGTTGATCGTAGCTCCGAGCGGAATGGAGATAGAGTAGGTATCCTCGTCCAGACCGAGTTTTTTACAAAGTTCCATATTAACCGGAATATTGGCAGCAGAACTTCTGGTGAAGAATGCTGTAATAAAGCTTTCTTTCAGACAGGTAAATACCAGTGGAAATGGATTCTGTTTTGTGAAAATAAATACAATGACCGGGTTGATAATGAAGATAACAACAGCCATACTTCCAACCAGGACGAGGATTAATTTTCCATAAGAAAGTAATGCATCCAGTCCCTGTTCTGAGATCGTAGAGAAGATCAGACCCATGATACCGAACGGAGCACAGTTGATGATCCACTGCACTGCGGTCGCCGTTGCATCGGAAATGTTCTCCAGTGCATCTTTTGTTCCCTTGTTCGCGTGTTTTAATGCAATTCCAAAAATAACTGCCCAGAAAAGAATACCGATATAATTAGCATTGACAATGGAATCAACCGGATTCTTAACGAGATTGTTCAAAAGGTTGGTGAGCACTTCTGCAATTCCGCTCGGCGGAGTGATATCGGTAGCAGAAACAGAGTCTGTAAAGGTCAGTGTTACCGGGAATAACCGGCAGGCAATAACGGCTACAAAGGCAGATACAAGGTTACCAACCATGTACAAAATGATGATAAATTTTAAATTGGTCTTCTGACCAGACTTCATGTGACAGAGTGCACTCATAACCAGGAAGAATACCAGAAGCGGAGCAATTCCTTTCAGTGCTCCGACGAACATGGTTCCAAGAATCGAGATTACGGATGCCTGAGGAACAACCAGACCAAGAACCAGACCAATGATCAATCCACAGATGATCCGTTTGATCAGGCTGATGCTGTTCCATTTTTTGGATTAAATCTTTCATTGTTTTTTTGGCAGGATTTTTTGGAATCCCGCACCCTCTCTTTGTTTTTTGGCTTTCGCAAGTATGAGTATGATTATACAGGAAATGAGCAGGAAAGTAAATATTATTTTGGTGCAAAATGACAAGAAAAAGAAAAAGTATGTGAAAAAATTGTCATATTAAACAAAAAAAAGTATCGTTTAGAGGTTGTGCATATGCAGTAAGAGTGTTATAATAATCACTGTTAGTAAAGAGATTGCCATCTGGGGAGATGGCGTTTTTGGGAGGTTATATAATATGCAATTAAATAATGATGGTCTGATGTGGGCACTGGTAAAGGAAAAACCGGAGGAAGGGCTGTGGATGAAGCGCGTTCCGATTCCAGAAGTGGGACCGAATGATGTGAAGATCAAGATCCACAAGACAGCGATCTGTGGAACAGATGTACATATCTACCAGTGGAATGACTGGGCACAGCATACGATCCCGGTCGGCCTTACAGCTGGTCATGAGTATGTTGGAGAGATCGTAGAAATAGGGGAAGGTGTACGGGGATTCAAGATCGGTGATCTGGTATCCGGTGAAGGACATATTACATGTGGAAAATGCCGTAACTGCCTGGAAGGACACAAAGAGAACTGTAAGGATGCAAAAGGTGTCGGCGTGAACCGTAACGGAGCATTTGCGGAATATCTTGTGATTCCGTCAAGTAACGTATGGCCATGTAATCCGAACATTCCGGAAGAGATGTATGCAATCTTTGATCCATTCGGAAATGCAACACATACAGCACTTTCTTTTGAGGCACTGGGAGAGGATGTGTTGATCGCCGGAGCAGGTCCGATCGGATGTATGGCAGCAGCAATCGTGAAGTTCTCGGGTGCCAGACATGTTGTGGTAACAGATATGAATCCATACAGACTGGAACTTGCGAAGAAGCTGGGAGCAACAAGAACAGTTAACTTAAAAGAAGAGAATCTGAGAGATGTTATGAAAGAGATCGGAATGACAGAAGGATTTGATGTCGGTCTTGAGATGTCCGGATCACAGGTGGCATTGGATGATATGATCCACAATATGAAACACGGCGGACACATTGCACTGTTAGGATTACAGAGAACAGATGCCAAAGTAGATCTTGAGACAGTAATCTTCAACGGATTACATCTGAAAGGAATCTATGGACGTAAAGTATGGGATACATGGTACAAGATGTCTACAATGTTGCAGGCAGGACTTGATATCTCAGATATCATCACACATCATTTTGACATCAAAGATTTCCAGAAAGGATTTGACGCTATGATCTCCGGTAATTCAGGAAAAGTCATTCTGGACTGGGCACATGTAAATGACTAGGAAGAGTGCACGGAATAAAGTGGGAAAAAGGAAGCAAAAAGACAGGAAAAAACGAAGACAGAATAAAATGGAGAGGTTGAGAAAATGGCACGTAAAGACGATATTTTAAGCATTTATACAAAAGAAGTAGAAGGAATCAAAGAAGCTGGGCTTTTCAAAGGAGAGGCACCTTTTGTATCCCCGCAGGGAGCAAGAGTGAAGATGGAAGACGGAAGAGAACTTCTTTGCATGTGTGCGAATAACTACCTTGGACTGGGAGATAACCCGAGACTGATCGAGGCGGCTAAGAGAACATATGATGAAAAAGGATACGGAGTTGCATCTGTACGTTTTATCTGCGGAACACAGGATATTCATAAGAAACTGGAGAAAAAGATCTCCGGATTCCTGGGAACAGACGATACGATCCTTTATTCTTCATGCTTTGATGCAAACGGAGGATTATTCGAGACGATTCTGACAGCAGAAGATGCAGTCATCAGTGATGAACTGAATCATGCTTCTATCATTGACGGAGTACGTCTGTGTAAAGCAAAACGTTTCCGCTATAAGAATAACGATATGGAAGATCTGGAAGCAAAATTAAAAGAGGCAGATGAAGCCGGAGCAAGAATCAAGCTGATCGCTACAGATGGCGTATTTTCTATGGATGGAATCATCTGTAATTTAAAAGGTGTATGTGATCTGGCTGATAAATATAACGCACTGGTTATGGTTGATGACAGCCATGCAGTCGGATTTGTAGGAAAGACCGGACGCGGAACAGCAGAGTATTGTGGTGTGGAAGGCCGTGTGGATATCATTACCGGAACATTGGGAAAAGCACTTGGAGGAGCATCTGGCGGATATACATCCGGACGGAAAGAGATCATTGATCTGTTAAGACAGAGAAGCCGTCCGTACCTGTTCTCTAATTCTCTGGCACCGGCAATTGCAGGAGCCAGCCTGGAACTGTTTGATATGCTGGAGGAGAGTACAGAACTCCGTGATCACCTGGAAGAGGTAACTGCATACTACAGAAAACAGCTGGTAGATAACGGATTTGATATTATTCCGGGAACACATCCTTGTGTACCTGTTATGCTTTATGATGAGAAGACAGCAGCAGAATTCGCAAAACGCATGATGGAAAAATGGTGTATATGTTGTAGCATTCTCTTATCCGGTGGTGCCGAAGGGAAAAGCAAGAATACCGTACACAGGTATGTGCAAGCCATACAAAAGAAGACATTGATTTCATCGTAAAATGCTTTATTGAAGTAAGAGAAGAGATGGGATTGAATAAATAACCGGATGAAAAATAAAATAAAAGATGAGTAAAAAATGGTACGTAGCATTTATGAAAAGTGGTGCGTACCAATTTCTTTTTGTGTTATACTAAACACAGCGTAAACTAGAAAGGAGAGACTGATAATGGAAAGAAGAAATGCATGGAAGACATACACACAGGAACAGTTAAAAGAACTGGATCAGATCAATGACAGATATAAAATATGCCTGGATGAAGGAAAGACGGAGAGAGAATGTATCCGTCTGACTGTGAAAGAGCTTGAAAAGCAAGGGTACCGTAACCTGAATGACATCAAAGGAAGTTTAAAGACCGGAGATAAAGTCTATGCAGTATGCATGGGAAAAAGTATTGCCATGTTCCGGATCGGAAAAGAACCATTGGAGAATGGTATGAACATACTGGGAGCACATATTGATTCACCAAGAATTGACGTGAAACAAAATCCTTTATATGAAAACGAAGAACTTGCCTATCTGGATACGCATTACTATGGCGGCATTAAGAAATATCAGTGGGTGACATTGCCTCTTGCTCTGCATGGAGTGATTGTTAAGACTGATGGAACAGTACAGGAAGTAAGTATCGGAGAGAAAGAAGAGGATCCGGTATTTGTAGTGACAGATCTTCTGATCCATCTGGCAGGAAAACAGATGGAAAAGAAAGCAAGTGCAGTGATCGATGGAGAGAAACTCGACCTTCTGATCGGAAGCCGTCCTCTTGAGAAAGAAGAAAGGCTGGATGAGAGTGAGAAAGAAGCAGTAAAAGCCAACGTCATGCGGATTCTGACAGATTACTATGATATGGAAGAGGAAGATTTTCTGTCGGCAGAACTGGAAATCGTACCTGCAGGAAAGGCCAGAGATTGTGGAATTGACAGAAGTATGATACTGGCTTACGGACAGGATGACAGAGTGTGTGCATTTACCTCATTATTCGCCATGCTGGATGTCAAAGAAGCGGTGCGTACTTCGTGCTGCATCCTGGTTGACAAAGAAGAAATCGGAAGTGTTGGCGCAACTGGTATGCATTCCCGCTTCTTTGAAAATGTTGTGGCAGAACTGGTAGCTCTTACAGAAGGGGAATCAGAATTGAAAGTACGTCGTGCACTTCAGAATTCCAGAATGCTTTCTTCTGATGTGAGCGCAGCTTATGATCCGATGTATGCGGAAGCCTTTGAAAAAAGGAGTGCGGCATTTTTCGGAAAAGGGCTGGTATTCAATAAATTTACCGGAGCAAGAGGAAAGAGCGGTTCCAATGATGCCAATGCAGAATATCTGGCAGAAATACGTCGTGCGATGAATACAGAAGATATATCGTATCAGTTCGCTGAACTTGGAAAGGTCGACATTGGAGGCGGTGGAACAATTGCTTATATCATGGCAAATTATGGCATGGAAGTTATTGACAGTGGTGTGGCAGTCTTAAGTATGCATGCACCATGGGAAGTAACAAGTAAGGCAGATGTATACGAGGCTTACAGAGGATATAAGTCGTTTTTGCGTAATATCTGAAAAAGGAAGTCGTATATTTGCACTTAAATGTACGGAAATAAGCACAATTGTGCACAATAACTGAAAAACACAGGAAAAATCAGCAGATTTATTGGTGAAAGTCTTGACGAAAACTGGCAAAAACAGTAAAATATGAAGTGCGACTTAGAAAATTTAGTTTTAGGAGGTCATGACAAATGGCAAAATGGGTTTATATGTTTACAGAAGGTAACGCAACCATGAGAAACCTTCTCGGTGGAAAAGGTGCAAACCTTGCTGAAATGACAAACTTAGGTCTTCCGGTACCACAGGGCTTTACTGTAACAACAGAAGCTTGTACACAGTACTACGAAGACGGCAGACAGATCAATGACGAAATTATGGGTCAGATCATGGAAGCCATCGATAAAATGGAAGGAATTACAGGAAAGAAATTCGGAGATAAGAAGAATCCACTTCTCGTTTCGGTTCGTTCCGGAGCAAGAGCTTCTATGCCTGGTATGATGGATACAATCCTGAACCTTGGATTAAATGAAGAAGTAGTTGAGACACTTGCTGAAGCTTCAGGAAATCCTCGTTGGGCTTGGGACTGCTACAGAAGATTCATCCAGATGTTCTCTGACGTAGTTATGGAAGTTGGAAAGAAATATTTCGAAGAGCTGATCGACAAGATGAAAGCTGACAGAGGTGTTAAGCAGGACGTTGAACTTACTGCAGAAGACCTGAAAGAGCTGGCTAACCAGTTCAAGGCTGAATACAAAGAGAAGATTGGTTCTGATTTCCCATCTGATCCGAAGGAACAGTTAATGGAAGCAGTAAAAGCTGTATTCCGTTCATGGGACAACCCAAGAGCTAACGTATATCGTCGTGACAATGATATCCCATATTCATGGGGAACAGCTGTTAACGTACAGATGATGGCATTTGGTAACATGGGAGATGACTGTGGTACAGGTGTTGCATTTACACGTGACCCGGCTACAGGAGAGAACGGTCTGTTCGGAGAATTCCTTACAAATGCACAGGGAGAAGACGTTGTTGCCGGTGTTCGTACACCAATGCACATTTCAGAGATGGAAGAAAAATTCCCAGAAGCATTCGTACAGTTCAAACAGGTTTGTGAAACTCTTGAAAAACACTATAGAGATATGCAGGACATGGAGTTTACTGTAGAGCATGGTAAACTGTATATGTTACAGACACGTAATGGTAAGAGAACAGCAAAAGCTGCTCTGAAAATCGCTTGTGATCTTGTTGATGAAGGAATGAGAACAGAGGAAGAGGCTGTTGCAATGATCGACCCTCGTAACCTTGACTCTCTGCTTCACCCACAGTTCGATGCAAAAGCCCTGAAAGAGGCTACACCACTTGCAAAAGCACTTGGAGCATCTCCGGGAGCTGCTTGCGGTAAGATCGTATTCACAGCTGACGATGCTGTAGAATGGGCTGAAAGAGGAGAAAAAGTTGTTCTTGTACGTCTTGAGACATCACCAGAAGATATCACAGGTATGAAGTCTGCACAGGGTATCCTGACAGTTCGTGGTGGTATGACATCTCACGCAGCCGTAGTTGCTCGTGGTATGGGTACATGCTGTGTATCTGGTTGCGGTGACATCGCAATGGACGAAGCTAATAAGAAATTTACACTTGCCGGAAAAGAATATCATGAAGGAGACTGCATCTCACTTGATGGTTCTACAGGTAATATCTATGATGGTATCATCCCAACAGTTGATGCAACAATCGCTGGTGAATTCGGAAGAATTATGGGATGGGCTGACAAATACAGAACAATGAAAGTTCGTACAAACGCTGATACACCACACGATGCTGTAAAAGCACGCGAACTTGGTGCAGAAGGTATCGGACTTTGCCGTACAGAGCATATGTTCTTCGAAGGAAACAGAATCGATGCATTCCGTGAAATGATCTGCTCTGAGACAGAAGAAGAAAGAGAAGCAGCACTTGCTAAGATTCTTCCAGAACAGCAGGGAGACTTCGAAAAACTGTATGAAGCACTGGAAGGTAACCCGGTTACTATCCGTTTCCTTGATCCACCGCTTCATGAGTTCGTTCCTACAGAAGAGGAAGACATTAAGAAACTTGCTGACGCTCAGGGTAAAACTGTTGAGCAGATCAAGACAATCATCGACAGCCTTCATGAGTTCAACCCAATGATGGGACACCGTGGATGCCGTCTTGCAGTAACATATCCAGAGATTGCTAAGATGCAGACAAGCGCTGTTATCCGTGCAGCAATCAATGTAAAGAAAGCTCACCCAGACTGGAACGTAAAACCAGAAATCATGATTCCACTTGTTGGAGACATCAAAGAGCTTAAATATGTTAAGAAATTCGTAGTAGAGACAGCAGACGCTGAGATTGCAGCAGCAAACAGCGATCTTGAGTACGAAGTTGGAACAATGATCGAGATCCCAAGAGCAGCTCTTACAGCTGATCAGATCGCTTCAGAAGCTGACTTCTTCTGCTTCGGTACAAACGACTTAACACAGATGACATACGGATTCTCTCGTGACGATGCTGGTAAGTTCTTAGACGCTTACTATGATGCTAAGATCTTCGAGAACGATCCATTTGCTAAGCTTGACCAGACAGGTGTTGGTAAATTAATGGAAATGGCTATCGAATTAGGTAAGCCGGTTAATCCAAACCTTCACGTTGGTATCTGTGGAGAGCACGGTGGAGATCCATCTTCAGTAGAATTCTGCAATAAGATTGGTCTTGACTATGTATCTTGCTCACCATTCCGTGTACCAATCGCTCGTCTTGCAGCAGCTCAGGCAGCAATTAACCAGAAATAGTACACTGTAGGTGACTAACATAGAACGTTAATTAGCTTATATAGAAAACCCCTTACATCAATTATGGTGTGA
>ENA-OPYU01000207-OPYU01000207.1-human-gut-metagenome-genome-assembly--contig:-NODE-207-length-24104-cov-3.414647_pt1 | contig 24104 bp, 25 predicted proteins | sample MGYA00242637_ERZ504482 | MGnify/ENA primary metagenome ERZ504482 (study PRJEB26092, sample SAMD00036237) | human gut metagenome | host: Homo sapiens | study: EMG produced TPA metagenomics assembly of... | reverse complement strand
TTCTTCGATGATCTCTGTACGGTCTGCAGGAGTCATATCGAGTGTCTCTTTTGTCTGCTTGATCTCTTTTAGGATAACCTGTGTCTCTTCTTCCGGTGTCAGATCCGCACGTTTGTCGATTGCTTTATTCTTAAGAGCTGCAAGCAGCATGGATAAAGTTTCCTTTGTGTCTTTGTCTTTTGCTTTCATGGCTTTGACCATATCAGCACGTACTTCATCAATTTTACTCATGATTCATTCCTCCTAATATTTTCTTCCAACTATTATACAAAACTATTGAAAAAATATCCAGTCTAATATCAGAATGAATAATTCCATCTTTTTCTCAGCATACTAACCATATGTTAGAAAATATGGAAAAAACAGAAAAAAACAGAAAAACAGGAGGAAGATAAATGCTATGAAAGCAACAGGAATCGTAAGAAGAATCGATGATCTGGGACGTGTAGTCGTTCCAAAAGAAATCAGAAGAACACTGAGGATCAGGGAAGGCGACCCACTGGAGATATTCACGGACAAGGAAGGAGAGATTATTCTGAAGAAATATTCTCCGATCGGAGAATTATCGGCATTCGCCAAACAGTATGCAGAAAGTCTGGCGCAGATGCTGGGATGTCTGGCAGGAATCTGTGATATGGATCAGGTGGTCGCAGCGTCAGGAAACGGGAAGAAAGAGCTGCAGGATGAAGATATAACAAGGGAACTCGGAGAGTTTCTGAAGGAAAGAAAGACGCAGAATGCAAAAGCAGGAGAAAAAAGGATATGTGCCGGTGGTGAGCAAAACAGAACCTTACAGTCAGGAGGTGATCAGTCCGATCCTGTGTGCGGGGGATGTGATCGGGGCGGTACTCCTGCTGAACATGGATCAGAAAGACCTGTTTGAAGAAAGAGAAATCTGCCTTGCGGAATATACAGCGAAGGTTCTGGGAAAACAGATGGAACAATAGAACGATTATGGACAGAACAGAAGCATAAATGAGAGTCTCTCTTCATAATCTGTGATAGATGAGGAGGGAGCAGATGAGAAAAAAAGAACAAAATGAAGTATGGATCATGTGGATGGTGAAAGCTCTTCTTGCGGCATATGTAGTGACAGGTATTCTTCTGATAATACTGGCGCTGGCTCTTTATAAATTCGAATTAAATGAAGGCGCGGTGACGGCAGGAGTGACGGCAGTCTATCTGATCTCGACATTTACCGGCGGACTTGTGGTGGGAAAACTTGCAAAAGTCAGGCGGTTCCTGTGGGGAATTGTTCTGGGAATATTGTATTTTGCGTTACTTTTGCTTGTCACAGTCGGAATCTACCGCACATTTCATGGAAGCAGTACAGAGATATTGGTGACATTTGCGTTGTGTGCGGGAGGCGGCATGGCCGGCGGAATGATATCCTAAGAAAAGGATTGCGAAACCTATATTGAAATGTTATAATAACATAAGTTAAGCAATAGTAAGGAGGGACATGAACATGAAACATGTAAAATCATTGAATAAACCTATGAACAGCAACCTGAAAAAAAGTGGATGTGGCGAATGTCAGACATCATGCCAGTCAGCATGTAAGACATCCTGCACAGTAGGAAATCAGACTTGCGAACAGAACAAATAATTTAAAATCATATGGATACTCGGGACAGCGGTCTTTAGGGTCGCTGTTTCTTGCTGTTCATGGAATTATTTGACAACATGAGATTTAAGACAATCAGAGAAATAACAGGAATTTTTCGATATAGAATATGAAAAACAAGAAAGGGGTACCAGATATGATTCATCAGTACCGTAATAATGGATACAATATCGTTATGGATGTGTACAGCGGCTCTGTACATGTGGTAGATGATGTCTGTTATGATGTGATCGCAAAATTGAGCGGATCAGAGACAGAACCAACTGCCGGATCATTAAAAGAAACAGGTGTAAAAGAACGGCTTCTGCAGTCGCTGGGAAATAAATACGAAGCGTCAGACATCGAAGATGCATTGTCAGACGTGATCGAGCTGACAGAAGGCGGACAGTTATTTGTAAAAGATACATACGAATGCATGATTGAAGAGGTGAAGAAGAGGAAAACGGTCGTAAAAGCATTGTGCCTGCACATTGCACATGACTGTAACCTTGCCTGTAAATATTGCTTCGCAGAAGAGGGAGAGTACCACGGAAGACGTGCACTTATGAGTTTTGAGGTGGGGAAGAAGGCACTTGATTTTTCTGATCGCAAATTCCGGAAACCGCCGCAATCTGGAAGTTGACTTCTTCGGAGGCGAGCCTCTGATGAACTGGCAGGTTGTAAAAGATCTGGTGGCTTACGGAAGAGAACAGGAGAAGATCCACAACAAGCATTTCCGTTTTACCATTACGATCCAATGGTGTTCTTTTAAATGATGAGATCCAGGAATTTGTAAATAAAGAGATGGATAATGTTGTATTAAGTCTGGATGGAAGAAAGGAAATCAATGACCAGATGCGTCCATTCCGTAACGGAACGGGAAGCTATGATCTGATCGTTCCGAAATTCCAGAAACTTGCAGAAAGCAGAAATCAGGAAAAATATTATATCCGTGGAACATTTACAAGAAACAATCTGGACTTTTCCAATGATATTATGCATTTTGCAGATCTTGGATTCAAACAGATGTCGATCGAGCCGGTCGTTGGAGATGAAAGCGATCCGTATGCAATCAGGGAGGAAGATCTTCCTAAGATCATGGAGGAATATGACAAACTTGCGAAGATGATGATCGAACGCGAGAAAGAGGGAAAAGGCTTCAATTTCTTCCATTTTATGATAGATTTAAATGGTGGTCCGTGTGTGGCAAAACGTTTATCCGGATGCGGTTCCGGAACAGAATATCTGGCTGTTACACCATGGGGCGACCTCTATCCATGCCATCAGTTCGTCGGACAGGATGACTTTCTGATGGGGAATGTGGACGATGGAATCGTGAAGCCGGAGATTGCGGACGATTTCAGAAGCTGTAATGTGTATTCGAAAGATAAATGCAGAAACTGTTTTGCAAAATTCTATTGCAGTGGTGGATGTATGGCAAACTCTTACAATTTCCATGGTACGATCCATGATACCTATGAGATCGGCTGTGAGATGCAAAGAAAGCGTGTAGAGTGTGCGATCATGATGAAGGCTGCACTTGCAGAAGAATAAATAATTCGAGAGGATGTGTAGGAGAACGATGAAAAAGTCAAAAAGCATACTGAGTCTGCTTCTGACTGTAATCCTCATCGTCGGTCTTGGCTTTACTGTTATCACAGGAATTGGAAAATCTAAGACCGGTGCGATGAAGAATATCAAACTTGGTCTGGATCTAGCCGGTGGTGTCAGCATCACTTATCAGGTAAAAGATAAGAATCCGACCAAAGAAGAGATGAGTGATACTATCTATAAGCTGCAAAAGCGAGTAGAGCAGTACAGTACAGAAGCAAGTGTATACCAGGAGGGAGACGACCGAATCAATATCGAGATTCCCGGTGTTACAGATGCCAAATAAGATTCTGGATGAACTTGGAAAACCAGGTTCCCTTTCTTTCCAGACAGCAGATGGAGAGACGGTCCTTACAGGAACCGATGTAAAGAGCGCATCTGCAAAGAGCGGTCAGGATGATATGGGGAATAAAGAATACTCCGTAGAATTGAACCTGACAAAATCAGGAACAAAGAAATTTGCTACAGCAACACAGAACAATATCGGAAAACAGATTGCGATCATTTATGACGGTGAGACCATCTCCAGTCCGGTTGTCCGGTCTGCGATCACAGGCGGACAGGCTTATATTACGGGAGACTTTACATACGAAGAAGCCGACAATCTGGCATCAACGATTCGTATCGGCGGACTGAAACTGGAACTGGAAGAACTCCGTTCGAATGTAGTAGGGGCACAACTTGGAGAACAGGCACTTAGCACAAGCCTGAAGGCGGGAGTGATCGGTCTGATCCTTGTATTCCTGTTTATGATTCTGGTATACAGGCTTCCGGGACTGGCATCCAGTCTTGCACTGTTGATCTATACAGAGATTGTATTGGTGATCCTGAATGCATTTGATGTAACCTTAACCCTTCCGGGGATTGCGGGTATCATTTTAAGTATCGGTATGGCGGTGGATGCGAATGTTATCATCTTTGCCCGTGTGCGTGAAGAGATGGCGAAAGGGAAAACTGTGAAGTCATCACTCAAGGCAGGATTCCAGAAAGCAATGTCAGCTATCGTTGACGGTAACGTAACAACCCTGATTGCAGCAGCGGTTCTGTGGTTCAAAGGTTCCGGAACAGTAAAAGGATTCGCACAGACACTGGCAATCGGTATTGTGGTATCCATGTTTACCGCACTGGTGATCACGCGTATGATAGTATATGCATTCTATGGAATCGGAATCCGCAAAGAGAGTCTGTATTATCATCAGATGAAAGAAAGAAAGCCGGTGAATTTCCTCGGAAAGAAGAAGATATTCTTCAGCGTTTCCATTGCACTGATCCTTGCAGGATTTGTGATCATGGGAGTCAATTCGGCAAAGGGAAATGGAGCACTGGCATACAGTCTGGATTTCCAGGGCGGAACTTCTATGAATGTGAAATTTGACAAAGATTATTCTATCGATGAGATCGATGAAGAGATTGTTCCTGTAGTAGAAAAGATTACCGGAGACCACAACATTCAGACACAGAAAGTGTCCGGAACCAAACAGGTCATTATTAAAACAAAGACATTAAGTCTTGCGAAACGTGAGCAGGTCAACAAAGCACTGAAAACTACATTCGGAGTGAAAGAATCCGATATCACAGCTGAAAATATAAGTTCTACGATCAGTGGTGAGATGCGTCGTGATGCAGTAATTGCCGTGATCGTGGCAACAATCTTTATGCTACTTTACATCTGGTTCCGTTTCAAAGATGTACGTTTTGCTACAAGTGCGGTTGCGGCACTGTTACATGACGTTCTGGTGGTACTTGCATTCTATGCGGCATCCAGAATCTCAGTGGGAACAACATTTATTGCATGTATGCTGACGATTGTCGGTTATTCCATCAATGCAACGATTGTAATCTTTGACAGAATCCGTGAGGAACTTCCACTGATGAAGAGAAACGATGATCTGGCTGAAGTGGTAAATAAGTGTATAACACAGACGTTGACAAGAAGTATTTATACATCGTTGACGACATTTATCATGGTATTTGTTCTGTTTATTATGGGTGTAAGTTCTATTCGTGAATTTGCAGCACCGCTTATGGCAGGTATCATCTGCGGAGGATATTCTTCCGTATGTATCACAGGAGCCCTGTGGTATGTTATGAAAACAAAAGTCTCTTAAAAAAGCAACAAACAAAAAGAAAAAATAAATCAGAAAATGATTTGAAAAGCAGTTGTGCCTGTTGACAGGGTATAACTGCTTTTTTAAAATTAAAAAGTAATTGTACTTAGACTGAAGAGACAAAGGAGCGACAACAATGGAACGATGGGTTCTGCTGCGGAAAGGCGCAGATTTTGAGGCAATAGGGAAAAAATACCAGATCAGCCCGCGGCTGGCATGTCTGATCCGGAACAGGGATGTGATCGGGGAAGAAGCGGTTGACCGCTATCTGAATGGAACAATCAGTGATCTGTATGATGGAATGCTGATGAAAGATATGGATAAAGCAATCGATATTCTGAAAGAGAAGATCCTGGAAGATAAGAAAATCCGGGTGATCGGAGATTATGATATAGACGGAGTGAATGCAACTTACATTCTGCTGGAAGGACTGGAACGTCTCGGTGCGGATGTGGACAGTGATATACCAGACCGTATCAGTGACGGATATGGACTGAACAGGCATCTGGTCGAAAGAGCTTATGAAGCCGGTGTAGATACGCTCATTACCTGTGATAATGGGATCGTGGCAGCAGATGAAATCGCGTATGGAAAAGAAATGGGGATGACAGTGATCGTAACAGATCACCATGAGGTCCCGTTTGATGAACAGGATGGAGAAAAACGATACAGAATTCCGCCGGCAGATGCGGTTATGGATCCTAAGCAGCCGGATTGTCTCTATCCATTTAAAGGACTCTGCGGTGCTGCGGTTGCATACAAGCTGATGGAGGCATTGTGGGAGAGTATGGGAAAGGATTCGGCGGATCTGGATGATCTGATCGAAAATGTTGCGATCGCTACGATCGGAGATGTGATGGATCTGGAAGATGAGAACCGCATTTTTGTCAAAGAAGGTCTTCAGATGCTGAGACGCACAAAGAATCCGGGATTGAAAGCTTTGATCGAGTGTACAGGGATTGACAAGAACAGCCTGAATTCCTATCATATCGGTTTTGTACTCGGGCCATGTATCAATGCCAGCGGAAGATTGGATACAGCAAAACGTGCGCTGGAATTACTGAGAGCAGGAACGCAGAAGGAGGCAGATATCCTTGCAGGAGACTTGAAAGCGTTGAATGACAGCAGGAAGGATATGACGGAAGAGGCTGTAAAACAGGCAGAAGAGCAGGTGGAGACAACAACCATTTCCAAGGACAAGGTGTTGGTCGTTTATCTTCCGGATTGTCATGAAAGTCTGGCAGGTATCGTCGCCGGAAGGATAAGAGAGAACTATTATAAACCGGTGTTTGTACTGACGGATGCAGAAGAAGGAGTGAAAGGATCCGGCAGGTCGATCGACGGATACCACATGTATGAAGAACTGAATAAATGCAAAGAATTGCTGACGAAGTTTGGCGGACACCGGCTGGCAGCCGGATTGTCACTTCCGAAAGAGAATGTCGGGAAATTTCGTGAGATGTTGAATAAAAACTGTACGCTGACCGAAGAAGAGATGAAAGAAAAAGTAACTATCGATATGGAGATGCCGTTCGGATGTGTGACGGAAGGATTGGTGAAAGAACTGGAACTTCTGGAACCATTTGGAAAAGGAAATACAAAACCGGTATTTGCAGCACGCGATGTCACATTACTTGGTGCAAGAATTCTTGGAAAGAATAGAAATGTACTGAAATTACAGGTGCAGGATGTGAATGGATGCAGGATCGAAGCAATGCTGTTCCATCATGCAGATGATTTCCTGGGAAAACTGGAAGAACAGTATGGAAAGACAGAAGTGGAGGCACTCTTAAAAGGTCGTGGCAGACAGATCCGGATCTCGATGACATATTATCCGGATATTAATGAATATATGGGGGAAAAGACACCACAGATTGTTGTGACGCATTACCGTTAAACCATAGATTGAAAATTAGAAAAAGTAATGCTATACTTAAAGTTGTATTTTAGACAGAAATGGAGAGAGTATCATGAAAGCGATAGAAGAGTATGTAAGAAGCATTCCGGATTTTCCGGAACCGGGAATTATATTCAGAGATGTAACAAGCATTCTTCAGGATGCAGAGGGGTTACATCTGGCAATAGATCTGATGCAGGAAAAATTAAAAGACGTAGAATTTGATGTGGTTGTAGGACCGGAATCCAGAGGATTATTTTTTGGAGTTCCAATTGCGTATAACCTGCATAAGCCATTTATCCCGATCAGAAAAAAATGGAAAGCTCCCTTGCGAGACTGTTTCTGTTGAATATGAACTGGAATATGGTACTGCTACGATCGAGATGCATAAAGATGCGATCAAACCGGGACAAAGAGTGGTTATCATTGACGATCTGATCGCAACAGGCGGAACGAATGAGGCAATGGTAAAACTGATCGAAGGACTTGGCGGAAAAGTGGTAAAGACAGTATTTCTTATGGAACTTGCGGGATTAAATGGAAGAGATCGATTAGAAGGATATGATGTGGATGCCGTGATCACATATCCGGGTAAATAGGAGAAGCATCAAGGGAAGGAGGCGTTGATATGTCAGACAAGACAACATATGAATCACTGGACAACCGGATTGCACCGGAAGCCCTGACGAAAGACCATACAAAAGGACTTGCGGTCATAGACGGACATGCGGTGAAATCGCAGGAAGATTATGAAGATCCGGACCGGTTGTATGACATATTGATTGCCCGTATCCGAAAGTATCATCCGTCCACAGATGTTTCCCTGATCGAGAAAGCTTATAAGCTGGCAGTTGAAGCACATGGAGATCAGCGCAGAAAATCCGGAGAGCCATATATCATCCATCCGTTATGGGTAGCGATCATTCTGGCAGATCTTGAGATGGATAAAGAGACGATTGCTGCAGGAATGCTGCACGATGTGGTTGAAGATACAAAGTTTACGGAAGAAGATATCCGAAAGGAATTCGGAGCAGAAGTAGCACTTCTGGTAGATGGAGTTACCAAGCTGGGAAGACTTTCTTATTCTTCGGATAAACTGGAGGTACAGGCAGAAAATTTAAGAAAGATGTTCCTGGCAATGGCAAAGGACATCCGGGTTATCATTATCAAACTGGCAGACCGTCTGCATAATATGCGTACACTGCAGTTTATGACACCGGCAAAACAGAAAGAAAAAGCAAAAGAGACGATGGACATTTATGCACCGATCGCACAGCGTCTTGGAATTTCCAAGATCAAGACAGAACTGGATGATCTGGCACTTAAGTATTCACAGCCGGAAGTGTTCTATGATCTGGTGAATCAGATCAATGCCAGAAAGACTGAGCGGGAAGAATTTGTAGAGCAGATTGTAGATGAAGTGTCGACACATATGAAGAATGCGGGCATCAGAGCAGAAGTCAACGGGCGTGTCAAACATTTCTTCAGCATTTATAAAAAGATGGTCAATCAGGATAAGACGGTAGATCAGATCTATGATCTGTTCGCAGTCCGTATTATCGTAGAATCTGTAAAGGACTGCTATGCGGCACTCGGTGTGATCCATGAGATGTATACGCCGATCCCGGGACGATTTAAAGATTATATTGCAATGCCAAAACCGAATATGTACCAGTCACTGCATACAACGCTGATGAGTTCGGTCGGACAGCCGTTCGAGATCCAGATCCGTACAGAAGAGATGCATAAGACAGCGGAATATGGTATTGCGGCGCATTGGAAATATAAAGAGTCGAATGACGGTAAGAAGAGTGTTGAAGCACAGGAAGAAGAGAAGTTAAGCTGGCTGCGCCAGATCCTGGAGTGGCAGAGAGACATGTCGGATAACCGGGAATTCCTGAATCTGATCAAAGGTGACCTTGATCTGTTTGCAGAAGATGTGTATTGCTTTACACCGCAGGGAGATGTCAAGAACCTTCCGAATGGTTCGACGCCGATCGACTTTGCTTATGCGATCCATAGTGCAGTTGGAAATAAGATGGTTGGAGCCAGAGTGAACGGAAAACTGGTCAATATCGATTATAAAATTCAGAACGGGGATCGAATTGAGATCCTGACTTCACAGAATTCCAAGGGGCCAAGCAGGGACTGGCTGAATATTGTGAAAAGTACACAGGCAAAGAACAAGATCAATCAGTGGTTTAAAAAAGAATTCAAAGAAAGTAATATCATCCGTGGAAAGGATATGATTGCTACATACTGCAAGGCAAAGAGTATCAATCTTACAAATATTATTCAGCCGAAGTACCAGGAGATCGTGCAGAAAAAATTCATGGATTCAAAGACTGGGAATCTGTGCTGGCGGCAATCGGTCACGGAGGATTAAAAGAAGGACAGGTAGTAAACCGGCTTGCAGAAGAGTATGGAAAAGATCACAGACAGGCAATTACGGATGAAGTTGTTCTGGAGAGAGTGGCTGAGGCTGCAAAAAGTAAGGTGCATATTGCCAAGTCCAAGAGCGGTATTGTAGTCAAGGGAATTGATGATATGGCGGTCCGTTTTTCCAGATGCTGTAATCCGGTACCGGGAGATGAGATTATCGGATTCGTTACCCGTGGAAGAGGTCTGTCCATTCACCGTACAGACTGTATCAATATGATACATCTGTCCGAAGCGGAACGCGCAAGACTGATTCCGGCAGAGTGGGAGACGGAAGTGACAGAAAAATCAGGAGGTCAGTATCTTGCCGAGATCAAGATGTATGCCAATGACCAGCAGGGGCTTCTGATGGAGATTTCCAGAATTTTCACAGAAGAAAATGTGGATGTCAAATCTATGAATGTCCGTACCAGCAAGAAAGGAACAGCAACAATTGAGATGGGATTCATCGTTCACGGCCGTGAAGAACTGGAGCGTATCGTGAAGAAATTGCAGCAGCTTTCCGGAATCATTGATATAGAAAGGGCAACAGGATAAAAGTATGAAGATGAAAAAAATACGTGGTTGGAATGATTGGTACGAATTGTTATCTGGTGATTAACGAAGAGACAAAAGAGTCGGTCATGGTTGATCCGGGAGCTTATCCGGCGAAGGTAAAGAATGCGGTAAAGGAGCAGGGACTGAAACTGAAAGCGGTGCTTTTGACACATGCACATTTTGATCATATTATGGGACTTTCTGATGTGATGGAAGACGTAAAAGTTCCGGTATATGTAGAAGAAGCAGACCTTCCGATGATGACGGACGGTGAAAGTAATCTGTCTTCTACATATGTGCGTGGAGGATACCGGTTTGAGGAGGCGGTTCCGGTCAGTGATGGGCAACAGCTGGAAATTGCAGGTTTTCAGTTCCGTGTGATCCATACACCGGGACATACACCGGGTGGATGCTGTTATTATATGGAACAGGAAGGCGTTCTCTTTAGCGGTGATACATTATTCCAGACATCGGTTGGCCGTTCAGACTTCCCGGGCGGAAGTGCATCGGCATTGGTTCGTTCTGTAAAGGAGAAACTGTTGGTATTGCCGGAAGAGACACATGTATATCCGGGGCATATGGAAGAAACGACGATCGGTTATGAAAAACTCCATAATCCATTTATATAATGAATGTTGGCAAAAGACAGTGATAAAAAACAGAATGGAGAATTAAAATGATTCAGATTATATGTAAAAGCGAGTCTTATACTTATAATGCGTATCATATATTAAAGGCTTTTTATCCGTCGCAGGAAGTATCCTGCAAGACGGATGAAGAAGCCTCTAATTATGTAACGGTACAATTACCGGATGGTCAGGAAATTTTTGCAGAAACGGAGAATCTGCAAACGGAGAAAAAACGGCAGACAGACCTGAATCTGTATGACCAACTGGAGAAGATCACCGGAGAACCACTTGCATGGGGAGTGCTTACAGGCGTACGTCCGACCAAGCTTGCTATGCAGAAGCTGGAAGCCGGCTGGAAAAAAGAAGATTATATCAGATGGGCATGGGAAAGCGCAAGAGTAAGAAAAGAAAAGGCAGTGCTTGCATGGGAGATTGCCGAGAGGGAGCGGAAGATTCTGGAAGAACTGGATTATGAAGAAGGGTACAGCTTGTATGTAGGAATCCCGTTCTGTCCGTCGGTCTGTTCTTATTGTTCTTTCAGTTCCGGACCGTTGGATCGCTGGAAAGAAAAAGTAGATGTATATGTAGATACACTTTGTAAAGAGTTGGAATTTATCGCAGAGCGTTCAAAAAAATAAAAAGCTGAATACAATCTACATCGGCGGAGGTACACCGACTACTCTGACGGCAGAGCAGCTGGAACGACTGATGGGATGGATTGATGAGAAATTTTCGAGAGAACATCTGTTGGAGTATACTGTAGAAGCAGGAAGACCAGACAGCATAACAGAAGAAAAATTAAAGGTCATAAAGAGCCACGGCATTACCAGGATTTCCATCAATCCGCAGAGCATGCAGCAGAAGACACTGGATGCGATCGGAAGAAAGCATACCGTAGAAGAGATAAAAGAGGCCTATGCATTGGCCAGAGAGACCGGATTCGATAATATCAATATGGATATTATCGCAGGACTTCCGGGAGAAGATATTTCTGATATGGAAGATACACTGGCTCAGATCGCTCAGATGAAGCCGGACAGTCTGACGGTGCATTCACTGGCAATCAAGAGAGCGGCCAGAATGGAAATGAGAGATTTACACCGGGATGTGAAGGAGACACATGACATCCTTTCCGGCATGATCGTAAAAAGCAGCAAAAACAGCAGAAGAGATGGAACTTTTCCGTATTATCTGTACAGACAGAAGAATATTGCAGGGAATTTTGAAAATGTTGGTTATGCAAAGGTTGACAAAGCCGGAATATACAATATACTTATTATGGAAGAAAAACAATCTATTATTGCCGCAGGCGCAGGTGCATCGACAAAAATCGTATTAAAGAATCCGATTCCTATGCCGGGCAGTAAAAAGAAGAAAATGACACGTCTGATCCGTCAGGAGAATGTCAAGGCAGTAGATGCCTATATCGACAGGATCGACGAAATGATAAAACGCAAAGGAGAATGGTTATGGCATTAAAGAAAAAACCGGTTACCGGTATGAAAGACATGCTCCCACGTGAGATGGAGATCCGTGATTACCTGATCGGACTTATTAAAGAGACGTATAAGACATACGGATTCTGTTCCATCGAGACACCGTGTGTGGAACATATCGAGAACCTGTGCAGCAAGCAGGGAGGAGACAACGAGAAACTGATCTTCAAGATTTTAAAAAGAGGTGAAAAACTGAAGATCGATACAGCAAAAGAAGAGAATGATCTGGTGGATGGAGGTCTGCGTTACGACCTTACCGTACCGCTTGCCAGATATTATGCGAACCATTCGAATGAGCTTCCGGCACCGTTCAAAGCATTGCAGATCGGGAATGTATGGAGAGCAGACCGTCCGCAGAAAGGACGTTTCAGACAGTTCATGCAGTGCGATATTGATATTCTGGGTGAACCGGGAAATCTTGCAGAGATTGAGCTGATTCTTGCAACCACAGCTATGCTTGGAAAGTTAAGCTTCCAGAACTTTACGGTATGTATCAATGACCGTAACATACTGAAGGCAATGGCTGCATATAGTGGCTTCCGTGAGGAAGACTATGATGAAGTCTTCATTATCCTGGATAAGATGGACAAGATCGGGGCAGAAGGCGTTGCAAAAGAACTGGAAGAGATGGGAATATGCAAAGGAAAATTGTAGAGACTTATCTTCAGCTGTTTCAGGATGTTGCACCGGATGTGACAGGTATCCGTTTTCTGAAAGAAAAATTAGGAGACTGCTTAAGTGGAGAGACAGCAGACAGTATGGAAATGATCATTTCCAGCGTTGAGACTGCAAAGGAATGCGAATTTAATATCAAATTCGACCCGACACTTGTAAGAGGACAGTCTTACTATACAGGAACTATCTTTGAAGTAACAATGGATGACTTCGGCGGATCAGTAGCCGGAGGCGGACGTTATGATAAGATGATCGGTAAATTTACCGGACAGGATACACCTGCGTGTGGATTCTCCATCGGATTCGAGAGAATTGTTATGCTGCTCCTGGAAAATGGATATGAAGTTCCGACTGTAAAAGAGAAGAAAGCATATCTGTTAGAAAAGAAGATGACAAAAGAAGGTCTTTTAAAAGTAATGTCACTTGCAAAGACAGACCGTCAGGCAGGAAAACAGGTTCTGATCGTCAACATGAAAAAGAATAAGAAATTCCAGAAAGAACAACTGGCAGAAGATGGTTATATAGAAATCGTGGATTGCTATGCAGATTCCGTAGAGAACTTATAATATGTTTTAGAGAACAATAAATCACGGCGTAAAGACGCCGCAAAAAGGAGAAAAAAGAACATGGCAGAATCAATGAAAGGGTTGAAAAGAACCCATAGATGTGCAGAATTATCTGCAGCCAATGTAGGAGAAAAAGTTACCATCATGGGATGGGTACAGAAGAACCGCAACAAAGGAGGTCTGGTATTTGTAGATGTCAGAGATCGCTCCGGTATCATTCAGGTGGTATTTGAAGAAGGAAAATCAGAAGCAGCGCTGATCGAAAAAGCAGCAAAGCTTCGTGCAGAATATGTAGTAGCAATCGTGGGAACGGTTGCAAAGCGTTCCGGTGCGGTGAATGATCATCTTGCAACAGGTGAAATTGAGGTACTTCCGGAAGAACTCCGTATTCTTTCCGAGTCAGAGACACCTCCGTTCCACATTGAAGAAAATTCCAAGACAAAAGAAGAAGTACGTCTGAAATACAGATATTTGGACCTCAGGAGACCGGATCTGCAGCGCAATCTGATGATGAGAAGTAAAGTTGCAACTCTGACACGTCAGTTCCTTGCAGAAGAAGGATTTCTGGAGATTGAGACACCGGTTCTGATCAAGAGTACACCGGAAGGAGCAAGAGATTACCTGGTACCGAGCCGTATCCAACAGGGACAGTTCTATGCACTGCCGCAGTCGCCGCAGTTATTCAAACAGTTACTGATGTGCTCCGGATATGACAGATATTTTCAGATTGCAAAATGTTTCCGTGACGAAGACTTACGTGCAGACCGTCAGCCGGAATTCACACAGATCGATATGGAGTTATCTTTTGTAGATGTTGATGATGTCATCGAGGTAAATGAAAGACTGCTTGCAAAATTATTCAAAGAAGTACTGGGGGTAGAAGTATCCCTTCCGATCCAGAGAATGACATGGCAGGAGGCAATGGATCGCTTTGGTTCTGACAAGCCGGATATCCGTTTCGGTATGGAACTGACGAATGTTACAGATGTTGTAAAAGACTGCGAGTTCGTTGTATTCAAAAATGCAATTGAAAATGGTGGAACTGTTCGCGGTATCAACGCCAAAGGACAGGGTGGAATGGCCCGCAAGAAGATCGACAAGCTGGTTGATTTTGCGAAAGATTACGGCGCAAAAGGACTTGCCTATATTGCAATCCATGAAGACGGAACTGTAAAATCCTCATTTGCCAAATTTATGACAGATGACGAGATGAAAGCGCTGATCGAGGCAATGGGCGGAGAGAACGGTGACCTGTTATTATTCGCGGCAGATAAGAATAAAGTTGTATGGGATACACTTGGAGCACTTCGTCTGGAACTTGCCCGCCAGATGGAACTCCTTGATAAAAACGAATACAAATTCCTGTGGGTAACAGAGTTCCCGCTTCTTGAGTGGAGTGAAGAACAGAACCGCTTCACGGCAATGCATCATCCGTTTACGATGCCGATGGAAGAAGATCTTCAGTATATCGACAGTGATCCGGGAAGAGTGCGTGCGAAAGCATACGATATCGTATTAAATGGTAATGAAATCGGTGGCGGAAGTGTTAGAATCTTCGATCAGGATATTCAGAGCAAGATGTTCAAAGTACTTGGATTTACGGAAGAACAGGCTCAGGAGCAGTTCGGATTCCTTCTGACAGCATTCAAATACGGAGTACCGCCGCACGCAGGATTGGCTTACGGTCTGGACCGTCTGGTTATGCTGATGGCAAAACAGGACAGCATCCGTGACGTGATCGCATTCCCGAAGGTAAAAGATGCATCTGACCTGATGACAGAAGCACCGGGACATGTAGATGCAAAACAGCTGGAGGAACTCGGAATTGCAGTAGTGGCAAAGGAAGAGAAGAAAGACGACGCTGAGTAAGTAAAGAATAAAATGCCGGGAACAGTCAGATAAAGATTATTCCTGGCATTTATTAAATTATTTGAATTTTCAGATAGAAAGAAAAATTTCAAAAAATCTTGAAAAAGATATTGACATAATGAGAAAGTTGCGATATACTAAATATCGTTCTGATGAACACGAAAACATAAAATATACTTGATGTGCGATAGTAGTACAGTTGGTAGTACGCCACCTTGCCAAGGTGGAGGTCGCGGGTTCGAGTCCCGTCTGTCGCTCTGAAAAGACGTTGCAAGTAGTTGTTATGCGATAGTAGTACAGTTGGTAGTACGCCACCTTGCCAAGGTGGAGGTCGCGGGTTCGAGTCCCGTCTGTCGCTCTGAATTGACTATTTGCAACGTTTTTTTGTTGTACTAATTTACGAGCAGAGAAAGAATCCGATTGAAATCATATGTGGCACTGTGCTATACTAAAGTGTGCATAAACAAAAGAGAGTGAACAAGAAAACGAGGATGTGAGAAGATGAATCAGGAAAGAGTAGTAAAAGCAGGTCTTTTGGGACTTGGAACGGTTGGCAGTGGTGTATATAAGCTTGTAGAATGCCAGAAAGATGAGATGGCAATGAAAGCCGGGGCAGGTCTTAAGATCCAGAAGATACTGGTACATAACATGAATAAGAAGAGAAAAGGCGTAGACCAGTCTCTTTTAACAGATAAGTGGGAAGATATCATTAACGATGATGAAATTGAGATCGTGATCGAGGTGATGGGCGGCATTGAGCCTGCAAGAACTATGATTCTGGAAGCTCTGCATGCAGGGAAGAATGTTGTAACTGCAAATAAAGATCTGGTGGCAACACATGGACATGAACTTCTGGAAGCTGCAGAAGAAAGTGGAGTGGACTTCTTATTTGAGGCAGCCGTAGCAGGAGCAATCCCGATCATCCGTCCACTGAAGCAGTGTCTGGCGGCAAATGAGATCCAGGAAGTCATCGGTATTGTCAATGGTACAACGAACTTTATCCTGACCAAGATGATCGAAGAAGGCATGGATTTTGGCGATGCACTGGCACTTGCTACCGAGCTTGGCTATGCTGAGGCAGACCCGACAGCCGATATCGAAGGACTGGATGCCGGACGTAAAGTAGCGATCATGGCATCGATCGCATTCCATTCCAGAGTGACATTTGATGATGTATATACAGAAGGAATTACGAAGATTACGGCAAAAGACGTAGAGTACGCAGAAGAATTCGGTGACGTGATCAAATTGCTCGGTGTCGCACATAATACAGAAGGTGGTATAGAAGTTGCAGTACATCCGATGATGATTCCGAAGGAGCATCCTCTTGCATCTGTCAGAGATTCCTTTAACGCAGTATTCGTACATTCCGATGCGGCAGATGATACGATGTTCTATGGACGTGGGGCGGGAGAACTTCCGACAGCCAGTGCGATCATGGGTGATGTGATCGATGTGATCCGTGATATTCAGTATCATTGTACGGGAAGAATCAGCTGCACCTGTTATCGTGACACACCGGTAAAGGATTTTAAAGAAGTAAAGAATAAATTCTACATCCGTATGCTGGTGGATAATAAACCGGGTGTGCTTGCAGCAATTGCGAGTGTATTTGGAGTGCATAAGGTAAGTATTGCCAGAGTCATCCAGAAGACGGAGGCAGATGATGCGGCAGAACTGGTTATCGTGACAGAAGCAGTAAAGGAAAAGCATCTGGAAGATGCACTGGAACATCTGGCGGATATGGACACAACACGGGAGATCGGAACCGTGATCCGTGAATATTAGATCAGAAATATACAGTCACGAATATAGAGTTACGAATATAAAAGTATAATTACAAAATTATAAATAGCAGAATAGTTTCAGAGGACGGAGACCGTAATAAGCTCCGTCCTTTATAAACGCCGGCAGACAATTGAAAAACTGCCGGTAAAAAGAATAATCAGAAAACAATATAGATAAGGAGTGAAGATAAGATGGAAGAACAGAAAAAACGTGAATCCTCTGGCGACAGAAAAAGAAGGAAAACTGATTGCCAAATTTGCAATTCCGGCGATCATCAGTATGCTGGTAAGTTCATTATATAATATTGTAGACCAGATTTTTATCGGACAGGGCGTCGGCCTTCTTGGAAATGCGGCGACAAATATTGCATTTCCGGTGTCGATCATCTGTACGGCAACGGCGCTTTTGCTTGGAATCGGGAGCGCATCGAATTTTAATCTGTGCTCCGGAGCGGGGGATCATGAGAAAGCAAGCAGAGTTGCGGGAACCGGACTTTCCATGCTGGTGATCTGCGGAGTGATCATTGCGGCAGTGGTACTGGTATTCTTAAATCCGCTTCTGCATCTGTTCGGAGTGACGGCGAAGATCTTGCCTTATGCACAGGATTATACAGGAATCACGGCATTCGGAATTCCATTTCTGATATTGACGACCGGAGGCAACCATCTGATCCGTGCAGACAGAAGCCCGACGTATTCTATGACCTGTATGCTGACAGGAGCGATTATCAATACGATTCTGGATCCATTATTTATCTTCGGATTCCACTGGGGAATCAAAGGTGCTGCATGGGCGACGGTGATCGGACAGATCGTATCCGGGATTATGGTAATCGTATATTTCGGACGATTCCGTAAAATGGAACTGAAGAAAGAGATGTTCTGGCCGAGAGGACAATTCCTGAAGATGATCCTGTCGCTGGGTATGGCTTCGTGTATCAATCAGATTGCGATGGCGGTGGTACAGATTACAATGAATAATACACTGCGTCATTACGGTGCGGCTTCCGTATATGGAACGGATATTCCACTGGCGTGTGTGGGAGTCATCTCCAAGGTAAATATGGTGTTCATGGCGATTGCAATCGGGATCTCACAGGGATGCCAGCCAATCTGGGGATACAATTATGGCGCAGGATCCTATGACAGGGTAAAACGTACGTACTGGAAAGCGTTCCGGATCGCAATGACGGTTGGTATCGTATTCTTCCTGTGTTTTCAGTTCTTCCCGACACAGCTTGTGAGTATCTTTGGTACGGGAAGCAAAGAATATTATGAGTTTGCGGCAAGATACTTCCGGATCTTTATGTTCATGACATTTGTGAACGGAATCCAGCCGATGTCCTCCGGATTCTTTACATCGATCGGTAAGGCGAAACTGGGTATTGTGGTATCACTTACAAGACAGGTGATCTTCCTGCTTCCACTGATCCTGATCTTCCCACTCTTTATGGGAATTGACGGTGTGATGTATGCAGGACCGATCGCAGATGCGGCGGCAGGTATTGTTGCAATCGGATTTGCAGTAAAAGAACTTCGTGCGATGGATAAGATTGCATAGCATGCTAGAATATGATAAAATAAATTGAATCAGTCCGGGTATTTACAAGAAATGGGAGAAGACAAAGGATGAAAGAACGATTGTCCGTTGGATTTATGTTCAAACAGATTAATAATATTTACGAGAAAGAATTCAATAATCTGCTCCGCGGGATTGGAATCACATCGTCACAGTGTGCGGTGCTGGATTACCTTCTTGGCAGCAGCAAAGAATTCATGAATCAGAAAGACATTGAGAAAGCACTAAGTCTTAAGAATCCGACGGTGACAAGGAATCTTAAAAAAGGCTGGATGAAAAAGGGGTTCATTCTGGCGGTTCCAAGTAATCAGGATAAAAGATGCAAGAACATATACCCGACAGAAAAAGCATACGATATCCAGCAAAAAAATGGATAAACTACCGGAAGAAGATCGACCGGCGGCATTACGATCGGAATGAGTAAAAAAGAAATTGACAGCGTTGGAAAAGATGCTGGACCGGGTCCTTTATAATATCAGTGATCCGTAGACAGAACGAAAAGCAGAGAGACAGGAGATGTAAAAATGAGTTATGCAGATAAAGTGTTTATCAACATGTGCCGTGACATCATCGATAACGGTACCGATACCAGAGGAGAAAAGGTAAGACCGGTATGGGAAGACGGGACACCAGCGTATACGATCAAAAAATTCGGAGTCGTGAACCGTTATGATCTGTCGAAAGAATTTCCGGCATTGACACTTCGAAGAACCGCGATTAAAAGCTGTACGGATGAACTTCTCTGGATCTGGCAGCAGAAATCAAATAATATCAATGACCTGCACAGCCATATCTGGGACAGCTGGGCAGATGAAGACGGATCGATCGGAAAAGCTTACGGATATCAGATGGGCGTAAGCATCAGTATAAAGAAGGAATGTTCGATCAGGTAGACCGTGTGATCTACGATCTGAAAAATAATCCATACAGCAGAAGGATCATGATGAATATCTATGTACATCAGGATTTGCATGAGATGAACCTGTATCCATGTGCTTACAGTATGACATTTAATGTGACGAAGAAACCGGGACATGATAAACTGACACTGAATGCGATCCTGAACCAGAGATCCAATGATGTTCTGGCTGCAAATAACTGGAACGTATGTCAGTATGCTGTGTTGATCCATATGCTTGCGCAGGTGTGTGATATGGAAGTGGGAGAATTTGTCCATGTGATTGCAGATGCGCATATTTATGACAGACATGTACCGATGATCGAAGAACTGATCAGCCGTGAACCGCTTCCGGCACCGCAATTCTGGCTGAATCCGGAGATTAGGGATTTCTATCAGTTTACAAGAGATGATGTGAAATTGATCGATTATCAGACACATGACCAGATTAAAAATATTCCGGTAGCGGTATAAGTAGGAGGAAATAATATGAATTTGATCGTAGCAGTAGATTCGAACTGGGCAATTGGAAAAGAGAATAAATTACTGGTGAGTATTCCGCAGGATATGAAATTTTTCCGTGAGACAACGAAGGGAAAAGTTGTTGCGATGGGAAGAAAGACACTGGAAAGCTTTCCGGGAGGACAGCCTCTGAAGAACCGAGTCAATGTGGTACTTACGACAGATAAGAATTATAAAGTAAAAGATACCGTGATCGTACATTCCGTAGAAGAGATGGTAGAAGAATTAAAAAAATACAATTCAGAAGATGTCTATGTGATCGGTGGAGAGAGTATTTACCGCCAACTTCTTCCGTATTGTACAAAGGCTTATGTTACAAAGATCGATCATGCATATGATGCAGATACATACTTCCCGGATCTGGATGCAGATCCAGAGTGGGAAATGACAAAAGTCAGTGATGAGCAGACATATTTTGATCTGGAATATGTATTCGTGATATATGAGAGGAGATAAAGAAAGCGGGATGAGAATACTTAGTGTCACGGCACAGAAACCATGCAGTACCGGGAGCGGAGTCTATCTGACAAGAGGTTGTGAAAGCACTTGCAAAAGAGGGACATACGCAGACGTGTGCTGGCAGGCATTGCAAGAGGGAACAGATGGATATGCCGGATGGCGTGAAGGCATATCCGGTATATTTTGAATCGGAAGGATTACCATATCCGGTTGTGGGTATGTCAGATGAGATGCCATATATCAGTACAAGATACAAGGATATGACAGAAGAGATGACAGTACAGTTCAGAAATGCATTCCTTGCAGTATTGGATGAAGTAATAGAAAGAGAAGATCCGGAACTGATCTTATGCCATCATCTGTATTATCTGACAGCACTGGTGCGGGAGCGCTATCCGGAAAAGAAAGTATATGGATTCTGTCACAATACGGATTTGAGACAGATGAAAAATACGTCATTTCAACGGGAATTTATACGCAGTCAGATTCCGCGTCTTGACCGGATCTTTGCACTTCAGGAAGCACAGAAAGAAAAGATCAGACAGATATATCCGGTGAAAAGTGAGAGTATGACGGTAATCGGTACGGGGTACAATAGTCATGTGTTCCGGATAACCGGTGAGAAGCCGGGAAAAAAGGGATGAAGTGGTGCGGCTGGTTTTTGCCGGGAAAATCACGCAGAAGAAAGGCGTAAAAAGTCTTTTGCGTGCAATGAACCTGCTGGATGAAGAAAGCGGACAGATAAAACTTGTGCTTGCGGGTGGAGCTGGAAATCAGAAAGAATATGAAGAAATAAAAGAACTGGCTGCACACTGCAGATATCCGGTCAGATTTGCCGGTTGTGTGTCGCAGGTGGAACTGGCAAAACTGTATAACGACGGAGATATCTTTGTCTTGCCGTCTATGTATGAAGGACTGCCGCTTACAGTGATCGAAAGCCTGGCGTGTGGTGACCGCGTAGTGATGACGAGGCTGGATGGAGTGGCAGACTGGCTTGAGGATATGATACCGGATGCTGATATCCGTTATGTGGATCTGCCAAAGATGAAAGGTGCGGATGAAGCAGTGGAAGAAGAACTTCCGGTTTTTGAAAAAAGACTGGCACAGACACTGGAAGATGCAATTAGGACAGTAAAACAGGAAAATAGAGGACTTGTGAAAAACAGGGCATGTGATGTGAGCAGAATATCCTGGCAGAAGATTGCGCAGGAAGTCATCCGGTAAAAGGTAGATAAAAGAGAGCGAAAAGATCAACTTGATGATTTTTCCGCTCTTTTTTTGTTATATTTCCGTTAAAGGCATATTCTATAATGTATCGTTCCTTCTTACATATCCAGGACGGTCTTCAGAAGCGGACAACTCTTTTGCATGTGTGATTTTAGCATGTTTGTCAATTACCTGATTCTCTACGTGAACATTTTCACCGATGTAAGCATCAGAAAGTACGATGCAGTTTTTGACAACAGCTCCTTTCTTGATGATACATCCACGTCCGATAACAGAATGATCAATCTCTCCTTCGATCAGACAGCCATTTGACACAACAGAGTTTTTGGCTGTTCCGGTTTCGAAATACTGGGTTGGGCAGGAATCGTTGGTCTTGGTATAGATCGGCCAGTCCGGCACGAACAGATTCTGTGCTGTTTTGATATCTGTCAGGGACAGGTTGGACTCATAGTAGCTGTTAAATACTGAGATTCTGCAAGTAACCTCTGTGAGAAACTCGCGGATATCAAGGTCTTCGCAGGAAGCATTTACGATATCCAGTAATGTGTATACAGAAGAAGTCTTTCTTGATTTGTGGATCAGTTCGATGAACAAATCTTTCTTCATGATATAAGTATCCATAAAGATGTTTTTGTTCTTTGCATTTCCGTGATTTTGTTCCAGTGAAAGAACCCCTTTCTGCTTGTTCAGATTAACAGCATAGCAATTCAGAAAATATTCTTTTGCATTGTCTACGGAGTGATACAGTAAGGTAATATCAGCACCGGATTCGATATGAGTGTTTAACAGTTTGTTGTAATCCTGGGTATAGATCATATAACTTGGAGCGATTACGACATATTCCTCCAATTGCTGTTCAATATATTCTAAGTTCTCGATGTAGGATGCAATGTCATTGTTATACAGACTCATATTCATTCCGAGTCCAGAATAAAGAATCTGGAGATTACCACTCTTGGAGTTGATATTATAATGACGTCCGGTTCCGAGATGTGCAGTCAGTGACTGCGGTTTTCTGCGGATATAAACCTGAATATGGTCGATGCCGCTGTTACTCATATTAGAGATCGTGAAGTCGATGACACGGTAACGTCCAAGGAAAGAAAAAGCACCTACCGGACGATATTCCTGCATACCTTCTACTGCAATGTGATTTCCGGCAAAATTTACGATTCCAAATGCTTTAGCCATGTTATTCTACCCCCTTTACACGTTTTGAAATGAGCTCGATGTGCTCGCTCTTGGCATCGCCGACAACTGCGCCTGCACCAATCTTTACATTATCGGCAACCAGTGCACGTGTAACGACAGCATTCTCTTCCACTTCAACACCAGGCATCAGAACGCTGTCGATGATCTTTGCGCCTTTTCTGACTTTGGCACCGGTGAAGAGAACGGAATTCTGGATATCACCTTCGATCACACAACCCTGATTGACAAATGCATGTCTGATATTGGCATCCGGACCGATGTACTGAGGAAGAGTAGTTGCATCTTCGGTGTAAATCTTCCAGGTCGGATCATTCAGATCCAGTTCATTGTTTTTGCTCAGCAGATCCATATTTGCTTCCCAGAGAGAATCAATTGTTCCGACATCTTTCCAGTACCCCTTGAACTTGTATGCATATAACTTTTTTTTTCATCACTCAGAAGAGACGGAATGATATCTTTTCCGAAGTCATGGTTGGAATCAGGATCTTTCATATCAGCAATTAATTTCTTACGTAAAAGCTTCCAGTTAAAGATATAGATTCCCATAGAAGCAAGATTGCTCTTTGGATGTTCCGGCTTTTCTTCAAATTCTATGATCCGGCCTTCTTCGTCGGTATTCATGATACCGAAACGGCTTGCTTCTTTCATAGGAACTTCGATGACTGCGATGGTTGCATCGGCACCGTTGTCTTTGTGCGCCTGCAGCATCTTGTCATAATTCATCTTATAGATATGGTCACCGGAGAGAACCAAAAGATAATCCGGTGAATATGTATCAATAAAATCGATGTTCTGAGAAATTGCATCTGCTGTACCTCTGTATACATCCAGGTTCGCATCTGCCTTCTCACGTGGCGGAAGAACGAATACGCCGCTTTCTTTGGCATCTAATCCCCAACGACGTCCGGCTGCCACATAACTGTTCAGCAGAATTGATTCAAACTGCGTTAAAACTCCTACTACGTTAATTCCGCTGTTTGCGCAGTT
>ENA-OPYU01000205-OPYU01000205.1-human-gut-metagenome-genome-assembly--contig:-NODE-205-length-24244-cov-3.627814_pt1 | contig 24244 bp, 21 predicted proteins | sample MGYA00242637_ERZ504482 | MGnify/ENA primary metagenome ERZ504482 (study PRJEB26092, sample SAMD00036237) | human gut metagenome | host: Homo sapiens | study: EMG produced TPA metagenomics assembly of... | reverse complement strand
GATGCGGAGGATGAGATTGCCGAGAATCAGCAAAAGCTGAATGATGCGAAAAAGGAACTGGAAGATCTGGAAATGCCGGAGTGGATGGTCACAGATAGGGAGATCTTCCGGAATATACGGATTACGGTGATAATGCAGACCGTCTTCGAAACATCGGTCAGGTTTTCCCGGTCATCATTTTTCCTGGTAGCGGCATTGATCAGTCTTACCACTATGACTCGTATGGTGGAGGAGCAGCGAACCCAGATCGGTACCTTGAAGGCATTGGGATATAAGAAGTCTGCTATTGCAGCAAAATATATCTGTTATGCATTTTTTGCAACTCTTCTTGGCAGTGTGCTGGGAATGCTGATCGGAGAGAAAATCATTCCATACATTATTATAACTGCTTATGGAATTATGTATCATAACGTGGCAAATACCATTTCCATTGATTATCAGCCTGGCTTCGCACTGATCGCTTCCGCAGCCTCTGTTGTATGTACAGTTGGAGCGACTCTTTTTGCAAGTGGAAAGGAGCTGCAGGAGACACCGGCCTCTCTTATGCGCCCACCGGCTCCGAAAGAGGGCAAGCGGGTATTGCTGGAGCGGCTCACATTTATATGGAAGCATTTAAGCTTTTCCTGGAAGTCCACAATTCGAAATCTTTTCCGTTACAAGAAGCGCCTGATCATGACGGTCTTTGGAATTGCAGGAAGCATGGGACTGATGCTGGTTGGCTTTGGGATTCAGGATTCCATCAGTGATATTGCCGCTATTCAGTACCGGGAGCTTCAGCATTATGACGGAATGGTGATTGAGGACAGCGATGCTACAGAGGAAGAACATGCAGAGCTGTTTGAATACATGAAGGAAAATGAGCAAATCGCCCATTGCAATCGGGTACAGATGACGAAGATCAGTGCTCCGAAAGGCAGCTCCAACATCAGTATTTATCTGTTTGTGCCAGAGAGCCTGAGTGAGTTTGCAAAGGATGTAACCTTAAAGAACCGTATTACCGGGGAAACATATGAGCTTACCGACGAAGGTGCTGCTATTTCCGAGAAAACAGCATCCCTGCTGGGATTAAAGGTGGGAGATATGATTCCCCTAAAAAAGGGAGATAAGGAATATAAGGTGAGGGTGGCTGTGATCACAGAGAATTATATGAGCCATTACCTTTATATGACGCCCAGGGTTTATGAGCAGACGTTCGGGGAAAAGCCGGAGTATGAGAACATTGTGTTTACTATGCAGGAAGACTGCAAGGATGATCTGGAAATGGCAGGAAGCCGGATCCTTGCTAATCCTGGTGCTCTCAGCATCAGTTATACCAGTAGTCTGGCATCACAGGTTGACCGTATGCTGAGCACTCTGGATGCGGTGATCCTGGTGCTGATCGTTTCCGCAGGAATGCTGGCTTTTGTGGTATTGTATAATCTGAATAATATCAATATAACAGAAAGACAGAGGGAACTGGCAACTTTGAAGGTGCTTGGCTTCTATGACGGAGAGGTCTCTCAGTATGTGCTTCGGGAAAACGTGATTCTGACAGTGCTTGGAATTATGTTTGGAGCAGTGTTTGGAATTCTCATTCACAGGTATGTGATTACTACGGTTGAGGTGGATGCAGTTATGTTTGGACGAAATATTAAGCCGCTGAGCTTTTTATACAGTGGAATTCTGACAAGCATATTTTCCATTGTGGTGAATGGGGTGATGCATTTTAAGCTGAAAACCATTGATATGGTGGAATCCTTAAAGAGTGTGGAATAAAAATTATTGTAATTGTGAAATTTTTAAATTAGCTTGACAAGCCGGAAGAATGCAATTATAGTTATATCCATAAAAGTGGCGGCTTTTTCCGGCTATTTACAAGGAGATCAGACCGCTGCAGCGAAAAGCGTTGAAGAAGAGGAGTAAGTAAATGCCCTCCCAGAGAGAAATGTCCAGGGATAACTGTGGTGGAAGACATTTCGAGATCCGCATTCACTGAAGGTAGCTTCTGAGCCGGGAAACTGAACAGGCAGTGATATCTGCAGTAAGTTTTCCACGCAATTCCAGCGTTACAGGAAAGAGATATGTGTACAACAGAGCGAAGACTGTAAATACATTCAGGGAAACAGTACTTTGCATTTTGCACATAATGAAGGTGGTACCGCGTTAATTTCGCCCTTCACACAATTGTGTGAGGGGCTCTTTTTTTAGGAGGAAAATTATGAGCAAAGAACTTGCAAAGACCTACGATCCAAAAAGGAATCGAGGAACGTCTTTACCAGAAATGGATGGAAAACGGATATTTTCATGCAAAAGTAAACCCGGATAAGAAACCATTTACCATTGTTATGCCGCCGCCAAACGTAACCGGACAGCTGCATATGGGACATGCACTTGATGAAACTATGCAGGACATTCTCATCCGTTTCAAGAGAATGCAGGGCTACGAAGCACTGTGGCAGCCGGGAACTGACCATGCAGCTATTGCTACAGAGGTTAAGGTTACTGAGAAACTGAAAAAAGAAGGCATCGACAAGGCAGAAATCGGTCGTGAGAAATTCCTGGAATATGCCTGGGAGTGGAAAGAAGAGTACGGCGGAAAAATTATCAACCAGCTGAAGAAACTTGGTGCTTCCGCAGACTGGGAGAGAGAGCGTTTCACCATGGACGAAGGCTGCTCCAAGGCCGTACAGGAAGTTTTCATCAAGTTATATGAAAAAGGCTACATCTACAAAGGTTCCCGTATCATCAACTGGTGTCCGGTATGCCAGACTTCCATTTCCGATGCAGAGGTTGAGCATGAGGATCAGGACGGATTTTTCTGGCACATCAATTATCCGGTTGTTGGAGAAGAAGGAAAATTCGTGGAAATTGCAACAACACGTCCGGAAACACTTCTTGGAGATACTGCAGTTGCAGTAAACCCGGATGATGACCGTTACAAAGACATTGTTGGCAAAATGCTGAAGCTTCCTCTCACAGACAGAGAGATCCCGGTTATTGCCGATGAGTATGTTGATAAAGAATTTGGTACCGGATGCGTAAAGATCACACCGGCACATGACCCTAACGATTTCGAGGTTGGAAAGAGACACAATCTTCCAGAAATAAACATCATGAATGATGATGCTACCATCAATGAGCTGGGTGGTAAATACGCCGGCATGGATCGTTATGAGGCAAGAAAAGCCATGGTAGAGGATCTGGACAAGCTTGGCCTTCTGGTAAAGGTTGTTCCGCACAATCACAGCGTTGGAACACATGACCGCTGCCATGCAACCGTAGAGCCGATGATCAAGCCTCAGTGGTTTGTAAAGATGGATGAAATGGCAAAAGCTGCTATCAAGACTCTTGAGGATGGAGATCTGAAATTCGTTCCAGAGCGTTTTGACAAGACTTACCTTCACTGGCTGGAGAACATCCGTGACTGGTGTATTTCCCGTCAGCTGTGGTGGGGACACAGAATTCCGGCTTACTACTGCGATGAGTGTGGTGAGACTGTAGTTGCAAGAGAAATGCCGGGAAAAATGTCCGAAATGCGGATGTACGCATCTTCATCAGGACGAGGATACTCTGGATACCTGGTTCAGCTCTGCTCTGTGGCCATTCTCCACACTTGGCTGGCCGGATAAGACACCGGAACTGGAGTACTTCTATCCAACAGATGTGCTGGTAACCGGATATGACATTATTTTCTTCTGGGTTATCCGTATGGTATTCTCTGCTCTTGAGCAGACTGGCAAGACACCGTTCCATCATGTACTGATCCATGGTCTGGTAAGAGATTCCCAGGGCCGCAAGATGAGTAAATCCCTTGGAAATGGTATTGACCCGCTGGAAGTAATCGACAAGTACGGCGCAGATGCTCTTCGTCTTACTCTGATGACTGGTAATGCACCTGGAAACGATATGCGTTTCTACTGGGAGCGTGTAGAATCCAGCCGTAACTTTGCAAATAAGATCTGGAATGCTTCCCGTTTCGTTCTTATGAATCTGGAAGGAAAGGATGTAACGGAGCCGGAGATTGGTTCTCTTTGCGCTGAGGACAAATGGATCCTTTCCAGACTGAACAATGTGATCAAAGAAGTAACCGACAATATGGAAAAATATGAGCTGGGTATTGCGGTTCAGAAAATCTATGATTTCCTGTGGGATGAGCTTTGCGACTGGTACATTGAGATCGCCAAGGTTCGTCTGTGGAAGGCAGAAGAGGATCCAAAGGCGGCAAACGAGGCTCTCTGGACACTTCGCACAGCGCTGACCCAGGGACTGAAGCTACTTCATCCGTTTATGCCATTTATCACAGAGGAAATCTACTGCACACTGCTTCCGGAGGAAGAGTCCATTATGATCTCTGACTGGCCGGTATATAAGGACGAGTGGAATTCTCCTGAGGCTGAGCTTGCAATCGGAAGCTTCCAGGAGGTTGTCCGCGGCATCCGTAACACAAGAACCAGTATGAATGTTCCGCAGAACAGAAAGACACATCTGATCATTGTTGGAAAAGATGCTGCTATCTGTCAGATGTATGAGAACAGCAGAAATCCTTTGCAAACCTTGCTTTGCAAAAGAAATCCATGTTCAGCAGGATAAGACTGGTATCGGTGAGGATGCAGTTTCTGTTGTTGTTTCCAATGCAGTTGTTTATATGCCTCTGGAAGACCTTGTTGACAAGGAAAAAGAACTTGAGAGACTGACAAAGGAGCAGGAGAGACTGACTAAGGAAATCGCCCGCTGTGAGGGAATGCTGAATAATCCAAATTTCGTAAATAAGGCTCCTGCTGCCAAGGTTGATGCAGAGAAGGAGAAGCTTGCGAAGTACAAAGAGATGAAAGATAAGGTTGAAACACAGCTTGAGCAGCTTAAGAGATAAAAAGGAGATTTTGCATGAAGCTGAGCAAATTTTGCAATAAGATTTCCCTGATTCTCCAGGCACTCTGGTGCGCAGTGCTCTATTTCCTTATAGAGGCACTGTGCCGCCACTCTGTAGTGGAGGCCTGGGATTATATGACGGGAAAACCGTTGGTATTTGCTTATAATACGATGTTTATTTTTTACTACAATGCTGATCGTTTATCTGTTTCACAGGCGGTGCTTCTGGAGAGTTGTGGTTTCCGTTTTCTGGCTGTTTCTGGGAATCGTAAACTGCATTCTTCTGATGAACCGTGTTACACCATTTACCGGACCGGATCTGCATATGCTGACGGATGGTATTGCGATCATGCAGAAATATCTGCCGTTTTATGGTGTGGTGATCGGATGTATTTTGATCGGAATTGTGGTGCTGGGGCTTTTGATCCTACTGGTCAAGGGACCGAAGTATGAACAGAAGATTAAGTACCGGTATGTGATTCCGCTGGTAATTGCTGGTTTTGTGGCTTTTGGAGGCGTGACACAGCTGGCTCTTGAAAAAAGGGTTTTGTCTAATTATTTTGGCAATATCGCGTTTGCTTATGAGGATTATGGTTATCCTTATTGTCTGGCGACTACTATTTTTAATACAGGTATCAGTGAGCCGAGGGATTATTCTGAGGATGAGATTAACCGGATCGAGAAGACAGAGTCCAATCTTCCAAAGACCAAGGAGGATGGAAAGAGACCGAATATTCTGTTCCTTCAGCTTGAGTCTTTCTTTGACCCGACACTGGTAAATTACCTGGATATTTCTGAAGATCCAATCCCGAACTTCAGGAAGCTGATGAAAGAGTATTCTTCCGGATATTACAAGGTTCCTTCTGTTGGAGCCGGTACGGCAAATACGGAATTTGAGACCATTACAGGTATGAGTCTTCACTATTTTGGACCAGGTGAATATCCTTATAAGAGTATTCTTAAGGAGACTACCTGTGAAAGTGTGCCCTATGTTCTGAAAAATCTGGGGTATTCCACACATGCGGTACATAATAATGAAGCCAACTTCTATGGAAGAAGGTCTGTTTTCCCCAATCTGGGATTTGACACCTTTACCTCTGAAGAGTATATGGCAGATGAGAACCTGCAGAATCCTCTTGGATGGGTAAAAGACAGTGTGTTGACGGATGAGATCATTAAGTGTCTGGATTCTACTGACAGTCCGGATTATGTGTATACCATTTCCGTGCAGGGACATGGTGATTATCCAAGCGAGCCCATTCTGGACAATCCTTCTATTACAGTTTCCGGTTCTCCTACGGATGAGCTGAATTGTAAATGGGAGTACTATGTGAATCAGATTCATGAGATGGATCAGTTTGTGAAAGAGTTAACAGATGCTTTGGCAGACTATCCGGAGGATGTAATCCTGGTTATGTATGGGGATCATCTGCCGACTATGGGACTGACTGTGGAGGATCTGAAAAATAAGTATCTTTTCCAGACGGAGTATGTAATCTGGGATAATATGGGACTTACCAAGAAAGATGAGAATCTGGCTTCTTATCAGATCGCAGCAGAGGTTCTGGACAGAGTTGGTATTCATGAGGGTACGATCATGAAATATCATCAGGCAAGAAGAAATACCAAGAATTATCAGGTCGATCTGGAAACTCTGCAGTATGATGTGCTGTACGGTCAGCGATATGCTTATGGAGGAGAAAATCCTTTTGAGAGAATGAAGATGCGGATGGGACTTTATGATGTGACCTTAGATTCCATTCGGTTAGTATCGGATACAGATTGGACTTATTATATCCAAGGCACGAATTTCACCCCGTCCAGTCAGGTGAAGCTGAATGGAGAGTGGTATGATACGGCATATGTAAGTCCGAACATGCTGGTGATCTCGGGTACGGAGCTGTCGGATTTTGACAGACTGGCAGTTGTACAGAGAAGTAACAGCTCGACGAGGAAGGCTCTTAGCAAGAGCTTTGACAGAGCGGTTTATGCATTGTATGATAGTCAGTGGAAAGTGAATTCCCGATAGGAACGTTTCCTGGCTGGGCACCTGGTCTCATCAGGTCTGCTCTGAGCGCGGTGTGCGGCCAAAAAAATTAAAAACATCAGAATTTTGCTGAAACCGAAGAAAGGAGAGGACAAATTTGCTCCGCTGGAGCTCAGACTGTGTCCTCTCCTTTTTTACCCCCAAATTCTGCCGTATGAGATTTTTTTCGGAACCTCTCTGATTTCTTCTGTGCGAGGTTTGTCGGATAAAAAGTTACGATTAGGGGTGGACTTCTGGTGTGACTATTATATAATGGTAGAGTAATGTAACGATTCAGAAGGCAGTATTCTGCCAGGCTTACTATGAGCATGAGAAGTTACGGACGAAATACGATAGATAAATGGTGGTTTAGATTATGAATTACGAGGAAGCGGTTGCTTATATTGAGGAGACTCCGAAGTTTACCAAAAAGAACAGTCTGGAGCATACGAAGGAATTGCCTGAGGAGACTGGGAAATCCACAGGAGAAGTTTAAGGTGATACATGTTGCGGGAACGAATGGGAAGGGGAGTACCTGTGCGTTTCTCACATCTATTCTCAGGGAGGCAGGGTATTCCTGCGGCCTGTTTACGTCTCCCCATCTGGTGAAGATCAACGAGCGGTTTCAGATCAATGAGGTGAATATTGATGATGACACCTTTTTGAAAGCTTTTGAGAGAGTGAAAGTGCTGGCGGACGAGCTTGTGGCTGAAGGAAGTTACCATCCTACTTATTTTGAAATGCTGTTTCTTATGGGAATGGTGATCTTTGCAGAGGCAGGGGTGGACTATGTGACTTTGGAAACCGGGCTTGGCGGAAGGCTGGATGCGACTACAGCGGTAGAGAATCCTGTAGCTTGCGTGATTACATCTATCAGTCTGGATCATATGCAGTTTTTGGGAAATACGGTAAGAGAGATTGCAGGGGAGAAGGCTGGAATCATTGTTCCGGGAGTTCCTGTAATCTATGATGGAAATGACAAGGATGCGGCAGAAGTGATCGCTGCGAAGGCAAAGGAGCTTGGAAGCCCGGCTTATAAAGTAGTTCAGGCTGGAGCAAAGGTACTGGGAAATAATAAAGACGGCATTGATTTTTCCCTGGAGGACGATTATTATGGGGATACCAGGTTCCATATTCCTTTTATTGCATGGTATCAGGTGATGAACGCATCTCTGGCGCTTACAACTATGGAAGTGCTGAAAGACAGGATTCCGGTGACCATGGAACAGCTGCAGGCAGGAATTGCAAATACCAGATGGCAGGGCAGAATGGAGACCATTTTGCCGGGCGTGATCGTGGATGGTGCACATAATGAGGATGGCGTGCGCAGGTTTGTGGAGACTGCAGAGCGGTTTCAGAAGGAGTATCCGCTGACACTTTTATTTTCTGCGGTGAATGATAAGGATTACCAGGATATGATCCATACAATTTGCAGCAGGATAAAATTCCGTAAAGTTGTGACCACAGAGGTTGGGGGATACCGTGAGGTGCCGTCTGCAGAGCTGGCAGAGATCTTTTGCAAAGAAGGCTGTAAGGATGTTGGAAACTCTGATAATATTGAAGAAGCTTTTCATATGGCGCACGAGGCCAAAGGAGAGGACGGAATGCTGTTCTGCGTGGGTTCTCTTTACCTGGTGGGAGAGATTAAGACACTCTTGTTGAAAAAGTAAATTGTCTGCAGGAAAAAGAAAACATGGGATTTCTGGTTGATTTTCCAGGAGTCTGTGGAGGAATTTTATGATCGATTACGAAGAGGAACTGAAGAAATTTGAGCCCTGTCTGGATGTGACAGATGCGGAAGAGGCTATTTACGATAGAGAGCTGACGGATATTCTGGACATTCTTCAGGAAATGCTCAGGGAGTCCAAAAGCGGACGCAGGATGAAATAGAATAGGAGATACTTAATGAACTGTATGAATTGCGGCGCGTTCCTGGCTGACAAGGATCTGGATTACTGTCCTCATTGCGGGTGCAACGTCCTGATCCAGAAAAAGGTGGAGTATCTATCCAAACTTTATTACAATCAGGGCTTGGAGAAGGCAAGTATCCGGGACCTTTCAGGAGCTGTTAACTGTCTGAAGCAGAGCCTTACCTTTAACAAGAGAAATATCAAGGCGAGAAATCTTCTGGGTCTTGTGTATTTTGAAATGGGAGAGGTGGTCGCTGCTCTTAGCGAGTGGGTGATCAGTAAGAATCTGCAGCCTACCCGGAATATTGCGAATGAATATATTAATCGTCTTCAGGCGAATTCGAATAAACTGGATGCTATTAATGAGACAATAAGAAAATATAATAATGCCCTGGCTCTTTGCAGGGAAGGTCATGAGGATATGGCTGCTATTCAGCTTCGCAAAATTCTGAACCAGAATACCAAGCTGATCAAAGGCTATCACTTGCTGGCGCTGATCTATATGAAGAATCATGACTGGGGCAAGGCAAGAAGAACCTTGAAAAAGGCGGCTCGTATTGATAAGACCAATACAACTACATTACGTTTTCTTCGTGAAGTAGATGAGAGAACTGGTGTAACGACCAGACTTGAGAAACAGCAGAAAAAAGGACTTTTTGGTGCCAAGGGCAAGACAGAAGGTTCGGATGAGATTTCCAGAAGTACTGTGGTACAGCCGGCAGTTTACAGGGAAAATTCCAGAATTTCACTGTTTGTGACACTTATGGCGGGTGTGGCAGCAGGAGCGGCTGCATTTTGGTTTCTGGCAGTTCCTGCTATCAAACAGGGGATTTACAGAGAAGCCAATCAACAGATTGTAAAGTACAGCGAGTCTCTGGTCAGCCAGGGTGCGGAGCTTTCCAAAGCCCAGGGTGCGGCGAAGGAATCCGGTGATGTGGCAGAGGAAATCACCCAGCAGCTTGATGCCGAGCAGAAGAAGAGCACCAGTTATCAGGCACTTCTGAATGCGTATGCAGCTTATACACAGAATGAGTATGATGCAGCAGCGTTGGAAATCCAGAAGGTTTATGAAAATCAGCTGGGAGATGATGTAATGGGAATTTACAATACCATCTGTTCAGCTACTGGCGTGTCTGGAATCAAGGAAGACAGTAAGTCTGAGGGCAGCGAAGATTCCTCTGGCTCTGAAAGCAATGATGGAACTGACAATACAACAGAAGGCTCTGAAACGGATTCCTCTGGTTATGACAGTTCTTACAATGATGCATCTGGTGACAGCGGGTATGATGAATCCGGATATTCTGATTACAGCGACGAAAACGGCTATTATGATGAAAATGGTGATTTTCAGTATTATGAATAAAAATTTCTGAATTACAATAATGAGAAACCTCTGAACCGGGGATGTGCGGGATAGACCTGCACATCTCTTTTTCTTTTTCCTGTGCAGAGTGTCAAAATAGAGTAAAAAAGGGGGATTTTATTTATGAAACCTGTTTTTGAAACTACGGGAACCTGTCTGAATATTAAACTGCCTGAGGAACTGGATCATCCGGCTTCTGAGCTGATTCGAAGAGAATCGGACAGGATTATGGGAAAAATATATATCAGAACTATTTGTTTTGACTTTGGAAATACTGTATTTATGGACAGTTCGGGCGTAGGTTTGATCATGGGGAGATACCGGGCTCTGGGGATGCGTTCTGGCTGTATGAAGGCCTGCCATGTAAGTGGATATATTGAAAAACTGTTGCGACTTTCAGGTGTGAGTAAATTTCTGGAACTGGAAAGAACAGAAAATGAGATGCAGCTGGAAGGGAGGGGAGTCTGATGGAAAATTTCCAACGAAATGACCATTATTTTTGACAGCCGTCCGGAGAATGAAGGGTTGGCAAGGATAGCTGCTGCGGCATTTTGCACTCAGCTGAACCCCACACTGGAGGAAGTAGCAGATTTGAAAACGGCTGTGTCAGAGGCTGTAACCAACTGTATCATCCATGGCTATCAAGGCGAGGTACATAAGATACGGATGAAGTGTGTCAGAAAAGAGAGAACAATTTATCTGGATATTGAGGATGACGGCATAGGGATTGAGAATGTGGAAAAAGCAATGGAGCCTTTATATACGACCCGCGCTGATCAGGACAGGTCAGGAATGGGTTTTACTTTTATGGAAGCATTTATGGATGAGGTTAAAGTCACTTCACAGGTTGGAAAAGGAACCTGTGTGCATATGAGCAAAAAAATCGGCAATTGATCAGGAGGAAGCATGGATCACACTCTTGCTCTCATTGGGCGTATTCACCAGGGAGATAAAGAGGCAAGAGATACTTTGTTTTCGGAAAATATGGGACTGGTATATAGTGTTGCCAGGCGTTTTCTGGGGAGAGGGGTGGAAATGGAGGATCTTTTTCAAATTGGAAGCATCGGGCTTTTGAAGGCTGTAGATCATTTCAATCCTGAATTTGATGTGAAGTTTTCTACTTATGCAGTACCAATGATCATTGGAGAGATTAAGCGGTTCCTTCGGGATGATGGAATTCTGAAGGTGAGCCGCTCCATAAAAGAGAATCAGTATAAGATCTGTAAAATGAGGGAGGAATTGGAGAAAAAGTTAGGCCGTGAGCCGGATCTCAGAGAACTTTCAGATGCTATGGATATGCCGATGGAAGAATTGGCGATGACGCTGGAGTCGGTTGCAGAGGTGGATTCTATTTACAAGACTGTGTATCAGGGAGATGGAACGGATTTGCAGCTTGTGGACAGGCTTCCGGAAAAAGAAGATCGCCATGAAAAGCTTTTGAACCGGATTTTTCTGGAGGAGATTCTGGAAAACTGGAAGGAGAGGAGAAAAGGCTGATCGTATTTCGGTATTTTCAGGATATGACACAGACAGAGGTCGCGAAAAAAATGGGAATGTCTCAGGTTCAGATTTCCAGAATGGAGAAGAGGATATTGAAGAAGCTGAGAGAAATGGAGAAGTAAGAGCCAAAGTAAAATTTTGCGGTATATTTTGTCCGGATTCAGTTGACGCAGCGTGCTACGGAGCCCTAATCCTGGCTAATTCTCCTACAAAGTGTGACGTACATCTTGTAGAAGGCCTTTTTCAAATATGCTCTGGGAAAAGGAGAAAAGAAGCAAAGTATTTTCTCATATTTTCCAGAGCATTATTGGGTATTAGAATTTAATCTCTTTTCCTTCCAGACGCCACTGCCTGAACTCTGCGGAAGCAGAGAGAAGCAGGTCAGAAGAGGAGTTAAGGGCTGTCTCAACTGAGTCCTGGATAACTCCGATAATAAAGCCTACAGCTACAACCTGCATGGAAATGTCGTCAGAAATTCCGAAAAGGGAGCAGGCCATAGGAATCAAAAGGAGGGATCCGCCGGCAACACCGGAAGCACCACATGCAGAAAGGGCTGCAAGAAGGCTGAGGATGATGGCGGTTGGGATATCAACGTGGATTCCAAGGGTAAAAGCAGTTGCCATTGTCATAACGGTGATGGTGATAGCAGCTCCGTCCATGTTGATGGTTGCACCAAGAGGAATGGTTACGGAATAGGTGTCGCGGTCGAGCCCCATCTCCTCACAGGCTTTCATATTTACTGGAATATTGGCAGCAGAACTTCTGGTGAAGAATGCGGTGATGGCACTTTTCTTCAGGCAGTGCAGAATCAGCGGATATGGATTCTTGCGGATACACCAGTAAACCAGAAGCGGGTTTGTTACAAAGTAGATGAAAAGCATGCTGCCTACCAACAGCAGCAGTAGTCTTCCATAGGTAGTGAAAATGTCTAATCCGTTGGTGGATACGGTGTTAAATACCAGACCGAAGATTCCGAAGGGTGCCAGGTTGATGATCCAGCTGACTACCAGGGATGTTCCGTCTGCAATGTCAGCAAGGACTTTTTTTGTGGTGTCATTTGCTGTACGAAGGGCAAGTCCAAGAAGGATGGCCCAGGTAAGGATACCTACATAGTTTGCATTCACCAGGGAAGATACCGGGTTGGCAACAATATTCAGAAGAAGGTTGCTGAGGACCTCCACAATACCCTGTGGGGCACTGGCGTCTGCGGCTGCATTGGTAAGTGTCAGCTGTACAGGGAAAATCATGCTGGCGAAAACGGCAATCACAGCTGCCAGTACAGTGCTGAACATGTAAAGGGCAACTACTGTTTTGATAACGCCGCCATGGGATTTTCCTGCGTTGCACAGTGAACTGAGAACCAGAAAGAATACCAGAAGGGGTGCGATGGCTTTCAGGGCACCTACAAATACATCACCAAGGATGGCAATGCTGGTTGCACCGGGGGCTGCAACTCCAAGGATGGCACCAAGAATCAGACCGACGACGATTCGTTTTACCAGTGCAATCCCGGTCCATTTGTTCCATAAATTTTTCATTTGTTTCTTTACCTCTTTCCCTCTTTAATTTGATAAAAGATTAATTAATTATATAGTATGCAGGGAGGATTCGCAATAAAATATATGATGAAATTAATGAAAATGAGAGACTTTTTGAAAAAAGAAAAATAGAGAAAAAAATCCGGGTAAGGAGGAGCATAAAAACCTCTTACCCGGGTTTGCAAATTAAAAAATTATTTAGCAGCAGCCTGTTTGCCAAACAGTGTATTCTTGTACTTAGAAAGTGCAGTGAGAAGTACCATTCCAAAGATTCCGCAGGAAATGATCTCTCCGGCACCTACCGTAAGCATCATAAGTGGAATCGGAAGATTGACGGAATAGCCGTAACGAAGTACGAATGGAACCAGAACTGCATTGGCTACGATTGGTGGAACTGGTGCCAGCCATTTGTTGCTGTTACGAAGTTTGTAGGTAAATACAGCTCCGATGAGGGTAGCGATACTTCCGAATGCAATATCCAGAGGAATTGCACCGCCAAGCAGGTTGGCAAGGATACAGCCTACAAAAAGACCAGGAATGGCAGCTGGTGTGAAGAATGGAAGAATGGTCAGGGCTTCGGAAATTCGAACCTGAATCTCTCCATAACTAAACGGTGCAAACACCAGTGTCAGTACAACATAGACAGCCGCAATTAGCGCTGCCTGCACCAGAAACAGGGTACTCTTGTTTTTCATATTCATTTGTCTCCTTTAGTTTGTTTTACGAGTGGAAGGTCACGAACACTCGATTCATTTTCGCGCTGCAATGAGTCAAGCGGCCATGCTTGCATGGACATTTGACGAATGCCGCGGAGGCATATACCGGAAGGTATATGGCCTACGCCGGGAATCGGCGGAAAAGCCGCTTAAGACCTTATTTTTCTGGGCTTTTCAACGGGCATCAGTATAACATATAGAATTCCGGTTTTCAAGAGGTTATTCCCAAAATGTTCGGAGCATACCCACATTTTCCCATATTTGCAGTGCCGTTTATACAACTTTTCCTGTAATACAGCAAAAGTTTTTAGGGTTGTTATTCCTTCTGAATCATAGTAATCTATAGATATCTTATGAAGAGAACCGCATTTGTCGGTTTGCAGGTCAGGAGGAAAAATATGCCAGATATCAGAATACAAAATACAAAAATCCCGTTATTTCTGGTTACAATCCAGATCCGTCGATTTGCAGAGTCGGGGATGATTTTTATCTTGTAAATTCAACTTTTGAATTCTATCCCGGAGTGCCGGTTTACCACAGTAAGAATCTTGTGAACTGGGAACTGATCAATTACTGTCTGAGAGATAAAAAGCAGCTTTATCTGGACGGTGTTCGGCCGTCAGGCGGAATTTATGCGCCGATGCTCTGTTACCATAACGGTGAGTTTTTTAATGACCACTACCAATGTGTCACATAAGGGACATTTGATTGTACATACCAGCGATATTTATGGGAAATGGTCAAAGCCGGTATGGATTGATCAGGGAGGGATTGATCCTACTTTGCTGTTTGATGGTGAAGATGTTTACTTCGCCTCTACTTCCAGAGATAAAGATGACAGGGATGGAATTTTTATGTGTAAAATCAATCCATACACAGGAGAAAAGCTGTCCGAAAGTGTATGTATCAGTCATGGATGCGGCGGAATCTGTCCGGAGGGACCTCATATTTACAAGCTGAATGGAAAATATTATTTGCTTCTTGCAGAGGGTGGCACAGAATATGGACATATGGTTACCATGCAAAGAGCAGATTCTCCATTTGGACCGTATGAGGCGTGTCCCCATAATCCGATTCTCAGTCACCGGGATAATCCGGATGGCTCTATTTCCTGCACTGGACATGCTGATCTGGAAGTAGATCAGAATGGAAACTGGTGGCTGGTTTGTCTGGGAATCCGGCCTTCTTGCACTCCGCAGCGAGGTCTGAAACTTCATCATCTTGGAAGAGAGACCTTTTTAAGCCCTGTAATCTGGGATAAAGAGGGTTGGCCGGTTGTTGGAAACGATGGCAGAATCGCTTTGGAAATGAAGGGACCACTTCCAGGCGACCAGGTGCAGCCGATATGCCGGGATTTTACAGATGATTTTTCGGAAGAGAAATTCAGCCTGCATTATAACTGGGTTCGAACTCCCCATATGGAAAATTATGTGCGTGATACCGCTGCCAGACGGCTTATTTTGAAAGGAACAAGCGTAACTTTAAATGACACGGATACTCCGACATGGGTCGGGATCAGGCAGAAGGAATTTGATGTTGAGGCAGATGTTGTGGTGAGTCTGAAAGGAAATTTTTCAGATGCCTGTCCGGTTTCCCAAGACAGCAACGTCAAAGGTCTAAATAAAAGAGTGGGACTGGGTACATTCTACAATCAATTTTATCATTATGAAATTTACTTAACCAGAGAGGATGGACAGTACAAGGTTTGTCTTTCCAGGCATATTCATGATATGTTTGCAAGAACAGCTGAGAAGGTAGTATCCTCTGGGGAAAATATTCATTTTCGTATTATCGGTAATCCTCTGGAATATGATTTCTGGTACAGCGAAGATGGAAAATACTATGAGAAGCTGGGCTGCGGTTCTACTGCAGGGCTGGCTACAGAAGGAACTATGTACATGAGCTTTACCGGAACTTATATCGGAATGTTCTCAGAAAATGCGGAAGGGCATTTTAGAAATTTTTCAGTGAAGATAAATAAAAATTAATTGCTGAATAATCAAGGTTAACGGAACCCCTTGCCGGGCGGGATCGCACTGCGGCGCAAATATAAATGTGGCCGGAGGCGATCCGCTGCAGGCAGAGAATCCTGTAAATTGTGACGTACATCTTACAGAAATCCTTTTCAAACAAAGACTGTGGGAAAAAGTCTGTAAATAAGATTCTTCTATGATATGCAAGGGTGATGAGCCTGAAAATTAGGCTTTTCACTCTTCAAACACGCTTTAATCAAATCGTGAAGCGCTCTCTTGAAGCTGATAAATAGTGCCAAATCTGACTGGCAAAATGCATGGGGGAAATCGAAAGATTACTTTTCCGCATCTGCAAGATTTTTCTTCAATTCTATCATTTTATCACGCAGCTCTGCTGCCTGCTCGAAATTCAAGTCTGCAGCAGCCTGGCGCATCTGTTTTTCCAACTGGGAGATCAGGTTCTTCAGCTCTTTTTTGCTCATGGATTCCGGATCCTTCTTCAGCTTCACTTCAGTTTCAGCAACTGCCTTGGAAACTGCAATCAGATCACGGACTGCCTTCTTAATAGTAGTAGGAGTAATTCCATGCTCCTTATTATAGGCTTTCTGGATTTCCCTGCGACGGTTGGTTTCCTCAATGGCATTTCTCATGGAATCCGTCATCACGTCTGCATACATGACAACGTGTCCTTCGCTGTTTCGGGCAGCACGGCCAATGGTCTGGATCAGGGAAGTCTCAGAACGAAGGAAGCCCTCCTTGTCTGCATCCAGAATAGCAACCAGAGTGATCTCAGGAATATCAAGTCCTTCTCGCAGAAGGTTAATGCCTACAAGCACATCAAATACATCCAGACGCATGTCGCGGATGATTTCTGCACGTTCCAGGGTATCAATATCCGAATGAAGATAACGGACACGGATTCCCACATCTTTCATATACTGGGTAAGATCCTCGGCCATTCGTTTGGTGAGAGTTGTGATCAGCACTTTGTTTTTTCTGGAGGTTTCTTTTGTTATTTCAGAAATCAGGTCGTCTATCTGTCCCTCTACAGGGCGCACCTCCACCTTCGGATCCAGAAGACCGGTAGGACGGATGATCTGCTCGGCGCGGAGAAGCTCATGGTCGTATTCATAATCTCCCCGGGGGTAGCAGATACAAACAAAACCTGGTCCAGTTTATTCTCAAATTCTTCAAAACTCAGAGGGCGGTTATCCTTGGCAGAGGGCAGACGGAAACCATAGTCTACCAATGTCTGTTTACGGTTCTGGTCGCCAGCATACATAGCGCCAACCTGTGGGACTGTCTTGTGCGACTCATCAATAATAAGAAGAAAATCATCCCCGCAAATAATCCAGCAGAGTATAAGGTGGCTGCCCTGGCTCCAGTCCGGCAAAGATGACGGGAATAGTTCTCAATACCGGAGCAGAAGCCGGTTTCTTTCATCATTTCAATATCAAAGTTGGTACGCTCGGAGATACGCTGGGCTTCCAGAAGCTTGTCTTCGCTTTTAAAGTAGTCTACCCGTTCTTTTAATTCCTCTTCAATGGCAATGGCTGCTTTCTGAATCTGCTCCGCTGGTACTACATAATGGGAAGCAGGGAAAATACCGATGTGCGCAAGCTGGCATTTGATTTCTCCGGTGAGCACATCAATCTCAGAGATACGGTCAATCTCATCTCCGAAAAACTCCACTCTGACAGCGGTATCTGAGCTGTTAGCCGGAAAAATCTCCAGAGTGTCGCCACGGACGCGGAAGGTACTTCGGTGGAAGTCCATTTCATTTCGGGTGTACTGAATGTCGATCAGCTCCCGGATAACCTCATCACGATCCTTAGTCATGCCAGGACGCAGGGAAATCATCATGTCCTGAAATTCCTGAGGAGAACCCAATCCATAGATACAGGACACAGAAGAGATGATAATAACATCTTTTCGCTCTGACATGGCGGCAGTGGCAGAAAGACGGAGCTTGTCAATTTCATCATTGATCGCAGAGTCCTTGGCAATATAAGTGTCAGAAGAAGGCACATATGCTTCTGGCTGGTAATAATCGTAATAGGAGACAAAATACTCCACCGCATTCTCCGGGAAGAATTCCTTAAACTCACCGTATAACTGTGCTGCCAGAGTTTTATTATGGGCCAGGATCAGAGTAGGCTTATTCAGCGCCTGAATAACGTTTGCCATAGTAAAAGTTTTACCAGAGCCGGTGACACCAAGCAGCGTCTCAAACTGATTTCCCTCTTTAAATCCCTTTACCAGTTTCTCAATAGCCTGTGGCTGATCGCCGGTTGGTTTATACTCGGAATGTAATTCAAAATGATCCATATGAGTCCTTTCTTTTATAAAATCAAACACGCTTTAACTGTTTTCAGTATAGCATCCTTTTTTATAAAAGTACAGCAGAATCGAATATTTGTTCTGCCCTCTGAAATGTCAGAAGCATTCCAAAACTTTAATTGACAGACATACCTATAGTGCGTTATCTTAAAAAATGAAAAGCGTGATTGTTCACGACCTGACCAGTAACACGCTTCGCGATGCGCAGAAATCATGCAGAATTATTAGGAGTGCCGGAAATGGAAGAAAAACAAAAGAATAAAAGATATGTGCTGAGGAAGCTTTTTTTTCGCCTCGTTATATCTTAGTACGTTTTGACTTTTGGCGGCGGATATGTGATCGTTACTTTATTGAAAGAGAAATTTGTGGATCAATATCACTGGATCGATGAGGAAGAAATGCTGGATCTGGTGGCAATCGCACAGTCATCTCCAGGAGCAATTGCAGTAAACGGAGCAATTGTGGTGGGATACAAGCTTGGGGGAATACCGGGAATGCTGCTGTCGGTTCTGGGGGCTATTATTCCGCCAATGGTGATCCTGTCCCTGATTTCCTTGTTTTATGATGCATTCTGCTCGAATTATTATATAGCAGCTCTTTTGAAAGGCATGACTGCCGGCGTAGGTGCTGTGATCATTTCTGTGGTATACGACATGGGGAAAAAACGTGGCGAAATCAAATGACTGGGTAAATGTGGTTATTATGGTCATCAGTTTTTGTGTAAGCTATTTTCTGAAGGTAAACATTATTTATATAATACTTATTGTGGCTGTATTTGGATTTGCGCGTACACTTGTGAAGGAGGGCAGCAAAAAATGATTTATCTTCAGCTCTTTTTCAGCTTCCTTCAGATTGGTGCATTAAGCTTTGGAGGTGGATATGCAGCAATGCCTCTTATACAGGAACAGGTAGTGACTATGCATGGCTGGATTTCCATGGAAACTTTTTCGAATCTTGTGACCATTGCAGAGATGACTCCTGGTCCTATTGCAGTAAACTCCGCAACCTTTGTAGGAACCAGGATTGCTGGTCCTGGTGGCGCAGTGGTGGCTACTCTTGGCTGTATTTTACCCTCCTGTATAATTGTAACCCTGCTGGCATATATTTACACGAAATACCGGAAAAATGTCCCTTCTCCAGGGAACTCTTACATCCCTTCGCCCGGCGGTTGTGGCCATGATCGCCAAGGCAGGAGTTACCATTTTAGTATCATCTTTTTTTGATAAATGGTGCAGTGGAACTGTTTCGGGAAAAACATATGCATTCGAATGGTGGTGTTCTTTACTGCCGCACTGGTGCATTTTAAGAAAATTTAAAATGATCCTATTCTGGTGATGGTTTTGTGCGGTGTGGCAAATATGGTGTTTTGCGCGGCTGCCGGAAGCTGACTGGAAAAGATATGCCAGCTGACTTTCGTATATGGTGCTGCCGCAGGTAGGCTGCACCTGTGTTTAGAAGAAAAAATAAGGGGGATAACAGATTGAACATATGTGTATATGGCGCTTCAAGTGCACTGCTTAAAAACATTTATTATGAAAAAACAGAAGAGCTTGGAAGAGCAATGGGAAAAAGAGGTCACGGTCTGGTGTTTGGCGGCGGGGCTACCGGAATGATGGGAGCAGCAGCCAGAGGCGTGGCAGCAGAAAATGGTTACATACTTGGAATTGCTCCCCGATTTTTTGACCAGCCTGGAGTTCTGTATGAGAAATGCACGGAATTTATTTTCACAGAGAATATGAGAGAGCGCAAAAAACTTCTGGAAGAAAAATCAGATGCTACGATCGTAGCACCTGGCGGAATTGGTACCTACGAGGAATTTTTTGAGATTTTTACCTTGAAAAGCCTGAAACGTATTGACCGCCCAATTGTGCTGTATAACATTGACGGATATTATGACAAGATGAAAGCATTGCTGGAGTACACAGCAGAAGAGAAATTCATGGATTTTTCCGTGCTGGATCTGGTAGTCTTTCTGGATGAGCCGACAGCAGTTCTTGACTATCTGGAAAATTATAAAAAATTAGAGGCTGCTATTCAGCAGGGGCTGTTTTGCGAAACATATAACTGTGAAGGTGCTGAACAGTTACAAAACGGACATGTCGCCTATGGGCGGTATTCCTATATAGGAAAGAAGATGCCAGGGAAAATTTTCTCAAGGCATCTTTTTCATTTATGCGGCAGCAAACATAAGACTGCGTTGGCAGATACCTGATAGTATCCTTGCTGCCCAAAAAAGTATTGCAGTAAGGAGAAATTTAGCCAGAATGGTAAAGTATAGGGTAAAAACTATCAAAAAAGATGGAAAAAAAATTTGTAAAAAATATTGACAAAAGGAATACTGAGGTGTATCTTAAGAACATAGATGTTAGCACTCCTAAATAATGAGTGCTAACAAAGGAATTCGAAGAAGCCAGACGGAAATCAGAATCAGGTTTGACCGTCTGCTTTTCAGGAAGGAGCAGATATTTCATGGATGAAGTATTAGATGAGCGCAAACGGAAATACTGAAAGCAATCATCAAAACTTATATGGAAACAGGTGAGCCTGTAGGTTCCAGAACTATTTCCAAATATCCGGATCTGAATGTCAGCTCTGCTACTATCCGAAATGAGATGTCCGACCTGACGGATATGGGCTACATCGTACAGCCCCACACCTCAGCCGGAAGAATTCCATCAGATAAAGGCTATCGCCTTTATGTAGATGAGCTTACCAGGGAGAAGGAAGCCGAGATCGCAGAAATCCGTGATCTGATGATTGAGAAGTCAGATAAGATGGATAAGGTGCTCAAGCAGGTGGCGAAGGTTCTTGCCACGAATACCAATTATGCGGCTATGGTTGCGGTTCCCCAGTATAAGGGAAGCACCCTGAAGTTCATTCAGCTTTCACGAGTCAATGAGCGGCAGCTGATTGCCGTAGTTGTATGTGAGGGTAATGTTATTCGGAACCAGATCATTAATATTGATGAGGAGATGGATGACCAGACGATCCTGAAGCTGAATCTTCTTCTTAACACGAACCTGAACGGCGTACCCATCCAGGACATTAATCTGGGCATGATCGCCAGATTGAAAGAACAGGCGGGAAGCCACAGCGGTGTGGTTGCAGATGTGCTGGACGCAGTTGCAGCTACAATTCACGTGGACGAAGAAGATATGAAAGTATATACATCGGGAGCAACCAACATATTTAAGTATCCAGAGCTTGCAGATACATCCAGAGCCAGTGAGCTGATTTCCACTTTCGAGGATAAGCAGGAACTTGCGGATATGGTCCGTGAGGAAATGGGAGATCCGGAGAACACAGGAGTTCAGGTATACATCGGGGATGAAGTTCCGGTACGTACTATGAAAGACTGCAGTGTGGTCACAGCTACTTACGAGTTGGGAGATGGAATGCGTGGAACTATTGGAATCATCGGTCCCAAGCGAATGGATTACGAGAATGTAGTGGACAGCTTAAAGAAATTAAAAGTCCAGCTTGACGAAATGGTAAATAAGAAAACCTAGAAAGGCGGTTGAAAGCGTGTCAGAAGAAATGAATAAAGAAGCCGAAGTACAGGAAGAAGCAGTTGACATTCCGGTAACAGACGGAAGCGAAGAAGAGGCAGCAGATACAGCCCAGACAGCAGAAGAGGAGACTTCCGAAGAACCAGCACAGACAGAAGAAACTGAGCAGTCAGATCAGGAAGCAGAATCTCAGAAGGAACCGGAAACCAAGACAAAAACTTCTTTCTTCGGCAAGAAGAAAAAAGAGAAAGATAAATTCGAACAGCAGGTCGAGGAACTTACAGACAGACTGAAGCGCAGCATGGCTGAATTCGATAACTACCGTAAAAGAACGGAGAAGGAGAAATCCAGCATGTACATCATCGGCGCTAGGGACATCGTTGAAAAAATGCTTCCGATCGTGGATAACTTCGAAAGAGGTCTTGCACAGGCACCGGAGGATGATCCATTTGCAGAAGGCATGAAGATGATCTACAAGCAGATGATGACAGCTTTTGATGAGATGGGTGTGAAGCCAATCGAAGCTGTAGGTAAGGAATTTGATCCGAATCTGCATAATGCAGTGATGCATGTGGAGGACGAATCCGTTGGCGAGAACATCGTCGTAGAGGAATTCCAGAAGGGATATACCTACAAGGATTTCGTTGTAAGACACAGTATGGTAAAAGTTGCTAATTAACAGAAAGCATCTTGGAGAATCAAACTTCATCGACATTTTCTAAAAACAAAGTATAAATGTTACTGTTCGTATAATGGACAGCAACCATGAATTTTTAAACAGGAGGAAAATTATCATGGGAAAAATCATTGGTATTGACTTAGGTACAACAAACAGCTGTGTAGCTGTTATGGAAGGTGGACAGCCAACCGTTATCGCAAATACAGAAGGATCCAGAACAACACCATCTGTTGTAGCATTCACAAAGACAGGTGAGCGTCTGGTAGGTGAGCCTGCAAAACGTCAGGCAGTAACAAACGCAGAGAAAACAATCTCTTCCATCAAGAGAGAGATGGGTACAGATTACCGTGTAACAATTGATGATAAGAAATATTCCCCACAGGAAATTTCCGCTATGATTCTTCAGAAACTGAAAAAAGACGCTGAAGGATACCTTGGAGAGTCTGTTACAGAAGCAGTTATCACTGTTCCGGCATATTTCAATGATGCTCAGCGTCAGGCAACCAAGGATGCTGGTAAGATTGCAGGTCTCGATGTAAAACGTATCATCAACGAGCCTACAGCAGCAGCTCTTGCATATGGTCTTGACAATGAGAAAGAGCAGAAGATCATGGTTTATGACCTTGGTGGTGGTACATTCGATGTTTCCATTATTGAGATTGGTGATGGCGTTATCGAAGTTCTGGCAACAGCTGGTAACAACCGTCTTGGTGGTGATGACTTTGACCAGAGAATTACAGACTATATGCTTTCTGAGTTCAAGAGAACAGAGGGCGTTGACTTAAGCAACGATAAGATGGCTCTTCAGAGACTGAAAGAAGCTGCTGAGAAAGCTAAGAAAGAGCTTTCTTCCGCAACAACAACCAATATCAACCTGCCATTCATCACAGCAACAGCTGAAGGACCGAAGCATTTTCGATATGAACCTTACAAGAGCTAAATTTTGGACGAACTTACACACGATCTTGTTGAGAAAATCAGCAGAGCCGGTTCGCCGTGCACTTTCTGATGCAGGTCTTACTGCTTCTGATCTTGGACAGGTGCTTCTGGTTGGTGGATCTACACGTATCCCGGCTGTACAGGATAAAGTAAGACAGTTAACTGGCAAAGAGCCAAGCAAGGCCTTGAACCCAGATGAGTGTGTTGCACTTGGTGCTTTCTATCCAGGGTGGTAAGCTTTCCGGTGAGGCTGGTGCAGGTGACATCCTTCTTCTTGATGTTACTCCACTTTCCCTGTCCATCGAGACAATGGGTGGTATTGCAACACGTCTGATCGAGAGAAATACAACTATTCCGACCAAGAAGAGCCAGATTTTCTCCACAGCAGCTGATAATCAGACCGCTGTAGATATCAATGTATTACAGGGCGAGCGTCAGTTCGCGAAAGACAACAAGTCCCTTGGACAGTTCCGTCTGGATGGAATCCCACCAGCACGTCGTGGTGTTCCGCAGATTGAGGTTACATTCGATATCGATGCCAACGGTATTGTAAATGTATCTGCTAAGGATCTTGGAACAGGTAAAGAGCAGCACATTACAATCACAGCTGGTTCTAACATGTCCGAGTCTGATATTGACAAGGCTGTTAAAGAAGCTGCTGAGTTCGAAAGCTCAGGATAAGAAAACGTAAAGAGGCAATTGATACAAAGAACAATGCAGAACTCCATGGTATTCCAGGTTGAGAATGCACTGAAAGAAGCTGGTGATAAACTGGATGCAAAATGACAAAGCTTCCGTAGAGGCTGAACTTAAATGCATTAAAAGATATCCTTGCTAAATATGCAAATACGGATGAGATCGGAGATGCTCAGGTCGCTGAGATCAAAAGCTGCTCAGGAGAAA